>Ga0182013_10000070_pt1 | contig 116292 bp, 91 predicted proteins | sample 612S2MmetaG_FD_120487 | JGI IMG/M metagenome (GOLD analysis project Ga0182013, IMG submission 120487) | Permafrost microbial communities from Stordalen Mire, Sweden - 612S2M metaG | ecosystem: Environmental > Terrestrial > Soil > Wetlands > Permafrost | place: Sweden: Stordalen | collected...
CAATAAAGTACGGCTTATCCGCCTGCTGCGCACCAATCGTGCCGCCCGATGAAAGCAACATCAATTCGGAACTTCCAAGATTCGCAACTTCATTCGCACCACCGAGCGCGGAAGCTGCCTGCGTGCGCAACTCATATGCGACGTGGTTGTCTGAAGCAAGCTCTGCCAGTGCGTCCAGTGCCCGGCGCGTTTTCACCCCGGCTTTCAGTTCAGCCAGAGCCAGCCGAAGCTTGTAAGCCGGCTCCCAGGGAACGCCATTCGCCAACGGCTCAAGAAACTCAATTGCCTGCGAACTGTGTGAAGTGCGCTCCAATAAAGACGACGCCGAATCCAGTTCAGTGTAGAAGTCGCCAATCAATAGAGCCTTGCGCAATTGTTCCATTGCGCTCGACATATCCCTCGCCGCAATCTCCACTTCAGCCAACGCCAGATAGTCGGCAGGCGAAGCAGCACTTTCCTCCTGGCGCCGCTCTAAAACAAATTCAAGCAGTGTCCGAGCGGCCGCGAGATCGCCTTCGGTAAACAGCGAGTGAGCGATGCCCGCCACGCGGCTTAGCTTGTTGCCCGGTTCATATCGCAGTTCCGGCTCGCCTCCGTCGGCATCCAGATCCTTCTCATAATCCGCAAGCCAGGCCGCCAGCGCGCCCGCGTGCGCCGAGATGCGTATCTCGTCCGGCAGCAATTCATCTCCCATGGCTTTCCGCTGCGCCGCCGCAACCGCTTCGAGCTCCTCCCTGGCTTGTGCGTACTGCTTGTCCATCACAAAAGAATGCAGCAGGCGAATCTGCGCCTCCGCAAGGTAACTCGCACGCTGTTCCGCCGTAACGCCGTTCTTCGCGTCTTCCGGACTGATGGGTCTGCGCGCAACCTCCACTTCCTTCTTAAGAATCGTCTGCCGCTGTGGATCAGGAATCCACGCTGCATCTCTGATCTGCGCCAGAATCTCCTGGGGATCGTGCGCCGTCATGGCCAGGTCAACGACCCACGCAACGCCCGCTTGCGCATCGTTCAGCGAAGCAAATGCGGCACTCAGCAGGCCTTCGCTTTCATACGCGCCATTCTTTGCGATATAGTCGCGAACCACTGCATCGATCTCAGGCCTGAGCGACGCCGTAATGTTTTTCTCGCCAAGATGCCCGGCAATCGCAGTAAACGAAGTCCAGAACGTCTCAGGAACAACCCGCAATTGGACTTCGCTTCGTAATAGGACAAGCGCGGTCTTCCAGTCCGCGACAGCTTCGTCGTGTTTGCTGTCAGACCACTCGATTTCTGCCATCGCATCGTAGATGTTCGCCGCCTGCGGTGCGATCTCGAGCCCGTCTTTCAACTCTGCAAGCGCCTTAGCGGGCTCGCCTGCATCGGCGTAGGCATCGGCGAGCGTCAGGTAGCTCGCAATGTTGTTGGGATCGCGCTCAAGCCCTGCCGCAATGTAATCCTCTTCGTCGCCGTGTCCTGCGAAACTTCGATAAACGCCGTAGCGCATACCGTAATAGAACCATTCGCTCCCCGTCATTTGCTGCGCCGCGTCCGGCCGATGAGCAAGCCGATCGCCAATTGTCGCGTCCCCCGCGGTCAGAAGAAACGCGGCATTCTCAGCGTCTGACTTATCGCCGAAATAGAGCCCCGCAAGAGCCGTGTTGGCTGTCTTCCACACCGCGGGACGCGGGCGAGCGGAGATCGCGGAGTCAACATGCGCCTCGTCCGAACTCGCAAGAAGGAAGTTGACCACGGCGTCAGCCGCTTCGCCTGAAGGCTGTCCTGCAAGGTTGATCAGCGCATCGGGAGAGCGCGCCAGCAATAAGCTGAAATAGCGTTCGCGCAACTCCGCCATGGGCCGTGAACCAACACGGATGCGCTCCATCAACGCCAGCGCGCGCGTCTGATTCCCGCCTTTCAAGTACGCATTTGCCGCTCGCACCAGGACGCTATCCCCGCGGGGTCCATGGAGCGTGGCCGCATACTCCTCCAGCACGCTGCCTAATTCGTTGAAGCGCAGCCGTCCAGTTTCGAGCTCGCTGAAGCCTTCAAGTTGCCCCGCGGCAATCGTTCCTCCTGCGGCGATCAAAGCGCTTCGCCGCTGTTCTTCGACATCCAGCAAGCCCGCCGCATGAGCCATCGGGATCCACGTGTCGGCGATCTGTTCTCGCGCGAATCCCTCCATCTTGTCACGAGCGAACTGCGCAAACTCCAACTTCTCCTCAGGCGTGAAATATGTGCCGACAGCGCCGCCCATCTCAACCATAGACTTGCGAAAGGTTGCTTCCGCTGCACTTCGCCGGATGCTCGCTTCGCGCCGGCGCCACTCCGCATCCGTGACGGCTCCAATTCCCTGCTTCTCCGCCTGTTCAGCGATCAACGAGGGCGATGCGGCGGATAGCGCGTTATCTGACGCGCGCACTTTCAGCAGAGTCTCATAGGCTTCGCCCTGGCGGTGCGCGCGCGTTTCGATTCTCGTGTACAACTCGGCCCCTGATTCATTTTCGGGCTGAAGCAGACTGTTGCCGGCCAGCCTGACTCCCTCCTCCGCAAACTGCCGGGCCGCATCAATCAAGCCCCACCCTTCCAACTGTCGCGCGACCTGGAACTGGTCCGACGCACGCTCCGGATGCCCGTCAACCCATACCGATTTGAGCGCCTGCACTGCGAGATCTGTCTTTCCCTGGCGCACTCGCACCTTGGCCTCGTCCACAATCCACTGCGGGTCCTTATAGCTCAACAGATACAGTCGCTCGTAATCCGCGCAAGCGCTGTCGAAGCGTTGCAGTCGTTCTTCAAGATCGACCCGCTCAACATACAGGTCGATGCGATCCTTTCGAATCGCAATCGCTTTCCCGTACGCTGCGATCGCGGCGGGGTAATCCTGCAACGCCCGTTCGGCCCGCGCCAGAATAATCGCGAAACGCGCATCCTGCGGCGAATCAGCCACCGTCTTGTTGGCAAACGCAATCAACTGCTGCTCACGGTGATAGCGCAACGCGAACGAGCCGACTTCATCAAGCAGGCTTGCATCCTCCGGGTACGCGCTCAAAATTGCGATATATTGATTCATCGCGCCGGCATAGTCTTTGCGCCGTGTGAGCGCGGGAATCAGGTTTCGGCCAAGCTGCGCCTTCTGCGCCCTGCGATCGTCGCGGCTCATGTGGGCCGACTCAATGGCGTCAAGTTTCGCCGAATAGAAATCCCGCAATCCCGCATCATCGCCCGCCCGCGCATAAGTTTCGGCCATCGCAGAGATAAGTTGCACATCGAATGGCGATGCGGCAAGCAGCGGCGCCAGCGTCTGCCGGGCCCGCGCATAATCGCCTATCTGACTCGCCTTGTCCGCTGCTTCAAGTGAGAACTGCGGCGAAAGATTGGACGCTGCCTCTTTTGCGGCCTGAAGCAGCGTAGCTATAGCGCGCGCGCGCTGATTGTTGCGCCAGTCGCAGTCCACCGATGCCCGAATCACGCCGAGAATCCTGGGATTGTCGCGATAGAGTGCCTGGATGATCGCCACCGCCTGCGCCGGAGCTCTCCGCGCCTCGTACTCGCGCGCCAGTTCCAATTCCAGTTCCATGCGGCGCACAGGATCGGAAGCCAGCGCGATCTCGCGCTGCATCGCCGCTTCGCTCTGCGCACTCAGGTCATGAGACTCGGCAATCTGTTTCACCTGGTCCAGCAGATCGATTGACCCTGCTCTGGCAATAACTTCATTGAGAAGCTGCGGCAACTCCGACGCCCTTTGTTGCGCCGTCAACACTTCCACCCGCAATTGCAGTGCACCAGGCGGTGCATCGTGAGCGCCTTCCGCCTGTGCGGTGGCGGCGTCGGCAGCGTCTCGCGTAGCTGGACGCCGGGCCAGCGTCAGAAGCCGCTCGTGCGCATCCGAGCTCGCGGGGTTCGCAAGCGCGGCACGCGCGTATTCGCGCACCGCCGCGGCACTGTCGCCCTCGTTCTCGTCGATGGCGCCTGCTTCATATCCGTAAAGCGCGGGTTGATGGAACTTTACGCGCGCCGCGTCAATCTCTTTAAGCGCTTCATCAAAACGAAAATAGTCCCAGAAGATCGTGGCCGCTTGCAGATAACCGTCCGGTGAAGCCGGATGTACGGACGGCATCTGCTGCCAGTACTGCGCAGCCTCCGTCATGCGGCTCCCCTCCGCATAAATGTCGCCAATGCGCGCAAGCCGGTCGATATTTCCCGGGGCGGCGAGGAGAAGGTTCTTCTCTATCGCCACTGCCTGGTCGCTACTCTTTGGATCGAAATACGCCAGCGATCTGAGAACGTTCGATGCATCCTCGCCAATCTCCTCCTGCGCGGGATACGCTGTGGCAAGTTCGTCCAGAATCGGCGCGCCCTGCTCAAAATGAGACGACCACAAATCGGCCTCGGCCAGTTCGTGCATCGCGGCATAATCCCTGCCTGAGCCTGCGTGTGCTCCAGCTACCTCCTGTTCCAACTCGGTTATCTCGGCGTGCAGCGTCCCGCTCCGGCTCAACTGGTAGAAGAACTCAGCCTGCAGAGCAGTGGACTCGAACCAATTTTCGCGCAGCAATTTGTCGCGCTTTTGAGGATCGGCGATTTCCCGCATGCTATATGCGTTCAGGAGATTTCGCACAAAAACCATGTCATGCGGGAAGCGCTCATGGGCATACAAGTTCACTTGAAGATAAAACTGCGGCGAACTCTCGTGAACTTCAGCAAAGTAGTGCTCGAGTTCCGTGCCTTGAAATGTATCCACCACCTGTCGAGTCAGCGCCGCAAACTCCTCGTGCTTCTTTTCCCGCAGATAGAGTCGCGCCAGTTTGTCGTACCAGCCCTTGTCCTGGAACTTGGCCATCGCTCTGCGATAGATTGCCTCTTCCTGCTCGTCAAACCGATTCTGTTCCAGAAACTCCGCAAGGCGCTGATAGATTCCCGGATCGTTTGGATTGCGATCCATTTCCCGCCGCAGCACGGCCAATGCCTGCGGAAACTGGCGGTAGGCAGTCAAGCGAGAAAGATACCGCTCAAGCACCTGCGAATACTCGCCGGCTCGAGGCGCCACGGAGGATTGTGCCGCAGTTGCCGGAGCTGCCTGCAATGCACGGCTCTCAGCCAGATCCGTGGTTGCAGCGGCTGCTTGCGAATCATTGCCGACCTGATCAGCGTCGTATGCCTCCTCTTGGACGGGTTCAGGCTGCGTAAGCAAATCGGCCAGCGGCATGCGCTTTGCCGCTTGCGAAAGCTCGCTCAACATGCTGTCGTAGAGAGCGAATTCATCTTGAGTTCGTTTCTCGCGAGCGTAGGCATCCGCAACCGCCATTGCCACGTGAAAGCGCTCGGCGCCCCGCGGAAACTGCGCAAGATATTGCGATCCTTCGCGGATGACCGCATCGCTCAATCCATAATTCGCGTAGAGGCTCACCATCTCCGAGTGCAGCGCGGGCCGCGCGGGCGCATCGGGAAATTTCGAATCGAGAACCGTCAGCAGTTCCGCGGCTTTTTCGCGATGGAAGTACGGCTGCGCGCGTTGCTCCTGATCGTGCGCCTCCGATTCCGGACTCGAGGAGTTGAAAAACAGCGAAAGGATGCCATTGAAATATCCGGGCCCCGTGTCCATGGTGGCGATATCGCGATACATCGCCAGGTTGCCGCTGCCCAGCTGAATCGGCTGATCCGGCGCGGCAAGCAGCACCCCGATCATTCCGCTCAGCGCAACTTGCTGTGTATCCGCGCCATCGACAGTTCCCTTTGTTCCATAGAGCGCAAAATAATAGCGCGCGGCTTCAGGGTAGTTCTGGGCCTGGTCAAAAAGCTTTGCCAGCGTGTCCAGTTCCGCTGCGGTCCATGCAGCATGGCGCTGCTCCTTGCTCAGCCTGTAGTCGGTCAGCGCCTGGGCCGCCGCATCCGCGCGCCCTTTCTGCCGGTAGTAGAAGTGAATGCGCGCAGCCGCATTCAGATCGTCGGGGTTCCTAATGAGCCGCTCGCGCGCGTCTTCAAGAAATCGGCGCTCGCCATGAGTCTGATTCAACAATCCGATGTAACTCTCAATCAACTCATTGGGCCAAAGCGGCGCAAAGCTCTTGTCGTAAACTGCAAGAGCGCGATCCACCGAACCAAGGCGATATTGGAGCAAAGCAGATGCCTTCACCGGGAAAATGGCGTCTTCAGGAAAGCTCTGTTTATAAGCCGAGATCAACTTTCCGGCATCGTCAAAGCGCCTGGCATCCAGCAGGAAAGTGAAGTAGTCGCTATAGACCGAAGCGCTCGCGGGGTAGCGCCGGATCCATGCCTGGTACACGCTCGAAGCCTCATCGGTCGAGAGTTCCGCATCTTTGGCAACACGGAATATCTTCTGAAAGGCCTTCCATGAACGTTGAGCAGATGGGACCGATGCTGCCTGGTCTTCGACTGACGGCGCCTCGGCCACTTCCAGCAGCACGCCGATTTCATCATGCCAGCGCAGCCGCCGCGCATAGAACTCGGCCAAGTCCAGTTTTGCGCCGGTGGGATCGCTGCCACCGGCGGCGTACGCCTTCCAATCGCTCTCCGCGGCCACGAAGTCCAGCGCAAGCTCGTCCTGACGGGCGCGAAGAGAATAGAGATCCGCCTTTTGCGGCGTTGCCTTTACCATGTCGTCGAGCGTAGCCCGCGACTCTGCCGGCGGGCGCGGATAGAGCACCTTCACGCCGTCTGCATCCATCGCCCGATAAATCGCCGCCTCCACGTCGCTGCCTGCGACGGCAAACTGCATCCACTTAGGTAGCTCGCCATGAGCCGCCAGGATCAGGAGGCAGAAGACCGCCACTGCAACCGTTCCCGCAGATAGCGAAACTCGCACCCGCATCGTCGATAAGACATGGTGTTTACGGGACGACTTCAATCGACACCTCCTGCGTTCCCAGGTTATGCGCAACGTCTTCCGCCGTGACCGTCAGCATGTATTCGCCGGGGGCCAGCGAATCGGGTATTTCAAGCTCGCCCGTGTTGGTTGCAGCCGATGGATTCCAGCGCAAACTCACTGGAACGGCGCCGTCTATATGCGCAATGAGATCGCGCGTGCTGGCCGAAGCGGCCGCCTTGATCCGCACCATCTCTCCGCGATGAAACTGCTTCTTGTCCAGCGAAATTCGTACAGCGGGCGGCGTGCTGGCAATGACGAAAGTCTTCGACTCCCGATACACATTGCCATTTTTGTCGCGCAGAATCAGGCGTACGCCATAGGTTCCGTCCCTCATATCCTGGGGCACAAGGAAGCGAGTCTCCCACACCTCCTCGTCGCTCAAGTGGCGCAAAGGCTTGTTAAGTCCAAATGGAAGCAGCGCAATCACCGAGGTAATTGAGGGGTCGGTATGCACGCGCAAAACCGGGTCACCCGGACGGATCACGCGTGGCCGCAAGAGCGCTCGCGGCACGGCAAGAAACGATGTGTAGGGGGTGACGAATTTATACTTGCGCGAAAGGCGGATGATCTCATCAACCGCCGCCTGCGTTTCTCCATTGCGGGCAACCTCTTCGAGCAGCGCGTTGACGCGCGCCTGCGCCCACAATCTCGGCAGTTCCGCATTCTCCAACGCTTCGCCCGGAAGAGCCGCCTTGGTCTTCGCATCCAGCGGATATCCGTCCCGGTAGGCCTGGGCTTCAAAATTGACTTTCTTTGCCGCCTCGCTATATTCGCCCACCCACGATGCAATCGAGCCGGCGTATACAGCATCGTCGAGCGGATAGACCTCCTGTGCCGCTGAGGGTGGATTCAAGGTGAGTCCCAATTGGGCTACCGGACTGCGCACAATCCGGGACAGAAAGACCCTCAGTTTTGCATCGAGTGGCTCCGTTGAAAGCACGCTCACCATCACTCCGTCGTTCTCGGCGAGCAGTTTCATGAGCGTCAGATCGGCGTCGTCGCCGACTGCGAATACCTCAGTGCGCGGACGATTGCGCGCCTGCCTCCATTGCTCGGTGTATGCGGCGGAGATCTTTCGGTCGGTAAGCAAGCCTCGATCCGACTGTCCGTCGCTCAACAGCACCAGGTAGCTGTTCTCGAGGGTGCATTGCGCAAGTCCCGCGGTAAGCGCCTTGCTCAAGTCTGTCCCTCCCCGCAACCGGCTGTCGCGAACGAATTTCAGCGCGCCCTGAACAGCAGCCGCATCGGCGGCAACGGGCTGCGGCTGGAAGGCTGTCACATTCTGGTTGAACACGAGCAGGTTGAAGTGGTCCTGCGGTCGCAGCGCAAGCAGCAGCTTTTCCAGCGCGCCGTAACTGCGCTCGAGTTTGTCCCACTGCATTGAAAGCGAGTTGTCGAAGAGCACAACCATATTCCGCGGCGCGCCGGTGTCAGATGAGACACCGCTATCTTTCGGGCCGCGCCCTTCTCCCACCAGAACGCTTGCCTCGAAGAATCCCGGTTCGCTGCCTGTCTTCGCCGGCGATGTCTCGTCCGGCTGGGGCTCCGCTGCGCGCGGATTGCGATACACAAGAACATTCAGCGCATCTGCATTTCCCGCGTCGAGCCTCCAACTCGCCGCCAGGTCTTCGGTAAGGTTCACATCGCTGCCCTCGAATTCACCGCGCACGGTGTGGCCGTCATTCTCGGCAATCTTGAGCGGCATCGCCTTTGAGATCGCCAGAAAGTCCCGTATCGCGAATGAAGACCGCAATTCGAAAGTGATCTTCAGATGCCTGGTCGATTGATCGCGATACGCGTCGGGTCGCAGCGGAAATGCAAATTGCGAGGCCCAATTGTCGACGGCGATTCTCTGGTGATATTCAAGTTCGAGGCGCTTGGTTCCATACGCTGGAATCGGCACAATGTGTGCGGAAAACAGCGACGACTGGCGCGCCGAGTCTTCCGTTCGCTCTCCCATTTCAAGCAGCCCCGGATCGATCTGCTGCGCCTTCACGTCCTGATACAGTTCTCTGGAGCGCCGTCGAGTCAGAATCACCGCGGGAATACGCACTGGGCCATCCCACACGGCAAAATCTGAAACCGTGCTCCCCGATGGCAATGCGAATACGTAATTGCCTTCCTGCGGACGAGCGGTATGGTTGGCGAAAATCTGGCGCACAAAAACCCGCGCGTCTCCATTGGCGATCGCGATTTCAACCTGCATGTCTTCCAGCGAAAGCACCTCTGCGTCCGGCTGGGTTTTATCGCCCGGTATCAACACCCCGGCGTCGGCGCGGGCAATTTGCGGCGAAACAGCGCCCATCAGCAGCAATAAGACTTTCGACAAGAAGCGGACTTGGTTCATTTGGACAGGCTCCCTTCCGCAATCCGCACCAAGCCGTTGTCTGTGCCGATATAGATCTCTCCATCCCGCTCAGCCAGCGCCGTCACACTCATTGAAGGCAAGCCCGCGGTCCACTGTCGCCATCGCTCAGTCGCCCGGTCATAGATATACAGGCCATCCCCCAGGGTTCCGGCAAATACGTGACCCTTTGTTTCAATCATCGCGTTCGGATTCACTTCCATCGGCCGCGTCGCATTCTCAAACCCCTGAAACAGCCCGCGCGCGTCCAGCTTCATTACGCCTGCGCCGTAAGTGCCCACAAACCATTCATCCCCCACTGGAAGAATCGCCGTGATCCAGTTGTGCTTGAGCGCGGAATTCGAAACCGTGAGGTTGCGAACGACAGCCTCGTTCTGCAGCATTGAAATGCCGCCCAGCGTTCCAGCCAGCATGCGATCCTGCGTCACTCCGAGCGCATACACGTGATTGTTCACAAGGCCCTGAAACGCATACAGGCTCTCTGCGCCGTTGCCATCGAGGAACGTAAGACCTGCGGGCGTAGCCAGCGCCAACCCACCGTGATATAGGGCAACATCGGTCACGTGGTCCGCGATCAGTCCATCGCGCCCGACCAGCACGCGCTCTATTTTGCCTCTCTCATCAAACAGCGCCAATCCATTTGCTGTCGCCACAACCATGCGATTGTTGTGCGGGTCCGCAAGGATGCGGTTTACACAGAAAACATGTTCATCCTCATGGTGCGAAACGGACTCGATCTCCTTGCCCACGGCGGCTACATCAAGCCCGTGGTCAAAGTACCCCACCCACAGGCTGCCGCCGGGATCAAAGGCCAGCGCGGAGATGTTTCCGTCGGTCAGCAATGTCTGGTCGCGATGAAGAATTGAAGTCCATCCCGACTCGCCATTGCGCCTCAGCAGCAGTCCTTCGCCGGTTATCGCGATCAGCCCATTCGCAACATGGAAGAATGCCTTTCCCGCAGTTTCATTGCGCGCAGCTTCTTCTTCCCGCGTTTCCTCGGAATCCCCTGCATGGATGCGGCGCGACTGCGGCTTAGCCCGCAAACTCACGCTCACGATGCCTTCATCCACCGTTCCAACGGCAAGTGTTTCTCCATCGATCGACAGCGCCTGCGCAAAGTAGTTCTTCGCCAGAATGCGTGTCAATCGTCCGTTATCGAACTCCGCCACTCCCAGCGGCGTGCCCGCGTAAACCCTTGTTCCGCGGACGGCAAGCGCCGTCACCTGCTGGTCCGGCAATCCCTGTTCGGCGCCAAAAAATTCGGCCGCGCCGCCGTGCCAATGTACCACTCCACGATCCTGCGTTCCCACCCAAACTCCGCCCGCGTCTCCTGCCAGCGCGATGACTGGAAGATTCGAGAGCATTGGGTGGAGGCAGGTGATCTCGCCGCTCGCATTACCATCGCCTTCTTTATCGCCGCTATAAACCAGCACGCCCCACTTGCGAGTTCCCAGCAGCACATCCCCGGTTGAAAGGGGAAGAACGGCGGTCAGGTCTCGCGCCGCGGCATCCACGGGCAGCACCTGCCGGAATGCGTTGCCGTCAAACCGCAGCAGTCCCGCGCCATGCGTGGCAATTAACAACTCCGGCTGCACAGCGCCCCGCGGAGTGCCAACTGCCAGTTCGCCGAGCGGCGCCGCCGGCAGCTCACGTCCCGGCCTGAAGCTTCTTCCAGCCGTTCCGTCCGCACTGAACTCGAAGAGCCCAGCCGCCCCGGCCAGATAAATGCGACCTTCGTAGACCGTGCCTGCAGACCATGTCACCGGTGAACTCATCCATTCAACGCCGGTCGCTACGGCCGGGTTCAGCACCCGGACGTCAAAGTGAAACTGCCGTGCCGCATTCGCCTCTGATGCGGCAGTCCGCAGAGAATGCTCCAGTCGCGCGTGCATGCAGATCAGCAGCCCCAGCGCGGCCGCTGCCGGTGTCACCCCCGCAATCCAAAGCCTGGCTCGCATTCTGTCCCCCGTTCGCTTCAGGCAAATCGGCACAATGCCCGTGTCATGGCCCCGCACGGGCCGCCCGGTCCATCCAGACTGCAATCCGAGCACCATTATTTAAGCCATTGAGAATGAGCTCAATGATTGAAGCTGCCGTGACGGAGAAACCGTGTCCAGGCACACACATCGTGTCACCGGTTATACGACGGCGGCGTCACTTTGCAGTGCTGCCCCGGCGAAGGCCTCGTCCTGGGCGGCCCTCACCATTGACATGCTCGCGTCTAGCTGAGCGCCGACCAGATCGCCAGGTTAAGCGCGATCATCAGGACCGCCGACGCCGGAATCAGCAACAGCGCCTTCTTCAACCTCAATGGATCTCCTCCGGCAATCGCGCCGATGATCCGCGAGCTTACGGCGAGGCCCGCCCATCCGCAGGTAATCACGAATCCAATGGCGGTTCCGGTCATGTGCGGAAAAGCTGTGCCGGTGATCGCCAGGGCAGTGGGAAACACCGGAGCCATTGAGAGCCCTGCGATAAACACCAGCGCCGCGGCAAGCCCTGGCTTGTTGGTTCGCAGCATAAGGAAGGTGGTCACGGCCATGGCGATCGAGGCTGCCAGTGTCACTTCAACCGCCGGCACGTGAATCAGGATCGGGGAAACGCCGACCCGGCCCACCAGCAACCCCAGAGCGAATCCCAGCGAAAGGATGTTCAGCGCGCGCGACTCGGGAATGCCCTGGGCGATCAAGTGCCTCGGCAGCCAATTCCAGACTCCCACTTCGCAGGACACGTAGAGAAACAGGAACAGTCCAAGCATGAACAACAATGGGCGTCCGAGGACGGGGCCGGCCTGGGCCAGAACGAAGCCCGAAGCGCCGGCCGGCGCGGGCATCCGCGTCACCACCTGAACCGCCAGCGTTGCCACCGTCAGCGTAGCTACCGTATAGCAAAGACGTACCCAGTTGCGCTTGAACAGATTGGCGGAGATGAACGGAGTGGCGAGTCCACCCAACCCGAAGAACAGATTCACCAGATTCAACGCCGTGGCGCGATGCGCTTCGCTCACCGCGCTCACCAGCGCATTGGCCCCGGTAACCACGATGCCGCCACCCACGCCGAGCAGAAACAGCAGCACGACAATCGTGCCGAAGCTCTTTGATCGCGGCAACACGAAGAGCGCAATCACAATGCACGCCAGGCCGAGAATTAAACCGATCTTGTCGCCCTCGGTGTCCAATAGAGGTCCCACCGCCAGCGAAGCAATCATCAGTCCCAGCGCCTGTGCGAATGCGATTGCGCCGTTCTGCGAAGGCGTAAGGTGAAAACGCTCTGAAAGCTCAGGCAATATGGTGCCCAGCATGGCGGCGATCATTCCATAAACGAAGATGGCGAGAATGGCTGCGAAGATAAGCACGCTAAGAGCTTCCTTTCAGGGGTCCGGATCAAAATACAGGAACGGTGCCGGGCACCGCAAGCAGCGGACTGCGAGCCGGGTCCGCGCGCTCCGATAGACTGGTAGGGCAATGAGAAAATCCGGAAGATTTGGCTGGCCCGCGCGCTCGGTTTTAACCGCTTCGGCGCTCGGCACGGGACTGCTGCTGGGCGGCTGCGGAATGCCCGGCGCGCCCCAGCCGCCCTCGCTCGATCTGCCCGACCCGGTCACCGACCTATCGGCGGTGCGCACCGGCGATCAGGTCCAGCTCACCTGGACCATGCCCAGGAAAAATACTGACAAGCTGCTGATCAAGCGAGTGCTGCTGGCTCGAATCTGCCGCAAGGAAGGCGCAGCCGCGGTTTGCTCGGCGGCTGGCAATTTGCAGGCAGCCCCGGGTTCCGACGCAGCTTATTCGGAGACGCTTCCGGCTCCGCTGGCCGCGGGCCAGCCCCGGCCGCTTACCTATTTTGTTGAAATCCTCAATCGCAAAGCCCGGTCGGCGGGTCTCTCCAACGGCGCGTATGTCGCGGCCGGCCAAGCGCCCGCGCCTGTCGAGGGCCTCTCCGCTCAAATGGCCAAGAGTGGTGTACTCCTGCGCTGGAATCCCCGCGGTGCGGATGCTCAAACCGGTGCGAGTATGATCCGGCTCGATCGAAGGCTTCTCACGCCCCCCGAGCCGGGCGCAAAGCCCGGGGAGGCATCCAGGAAGGAGCCCGGCGCCATTGCGCCGCCTCTTGAGCCTCTCGAACGCACCTTGCTGGTGCAGGCCGGCGCGGGCGGACGCGCGCTCGATACCGATGTACGCTTCGACCAACGCTACGAGTATCGTGCGCAAAGAGTGGCCAGGGTGACCGTAGAAGACAGAAGACTCGAGCTGGCGGGCACGCTCTCCGCTCCGGTGCGTATCGACACCAGGAACATCTTCCCGCCCGACACGCCCACCGAGCTGGCCGCCGTCGGCACGGCCGGCGAGAACGGGAGCGCACCGGCGATCGATCTGAGTTGGCAGCCCGATACCGAAGCCGACCTGGCCGGCTACATCGTTTACCGCCGCGAAGCCGGTAACCCATGGCGGCGCATCTCCCCCTCGCAACCCGTGGCTGGTCCCGGCTTCCACGACTCCAACGTCGAGGTTGGACACACCTATTTCTACGCCGTAACAGCGATCGACCAGAACGGCCTGGAGAGCGGCCGCTCCTCAGAAGCCAACGAGACAGTTCCGAATCCCTAAAATTACTTAGAGATCAGGAGATTTTTCATGATGAGATATTGCCGCTACCTGGTGTACGGAAAGGTTCAATACGGCGCCGTGGAAGAGCGCGGCGGCGACCTGTGGATCACCGGCTCCGCGCCGGCCCCCGCCGAGGATTGGGCTTACCTGCTCTCCCTCGCCAAAGCTGAGCCGGAGAGCTTTGACTTTGAGCCGATGCTGCTGAACTCGGTTCACCTGTTGCCGCCCGTCGTGCCCTCCAAGATCATCTGCGTCGGTCGCAATTATCGCGACCACGCCCGCGAGCTCGGCAATGAAGTCCCCACCGAGCCGCTCCTGTTTTTCAAGCCGCCCTCTTCGCTTCTCGCTCCGGGTGGAACGATTCGGCTCCCCGCCCTGTCGGAACGCGTGGATTTTGAAGGCGAGCTGGCCCTCGTCATCGGCCAGCGCGCCCGCAAGCTCAGCGCGGATGCCGACTGGCGCGATGTCATCCGCGGCTTCACCCTGGCCAACGACATCTCCGCCCGCGACCTGCAAAAGAAAGACGTCCAATGGGCGCGGGCCAAGGGCTTCGACACCTTCTGCCCCGTCGGCCCGATTGTCAGTGACGAGCTCGACCTCGATGCCGGCCTCACCATCGAGACGCGCGTGAATGGCGAGTTGCGCCAGCAAGGTTCGACCCTCGACTTCATCTTCTCCGTTCCTGTCCTGCTCAGCGCCATCAGCGCCGCGTTCACTCTCGAGCCCGGCGACCTCATCCTCACCGGGACACCCGCCGGCGTCGGCCCGCTCAAGCCGGGCGACCGCGTAGAGGTCAGCATCGCCGGCCTCGGCACGTTGTTAAACGCCGTCGAGGCAGATTAGGGCACAGTTAGCCCGGTTTGTGCACCGTGATCCACGCCGCCGCATCCTAGTAGAGGTACACTGGTGGCGAAGGCGACAGCCCGAGTCCCCATTTCCAAAGGAGGAGATCATGCCGCAAAACTTACTCGAACAGTTGCGCAATTACACCGTGGTAGTGGCCGATACCGGCGACATTGAGGCGATGGAACAGTTTCGTCCCCAGGACGCGACCACCAACCCATCGCTGATCACGACGGCGGCACAAATGCCTCATTATCAGCCGATTGTCGACGGTGTCCTGGTTGACGCGCGCAAGGAACTGGGCGAAGGGGCCACCGATAAGGAGGTTGCCAACCTTGCCTTCCAGCGACTGGCCATTGAGTTCGGCAAGAAAATCCTGGCCATCATTCCGGGCCGCGTTTCCACCGAAGTTGACGCCCGCCTCTCCTTCGATACCGAAGCCACCATCGATCAGGCCCACAACATCATTGGCCTTTACGAAAAGGCGGGAATCGGCCGCGAGCGCGTGCTGATCAAGATCGCCTCCACCTGGGCCGGCATCAAGGCGGCAGAAAAGCTCGAGAAGGAAGGTATTCACTGCAATTGCACTCTGCTCTTCGGCATTCACCAGGCCATCGCCGCCGCTGACGCCGGTGTCACTCTCATTTCGCCCTTCGTCGGCCGCATCCTCGACTGGTACAAGAAAGACACCGGGAAGGACTATAAGGGAGCCGACGATCCCGGCGTCCAGTCCGTCACCCGCATCTACAACTACTTCAAGAAGTTTGGGTACAAGACGGTGGTCATGGGCGCGAGTTTCCGCAATATCGGCGAGATCACCGAGCTGGCCGGTTGCGATCTGCTCACCATTTCTCCGCAACTGCTGGCCGAGCTCGAAAAGACTGAAGCCGACCTGCCGCGCAAGCTCGATCCCGCCAAAGCCAAAGATTATCCGATTGAGAAAATCACAGTCGATGAGGCTGTGTTCGAACGCATGCACGCCAAAGACCGCATGGCAACCGACAAGCTGAAGGAAGGTATCGAAGGCTTCTCGGCAGCCCTCGAAAAGCTCGAAGGCCTTCTCGCCGCGCGTCTCGCCGCACTCGAATCGCGCACTCCGGCCACGGTTTAGAAAACAGGCAAAACGATTCTACGAGGGGCAGCCGCCAGGGCTGCCCTTCTTGTTTTGGGCGTGAATTGCCGGTGCACGTTTGCAGTCGATGCCCTCCTCTGCCAATAAAATTCGTCCGCACCTGTTCTGAAAACAGAATCTTTCCGATAATCTCTGTGTTACAGCATCATAAACAGGCAGCGGCTGCGCTTCCCCGGCATCGCGCAAAACGAACCTCAGCCGCGGCTAAAGAGAGCAAGGCGGCTACGCGCGCGCCACATCAGAGGAGGTTTGTATGCAACCCCAGACGCATCCGCTCGAGTCCTTCTTTCAACAGGCAGTCCGCAACAGTTATGAGGGCAAACTCGGGCTGCACGATCCTGACGTGACATGCTACGTGGCCCGGCTGCTGTGCGAGTTCTCCGAGTCCGAGAACCTTTACAAAGTGCGCGACGAGATGGGCCGCCCCATCGAGGAACTGGAAGACATGGTGACGGCTGCGGACCCTATCCACGGCAGCGCGTCTTCATTCGACGAGGAACGCGCCCTGCGCAAACACATCGGCGACTACTCTCTCTTCGTCGCCGGCATGTACCCCGAAGCCGTCGGCTCCAACCGCAGGCAGCGCCGCCATCACCCATCCCTGGGTGAGCTCATCCGCGCCGGCAAGGAAAGCTACTTCATCGTGAGTCAGTTCAACCTGTTCGAATACGAGCAGGAGGCACCGCTCTTTGCGCGTCTTTCCGACCGCTTTGAGCGGTGCATCCTGGGACTCACGCTGGTGCGCGAAGAGCTCGGCGCCCGCAAGCCGCTCATGCTCTCTCCCCCGGTGAACTGAGTTTTCTTTTGACGCTCCTCCGCCATCAGGCGCGCATCCAATTCCCTGGTGTTGAAGGTTCGCCTGCCCGGCGATACTCTCAGAATGCGAGGAGATGATCGGATGAGTGAGTACGTGAAGTTGCACGCGGCGGATGGGCACGAGCTCAGCGCTTATGTCGCGCGACCCTCCGGCGAGCCGTTTGCGGCACTGGTGATCGTGCAGGAGATTTTCGGAGTCAACGCCCACATTCGTGCCGTGGCCGATGGCTATGCCAGGGACGGCTTTCTGGCCGTCGCGCCGGCGCTGTTCGACCGCGTCGAGCGGGGTGTGGAACTGGGTTACGACGGCGCCGACGCCGAGAAGGCAAGAAGCTTCATTCCCAAACTCGACATCGACAAAGGCGTAGCCGACGTCCAGGCGGCGATCGAATTCGCTGCCGCCGATTCCGGCAAGAAGGTCGGCGTAATCGGGTATTGCTACGGCGGAACTCTCGCCTGGCTGGCCGCAACCCGGCTTCGCCCCGCGGCCGCGGTCGGCTACTACGGAGGCCAGATTGCGAAGTTCGCCGACGAGAAGCCACTGGTTCCCGTCATGCTCCACTTCGGCAAGCAGGACGCGCACATTCCCGCCGAAGCAATCGAAAAAGTCCATCTGGCGCATACCGAAGTCGAAATCTACTGGTACGAAGCCGGTCACGGCTTCAACTGTGACGCGCGCGCCAGTTACAACGCCACCGCGGCCGAGCAGGCCCGCGAGCGATCTCTGGCCTTTCTCCGGCGCCACCTGGCATGATGCAGATGGTTCATGCGGAAAGCTGCGCGGCAGGCCCATTGCGGGCAAGCCGCGCGGGACTACTGTTATCGCTCACTCCGACCACACGGCGACGATATTTCCAACGCCGTCGGCAAAGTGAAATCGTCTGCCCCCCGGGAACTCGAAGGTTGGCACCACGATCGTTCCACCCGCCGCAACAATCGCCTCTTCCGTTGCTTTCAGATCCGCGGAATAGAACACGACCAGCGGGGCTCCCGTCCCGGTTGACTCATCGGTCGAGGACTTTCTGAACCCACCGTTTATGCCGCTCGTGGCGGCGCTGAAGGAGGCATAGTCGGGGCCGTAGTCTTTGAACGCGAGGCCGAAGACTGCGGAATAAAACTGCTTGGCGCGCGCGACGTCGGTCGCTGCAAACTCCAGGTAGCTGATGCTGTGATGCTTTTCTGACATGGCTTTTCTCCTCTTCGTGGCTAAGGTGGAATCGGGGGAAGGGCGATGCGAATCGAGGCGCAGGCACACCTTCCCAGGTGTGCTTCTGAAGGGCATTTTCGTTCGTCGAAAATGCCGCGCCCCCATCCGCATCTCCCAGAAGCAGGAGAGAGCAGGTAGAGCCCGCTGATTCATTTCGAGCGCGGTCTCGCGAGGTACGCATCTACCTTAGCAGAGGTGCGGGTGCCCGGTGCAAGTGGAATTCTTCCCACACCCGAACATTTCCCACCAACCACCCGACCCGGGAGAATCGGAATGAAATCGAAGTGGATCACGGCGGCCCTCGCCCTGCTTGCGCCCGCGGCGCTCGTTGCACAGGCCTCAGGCGTACTGGGCGACTGGATGACTCCCGGCGGCGATACCGTTCGCGTTGATCGTTGCGGGCCATCAGTCTGCCTCTGGATTCTCGCCCTCGGTCCCACTGCGCCCGCCACCACGGATGCAAAGAATCCCGACTCGAGCCTGCGCAGCCGTCCTCTCTGCGGCCTCAGGATCGGGAGCGCCTTCTACCTGCGCGACCCGGACCACGCCGCCGGAGGATCGCTCTACGATCCCAAGTCCGGCAGAACGTATAGTGGCCAGATGACCGCACAAGGCTCCGAACTTCACTTGCGCGGATACGTGATGCTCTCCATATTCGGCCGCTCCGAGACCTGGACAAGAGCCCAGGCGCCGCCCAATGCATGCAGGCTCGCCGACTCCGGCAAATAGCTCATCTCCCCTTCAACCAACCATCTGCACCCTGGTTTATCATGGGACTTCACCGGAACGATGACTTTCTTTCGAGGTGGCTGCCATGAGCAAAATGCAATCCGAACCAGCCCTTAAACAAGGACGGCGTGAATTCCTGAAGACCGGGGGCGCCGTAACCGCCGCGCTGCTGGCGCCATCCGTCATTGCCGAGACCCCGAAAGCTCTCCCCGCGCTGCCCTCGAATCCAGTGACGCTCGCTGCCATGCCCACCCGCAACCTGGGCAAAACCGGCTACAAGGTCGGCGTTTTCTCACTCGGCGGCCAGGCCGCAGTCGAAAAACCAAACAACTTCGATATCGCCGTTCCCATCATCGAGCGGGCTCTCGACCTCGGCGTGAACTATATCGATACTTCTTCCATCTACGGCGGCCCTGACCGCTGGAGCGAGCAGTACGTCGGCAAGGTCATGGCCCACCGCCGCAACGAAGCATTCCTTGCCACCAAGACCAAGGAGCGCACCCGCGACGGCTCGATGCGCATGATCGAGAAGTCACTGCAACTGCTGAACACCGACCACGTCGACCTGTGGCAGCTCCACGACATCGGCACCATCACCGACATCAACGAGGTCTTTGACAAGGGCGGCGCGATGGAAGCGCTGCTGCAGATGAAAGAGCAGAAGGTCGTCCGCTTCCTGGGACTGACTGGCCACTACCGCCCCGAAGCGCTGATGGAAGGCATCAAGCGCTATCCCTTCGACACCATCCTCATGGCCATGAACGCGGCCGATCCGCACCACTACAGCTTCAATGAGGCGCTGCTGCCCCTGGCCGTCGAGCGCCAGATGGGCATCATCGGAATGAAGATTACAGGCCGCGGCCGCCTGCTTTCAAGCTGGACTCCGCAGCCGCTCGCCGAGCAAGCGCACATGTGGGAAGGCATGGTGCCCGCGCCCACTCCCGGCACTCTCACCATGCGCGAAGCCATGTATTACACGCTCTCCCGCCCCGTGAGCACCGTCATCATCGGCTGCGATTCCATCGCCCAGCTCGAAGAAAACGTCCACCTGGCTCGCGAATTCACGCCGCTCAGCGACCCGCAGACTGCGCAACTGGTGGCGCGCGCCGAGCCGGTCGCCAAACCGTCGCTGTTCTTCCGCTTTTACGATCGGCCGTGAGGAAAAAGCAGCCCGGCTGCATATCAAGTCGGGATCAGCGGTCGGGTCTCGAATGAAAGCACGGAGTGGGGACAAACCAAGTTGAATGGGGCTGGGTTAGGCCTCGTTTTGCGTTAAAAACCAAAAGAAAAGGGCCAAAAATGAACAAAAAACAGGGTCCTTGTTCACTCTATTGCAACTAGCATAAAATTGTAAGTTGTTTATTTAAATATACTTGCTCCGAATCGGACGGTTCCAATGGGGCATTTAGCGGGCTGACGGGGGGTGGGGGGACTGGTTGGGGGTATAAACCGGGGGCATCTCCGACGAAAAAGCCCCGCTGCATTCCTGAGCGATGGACTTGGACATGAAAATTCTCCAACTTCCAGTGTGCGCGCCGGACCGGTAATCGTACGCAATGGCGATCGACCAGGCGAATGAAAGGAAGCCCGCGAGGATGCCGTTCTACGGATAGATTCGGTGCAACGTCCGCGCGAAGGGAATCGTCTCGCGCACGTGGTCGAGGCCGCAGATCCAGGCCACGGCCCTCTCGATCCCCATCCCGAAACCCGAGTGCGGCACGCTGCCGTAGCGCCGCAGATCCAGGTACCACTGGAAAGCCTCTTTGGGCAGATTGTGCTGGTCGATCCGCGAGTTCAAAAGCTCGAAGCTCGATACCCTCTGTGAGCCGCCGATAATCTCCCCGTAGCCCTCGGGCGCCAGTACGTCCACGCATAGCGCATAGCGGGAGTCCTCGGGGTCGGGCTCCATGTAAAAGGCCTTCACATCCGCCGGATAGCGGTTCACCATCACCGGCCGGTCAAACTGCGAGCTCAGCCAGGTCTCGTCGGGAGAGCCGAAGTCGTTCCCATACTCGAAAGGCGCTTCCAATTGCCCATCCTTGTGCGCCTGGTTCAGCATCTCGACAGCCTTGTCGTAGCGCAGCCTAGGAAACGGCGGAACAATCGCTGCCAGCTTCGCCGGGTCGCGCCCGATCACGTCGAGCTCCGGAGCCCGGTTCTTCAGAACACTCTGCACAATGTGAGAGAGAAAGTTCTCGGCCAGTTCCAGCAGTCCGTCCAGGTCCATGTAGGCCACTTCCGGCTCGATCATCCAGAACTCGGTCAGGTGGCGGCGTGTCTTCGACTTCTCCGCCCGGAACGTGGGCCCGAAGCTGTACACCTTTCCCAACGCAAGTGCAGTGGATTCAATGTATAGCTGGCCTGACTGGGTAAGGAACGCGGGGTCTCCGAAGTAGTCCACCGGGAAGAGGGTCGAAGTTCCCTCGCAGGCGGCGGGCGTCAAAATCGGCGGATCGGTGCGAATGAACCCGTTGGAGTCAAAATACTCCGCCGCCGCCCGCATGATCTCCGCACGGATGCGCAGTATCGCCGACTGTCTCGGAGACCGCACCCACAGGTGCCGGTGCTCCATCAGGAAATCCACTCCGTGCTCTTTGAGCGTAATAGGATAAGGGTCCGTCTCCGGCACCCGCTGCACAACTTCAATGTCCTCGATGTCGAGCTCGAATCCGCCCTTGGCACGCTTGTCTGCGCGAACTCTTCCAACAACTATTACGCTCGACTCTTGCGTCAACGATTTGAGGGCATCAAAGACTTTAGCGGGAACGCTCTTGACATGGGCCACCCCCTGGATCGTTCCCGTGCCGTCGCGAAAGATGGGAAACAGCAGTTTGCCGCTCTCACGCAGGTTGTAGAGCCAGCCCCGGAGGGTGACCGATTGGCCCTCAAACTGGCCGATGGCGGCAATTGTGGCTAAGGGCTTCTGAGCCATTGGCTCAGATTCTGGAGTGGCAACAAGTTCGTCGGGCATGGGTGGGCGTCCTTTAGGCTGTGACAGCCGAAAGCCTAGGATAACGCCGCCGGATGGTCCGCGTTGGCTTCCTGGAAAACGATCGGAATAATTTGTATGATAGAAATAACTTTTGATGAGGAAAATAAATCTATGCAGCTTGCATCCAACTCCAAGCAGGAGGAAACAGTACCGGTGATGACGGAGCGCACTGAGGCTAGAAATGACGAGATGCAAAAAACGCAGGCCGATCCTGAGACTGCCGAACGCTTTATCTCCGAAAAGCGGATCGGTGAGCGAATCAGGCGGCTGCGTCTTAAGAAGTCAATGGGGCTGGTCGATCTGGGCAAACACACCGGTCTTTCGGCGAGCTTCCTGTCGCAACTCGAGACCGGGCGGGTGGTCCCGACCCTGAGAAACCTGGCCCGGATTGCGATGGTCTTTTCAAAGGACCTGTCTTACTTTTTCGATACAGAGCCTTCGGCGATGTTCCGCGTCCACCGGAAGAAGGACCGCGTTCGCCTGCCGCAGACCGGAGTCGAGCCTCCTACCTATACCTTCGAGAGCCTGGGCTACATGGTCCCGGACCGATACATGGATCCCTACTTCGCGGAGTTCGTTCCGCTAGCGGTGAATGCCGAGCCGAAGGCGCACCTTCATGCCGGCTATGAATTTCTCTACGTGCTGGACGGAGAACTTGAGCTGCATCACGGGGAACACCAATGCACCCTGGAGCGGGGAGACGCGGTGTACTTCGACGCGGGCACGGCACACTCGTATCAATGCGCCGGCAAGAAACCTGCGGAAGCAATCATTGTGACCATGCACCAGCCACCGCCCGCACAAGGTTTGCCGCTGCGCACTACGGTTGCGCCGCAGCGCACCCTGGTCAGCATTCCACCGAAAGCATTCGGCGAAGAGCGGAGTGAAGGGACGATCTAACCGCCAACTGAGACAAAGGGACAGGCACACAAGGGCTGAAAGCCCCGCTGACTACTGTGCGTCGGATCGGCGAGGCGGAAGCCGTGCGCATTTTACAAGGCTCATTTGAGCAATTTTCCCCAGCCTGTGTTGTTGTGCCCTTTCAGAAAGTTACCAGCTTGCCATTGATATCGCGCACCTCGACGGGACCGAGGCCGGCGTCTTTCAAGCCCGGCTCGATCTTGGCCCGATCTCCGGCAGCGATCACAATCAGCTGGTCGGGATGAATATATTGCTGCGCGGCGCGAGCAATATCGGCCTGCGTGATGGCCTCATATTTGCCCGGAAGCTTAGCATAGTAGTCGAGCGGACGATGATTCACGAAGATGTCATCAATGGCGCCGGCCATGGCGGCGGTGGTTTCAAATCGCCCCGGCAATGAGCGCATCGACGCTTCCTTGGCGGCTGCCAGCTCCTCAGCGGTGGAAGGCTTTTGCGGGAAGTTGCGAATCTCCCCCATCATCTCTTTGGCAGCCGGCGCGGTTACGTCTGTCCTCACCAGGCTCCCCGCGTAGAACTCGCCCCCCTGGGAGTACTCCACAAACCGTGACGATGCGCCATACGTGTAACCGTGAACTTCGCGCAGATTCATGTTGATGCGGCTTCCGAAGCTGGAGCCGAGAGTGTAGTTGAGCAGCGTGAGGACTTCGGCATCGGGCGAGTCGACCGGAACGCCAAAGCCGACGGCGGCCAGCGCAGTCTGCGGCGCGCCCGGCTTGTCGATGATCACCACATGAGTCGAGGGCGGCGCTGGAGCCGGCGGAATGGTGGGCGCAGCCGCTGCGTGCCCTGTCCACTTGCCGAAGTATTGGCGCGCCAGCTTTTCAGCTTCAGCCCTGGTCACGTCGCCCGCAAAAATCAACGCCGAATCGCCAGGCCCATAATGATCGGCGTAGAAGCCGGATATCTCAGCAGGGGTCAGAGCGGTGACGCTCTCGATGGTCCCGCTGGCGGTCATGCCGTATGGCTGGTCGCCGAAAAGAAGCCGCGGCCCGACACGCGACGCCATGCTCTGCACGTTGTCGCTTTCCTGCCCGATGCGGACCAGCCGCTGCTTGCGATGGCGGTCTACATCTTCAGCACGAAACGCCGGATGCTGAGCCACGTCGGATAGCAGCTCCAGGCCCTCGGAGGCGTGCGCGGTCAGCAGGCTCATTGAAATCGCCGCCGAATCCATTCCCGCAAAAGTGCCGATGTGCGTGCCGATCCGCTCTGTATCGTCCGCCAGCCTGGTAAGGTCGCGCGACACCGTGCCGTCGTCCATGATCTCGGCGGTCAGCGTGGCCAGGCCGCTCTTGTCGGGCGCGTTGTTGTCGGCGCCGGCCCGCGAAACTACCTCCACGCTCAGCACAGGCAGGGCATGATCCTCAATCAGCAGCACGGTCAGGCCGTTGTCGAGTTTGAACTGCGCCGGCACAGGAAGATGAATCGCCGGCGCGGGACCGGCCTCCGGCTTGGTCTTGCGCCAATCCTGCGAAGCCTCGAACTCCGGTGTGTATGGATTCGTGAGCTTCACATCGGCGTCGGTATCGGCGGGGCTGCGCGGCACATCATCCAGCTTTTTTTCGCCGGGAATGCAATAGACCACCACCGCCGAGTCCTTGGTGAAATACTTCTGGGCCGCAGCCTTCGCGGCCGAGGATGTTACGGCCTCGATCATGCCCACGTCTTTGGGCAGGAAGCCCGGGTCGCCGGTGTACTGGTTATACCGGTCCAGCGTATCGGCAATGCCGCCAAAGCCGCCCAGCCGTTGCAGGCCTGAGATCTTCGCGGTCAGGCTTGTGGCCTTGTACGCTTCCAGTTCCTCTGCCGTCGGCCCATCCTGCTGAAGCTTGGCGAGCACCGACCAGAAGGTCGATTCCAGATCCTCCAGCTTCACGCCCGGCTTCGCCGTAACGTCGCACGAGCTGATGCCCGTGAGCTTCAGCGTATCGGAAGAGCAAGTGACGCTCTGCGCCACCTGCGCCTTGTAAACCAGCGCTTCGTCGAGCCGACTCGCCTTGGCCAGGCCCAGCGCGTACATGGCCGCGTTGACGCTATAGGCCTCCGGCGTGTATGCCGCCGGTGTGAGCCACGCGATGCTCAGCCGTGACAGTTTTACAGTATCTGTAATGGTGCTGCGGCGCTGGGAAGCGATGGGCGGCGTAACCACGTTCACCGCAGGCGCCTCGGGACCCCTCGGGATGGGTCCAAAATACTTGGTCAGCAGTGCGCGGAGCTGTGCCGCATCGAAGTCTCCAGCAATTGCGATGGAGGCGTTGTTGGGGGTGTAGAACTGCTGATGAAAATCGCGCACATCGGCGATGCGCGCAGACTCAATATCCGCGTGGCTGCCGATGACCTCGCCGTAATAAGGATGACCTTTGGGAAACAGCTGGTGAAAAATCTCTTCGTCGGCCACATCGTATGGCCGGCCCTCGCCCTGCCTGCGTTCGTTGCGGACTACATCGCGCTGATTGGTCAGCAACTCGCGATTCAGACCCTCCATCAGGAAGCCCATGCGGTCGCTCTCCAGCCACAGTGCCAGCTCCAGTTGATTCGAAGGCATGGTCTCAAAATAATTTGTGCGGTCGAAGTCGGTCGTGCCGTTCACGTCCGTGGCACCGGCAGATTGAACATACTTGATGTGCGCCTTCTCGCCCACGTGCTCTGAGCCCTCGAACATCATGTGCTCGAACAGATGCGCGAAGCCCGTGCGGCCGGGGCGTTCATTCAGCGGACCCACGTGGTACCAGAGATCGACAGCTACAAGCGGCAGGCGGTGATCTTCGTGCGTGATGACGGTGAGGCCGTTCGGCAGCGTGTATTTGTCATACTTGATCTCCGGCAGCTTGTGAGCGCCTTGCGCATGGGCGGCAATGCCGGCGGCGGCAAGGATTGAAAATGCTAGCAGGCACAAAGAATTGCGAAGGGAACTGGTCAAGGGAGATTCTCCTTCAATTCACACTCGAGAAACACGGGTGCAAACAGGATAATACGCCCCGCTCAGACGAGGCGGAGATGTCCGCGGCTCTCTTCCGCGTAAGCCGATTATTGGTCGGCGCCGGCGTCATCCCCGTAGGTCGGATAAGGCTCTGGCTCGCGGCTCGTCTGCATTCCTGCCAGGGTCTTCAGATCATCCTGAACCTGCGCCCATTTCGACGGGTCCTTCTTCGTGGTAATCGGCGCATCGGGATTCGCGTAGAAGGCCTGGATGTCGCGTTTGATTCCGGGTGGAATCGGCTGCGCGGGTTGCTGCGTGATGCGATGGAGCAGATTGGCATAGGTGGAATCGGTGAGCGAGTAGCCTCCCGGCAGCACCACATTGCCGGTATCGAGATCGCGGTTCGCCAGCGGATGCTGCGCATCGCGCGGCAGCGCCGGAAGATCAAGATGAGTGGCGATCGTGGCCGGATGCGCATTGGGGGTAAAACGCGCCAGAGTTCTGCTCAACGCCGCCGACGACTGCGCCACGCTGTGCATGTAATCCGCCTCGGTGGCTTCGGTGGGCCCCTTGATGGAAATGATTGAGAGCGGCCCGACCTTGGGAACGACGAACAGCAAGCACGCCATGGCATAGGTCCCAAAACCGGCGTGGCGGCGATACGCGCTCCAGTTGTAAAGAGTCGCGATCGCGGCGGACTCCTTCTCCACTTGCAGGGCATCGGGGGTGTTCGGCTCCGCAGGCTCATGGTGGCGATGGAGAATGGTCAGGCCATACGCAACGCGCGGAATGAGCGTATGCACCGCGAAGCGATAGGCGCGCACATTGAACCGGCGCCCGCGCTTCTGTGAAAAATCCTCGGTCAATCCATAGGTCTGATAGAAGGCCAGCGCCAGTTGCTTTACCGGAACTTTCAGGCCGATATGCCGGTGATAACCGAGGGGCGCCACGCGGTGATGCGCGATCTCGTCGATGTCAAAGGCGAATTCGGTCCGCACATGCTGGTGTTTGCCTTCGGCGTAGCTGACCACAGGTCCGTATTTCGCACGCAGTTTTGGGAATTCCACAGGTACGGCGCGGTTGGTGGCTTCGGCGTGTCCTACCGAATCGGCTATGTAGTGGGAGAGCGCGCCGATGGCGAAGGCAAGCTCGTTCGCGTTGGTTGCGTTGCGAAACAGGTTGAGCACGAAATCGCCCGTGCGCACGTAGTGAGTGAGGTCAGAGAATGACTGGTCGCCGAAGGGATAATAGCCGATGTCCTGGATTGTGCAGCCTCCGTAGGCATACGCGCGTGCACGATCCAGATCCGCCGTGGTCAGGTTCGGATACCGGCTCATCAGCAGCGGAACGATCGAGTCCTTCCAGGTGAGGTCGATGAGTTGCTCGTGCGTGAGGAGGGAATGTGCGCCGGCCCGTCGATTCACGGCAAGCACCAGGAAAGTCAGCAGCACGAAGATGGAAATACGGAAAAGTTTCATGGTGATTCGGGCCTTTGGCCGGGAGCCAAACGGCGCAGGGCGAAAGCGGATAGCGAGGGCCAAAACCAATTAGATGCAGGAAAGCCAACCGCCCGCGATCCGCATGCATCGATTCGCTCAAACGCCCGCCGGGTCGCGTACCTGTGCAAAGTACTGTGCCACCTCCAGCCAGTGATGCACGCGGACAAAGCCCGTCGCGTTCAGGTTATGAGGCGCGGTATACAGCAGCCCCTGTCCCTCAAACCGTTGCAGGTTGCGCGGCTGGTCGTCAATCAGATAGTCGGCGCGCAAAATCGACTTGTTGCCGCAGAAAACATAATGCGTCGGGGGAATGAACGGAAAATGCCGCTGCAGCCAGCGGTACTTTGGCCCCAATGAGTTAGGCACGGCCATGGCCTGAGTCGCAATGTAGATCTCGAAGCGATCGCTGAGCAGCTTCAATACCTCCTGCGAGTCCGGGATCAGGGGCAAGTCCTCGAAAAAGTCTTCTGCATCGAGAAATGCGCGCAGCTGGTGCTGGCGGTCCTCGGGCGTAACCTCCCAGAGCCCCTTGCCTGCCAGGTCGTCAGTGGTCACGTTTTCGTCGAACTCCTGGTTGTAGCGCCGCAGATGTTCCGCGAGCGTGTCCGCCATGACTTCATCCATATCCACACAGATTCGCCGCAATGCCTGCTCCTCTAAGGGGATTTCTCCCCCCATTGAGGTTAGCAGGAGGGAATTAACAGGCTCCAGGTTGCGGGCGTCGCATTGATCGGACGACCTTGTTTTCTGTCCGATGGGTGGGATCGCTGCGTCGGAGCCTAGGGTTCCGCCTGCCCGGTCTTTCGCGGCGCGCGACCCGTCCCAGGCGCCAGCTCAGGCTGAGGAGCCCTGGGCGCAGGCGCCATCGCCGGATCCCAATAAAGCAGCCGGCTGCAACTGTCGCAGGTCAGCAGCTGGCCCTCGCGCAGCTGGTTCCAGGTCTGTGGCCGGATTCCCATCCGGCAGCCCGTGCACTGCTGATTGGTGGCCAGCGCAATGCCGGTGCCGCGGGACGCCGCCAGGCGGTCAAAGCGAGTAAGCCACTCCGGCTCAATCTGCTTTCGAACGGCCTCCCGCTCAGAATGCAGCTCCGCGAGCTGTGCAGCCAGCTCCTTTTGCCGTATGCCGACCCGCTCCCGGGTTTTGTCCAGAGCCCCCGCCAGAAACTCCACCTGCGCGCGAGCCTGTGCCAGCGCTGCTTCCTGCGCCTCGGTGCGCTCCAGGCTGGCGAAGGCGTCATTCTCCAGCCGATCGGCCTCGGCGCCGGCAAACTGGAGCTCGTGCTCGATCGCCGCTGCCTGTTCCGGAGTCTTGACCGAGTCGAGCTGTTCGCGGAAGCGCGCAGCCTTCTGCCGGTGCGAGGCAATCTCCCGGTCAAGCCGAGTCCGCAAGGCCTCTTCGCGGCTCAAAGCCGCCGACGTGTCGGCCGACTGCTTCTGCGCGGCAGCCAGCGCCGCCTGGGCCTGTGCAGTCTCAGCGGGCAGCGCCCTGGCCTCCTGGTTAAGGCGGCCGCGGTCAACTTCGATGGCTTGCAGTTTTACCAGACTCTCAATCAGCGCTTGCATCGGTGCGAGAAGTCTACGGCATCGGGCGCCAGTTAAGAAAATCCCATATTCTCAGCGGTCGTGAGCAGAGACCCGTCCGGCGGCATCTATCAATAATGTATTCTGCGCGATCAAAGCGCATCGAGGACTGCGAAAATGGAGAACGAAAGGAACGACGAGGTGAAACAGACCAAGAGAGGCTTTTGGCGCAGGCACCGGGTTCTACAGTGGACACTTTTGAGCCTTCTGGCGGTATTCGTCGTGTTGTTCTCCGTGGCCACTGTGGCCATGCGCCGGGCCGAGCCGCTGCTGCGAGCGCGCATTGTCGCGGAGCTGGAGGAGCGCTTCCATTCCCATGTTGAGCTGGATAGCTTTCATGTCTCGGTAGCCAGCGGCCTGCGGGCCGAGGGCAAGGGACTGCGAGTCTGGCCTGCCGCCGCCCGAAGCGGATCAACCGACATCTTGCCTCCCGGCAATCCTCTGATCAGCCTTCAGGAGTTCCGATTCCACGCTCCTCTGAGCTATTCGTTCGGCAAGCCCATCCATATTTCCCTGGTGCAGCTCAAGGGTCTTTCCATCGACCTGCCGCCCCGGCCGCCCGGTGCCTACGAAAAGACACGGCAGCCGATCGGCGAGAGCTCCGGGAAGCCGAGCACTGGGGATGCTTTGCTGAGATTTCAGATCGACGGCATCCTCGTCACCGACGCCCACCTGAAGCTTGAGACCAACAAGCCAGGAAAGCTGCCGCTCCAGTTCGACATCGCCCGCATCAAGCTCTCCAACATCAGGCAAGGCGGCACCATGGACTTCGACGCCCGGCTCACCAACCCCAGGCCACGCGGCGCCATCAGCACCCAGGGGACCGTCGGCCCATGGGACACCGACGACCTGGGCGAGTCGGAAATCAAAGGGAAATACGACTTTGAGCACGCCGACCTGGGCGACTTCAACGGCATCGCCGGAACGTTGAACTCAACCGGCAGCTATCAGGGCACGCTTCGCGACCTGACCGTCGACGGCGTCACAGACACTCCCGACTTCCGGCTTACCCACTTTGGCACTTCGCTCCCGCTGCACACCAACTTTCACGCCAAGGTTGACGCCACAAACGGTGACACCTGGCTCGATCCGGTGAGCGCCACCCTCGGCCAGTCAAGCTTCACCGCGCAAGGCCAGGTCGTCCGCGTCCCGCAGACCGAGGCGGATATCAAAGCCGCTGGAGAGCCCGCAGGGACCGCGCCTCGAAGCAAGGGCCACGATGTCTCGCTCGTGGTCAACGTACCCGACGGCCGGATGGATGACTTCATGCGCCTCACCAGCAAGTCGGGAACGCCACTGCTCACGGGCATTGTGACGGTGAAGACAACCCTCGAAATTCCTCCTGGGAGCGAACCCGTGCACCGGCGCATCAAGCTCAAGGGAAACTTCAGGCTCCAGGACGCGCTCTTCACGAGCCAGAAGATTCAGGAAAGGATCGCTGACATGAGCCTGCGCGCGCAGGGCGATCCCAAAGAGGCTAAGGACGCCGGCAAGGCGACCGACGTCCGTTCCACCATGTCGAGCGAATTCTCCATGGCCGGCGGCATCATCAACCTCCCTGATCTGGTCTACAGCATCCCCGGAGCGGATATCGATTTGAAGGGAAGCTATGGCGTCGAGGACGGCGCGCTCAATTTCTCGGGCACGGCAAGAATGCAGGCCACCGTGTCGAAAATGGTGGGAGGCTGGAAAGGTTTCCTGCTCAAACCCGCCGACCGCTTCTTCAAGAAAGACGGCGCCGGAGCCGAGGTCCCCATCTCAATCGATGGAACCCGCGAAGAGCCACATTTCAAGGTCGATTTCGGTCGGTCAAAGAAGACGTCGCCGGAGCGTCCGGGCGGAGCCGAATAGAGGGCTGTTTTACGGTTTTCCGCCGGACCAACCCTTGTGTCTTCCGACCGCACCGCCTTCCGTCGCGTTGTGATAGCTTGGCTTGAGACGAGCCGCCGCTGGATTGGCGGCGGCAAAGCGAGCGAAGCGAGGAGATCGCAATGCAGCCGGTTAGAACAATCAGATCAAAATCTTCAATTTGGGTGATGGCCCTGCTTTTGGCCTCAGCCACACTGGCCGCCCATGGGCAAACCGCACCCGCCAAATCTGCCGCGACCGGGTCCAGTGAGCAGAACTGGTGGAAAAATGCCGTCATCTACGAGATTTATCCGCGCAGTTTCCAGGACTCCAATGGCGACGGCATCGGCGATCTGAATGGAATCACCCAGCGCCTCGACTACCTGAAGGAACTGGGCGTGGATGCCATCTGGCTCACCCCCTGCTATCCCTCGCCACAGGTGGATTTCGGCTACGACATCTCCGACTATCGCGCCATCGATCCGCAATACGGCAACCTGGACGACTTCAAGCGCCTGGTCGACGAAGCCGCCAAGCGCCACATCCGCGTGCTCATGGACATGGTGATGAATCACACTTCAGACAAGCACAAGTGGTTCCTCGAGTCGCGCTCCTCTCGCGACAATCCTTACCGCGACTGGTATGTATGGCGCGACGGCAAAGGCGAGACCGAAACCAGGCAGGGCGAGCCGCCCAACAACTGGCAATCCTACTTCGGTCACTCCGCCTGGGAATGGGACCCCAAAACCCGCCAGTACTACTATCACAAGTTCTATATTCAGCAGCCCGACCTGAACTGGTATAACCCCAAAGTCCACCAGGCCTTCAAGGACATCATCGCCTTCTGGCTCCAGCGCGGCGTGGGCGGCTTCCGCTTCGACGCCATCACCACCCTCTACGAAGACCCCAAGCTGACGGATGAGGGCATAGTGAAAGACAAGGATGGCAACCCGGTCATCAACGCCTACGGCGACCCCACGCTTGACGACTCGAAGACCAACAACCAGCCCGGCGTCCATGCGGTGATCGCCGAGATGCGCGCCGAGGCCGACAAGTTCAACTCCAACGCCTTTCCCGGCACGCGCCTGCTCATCGGCGAAACCTACCTGCCCAACGTGGGCGAACTGACCAAGATGTACGGCACTCCGGCGAAGCCCGAGTTCCAGTTGCCCATGGATACGCAGGTGGGCATGATCAACAAGCTCGACGTAGCCGAGTTCCGAGCCAGGCTCAACGATGCGGAAACGAAGATCGACGGAAACATTCCGCTGCTGCTGTTCGACAACCACGACAATGAGCGCATTGACCTGCGTTATGGCGACGGCCTTCACGACACCGAGATTGAGCGCGTCATCTCGACCGTCCTTTTTGCCAGCCGCGGCGCGGCGCTCTTCTATTACGGCGACGAGATCGGCATGAAAACCACTCCGCCCACTCGGAAGGAGGATGTGAAAGATCCTATCGGCATCACCGGCTGGCCCAAGGAAAAAGGTCGCGACGGCGAGCGCACCCCGATGCAGTGGAATTCGGAGCCCAACGCCGGTTTCACCACCGGTACTCCCTGGCTTCCCGTGCCGCCATCCGCCGACACCATCAACGTGGCCGGTGAACAGTCCAATTCCGACTCAATCTTCAACTGGTACCGCACGCTGATCCACCTGAAGAAAACGGTTCCCGCTTTGGCGCACGGAGCTAACGTGATGCTCGACTCGGACAACACCAAAGTGCTGAGCTGGCTGCGTCAGGGCTCCGGCAGCCACCAGGTGGTGGTCAGCGCCAACTTCACCGCCGAGCCGCAAACCGTAAATCTTGAATCGGGCGGCGCGGGCCTCAAGGCCACACATCTGCATACGCTTCTCAAATCACCCGGCGGCGCCGATCCCGTGTCCCTCGATCATATCGACCTATTGCCCTTCGGCGTTTATCTTGGAGAGCTGGATTAGCCAATTTGGGCGCCGTCCATGGGCGCCCCTAACTTCTCCCGCAGGTTCCCGTCTATACCATCACGCAATGGTGTATCTTTAGCTCCACCACTACTCCGTGGAACCGAGGCGGGACTCATCTTAGTTGACTCGAAATCAAGCCGCGCTCACTGCCGCCTCTGCCTCTGGATCATCTTCCTTCTTCTTTCACTGGCGGCGGGGGGCCACGCGCAAAGTGCGCCTCCGCGAGCTTCCTCGCCGGGTGCAGCACAGGCCGCGGCAGACACAGCCGTCATTCACGGGGTCGTCACCAGCAAAACCGGCGAGGTCTACCAGGGAGTCCGCATCAGCCTCTCGCTTCCCGGCGTTCCTTCCCAGCAATCTGTCGTCACTGACAGTAACGGAGCGTTCAGCTTTCCCAATCTCCCCGCCGGAGCCTTCACGCTCACCTTCTCTTCCGATGGGTTCGCGCCGCAGACCCTCTCAGGAATTCTCGCGCCCGGACAGATCTACGAGGCCAAATCGATTGTCCTGACGGTAAAAGAGGCGGACAGCGAAATCCGGGTCTCCGCTGAGAGCCAGGTGCAGATTGCCCAGGAGCAGATTCATGTCGAAGAGCAGCAGCGCGTCCTGGGGGTCCTGCCCAATTTCTACGTGAGTTACGACCGTCACCCGGTCCCACTGACCACGCGGCAGAAGTATTCACTGGCGTGGCAATCCAACATCAACCCCTTCACGATCATCCTCACCGGCGCTTTCGCTGGCGCTGAACAGGCGGCCAACACGTTCGACGAGTACGGCCAGGGCATGCAGGGATATGGCAAACGGTTCGGCGCCATCTATGCCGACGGGTTTACCGACAACATCATCGCCGGCGCCTTCCTCCCTTCTGTCTTCAAGCAGGATCCGCGCTACTTCTACAAGGGAACCGGGACCATTCGCTCCCGCGCCCTCTACGCCATGGCCAATGGGGTCGTTTGCAAGGGCGACAATATGCGCTGGCAGTTCAATTATTCCGGAATCATCGGAGGGCTGGCGTCAGGCGCTATCTCAAACCTTTATTACCCCGCCCGCGATCGCAGCGGCGCAGCTCTGACCTTCGAAAATGCCGGGATTGGGATTTTGGCGGGCATGGCCCAAAATCTCTTCCAGGAATTTATCGTGAAAAAACTCACCCCCGGCGCGAGAAACTCCGGGAAACCCTGACCACACAAGCCCTGATCGACGATGTGGTGTCAATGTACGACCGGCGCATTGAGAACTCGGGCATTCAGGTCGAGCAGGGCCTCCGCGCCCGCCGTCCGGTCAGATGTTTCGAGGGCGAGATTCGCCAGGCGCTGAGCAACCTGGTTAGCAAAGCGATCGACGCCATGCCGCTCTCAGGCGGTCGGCTTCAGATCCGCAGCCGGGACGCCGTCAACTTGAAAACCGGCCGGGAGGGTGTCGTGTTGACCATCGCGGACAACGGCGAGGGCATTCCCCGTTCAGCCATCCATCTGATTCTTGATGCCTTCTACACCCCCAAAGACCTGGGCGGAACAGGACTGGGACCGTGGGTGAGCAAAGAAATCGCGAACCGCCATGGCGGCGCCCTCCGCGTCCGCAGTGCACAATCCGAAACCCGAAGCTGGACAGTGTTTACGCTTTATCTCCCGCTCGACTGCGCGGATCGGTAACGGGGTTATTGCTTTTACCTCAGGTAGATCCGACATGATTTCGCAAGAAGGATGAACCGGCATGGCAGGGGCTAAAGCCCTCGTCTTTGCTATGCCGCTCTATCGGCCCGGCTGAAGCCGTGCCCTTTTACAAAACCTGACCTGCCATAGTCGGCCCGGCCCTCAATCCAAGCATGCGGGCGGGATCGGGAACCAATTGCGCCCAACCATCGTACTTCCGACGTATGCAGTGCGTTGGTACATTAAGCTGGAGCATGGTGGGGCTGGCAGCCGGGTCAAAGCCGGCACGGCACAGCCTTGGTCCCAGGGAGCCTGTCCGCGGGCCCGCGAGCGGGTGGCGGGATGCTCCCGGAGACAAACCCGCGGCGGCCCGGGTTCTGGCAGCGCGCGTGGAGGGTAAGCCATTGGAGACCGACTGGTCCCAGGTCGTCCGCCGCTGCATGGACGGGGATTCAGGGGCGTGGGCCGAGATGGTCCGCAGCCATCATAAGCGTGTGTACGGACTCTGCTATCGATTTACCGGCAACTCCACCGACGCCGAAGACCTGACGCAGGACGTTTTCCTCAAGCTGTATTCCAACCTGTCCAGCTTCGATGTGGGGCGGGGCAGCCTGCAGGTCTGGATCACCACCATGACCCGCAACCTTTTGGTGGACAACTTCCGCCGGACGAAGAATCAACGGGCTACCTCCTCGCTCGATGAAGGCTGGGAGTCGGTCGAAGAGCTCAAGCCGGTTGACAGGCTGGTTGCCGGGGATCGCTCCCCGCACGAACTGGCTGCCCAGAAAGAACTATCAAAGATGGTGCAGGAGGCGCTGGCGAAGGTCTCGGTTGAATTGCGCGAAGCGGTCATTCTAAGAGATTTGCAGGATATGGACTACAAAGAGATCGCCCAGGTACTGGGAATACCCGAAGGGACGGTTAAATCCCGCATCAGCCGGGGCCGCGCGGAACTTGCGAGGCTCCTGGAACGTAATAGACGGGAGGTGATGTAACCATGACTGAGCGCACACATATTCCGAGCTCTCCGGCCTGCGGGCAGTGGGAGACACTTTTGGCGGACGCGCTGGACGGGTTGCTGAGACCTGAGGACGAAGCAACCTTTGCCGCGCACATGGCTGCCTGCCCGGCATGCACGGCCTTGTTTGAGGAGTCGCGCAAGGGTCGCGAATGGCTTGAGTTTCTTTCACCGGAGCCTGAGGTTCCGGCCGGACTTTTAGACAAAATCCTGGCTCAAACCGGACCTGGACAGGTGGCCGGATTCGGGCTTATGGCCAACGCCGGGGTTTTGATCCAACCCCATGCCGGCACACCCGACTGGCAGCGCCCCGGGCTGATGGGCTTTGTCCGCCGCTTCGCCGAGCCGCGCCTGCTGATGACCGCTGCCATGGCCTTTTTCTCCATCGCCCTCACTCTGAACATGACCGGCGTGCGATTGACGGGCATGCGTCTTTCCGATTTCCGTCTTTCCGCCGTGAGGTCGTTCATGGAGCGGCGGCTGACCATGGCCTCGGTTCCGATTATCCGTTACTACGACCACCTGCGCTTTGTTTACGAAATCCAGACCAGGATGCGCGAGTTGCGCGGAAGCGAAGGCGACGAGAGCCAGCAACAGAAGAGCGCTCAGCCGGGCGAGTCGAAACAGAACGCGCCCGCAAACCCTACCCGCAAGGAAGGCGGCTCACGCGTTGATCCTCCCCAACAGTCGGGCGATCCCGCGGTTCTGCCGCAACTGGGTCCAACTCTTGAGAGTTCAATTGACCCTGACGAAACTTGTCCAACTTTACATGATAGGCCGGCGAATTTGGGCGGCTCCCCCAGTCCAGATCGGGAGATTTCAGGTCAGGACAATCCAGGTCGGGCAAGGAGCATGATATGGACTGCGTAAATCACAGTGGTGTAAGCGCAGGCGCCTTTTGCCAAAACTGCGGCAAGGCCCTCTGCACGTCGTGTGTGCGAAATGCCGCGGGAGGGCAGGTTCTGTGTGAACCTTGCTGGGCCTCCTGGCACAGCGTCCACGCTCCCTTTGCCTCGCCCTATGTGAGCGCTGGCCCGAATCCCGCCACAGCCGCGGTTCTCGGCATCATTCCCGGCGTAGGAGCGATGTACAACGGCCAGTTCCTCAAGGGTCTGATCCACGTGTTCGTCTTTGCCATTCTGGTCAGCGTGGCGGGCCGTCATGGAATCTTTGGACTGTTCATCGCCGCGTGGATTGTCTATCAATCGTTCGAAGCCTACCACACGGCCAAGGCGCGCCGCGACGGGTTGCCCATCCCCGATCCGCTGGGCCTCAACGAGGTCACCAACTGGATCAATCCCGGCGCACGCGCGGCGAACATGGGGCAGCCCGGAATGGGGCCAATGGGCGGCGCCGCACCCGGGAACCCTGCTCAAAATCCCGATCCTGGCTGGGCCGGCCAGCAGCCTCCCTACCAGCCTTCGCCCTGGCAAACGCCTTACCAGGGTGCGCCGGGCCCCGGCTATCAGGGCATTCCACCTGTTCCGCCCCTACCCCCGGTTCCGCCACTTTATTGGAAGCGCAGGGAGCCGATCGGCGCAGTGATTCTGATCGCCCTCGGCCTGTTGTTCCTGATGGGCCAACTGAACCTCTTCTCCGGACATGTCTTCGAGTACATGTGGCCGCTGGCGCTGATCGCTATCGGCGCCTGGCTCATCGTTCGCCGCTTTCAGGATTCGCAAGGAGGTTCGAAATGAACCGATACATTCTCATTCGCCGGCTGCGTGGCCCGTCCATTCTTCTCCTTATCGGGGTGCTGGCGCTGCTGGATAAGCTGGACGTGATCGACCACTTCTGGGGGCTGTTCTGGCCACTTCTGCTGGTCATGCTGGGCGTGTTCCTGCTCGCCGAGCGCGCTGCGCTCGCCAGCGAAGAGGAGTATCCTCCGCCGCCCTATCCCGGAGGGCCTTATCCGGAGACGGCCGCGTATGCACCACCGCCGGCCGGCGGAGTGACCGAGCCGGGCTCGGCGATCGTGACGACAACCCCAAATGATTTCGGAAATGGTCCCAATGGAGGCCGGCAATGAGCACACCCCCCAACATTCCTCCAGGCGGAATGCCGCCGATTCCTCCCTACGATCCCAGCACCCAGTGGCGCGTCTACCGCGAGCAGCAGCGTGCTGCGTGGCGGGCGCAGCGCGATGCCTGGCGCACTCAACGGCACATGTGGAAGGCGAATTACGTGAGCGCTTATGGGCCGCGGGTTCCTTCGATGGTCGGCCCCATCATCCTGATCGCCATCGGGGTTATCGCCTTGCTGGTGATGACCGGCCGCATTTCCGCCGGAGATTTCTGGAACTGGTACGGCCGCTGGTGGCCACTCTTGCTGATCGTCGCCGGCCTGGCGATGCTGGCTGAATGGGGACTTGATTTGCGCCGCGCGACACCCATTCGCCGCAGCGGCGGATTTGTGGGTATTCTGATCTTTCTGGCCTTTCTCGGCGTTTCAGCCAACGGATTCAACCACGCAAGCAACTGGTTTGATGGATGGGGTCACAACGGGGATGACTTCTTCAACGCCTTCGGGCTGCCCGAACACACCTCCGACCTGGCGCCGCAATCAGCGCAGATTCCAGCCAACGCCGACGTAGTGATCGACCTTCCGCACGGAGACCTGAGCGTGGTCGGAAGCGATGGCTCGACGATCGAAGTCCAATCGCATGCGGTAGCCCACGCCAGTTCCGATGCCGATGCATCCAAGGTCTTCACGTCCATAGCGCCACACTTGACGGTCAGCGGCAACTCGGTGCTGGTCAGATCTGAGGAAAACGGAAAGGGACGAGTGAATTTGACGGTCACCGTGCCCAAAACCGCCAGGGTCACGGTCAACTCCACCTGGGACGATGTGACTGCGGCCGGTCTGAGCGCGGGAATCAACGTAACCGCCCGCGGCGACATCCACCTCAATTCGATCACAGGACCGGTCGAGGCGCACTTTACCAATGGCAAACACGACGAGTTTTCTGCTCACGACATAACCGGCGATCTCGCCCTTCAAGGCGACCTGAATGACCTCACTCTCTCCCAGATCAAGGGCAGGGTAATGCAAAACGGGCAGTTGGACGGTGACGTGCACATCGAAGATGTCTCGGGGCAGGTCCATCTCCACACCTCGGTGACCGAATTGCAGTTGGAATCGCTGCCCGGTGAGCTGACCCTCAACTCGGACGATTTGCGAGTGACCGAGGCCCAGGGACAGGTGCGCGTGACAACTCACGCCAAAGACATCGACCTGAGCCAGATCTACGGCGACACATTCGTTGACAACCGCGACGGCAGCATCTCCGTCGCCCCTGCCGGCCCGTACGCTATCGAAGCGCGAGACGGCAAAGGCGATGTGAACATTACAATTCCGCCGGATGGCGCCGGAACGGTGGACGGGCACACCCGCAATGGCGACATCGTCACCGACTTCGGTCTTACAATCAGCGGCGAGGAGAATAAGTCGGTGAGCGGCAAGATCGGATCGGGTGGCCCGAAGATAGAACTGAGCACCGACAACGGCGATTTACATATCAAGAAAGGTCCGGCCTACCCGCCCAAGCCTCCCGTAGCCCAAGCGACGCCCGCTGCGCCCAAGCCCCCGCCCTCGGGCAGCACACCGCATCTGAAATCTCCGAAGACCCTCCCCGCGGAGCCGGTGACACAGTAAGGGCGTTGCGTGCATCAAAGTTCTCGACGGACCAGCGCGGAGGGGAGTTCGCGTCGCGCCGGTTCCGTTTTGAATGTATTTCGTTGTATGCTCCAAGCGCAGGGGTTTTTTGCCAAGATGGGACAGTCGCCGGTCAGAGTCATAACCGTCGAGCGCGAGTACGGATCGCGCGGTGGAGAGTTTGCGCACGAGCTTGCGGGGCGGCTGGGATGGCGGCTGCTCGACTCCGAGCTGGTGGAGCGCGCGGCGCGGGTTGCCGGCGTCGACCCGAAAAAGGCTGCGGAATTTGATGAGCGGCTCGATCCGTGGTACTACCGCTACGGCAAACTCTTCTGGCACGATTCTTCGTTTTCAACCCTCGGCATGAGCGATGATCACGTCTTCGACTCGGAGCGGATGCTCTCACTCATCCGCGACCAGATTCTCGATGCGGCCGGCGCAGGCAACTGTGTTCTGGTGGGCCGCGGCGCGGCCTGCGCCCTGGCGGGACAGCCCGGTTGCTTCCACATTTTCGTTTACGCCACCACCAAGGCCAAGCGCGACTGGTTCGCAGCCGCCTTTCCCAAGCAGGCCACGCACGCCGAACAGCACCTGGCCGCCTTCGACAAGCGCCGCGCCGCCGTCATCCGCAAGTTCTATCAGCAGGAGTGGTGTGCGCGCGGCCTCTACCACATGCTGCTCAACTCCTGCATGGGATCCGAAGCGATGATCGCCTGTGTGCAGGGCGCCGCGGGGCTGGGTGTCGCCGCGCGCGAAGGCGCCGGAATCGGCAACTGCGGCTGAGGGGATTTCACTTCATAGGCGGTGAGACGCGCTGTTTCTAAGAAGCTCCGTTCGATGTGGGATTCAATCTTTGGACGGAAGCTTCCGCATCGCCGACCGGCTGGGCATCGTCGCTTTCCGGGATGCTCCGGCGTTTTTGATACCAATCCGGAGGAGAGGCAATCGCTTTTCTCTGTGAGTTCGACTACGAGGGTACCGTACGCAGATTTCCCGGTATCGCGAGTCCGACGCTCATCGTGCCTGATGGTTGTTGGCTATGAAACTCTATATCTGAGTTTTCTCGCCCACATCGCCCCCCCAGAAACGTCAAACTGAATGAGAAGCGAATCGAATCATGGCATCATCAACCCTGCTCGAGCCCAGGACAGGCCGCTCCAGATTCAAAACCGTCCTCTGGATCTCCCTCGGACTCACTGCGCTCTTTGTCTTCATCACTTCAGAAGTACTTCTCGTCACCGATTACCCCATGTACCACGCCTACCGTCTGCAGGTAATCGTGGACCGCAAGCTTCTCATTCCTCATACCCTTTGCGGGGTCTTCGCTCTCCTGGCCGGCCCACTGCAGTTCTCGTCGCGCTTCCGCCAGCTCCACCTGAAATTCCATCGCATCCTTGGCCGCATCTACGTTGTCTCTGTGTTTATCGGCTCCTTCACCGGGATCGCCCTTGCCGCCGGCCGCCCCGGCTTGCCGGGAACCACCATGCAGGCGGCAGCATGGATGGTCTGCACCACCGCCGCGTTCATCACAGCGCGTAACCGCCAGATCATTCAGCATCGTCAGTGGATGGCACGCTCCTACGCCGTCACGTTTACCTTCGTCTCCAGCCGCGTGCTCAACCTCTGGCCTCGTTACTGGAGCCATCTTGGCGACTCCCTCTCCGCCGTCGGCGTCATCGCCTTTACCCTGGCGTCGCTTCTAATTGTCGACATCGGCCTCAACTGGCACGAACTCACCAGTCGCCGGTCCTGATTTCCTCCTGGCTCAAGCCCTCGCTTGCAAAAGATCTGGCACGAAAAGCGGTGGCTCACGATTCTCGTCCACGCCCTGTCAAAGCCTTACGTTGATTATGCAATGCTTATCGGGGGCTGTACGATTCAAGCGTATCGGCTCCGAAAAGGGAGATTACAGTTAGTACATCCAATTTGAATAAGATTTCGCTGCGAGACGAAGTCCTCATCGTTGGGGGTGGAGTGGCGGGCTGTGCCGCTTCGATCGCGCTTGCCCACAAGGGACGAAGGGTTACGCTGATCGAACGCGAGCCCACGCCGCGCCATAAAGTCTGCGGAGAATTCCTGAGCGGCGAGGCGCTCGAAGATCTGCACGCGCTCGGCATCGACGTGGCCTCGCTCGGCGCCGTGCCCATCGACTACGTGCGCCTCGCCGCCGCCAGACGCGCCGCGGAGGCTCCCTTACCTTTTCCCGCCGCCTCGCTCACGCGTAAGTCGCTTGATCGAGCGCTCATCGCCGGGGCCATTGCTGCCGGAGTTCGCGTGGAGCGCGGGCGCACGGTGCAGGCGCTTGGCCGCACCATGAGCGGCGCCTGGCAAGCGACACTCGACGACGGCGCAGCTTATGAAGCTCCAACGGTCTTTCTTGCCACAGGCAAGCACGATCTCCGCGGCTACGCGCGTCCGGCAGACCCGGAGCGATGGGTCGCATTCAAGATGTATTTTCGCGTTGCGCCCCGGCAGGCTGCCGAGCTCGCCCGAGCCTCTGAGCTGATGCTCTATCCGGGAGGCTACGGCGGTATCCAGCCGGTTGAAGGCGGCATCGCAAACTTTTGCTGCGTGGTCCAGCAACGATGTCTCTCTCGCGTGGGCAACCGCTGGGCGACCTTCCTCGCGAAGGTGCAGCAGGACTGTCCGCACCTCGCGATGAGGCTCGCCGGTGCTGAGCCGCTGCTCGACAAGCCGATCGCTATCACCCATATTCCGTATGGTTATATCCGCCCCACAACGGAGGATGGGCTCTACTGCATCGGGGATCAGGCAGCCGTCATCCCTTCATTTACCGGCGACGGCATATCCGTCGCGCTGCATACCGCGCGTTGTGCTGTTGGAGCCTATTGTGCAGCCGAGCCGGCGCCACTCTTCCAGGCGAAGCTGCGGTCCGCACTGCTGGCGCAGATGCGCCTGGCCGAGTTCGCCGCCGATGGCTTGAACAACCGAGCCGCGCGCGCTGTCTTGCCGTTTTGCCTGAGGGTCTGGCCAGGGGTCATGCGCGTCACGGCAAGGCTTACTCGAGTCGCCCAGCATGCCGCTGTTAATCCAGCTGCAGTGGCAAGCTGAAAAACCAAGCCATGCAGAAGGCCGCGGCTTTCGCGCGGCGAAATCAAATTGCCCCAAATCTGGATTTGCCCAAATAACTCTCACCTATCAAAACTCTTCGGAGAGATGGAATGAAATTCGTCGCAGCATTCGTTCTTGCCGTCACACTCGCTCCAGCCGTGCTCGCCCAGCATGAGACCTTCATCATCAATCCGGATGCAAGTGAGATCAGGGTGACGCTCAAGACGACCCACGAGGTGGTCAACGGCACCTTTCACGCCCAGTCCGGATCGATCGAGTTCGACCGCGGCAGTGCTAAGATGTCGGGTTCGGTGGTGGTCCTCGCCGGCAGCGGCAAGACCGGCAATGAGAGCCGCGACAAAAAGATGAATAAGGACATCCTCAAGGTCGAACAGTACGCGACGGTTTCGTTTGAGCCCAAGACCTACACCGGCGCCATCGCACCTTCAGGCGACTCCAACATCCAGGTAAGCGGAATCTTCACGCTGCTGGGGACGCCTCACGAGATCACCATCCCTATGCTGGTACATCTTGATGACGGCAGCGGAACGGCCAAGGCTCACTTTGTGGTGCCTTACGTTCAGTGGGGACTAAAGAATCCAAGCTTTATGATCTGGAAAGCGGATAACGATGTCGCGGTGGACGTCAATATCGTTGGTGCGATTTCAAAGTAGCCAGGTTTAGAGGATGCTTCGGTCAACTATTGCGATTTGGAAGTGATCTTCCTGCCTGCAACGCAATGTTGATTACACAGCCACTCGCTGCACGCGGGGGCCGATGCGCGTGAAGACTTCCCAGGGAATCGTTCCTGCCGCGGCCGCATGGTCGAAGGCGGTGATCGTCTCCGCGCCCTGCGTGCCCAGAATCACAACCTCGTCGCCGTGATGAACGGCGGGAATGTCCGTGACGTCAATGACTGCCTGGTCCATGCTGATGCGCCCCACCACCGGAGCTCGCTGGCCCCGCACCAGCAGGCTGAAGTGGTTTCCGAGGCGGCGGTCGAGGCCGTCTGCGTAACCGGCGGCAACCAGCGCCAGGCGCATGGGCTCGGTGGCCACAAAAGTTCCGTTGTAGCCGACGGCGGCCCCTGCGGGCACGGTGCGCACTGTCACCACCTGCGATTTCCAGCTCAGCACCGGCTTGAGCGCGGCGCGCGCAGCGGTGAGCGAAGCCGGCGGCGATTGAAAGTCGGGGTCGAATTCGGGCGCGAGGCCATAGAGCGCCAGTCCCGGCCGCAGCATCGCCCTCATTCCGTGGCGCGCGGCCAGCTCGGCAATCGATTGGGCCTTTCCTGACAACAGCGCTGCCGAGTTGCCCACGTTGAGCCATTCACCGAACAGTCCGGCGCTGGAGATGCGGCTCAGCGCCTCGTCCAGCAGCGCAAGCTGTTCGCCGGTCACGGATCCGCCCGCTTCATCGGCTGCAAAGAGGTGAGTCATTACTCCCTCGAGGCGCAACGGGGAGCTGGGCGTCAGGTGTGCGAGCACGGGCTCGAGCTGCTCCGGATCGGAGCCTTGCCGGCTCATTCCGGTGTCGATCTCAAGATGAATGGGAAGCGATTGCGGGCCCAGTTGCGCGGCGCGCGCAGCGGTCGCGAGCTCATCGATCTGCCACGGCTCCCATATGACGGTCGTCAACCGATGCCCGACTACCGCAGATCCCTGGCCCGCGAAGACACCGCCGATGACCAGGATCTGCGTCGCAGGACAAAGCGCCCGCGCCCGAACCCCCTCTTCGACCGAGGTCACGCCCAGCCAGGCCGCTCCGGCGCGGACCACCGCGGGCGCGCAGAGGGCCAGGGAGTGGCCATACGCATCCGCCTTCACGATGGCCAGCAGTTCCGCATGGGGAGCTGCCATGGCAGCGAGGAAACGATAGTTGTCTTCAAGGAATTGGGTTTGAACTTCAACCCGGCAGGGACGAGTTGGCATCGGGCTTTCCAAGCACCAGTTTACGGCATGCTTGAGCGCTGGTGATACCTCGCGTGGATTGGCGGATGAGGCAGTCGCACGCCGTGGCCTTTACGGGCATCCTGGGTCTGCCCGCTTGCTGAGGGCAACTGCTCCTCTGCCGGAGCCATCCAACTGCCGAGGTTTGGAGTAGCAATGAATACAAACAGAAACGCTTTTCTCTCATTCGTCTTCCTGATTGCCTTTGCGGCTTTTGCCGCCGGGCTCGATGCGCACTGCGATCCCGTACAGGTGCGGCACGCGCAAGGAACCCTGCACGGATATCTCGCGATGCATTCCGAGGATGGCCAGGTGGTTGCGGCGGGAGACCTCTTTCAGGTGGTGCGCGGCGACCGCGTCACTTCACACGTCGTGTTCCACTTCAAAGACGGCTCGCTCGACGACGAAACCTCGGTCTTCAGCCAACGAGGCACCTTTCACCTCATCAGCGATCACCATATCCAAAAAGGGCCTTTCTTTTCCCACCCGATGGATATGACGATCGACGTTGCGAGCGGGCAGGTTACGGTTCGATCTGCAGGGAAAGACGGCAAGGACGACGTAAAAACCGATCACATGAATCTACCGCCCGACCTGGCAAACGGCATCATCATTCCGGTCATCGAGAATCTTCCGACCAACGCGCCCGGCGGCATCAAATCCGATGGCAGATCTCAGCCGGAGACAGATGTATCCATGGTCGTTGCCACGCCCAAGCCGAGGCTGGTCAAGCTCGCCATCTCCCGGGTCGGAGAAGATAACTTTTTGTTGGCGGGTTTCGAGCGCAAAGACGTGCACTACCAGATCAAGTTCGAGCTGGGCGGAGTGGCTGGAAAGGTAGCACCGCTGGTAGGCAAACAGCCCCCCGATGTACAGGTCTGGATCGAAGGCGGCGCCATGCCGACGCTGGTACGGGAAGAGGGTCCGCTGGCCGAAGGAAGCGCCATCGTCAGCATCCAGATTACGGGGCCGGAATTGCCGGGCGCGGGCTCTCCTTCGAGGGCGGACTCGTCACAGGGCAATTGATGGCGGGCTGACCAGTGGCCCATCAATCTGCCTGATCCGACAAGGGCGTCTGATCCATCAGAGCAAAGGCCACCACGGTCTCTGACTTGTCGGCAATGAGGGCAAGAATTTTTTCCTCGAGTTCGATGGGCAGCGGCATCTCGCAGGCGGCCACTTCGGCTTCGGTTGCTCCCGTGAAGCAGAGCTCGCAATGCCCCAGACCCTCCGCCGGTGCCGAGCCTTCCCCGGCGGCCATGCGGATGGGCGGGCCGAAGACCCGGCAGGTCATCGGGCGCCACTCATAGACGTCGCACAGGCCGGTTGCGGGATCGAGCGCGGGGCAGGGAGCGTCATTGGCGAACTCCTCAAACTGCTGCCGCTCCTCTTCCGAGCGGCCCAAGACGCCGTTGTTCCGGTCGCCCGGAAAATCCATCCCGAATGCATCGAGCCAGGCGCGGGCGCGGAGGTCGATGCCCTCTGCCTTTGAAGGGTCCGCGTCACGAAGCGCGTTCATCCCGGCCTGAAGCCGCAGCACATCGAGCCGGTTGATGGCGAAGGCGCCATAACAGCACTGCGTGCAGCCCGGCCGGCAGACGAGCCAGTCGCCCGCCCGCTGCGCCGCATCCCTGAGCGAAGCGTCGACGATCTGCACCAGCTGGGAGTCGGCTTTGGGCAGTTTCATGCCGCCCATCATACTCCCCGGCTTCGCCCACTTCGTGCTCCCCGGGTTCGCCCGCTTCGTGCTATAACGGGCAAGAGGCCGCAATGCTTTACCTGGAGCGCATCCCCTCCGCCCCACTTGCCGGTTTTGTGAGCAGGTTATGGTACGCCCGCGCGCCAGGCCCCGATCACCATCGTCAACGCATTCTCCCCACCGGGCGCGTCCAGGTCATTCTGAATCTGGAGAACAATCATCTTCACGACTGCCCCGATGGCGAACCGGACCGTCCGGTATCGCCGGCGCTGGTGGTTGGAGCGCGATCGGTCTACGAACTCGTTTCCACTCGCGACATGGCCGACCTGATCGGAGTGGTATTCGAACCGGGCGGCTTTGCCTGTTTCGTAACTGAGCCTGTGGATCTTTTCACAAACAGAAGCGTCGACCTTGAAGCTGTCTGGGGGGCCTCTGCGCGCGGACTTCGCGAGCGCCTGCTCGAGGAACGCGACCCTCTAAGCCGACTGTGCTGCCTCGACCAATTCCTGCTGGCACGATTTGCAGTGCGCCGGCCGTTGTCAACGCGTGCCGGCGCACTGGCCCTCACGCTGGCTCGATTGCGCCATTCTCCTTCCTTAGCCACCGTTCGTGAAATGGCGCGAGGCACGGGCTTGAGCGAGCGCCGATTCTCGCAGATCTTTCGCGAGCAGGTCGGTTTCTCGCCCAAGGCCTGGTGCCGCATCCAGCGTTTTCAGCGCGCCGTGCGCATCATTCACTCCGGCGCCGACGTCCGGTGGGCTGAACTCTCGCTCGACTGCGGATTCTACGACCAGGCCCACTTCGCCAACGAGTTCCGCGCCTTTTCCGGGGTAGACGCTACAACTTATTCGTCGCTGCGCACGCAATGGGCAAACCATATTTCGGTCGAGTGAGCACCCTATTTCCGATTTTTCCAAGACGCGGAGCCGGCACCGGTCGCACTCTTTCGATAGCGGAGCCTTCCGCGACCTGAGGAGGTCGAATGTCGAACACTGACAATCATGCGAAATCAACGATTATCCCCGCCCTGCGCTACCGCGATGCCCCTGCGGCCATGGAGTGGCTTTGCCGGGTTCTGGGATTCGAAAAGCACGTGGTCTATTCGAACCCAGACGGAACCATCGCCCATGCAGAACTGACCCTTGGCGGCGGCATGGTCATGCTGGGGTCGGGGAAGGACGACGAACATAGCCGCAGATTCAAGTCCCCCGATGAATTGAACGGTGTTGAAACCGGCGGCTCATACGTTGTGGTCGCCGATGCGGATGCGGCCTACGCGCGCGCGCAGGCCGCCGGAGCCCAGATTGCGCGCCCGCTTCAGGACATGCCGTACGGCAGCCGCGAATTCGCCGTGAAGGACCCAGAGGGCCATACGTGGGGAGTAGGAACCTACGACCCGTGGGCAGCACCGAAGTCATGAGGGTAGAGACCGATTAGCGCGGCTTGTGATCACATTGAGCGACGTATAGGCTAAGCCTTGTTCCAACCCCCGCAACCATGCGATATAGTCAATGCGTAGCTGAAACGAGGTCCGTTCGTGAAGCCATTTCCCCTGGCTGCTGCCGCGCTCCTTATATCCTTCTCGATGGCTCCCTGCGTGGCCCAGGGCCGACTGCTGGTCGATCAAAAGGGCGACCGCAGCCTGGCCATCGTCGATCCGGTTGCCGGCGCCGTCATCGCGTCGGTTCCTGAAGACGGCATCACCGGTCACGAAGTGGCGGGCTCACCCGATGGCCGCCTTGCTTTTGTGCCCATCTACGGCAACTCAGGCGTCGGCAAGCCCGGCACCGACGGGCGCAATATCGACGTCATCGATCTCGCTGCCAAAAAGATCGTCGGCAACATCGCATTCGACCGCGGCGTCCGCCCGCACTGCGCCGTCTTCGGCCCTCATGACGGCCTGCTCTACGTCTCTACCGAGCTCGACAAGTCCATCACCATCATCGACCCCAAAACGCTCAAAGTTGTCGGCTCAATTCCCACCGGCCAGGCAGAGAGCCACATGTTCGTCTTCTCCCATAGCGGGCTACGCGCCTACACAGCCAACGTGGGTCCCGGCACCGTCTCGGTCCTCGACGTCAAAGCCCGCAAAACTCTCGCTGTCATCCCCGTTTCTTCGAGCACCCAGCGCATCTCCATCTCGCCCAACGACAAATGGGTCTTCACCGCCGACCAGAGCAGCCCACAGATGGCGGTGATCGACACGGCCTCGAACCAAGTCAGCTCGCGGGTGCCCATCGACGGCCTCGGCTACGGCAGCGCCGTCACCCCCGACGGCCGCTATGCCCTCATCGCCGTCCCCGCTGCCAACAAGATGGATGTGATCGACCTCGCCACCATGAAAATGGTCCGCGGAATCGCAGTGGGGCAGAGCCCGCAGGAAGTCCTCATCCGCCCCGACGGAAAGGCCGCCTACGTCTCCTGCATCGGCAGCGACCAGGTCGCGGAAGTGGACCTCGCAACCTGGAAAGTTACCCGCATGATTGCAACCGGAAAGGGCACAGACGGCCTGGGGTGGGCCGGCCGGTGAGTCCTCGGCATCGCTCCCGCTTTTTCGATTAGCGCTCTTCATCAAACAGTGGGGGAGTCTTCTCGAACAGGTCTCCGAGAAAGCCGTCGCGATGATTTACAAAACGTCGGACGATCTGCAAGGGCGCTGTTTCCTCGTATTCAATCTCATGAAGGTTGCCCCCGTCGAACGACACGATCTGCGCGTGTGGAAACCCAAGCAAGACCGGGGAATGGCTGGAGATGATGAATTGCGCGTCCTTGCATCTGCTGAGCGTATCGTGCAGCAGGACGAGGAATGCCAATTGGCGTTGCGGTGAGAGCGCCGCCTCCGGTTCGTCCAGGAGGAACAGGCCGTCGCGCTGAAACTTCAATTCGAGAAGAGTGAAAAATGTCTCGCCGTGCGACCGAGAGTGGAGACTTTTGCCTCCATAGAATTCGGTCACACCGATCTTGTCTACATAAGAAGCGGCGTTGAAAAAGCTCTCTGCTCTCAGGAAATAGCCCGCGCCGGTCCGTCGATCAAACGACAGCCGGAGCGCGCGAACAAGGGGATCGACAGAATGGTTGCTTGCGGTGGTGTCGTTTGCGAAACTGCGCGTGCCGCCCTCACGCCCAAACCCATAGTGCACCGCGATCGCTTCAAGCAAGGTTGATTTGCCCGTTCCATTCTCACCGGCGAAGAAACATATTCGTGATCGAAAATTCAACTCATCAAAACATCTGATCGTGGGAACTGAAAACGGATAACTGTCCCAATCTTCGACCCGTTCGCGTAGAAGGGCTATTTTCTTAAGCACGGCAACCAAAACCTATCTGAGCCGAATTCCGACGGATTCGGCTCTCAACTGTTGCGCTAGACAAAGTGAGGACCGCGCAGCAAAGCAGAGAATGGTCTATCCGATCTCCCGATCCCACCGCTCCAGCACGTTCTTGAACTCCGACATGAACTTTCCGGCATCAGCCCCGTCGATGGTACGGTGGTCGAACCCCAGGCAATAGTACTGCATCGACCGGATGGCGAGCGAGTCGTTGCCGTCGTCGTCGGTCACGACCACCGGCTCTTTCTTCAGGCCGCCGATGGCCAGGATTGCCGACTCCGGCTGGTTGATGATCGGGGTTCCAAACTCTCCGCCGAAGACACCCGAGTTGGTGAGCGTGAAGGTCGAGCCCGCGGCCTCGTCCGGGTTGAGTTTGCGAGAGCGCGCCCGCCCGGCGAGGTCATTGATCGTGCGCGCCAGATCCACGAAGCTGCGCGTCTCCGCCGCACGGATGACGGGAACGATGAGCCCCCACTCCAGCGCGACCGCTATGCCCAGATGAATATTTTCGTGGTAGTGAATCGCACCCTCCTCAAGCGACGCATTCACAATCGGGAATTTGCTCAGCGCCGCGACCGCCGCGGCCGCGATGAACGGCATATAGGTCAGGCGCACGCCGTTGCGCTGCTCAAAGCCCACCCTCTGGCGCTCGCGCAGCTTCACCACCCGCGTCATGTCCACCTTGTAGACCGTGTGCGCGTGCGGACTGATCTGGAGACTCTCGACCATGCGCTGCGCAATGATCGCCCGCATCTTGCTGAGCTTTACCGCCCCTTGCGGCACCTGCGGTGGGGCTGGCGCCTTGGTTGAAGGTGCACGGCTGATGAAGTGCAGGATATCGTCCTTGTTGATGCGTCCTCCGGAGCCGGTTCCGCGAACCTGGCTCAGGTCAACGTGATGTTCCTTCGCGATCCTGCGTACCAGCGGTGAAGACCGCACCCCCTGAGGTGCCTGCGGTGCGGCCGACTGCGCCTGCGGCGCCACCGTACCTGAAGAGGTTTCCGTCTGCGCCCTGGCAGCGGAGATCTCGTCGCCGCCCGCACCGGAGGTGCTGCTGCTGCCGCCAATCACTGCGACGACCGTGTTGATCTGGACTGTTGCACCCTCGGCAGACTTGATCTCCGTCAAAATCCCAGCCGCCGGAGAGGGAATCTCCGCGTCCACCTTGTCCGTCGAAATCTCAAACAGCGGCTCGTCTTTTTCCACCCGCTCGCCCGGCTTCTTGAGCCACTTGGTGATGGTGCCCTCAAAAATCGATTCGCCCATCTGCGGCATCACGACTTCGGTCCTACCGGAGTGCGTAGCCGATTGATCGGTAAGGTGTTCTTGCGCCGGCTTCTCAGCGCGCCCGGCGAGTTCAGGCGCAACGGAATCCGCGGCAGGCGCCTTTACCTCGAAGGTGTCGCCGGCCACAACCTTGGTGGCCCCAATTATCGCCACCACCGCATTGATCTCGACAGTTTCGCCTTCCTGCGCTCTGATCTCGCTGAGCACGCCGCTCGCGGGCGAAGGAATCTCGGAATCCACCTTGTCGGTAGAGATCTCAAACAAGGGCTCATCCTGCTCCACCTGGTCGCCGGGCTTCTTGAGCCACTTGGTGATGGTGCCTTCAAAGATGGATTCGCCCATCTGGGGCATGACAACTTCGGTCGGCATCAATCCCTCATTCCGCACGTCGCGTTCCTGCCGGATTATAAATCGCGGCATAAGCGCCTTCAGGCGTTCAGCGGCCGGTCTTGCTTATTTTGCAGGCGCTCGATCTCCGGCGGAATCTGCAGCGGCGTGTCTTCGGCGGGAAACTCCTGCGGGCCGGACTGGTCTGCAGACCTCGCCGCGGCTTGGGCCCTAAGCGTCTGCAAGTTCTCGACCGCCAGCACGTGTTCTTTAAACACCATTCCAAACTGCCGCGCCGCCCGGTGGGCCATTGCTTCGAGGTCCGGAAGCGGCTCGGCGGCAGCCCCAGTCGCAGCCAGCGCTGCAACCTCCTGTTGCAGGCTGGTCACTGGCCGGTCCGTGATGCCACAGGGATTGATGAGCCCAAACTCGCGCAGATCGGTCGTCACGTTGAAGGCGAATCCATGCGAAGTGACGCCTCGCGAGACATGAATCCCGATGGCGCCGATCTTGCGTTCTCCCTTGGGCGCATCGCTCGCCTTTGGACTACAACTTCCATCCAAAACGTTGCCGCGCGGAGCGCACCAGACGCCGGTCAGGCCGCAAATCCGGCCGGCTTTTACGCCAAATTCGCCGCAAAGCCTGATCAGCGCCTCTTCCATCATGCGCACGAAGTCCACGGGGCCAGGGCGCTTGCCGTTCTCCATGCGCAGGCTGCGCAGGTCGAAGATGGGGTAACCCACCAGTTGGCCCGGCCCATGGTAAGTTACGTCCCCGCCCCGGTTGATATGGTGCAGGGTGACGCCGCGTGCGGCGAGCAGTTCATCGGACGCCAGAATATTGGCGCGGTTGGCATTGCGCCCCAGCGTCAACACGGGCGGGTGCTCGAGCAGCAGCAGCACGTTCTCAACCGCGCCCTTTACCCGCAGGTCCACGATCTCCTGTTGGAGGCGCAGCGCTTCGTCGTAAGTCAAGCGGCCGAGATAGAGATACTGAATCATCGCTACCTTGATTGTAGCCAAGCGCCCTGCGCGTTGATTGCGGCAGCCTTCATTCCTCGAGGTGCGCCGCGAACAGCCTTTCAAACACGATGCGATGTTGCCAGGCAACCAGCAACCAGAGCAGCGTGGCAAAGGCGCCCATCCCAATGCCGCTCGGGTTCATCAGCAGGTGAAACGTAAGGATGTTGAACAGCACGGGACCCAGCAGCGTCAGCCCCAGCCCCACAAAGCGGTTTACCAGCAGCAAAATCCCGGAGATGACCATAATCGCGCCCACCACGTAAAAGTAGTGCGCGGCAAACAGGGCGGCGGTAAACTGTCCAGCCAGCCCTGCCGGCAACGGCCCCATGGGAATAAATTGCAGGAACATATTGAAACCGAACACCAGAAACATCAGCCCCAGCAGATAGCGGGCGATCATCGCAGCAATCCTCATTGATTTCTCCTTGGTAGAAATCGGCGCAGGGCCGGAAACCACAATTTGTTCAAGGGCCGGGTGATTCGAAAATTTTGATGATTGCAAATCGAGTAGCGATGCAATTGAATGAATTCCTGCCCGGAAGGCTGACCCGATTCTCCGGCTGTCATTTCACCGGGTCGACCAGCGCGCCATAGACCACGGCGCGGCTCTCGTATTGCAGGTTGGTGGTGTCGGGGCCGTTGCCCATGCGCTGGATCATGCCGATGAACACAACATCGTTACTGGGGTCGACCCAGAACCAGGTGCCGGCCGCACCATCCCAGAGATAAGTTCCTTTTCCGTCGGGCAGGTTCGCCTCGGCGGGATCAAATTCAACTGCACCGTTATAGCCGTAGCCGAAGCCGGGGCGCATCACCTGGAGGCCGATGCGGTATTTGCCGGTGAGCAGATCCGGGTGAAGATGGTTTGAGGTCATGAGCTTCACGGTAGCCGGGGCGAGGATTCTTGTTCCGCCCAGCTGTCCCTGCCCCAGAAGCATGCTCGCGAAGCGGTAGTAATCTTCGGCCGTGGAGACCATGCCGCCGCCGCCGGAGGGCATGGTGGGCAACAGGGTAAAACTGGGCGGCAGGTAGGGGCCTCCGGTCGTTTTCGCCACCAGCAGGCTGTCGGAACCCATGGTGTAGAGAGCCGCCAGGCGGTTGACCTTATCGGCCGGCACAAAGAAGCCGGCGTCCTTCATACCCAGCGGCTTGAAGATGTGATCGCGATAAAAGTCGGGCAGCGTTTGGCCTGAGAGCTTCTCGACGATGTAGCCTTCAATATCCATCGAGACCGAGTAGTTCCAGCCTTTGCCGGGCTGAAAAAGCAGCGGCAGCGTGGCCATTTTATCGATGAACTCCTTGAGGCTGGCCGACTCAAGCGGGCGCACCTGCTGATACATCTTGTCGACCGGACTGGCGCCGAACGATCCATAGGTGAATCCTGCCGTGTGGCTCATCAACTCGTGCATGGTGGGCGCGTGGTCGGGATCCACAAGGATCGGCTTGCCATCCGCATCCGTGCCGTCGAAGACCTTCAGATGGGCGAACTCCGGAATGAATTTTGCGATCGGATCAGACGGGAGCCACTTGCCCTGCTCGTAGAGAATCATCATGGCCACGCCGGTGACCGGCTTGGTCATGGAGTAGTCGCGGAAGATGGTGTCCTTGCTCATGGGTGGGCCGCCGGCCAGGTCGCGCCGGCCATAGGTGCGATAGTCCACCACCTTGCCGTGCCGCGCCAGGATGGTCACCACCCCGGCAACCTGCTTCTCATCGACGGCCTTCTGCATCAGGGCGTGCAGATTTTCAAGCCGCTCGGGGGAGAAGCCGACCGACTCCGCGTGGACCGGCGTCATATCGAGCGCCGGACCCGCCTGCTGGGCGTTGCTGGCGAGAGTTGAAGCGGCCAGAATCGCCGTTGCGACAAGGGTTGATAAAGTCTTCGAAGTTGCGATGATCTTCACCGGTGATCCTTTTTGGGTGCTCGCTCGGCAAGCAGCGGCATTCGGCAATCTTTATATCAAACGCAACCATCGCCATGCGCAACTGGCTTTCCCGCGGCTGATGAGCTATCCGCTTCGCGGTACACTAGATATTGGCAGGAGGACCGGGCGGTCGCTGCCGGCGTTTCACGCGCAAGCGCGGATCACCGGGGGAGGAAAGTCCGAACTCCGCAGGGCAGTGTGCCGGATAACGTCCGGGACGCGGGCTTAAAGGCTCGTGGACGGCCAGTGCCACAGAAAAGATACCGCCTCGGCTACCCCTCTTCGGAGGGCGACCCTGAACCGGCTTGCCGGGTCAGTGCGGGGGTAAGGGTGAAAAGGTGCGGTAAGAGCGCACCGCGCGGTCAGTGATGGCTGCGGCAGGGTAAACCCCACACGGAGCAAGACCAAATAGGGAGGGAAGCGCGGACTCGGAGCAAAGTTCGTGCTCGGTGCCTGCCCGGCGCCGCAAGGCTGCTCCATCGCATGGCCGGAACCTCCGGGTAGGTCGCTGATGAGTGTCCGCGGCAACGCGGCGCCTAGAGGAATGACCGCACACGACAGAATTCGGCTTACAGGTCCTTTTGCCGAATTCACAGGCCCGGCAGCAGCTTGTCGGGAACTGCAATGACAGCCCCGGCCGGGAGATCCCCAGCCGGGGCTGACCATTTTTACAGTGGACAGCCGTCAGTGGACAGCGGACCGGGTCAAGGATCGCTGGTCAGGGGGTCAGACGGCCGCACCTGCGCTTGCGATACCATCGACTTATGCTCCGCGTAAAGCTTCTCGACGCCCGCGCCCGCTCGCCGCAGGTTGCGCATCCGGGGGAAGACCTTGGCTACGATCTGTTTGCTCTTGAGGCTGTGACGCTGGCGCCACGCGCGGTTGCGAAGGTCCGCACCGGCATCGCCGTCGAAGCGCGCCATCCACATACGGGCGCGCCGCTGGGGCTGCTGGTGCGCGATCGCTCTTCGATGGCCGCACGCGGAGTCATGACCACGGGCGGCGTCATCGATGCCGGCTACCGCGGCGAAATCCTCGTTCTCATGACGAACGCTGCCGACGCCACGTTCGAAATCGCTGCCGGGGAGAAGATCGCGCAGATGATTCCTGTGCCTGTCCTCACTGGCGCGGTCGAAGAGGTGGAAACCCTGGAAGACAGCGCGCGCGCCTCGAAGGGATTCGGAAGCTCGGGAAGATAGCGATCTCTTGTCTTTCATGGGCGGGGGCTTACCCCTTCCTTGCCGTCACATCAGCTTTTTCTCGCCCTGTGTTATTCTTTGCGGCAAATCCTGAAGAGATCTGAATTCGTCCGCGTTGCTCGGAGGCTGCTATGAAATGCATCTGCGCCGCTACTGCGTTCGCTATTGCGCTGTTGGCGTTGTGCCACGGGTCGGGCGCTCAAACAGCCTCCGATGCCGGCTGCACCCTGGCCGCTCCGTCCTTCACCACGAGCGCGCCGGACATCTTTGACGACCGGCAGGAGCAGGACCTCGGCGACGCGCTCGCGGAGATGTCCGAATCCGATTTGAAGATCGCGCCACCGGCTGCCGACGATCAGCTCACGAAAATCGGCGAAAAGCTGCTGGCCACACTGCCGCCAACAGGAATTCACTACCGCTTTCGCATCTACGATTCGGGTGAAGTGAATGGATTCTCGCTGGCCGGAGGCCGCGTCTATATAAGCCGCAAACTCATCGCCGCGGTGAAAAACCAGGACGAGTTGGCCGGAGTGCTCGCACACGAGCTCGGCCACCTCTCCACCCACCAGACAGCGATCGAGATGACCTACCTCTTCAAGGTGCGGATGGGCGTGACACAGGCGGGCGACCGGGACGACATCTTCGCCAAAGTTCACAAGCTGATGAGCACGCCCACGAAAGAGAATGAGGCAGAAGAAAAGGAAGAGAAGGATCAACTGGTGGCCGACCATGTGGCAATGTACGCGATGGTGCGCGCCGGCTACGCTCCGCAGAGCTTTGCCTCGTTTCTCAACGAAAGCATGATGAACAAGGGCAAAACGGGCAGCTGGCTCAGCGATATTTTCGGCTTGACCCGCGAAGCAAGCCAGCGCTACCGCCGGGCACTCAAGCTGATCGCGGAATTGCCACCCGGCTGCGCCGGCAGACAGCCCCAGTCGAGCGAAGCCTTCGCCACCTGGCAGCGAGCGTTGGTCGAAGAGCGAGTCAAGGTCTCGGCAGAGACTGTCAGCGGCGACACCCCGCTCAAACTCGATCCGCCTCTGCGCCCCAGCATATGGAACATTCGTTTCAGCCCGGATGGAAGATTTCTCCTCGCGCAGGACGAAGGCAGCATCGCCGTGATCGCCCTCGATTCAAATAAGATTTTATTCCGCATCGATGCTCCGGACGTGCAGCGAGCACACTTTACGCCCGACTCGGCAAGCGTGGTCTTCAACGACAACAATCTCCGCGTGGAGCGATGGAGCGTGGCCAGCGGTGAGCGGACCAGCGTCACGGAAATGGTGATCTATGACGGGTGTAACCAGACACTGCTCTCGCCCGACGGCAAAACCCTTGCGTGCATAACAGCCGACCTGAGCGATGATCCGCCTCGCCTGGGTTTACGGCTGTTCGACGTGGAAAGCAACAAGCCGTTCTTCGAGAAGCCGAAGTTCTTTGTGCTGAGTTTTTACTACTATGCGAGCCTGGTCAGGTTCTTTGCCGACGCCATATCCGGAACGCCCATGGTGGATATGGCTATCTCGCCAGACGGCAGGTATCTGCTGGCTGTGGCCGGACAAGACATGCTGGCATACGACCTCGAAAGCCGTCAGCCCGTCGCCGTGGGCGGCAAATTGAAAGGCCTTTCTGAAATCAACCTCACCTTTGTCGGTCCGACTGAAGTCTTTGCCGTGGGCGGCATCAAAGGCGGCGGATTGCGGCATGGCTTGCTGTTGAGTTTTCCTGACGGCAGGCTGCTGAAGGACGTAGACATCGGAAATCAATGGGTGCAGGGAGTGACAAGAGGGCATGGCCTGATCGTGGGGCCACTTGAGAGCTACCCGGTCGTATTTTTCGATCTGGACCAGGCAAAAATTCTGGCTGGTTCCAAGCTGCAGGCAATGGACGCGTGGGATAAACGGTTCGCGGCCGAAGACGCAGCCGGAGGCGTGCAACTCGGTCAGATCGGCAGCGCCGTCACAGAGTTTCTTTCTCTGCCCGTGGGCCCGCTGCCGAGCCTGCAGTCTGCGGCATTCTCGCCTGACGGCAAATACCTGGCCTTCTCAATGCGAAACCGCTCGGCGATCTGGAACCTGGAAACCGGCAAGCAGTTTCGTCTCATGCGTCCCTTCCGAAGCGCCTGGATCGATAAGGACGACATGCTGTGGACCCAGTTTCCAAAATACATGAAGCGCGAGCAGACAGAGATGACCACCGAGCTGAATGGGACCGGCGCAAAGGAGCTCTGCAAGTACGAGGACCAAGATGTTCAGTATCGCAACTTGCAGATACGCTTCAGGCCAATGGGCAACGATACTAGCACACGAATCCACTCGACCCTTGAAGTGAAGAAGATGGATGGTCAAGCAGTACTGTGGAAGCGGGACTTCCCTCGCGAAGCTCCCGCATGCTGGCCCGCGGACGGCGACCGCATGGTTCTGGCGTGGGACCTGGGCAGCGGCGGGGCCAAGGACGAAATGAAGTCTCATCCGCGGCTTCAACAGGAGGCGGAAGCATTGAAGGACCACAAGAAAGGCCTCCTTCTCGAAACCGTGGTTCCTGAAACCGGCGCCCCCCTCGAGCAGGTTGTAGTCCCGGAGGTCGATCTAAGCAGGGGATGGGACGATGAGCGCTGGGCCACCGTATCGGCGGAGTTTGTACTGGTGCGGGGCGAACATGGCAACACCGTCATCTACCGGCTCGACACGGGCGCCAAGGCTGGCGAGTTCTTTGGTTCGGAGATCGCCACGGACGGTTCTTCGGGATTGGTAGCGGCGGTAAATCGCGAAAATGAAATCCTGCTCGTGGACGAGCGAACGGGCAGGGAACTGAAACGCTTTGCCCTCGGCCAGACTGTGCGCCTGGCGCAAATTATGGGCGGCAGAACTCTGCTGGTCCTGACTGCTGACCATGTGGTGCACCGCATCCCTGTAGCAAGTACGGTAGTTTCATCCGGCGCGAAATACTGAATTGTACACTTGACAATTGGTCTGAAAATGAGCGACTCTCATACATACTGAAGTACAAACTTCAGTAAATGTGAGGTTCATTATGGAAACTATCCCCGAAACTGGTCAAAAGCAGTCTGTCGTGCACAACACCTTTGTGCTCGAGCGCAGCTTCTCCCAACCGCCGCAGAGCGTGTTCGCGGCCTTTGCCGATCCGGCGAAGAAGCGCCGCTGGTTCGCCGACGAAACCCAGCACGAGGTTGAGAAGTTCGAGGCTGAGTTCCGTGTTGGCGGTTTCGAGCGGGTCAGTTATCGGATGAAGCCGGGTACCCCGATCGCCGGCAAGACCATCTCCAGCATGGGCTGCTATCTCGACATTGTTGAAAACCGGCGGATTGTCTCCGCTTCTACCATGGCCCTCGACGAGAAGCCTATCTCGGCCGCGCTGGTGACCATAGAACTCCTCCCGTCCGGCGGTGGAACGAATCTTATCTGCACCCACCAGGGAGCATTCTTCCAGGGCGCAGACGGGCCCGCGATGCGCGAGGCTGGGTGGCGCGCTCTTATCGAAAAACTTGCAAGGGCACTCGAAAGCGAGTGAGAGTGACAGAGAGGCGGACGAACTCCATGCACGGAGGCTCCATGCTCGAAAATAATCTCCGGCGCGGCGGGCAGATAGAAGTGGCCCGCGTCTTTCATGCTCTCGGCGATCCCACGCGGCGCGCCCTTCTCGACCGGCTGGCAGCCGGACCGGTCTCGATTTCGGCCCTCGCCGCGCCGCTCTCGATCACTCTCACCGCCGTCTCGCAACACCTGCGTATCCTGGAGCGGAGCGGGCTGGCGCAGACCGAGAAGGTGGGCCGGGTCCGCACCTGCCGCATTCATCCCGCGGGCTTCGACGCCCTGGACGAGTGGATCCGCCATCACCGCGCAACCTGGGAAAACCGGCTGGACCGGTTGGCCGACTTTCTCGAGGAGAGCGAGGAACCGGAACCGTTCCTGGGTTGACGGCGCAGCCTTCAGTTGAAGAAAAAACTGCACCGTTCGGGGCTCAAGCGTTTCAAATCAAAGATAGGCCCGCAACGGCGGGTTTCTGGAGGTAGGGGATGGCGGAAACGACCTGCACTCACGTCGCAGATCACCTGAAAAAAGTGAAGCCCAGGACCAAAGGATGCGAGGAGTGCCTGAAGAGCGGTGACCCCTGGGTTCACCTCAGGATGTGCCTCGAGTGCGGCCATGTAGGCTGCTGCGACTCATCGATGAATCGCCATGCCCGGGCCCACTTCCACGCCACGAGACACCCGCTGATCCAGTCCGCCGAGCGTGGTGAAGACTGGCGCTGGTGCTATATCGACGACACGTACCTGTAGGGGCGGCAGCAGGGAGTGCAAGTTGGTTCTGAGGTTTGCCAGGTGCCGAAAGGTGAGCACCCGGGCCAATCGGCCTCAGTGCCTGAACTCAGACTCCGCGGCGCCGGTCCACATTCCCAGGTCTCAAGAGCGAACTACGGGAACACCGCGCCGCCGGTCAGGCTGGCGACCTCCTGACGATTGCTCCCGTCATTGTTCATTTCATAGAGGGTTGCAGCGACAAATGTGGGTGTGCTGCCGGTGGTGGTAACGTTCACATCGGTGTACAGGATCCGGCTGTTGCTCGCGGAGCCAACGAACGCGCCCCAGATGCTCATGTTATCGGTGGTCAATGGCGTGGCCGCAGTGGAGGCCGTCTCGCCGGCGAGGGGAATGCTGACGATGTTGGCCGAGACTTTGAGCGCGCTGCTGCTTTGCACCAGGCGGGTGAAGACTATGGTGCTGCCGTCTGCGGAGACGGAAGGCAGCAGGTCGTAGTCGGCAGCGTCACTCGGATTGCTGAGCTGTTTCACGCCGCTGCCGTCGAGGTTGCACTCGTATATGGCTATGTAAGCAGGCTGGTCCAAGGCCGTGGTCGGGCTGGCGGAGAAGATCAGGTGAGCGCTGTCGGCGGTGAAGACCGCAGCTCCAGCAAAGCCCACCGACGATCCCAGGGTAAGTATTGTCGGCTGCCCACCGGCTACGGGGATGGTCGCGAGCCCGAGCGTTCCCGAGGTATGGGTGACCGTTGCGACCGTGGTAGCGATGGTCTTTCCATCGGGCGAGAACACCGGGTAAGCGTAGTCATAGGTTGAGCCGCTCGTGAGCTGGGTGGCCTGACTGAAGTTGGTCACCGAGGCGAGGTAAAGCTGGCTCGTCTGACTGGCGTCGAGAGCCGTATAGGCGACCTCAGTGCCATCCGGAGAAAGCGCCACGCCAGTGAAAATGATGGTGCTGTTCGTGTTCAGCTTGACCGGGGATGAAGAGCCGGCTGCCACGAAGTACAGGTCAATCCCAGACGACGAGATGGGGGTTGCGGCGGGCGCGATGCCCGCCTTTAAAAGGGCGCGGTCCACTTTGGCCGTCAGCAGGATGCGCTGCACTTTTTTTCTCAGCTCCGCGATCAGCCTGCGCTGCGCCTTTAGATTGCCGGCGAGAGCGAGCTGCGTGTTGAGGCTGACCTGGGGAGCTTGCAAGTACACGTACGCAGGGCTGGTTTGCGGAGGGGGCGTGGTGGTTGAAGAAGACGACGATGAGGAGTTGCAGCCAGAGAACAGAAGAGACGCAGCCATGGCGGCGGCCATGACCGCACTAAGCGCATAGGACTTCATGGAGTGATGCCTCTTTCTTCAGTTTTGATTCCTCCGAAGCTTACCACCGATCGCTGAGTCTGCAAGGCCAAACTTCCAAAAACCGGAATGCGACTGTCGGTGCTATCGCCGGCACCCAAAGATAAGGCCCCTCCGCCGCACGAACGAAGACCCGTTCGTGGAGACCCTCAGCGGGGCACCCAGAGTAATGGAGGAACCCCGCTGGCTCTCAGAGATTCAGGCGCTTCATGTATTCCGCGTCGTGCTTTAGTTCCTTGAACGGCTCGATATCGTACGCTTCCTGCTCGACGAAGTAGTACTTCAATCCTGTGGCGGCGCGCATGATTGGGATGTAGTTGATGGTGCCCTCGCCCATTTCGCACGGCTTGGCTTTGCCGTCGGGGCCGCGCACGAAGTCTTTCACATGCAGCAGCGGGAACCGCTCCGGGGTCTTGCTCAGATAATCCACGGGGTTGTGCCCGGCGTCCCATACCCAGCCGCAGTCCATCTCGAACACCACTACATTCGGATCGGTGAGCTTCAGCAACTCGTCATAGACCAGCACCCCATCGATGGTGGCGAACTCCGGGGTGTGATTGTGAATGCCGAAGGTCATCCCCGCAGCTTTCACCTTGGCACCCAGTTTGTTGAACTCGCCCGCAATCCAGTGCCAGTCATTCAGCGTCTGCTTGCCCGTGGCCTGTGGGTCGCGATGCATTCCGTCCGACGACGAGCAGACGATATATTCAAGCCCCAGCGCCTTGTCATAGTTAATCAACTCGTCAAACTGGGTCTCCAATTGTCTGAGGGTGTGGTGCGTGCTCACGCATCGCAGACCGGCCTGGTCCATGGCCTTGCGGAAATCGGGCGCCGTGCGATCGAAATACCCGGCCGCCTCCACCACCTTGTAGCCATCGCCCGCCACCTGGCGGAGGGTTCCTTCGAAGTCCTTCGGCAACTGCTCGCGCACCGAGTAAAGTTGCAGACCCAGAGGCTTTTCGAGGGTTCTCGCTGCCAACCGATCTGCGCCCATGCAGGCTGCGGCGGCTGTTACTCCCGTCGTTTTCAGAAAACTTCTTCGAGAAATCATCGCCATCTCCACACTCCATGAAATCTAAGAAAACTTGTCTGCTGTCTTCCGTCAATTGATCGCTGCGCTTAAACTTTGATCGATTTGCTCGCCGCATCCCACGTCGCGATCGAGCGATGGAAGTAAGAGTGGTTTGCCATGTGGCAGCCGATGGCGGCATTGTTCCCGAACACCTCGTCTTCCACCACGTGCTCGCGGGTCACCACGGCGCTGAAGAAGTTGGCGATGTGGACTGCGGTGTCGTCATAGCCATCGGGGAGATTGAAGACTTCGACGTCGACGAGTTCGGGAAGCTGCTCCGGGTGAGCCGCATTCCAATCCGCCTCTCCCTTAGCGAGTTGCGCCTCTGTCATTCCATGCCATCCGTAGCTTTCGAACTTTGGCCGCACGTCCTGCGGAGTAAAGGTTACGGTGCTGCCAGTCATCACCATGGTGCCGGTCGAACCATAAAACACCAGGCCTTCGTCGCCATCGTTGTTGTTCTGGTTGCAGTGCAGATGGACCTGCACCACCCCATTGGCAGTGGGAAAATCGTACACGGTCTCGAGGAAATCCGGGAAGTCGCGTCCATCCTTGAAGTGATAGATTCCGCCGCTGGAGTAGGCGCGGTTGGCGGGCGTATTGATCCCCGTGACTGCCTGAATGCCGCTGAGCAGGTGCACAAACAAGTCCCCGCCCAGCCCGGAGCCGAAATCTTTGAAGCAGCGCCAGCGGAAAAAGAGCTTTGGATCGAAGGGATGGTTGGGCGCGTCCACCAGGAACCCTTTCCAATCGATCGTCGCCGGACTGGCGTCGTCCGGTATGGGATACACCCATGCCCCGCCAGGCGAATTGCGGTTGATGTGCGCATCAATCGAATGCACTTCGCCCAGCCGCCCTGAGGCGTAGATATCTCTCGCCTTGGCATAAAGGATCGAACTCACCCGCTGGCTGCCGGCCTGAAAAATCCGCTTTTTCGCCTGTACGGCCTCCAGCATTGCGAACCCCTCGGCAACATTGTGCGACATAGGTTTCTCGCAGTACACGTCCTTGCCCGCGGCCACCGCATCGAGGGTCACGTGACAGTGATGATGATCGGACGTGGCCACGAAGATGGCGTCGATGTCTTTGCGATCGAGCAGCCGCCGGTAATCGCCCGAGGTGTCGAAATCCGCTCCATAGGCTTCTTTCCCGGCCTTTAACCTTGTCGAATACAAGTCCGCCGAGCCCATGCAGATTCCCGTGGGCACCTTGCTGGCAGAGCGAAGCAGATCGCAGCCCCGAATTCCCGTGCCCACGATTCCAAACCGGATCTTGCGTCCGTCCGGCAAACTTTGCGCCGAAAGCATGGGCGCATCGAGCAACGCAGTCTTTGCCACGGCGCCGGCAACTGCCGCACCCGCTCCGAGGCGCACAAAACTCCGTCTTGTCATTCCAGGCATCATGATTGGATCCTCGAAAATCGACCACCATTGTCGCTCCCACCCCTCCTTGCTGTCCACCGGCCCGCCGCAGCCGCCGCCTAATCCGTGGGACAATAGGAGTCGACACTTGCCATGACCGACACCCACATCCCGGAAACTGAAACTGCCGTCGAAACTCTGAGTGAACCAGCACAGGCCCCAGTAACGGAACCTGAGCCTGATCCCGCCCCTGAGCCACCCGCCAAGGAACCTCCTTCTGAGGAGCCTCCCGCTGAAGAGCCTCCTTCGCAGCCGAACCCTCCGGCCATAGACGACCCGCCTGCCACGCCCGATCCGGTTCCGATCGACGAGCCGCCGGCCGCGCCACCCGAGCCCCAGGAATCCTTCGCCGACTTGCTCAAGGAATTCGAGCGCAGTCACTCGCATCGCGCCGAATCGAAGCAATTGCAGGGCGTGGTGGTTTCGGTGTCGGCGGAGCAGGTGTTTCTCGATATCGGCTACAAGACCGAGGGAGTGCTGCCGCGCTCGGCGTTTGAAAACAACGCTGAAGGCGTGAAGCCCGGCGATACGGTTCCTGTATCTGTCACGGGCAGGAATGAAGAGCACTACTATGTGTTATCGCGTTTTCGGGTGGCGCTGCCGCGCGACTGGTCTGCTCTTGAACAGGCGTTTGCGGAAAAGACCGCCGTTGCCGGCACGGTGACGGAAGTGGTCAAAGGCGGCCTCTCGGTCGACGTCGGGGTGCGCGCCTTCATGCCCGCCAGCCGAAGCGGAACCAGAGATGCGGCCGAACTTGAAGCCCTGGTCGGCACAGAGATCACCTGCCGCATTACGAAGCTGGATGTGACAGACGAAAACGTGGTGGTCGACCGGCGGGTGGTGCTGGAAGAACAGGCCCGCGGAGCGCTCAATGAACGGCGCGCGGCCCTGAAGGAGGGCGACACGGTCTCCGGTACAGTGCGTACGCTGATGCCCTACGGCGCATTCGTCACGATTGGCGGCGCCGAGTTCGGGGGACTGGACGGCCTGCTGCATGTGAGCGACATCTTGCTGGCGCGCGTCTCGAAGCCCGAAGACGTGCTCACGGTCGGACAGGAGCTGACTCTCCGCATTCTCAAGATCGACCCGGAAACGCAGAAGATCTCGCTAGGGCTTAAGCAGTTGCAGCCGGAGCCGTGGGAAACCGCGCCGCAGCGGCTGCTTGCGGGCCAGCGGGTTTCCGGTACTGTCACGCGCATTATGGATTTTGGAGCTTTCGTTGAGATTGAACCGGGGCTTGAAGGGCTGATCCACGTCTCGGAGATGTCGTGGGCGAAGAAAGTGCGCCATCCCTCGGATTTGCTGAAGCCGGGTGACCGCGTCGACGCCGTTATCTTGTCGGTCAAGCCCGAAGAGAAGCGAATCGCGCTGGGGCTCAAACAGGCTCTAGCGGATCCATGGCTTGAGGTGCGGCAGAAGTTCCCGGAGAACTCGCAGATCGAGGGCCCGGTGACCAAAATCATGAACTTTGGCGCGTTTGTCGAGGTTGCAGAGGGCGTCGAGGGGCTGGTCCACATCAGCGAGATTGTTGCGGACCGCCGGCTGAACCACCCCAGCGACGTTCTGCGGGTGGGACAGAGGGTGCAGGCACTGGTGCTGGCCATCGACACGGAGAAGCGCCAGATCAAGCTCTCGATGAAGCAGCTGATCCCGACCAGCATCGACGAGTACATTGCCGAGCACAAAGTGGGCGACAAGGTATCGGGGCGCGTGGTTCAGGTTTCTTCCTCCGGAGCGCAAGTTGACCTGGGCGACGGGATTCGGGGCATCTGCGGTGCGGGTTCCGGCCGCGGAGGCGGTTCGTCCGCTACCGCTGAGACAAAGCCAGCGGGAAAAGCCGACCTGTCGCAACTCTCGTCGATGCTGAAGGCGCGCTGGAAGGGGAACGGTCCTGCTGAGGCGGACAAGGCGGAGCCGTTGGCCGAGGGCCAGATTCGCACGTTCAGGATCACGAAGCTCGAAGCGGAGTCAAAGAAGATCGAAGTGGTTTTGATCGAAGGCTGACATCGGCTCGCCCGCAGGGGAATGAGCAGTGGGTTTGCCGGCGCGACGGTCTTGGGTCAGTAGATTTGGGGGTGGGGCTGTCTTCGCGCCATCCCCTCCGAGATTGACTGTGCTGCGTGGCGCGTGAACTCGATTGTTGCTGGGTTATCGAGAGGGAGATTCCCGCTGATGGCCAGTTTGGCAATCCCGTGTACCAGGGACCAGGCCGTCCAAGCCATAGGGAGCGGATCGCCGGCCGTAAGGTCGCCGTTTGCTTGCGCGGCCGTAATGGAGTCAAGCAGGACCTGAAAGCAATTCGCTCCGATGGGTTCGTCTCCGACGTCACACGAGCGCCCTTTCAGGGGCAAATCGAACATTACCTGGAGATGATTTGGCCATCGGAGGGCAAACTCCACATAGCCGCAGCCGCAGAGCTCAAGCCTCTCAAGCGGTGACTTGCCCCCTGCCATGGTCTCCTCCATCTGGGCGGTCAACCTGTCGAAACCCTCCACCGCCACGGCTGTGAGCAGCTCATCCCTGCTGACAAAGTGCCGGTAGGGCGCGTTGTGCGAGACGCCGGCGCGGCGTGCGACTTCTCGGAGGGTAAAGGCACGGGGACCGACCTCTCCGATGAGGACGACGGCGGCGTCCAGTAGCGTCTTGCGTAAATTGGCGTGGTGGTAGGTGTTGGGCGGCCTCACAGGGTTATTTCTACCAGAAGATGTTGACACGAGCAACTTTTGAAGTTTAGCCTTATGTTGTCAGTGCCAACATTCGTGACCGGGGGGAACTGCAATGGCAAACGCAACTACTTACAAAAAGGCCAAGCTAGCCGACGAATGGGACGCGATCGTGATTGGATCCGGCATTGGAGGGCTCACGGCGGCGGTCCTGCTGGGCCAATACGGCGGCAAGCGGGTGCTGGTGCTGGAGAGGCACTACGAGGCGGGCGGTTTTACGCATACCTTTCATCGCCCGGAATACGAGTGGGATGTGGGCCTGCACTATATCGGCCAGATGCACGAAGATTCCCGGGAACGGCGGGCCTTCGACCATATGACGGCGGGCAAGGTGCGCTGGCAGGCGATGCCGGAGGTTTATGACCGATTCTTCATCGAAGGCCGAAAGTTTGAATTTGCTGCCGGCGTGGAAAGATTCCGGGAGGGGTTGAAGCAGTCGTTTCCCGGCGAAGCGCAGGCCATCGACCGGTACATCGCCGAGGTGCAGGCATGCAACCGGGCCAGCGGCCTCTACAACGCGGAAAGGGCGATCCCGGCGCCGATTGCGAGGCTGGCTGGCGGACTGATGCGCGCTTCCTACCTTCGCTGGGCACGACGCACCACCCGGGAGGTTCTCGAGAGCCTGACTGCCAACCGCGAACTGATCGGCGTGCTGACCGCGCAATGGGGAGATTACGGGCTAACGCCAGCCGAGAGCAGCTTCGCCATCCACGCCATCGTCGCCGAGCACTACTTCGGCGGCGGCAGCTATCCGGTCGGCGGAGCAAGCGTAATCGCTGCTGCCGCCATCGCCGAGATTGAGCGCCACGGCGGCTCGGTGGTCTCCAGCGCCGAAGTCGCGGGCATCGTGATTGAGGGCGGCAAGGCCGCGGGCGTGCGGATGGCCGGCGGCAGGGAGTTCCGGAGCAAGCTGGTTATCAGCGATGCGGGAGCGGCCAACACGTTTGAGCGGCTGCTACCTGCCGATCTCGCGGCCGTCGATCCGCTGCGCGCCAGACTGCGCAAGCTTACGCCTTCGACCGGGCATTGCAGCCTGTATGTCGGACTCACGGCGAGCGATGCTGCGCTCGGGCTGACCGGGACCAACCTCTGGATTTATCCCTCGTTCGACCACGACGCCAACGTTGAGCGATTCGCGAAAGATATGGACGCGCCATTTCCCGGTGTCTACATCTCGTTCCCTTCGGCCAAGGACCCGACCTTCGCGGAGCGCTATCCAGGCAAGAGCACCATGGAAGCTATCGCCATGCTCCCCTACGCCTTTTTCGAACGCTGGAGCGAGACGCGCTGGAAGCGGCGCGGGGAGGACTACGGCGAACTCAAACAAGGTCTCGCGGCGCGGCTGCGCGCCGAGGTGGAAAGGCAAGTGCCTTCAGCCGCAGGACACATTGACTGTGCGGAACTCTCGACCCCTCTGACCACGCGACACTTTGCCAACTACAGCCGTGGCGAGATTTACGGCATCGCCGCTACGCCAGAACGATTCCTCAGCCGGGATCTCGGCGCAAGAACCCCGGTCCGCGGCCTCTACCTGACGGGCCAGGACGCGTGCGGACTGGGAGTGATGGGGGCGCTCTTCGGCGGTGTCATCAGTGCCTCGGTTGCGCTGGGAAAGAACCTGTTCTCGGCAGTCTCAAAGTCGCGTTTCCCAACAGGCGATTAGCAGGCCGGTTGCATTCAACTAGACTAGCGGTCAGATCACCGGACTTCGAACTCCTAAGCCGCGCCGCGCTGACATAAGGGCGCGCAGAGTACCGGCCGAGTATCAAAATGCACGGGAGAATTGCCAGTATGGGTCACACACGTGCCGTCTCTCATGGGTGGCGAGTTTGTCTTCGCTGTCTTCGGAGGCGACGGTCCGGAAGCACGCTGTACAGATTGAATCGATCGATCTGTCAGGATTTCTTCTGTGAGCGAAAGGGACAGGGTCAGTCATTATCGAACACTCCTTGCAGTCCGCCACTTTCGGGATGAAGGGAAAGCTGTTGTTTTCCGGGCGGCCCTGTGATGATCAAAATACCGTTTGGGTTGCTCGCCGTCTGAGCAGGATTGCTCATTTGTCATAAACGTCGCGAGCAAGGCGCCGCTTTGGTGGTTTTTCTGAAAATGCGCCGGTCGCTCGGAATCAAAAAGGTGTGAAGAGGTGGCCCTGCCGCAGTGGCGGCATTGCCGCCAGTTTCTGAATTCGTCGCCGTCCTGCAGTTTGCAATCTGCACATTTAGAAACCCGCTGCGCGTTAAGGGCGCTGGATTACGGGATTTTTGACTCTGAACGTGGTCCGGAATTACGATCTGCCATTGTGAGGTTCGCATGACCGGGTTCGAAAACTATCCCCGTATCACGCCGTTTCTGTGGTTTGACTCGAACGCCGAAGAGGCCGTCGAGTTCTACCTTTCGGTCTTCAAGAACTCGCGCCTCATCAGCGAGTTCCGCAACCCGGGGCCGGCCCCAGGACTAAAGGGCAGCGTGCTTACCGTCACCTTCGAACTCGAGGGGCTGACTTTCACCGCCCTCAACGGCGGTCCCGAATTCAAGTTCAACTCCTCGGTTTCGTTTGTTGTCCGGTGCGATACTCAGCAGGAGATCGACCATTATTGGGCAAAGCTGACCGAAGGGGGCAAGGAGGTCCAGTGCGGCTGGCTCACCGACAAGTTCGGGCTTAGCTGGCAGATTGTTCCGGCGAGGCTGATGGACTGGATCAAGACCCCGGCGGGCATGGAGGCGATGATGAAGATGAAGAAATTCGACATTGCCGAGCTGGAACGCGCCGCCGGCTCCTGATGGGGAGGTTCGGGAAACGGTCCCTGGGAAACCAGGCCCGGGATCGCATTGTTGAAAGGGTGATGCAACCAATTTGCGTTTGCAACGACTTTCGGCCCATTTTGCATCTCAGCCGGAATGAGTCGTACGTTATTGCCAGGGAGACCCTACCCTCTGGGGGCCATCGCCCGAAAAAAGGGAACCAACTTCGCCGTTTATTCTGAGTATGCCACGCGGGTCGATGTCTGCCTGTTCGACTCCGATGGCAAGCAAACTGACTGCGTCACACTGCGCGAGCGCACGGCGCTGGTCTGGCACGGATTCGTGCGCGATATCCGTCCCGGCCAGCTCTACGGCTTTCGCGTCGATGGCCCCTGGGACCCCAAAAACGGCCATCGCTTCAACTACAACAAGCTGCTCGTTGACCCCTACGCCAAGGCCATCTCGGGCCACGTGCAATGGAAGCCGGAGATATTCCCCTATGAGCTTGAGTCCGGCGACCCGATGAAGATGGACACGCGCGACAGCGCCGCCTTCATGCCCAAGTCAGTTGTCAATGACGGCTCGTTCGACTGGAGTGGAGACTGCGCGCCTGACACGCCGCTGGTCGACTCGGTTATCTACGAAGTGCATGTCAAGGGATTCAGCAAGCTCAATCCGGCTGTCCCGGAGAAACTCCGCGGCACCTATGCCGGCCTTGCGCACCCCGCCAGCATCGACTACTTCCAGAGCCTGGGCATCACGGCGGTCGAGCTGCTTCCCATCCACCACTTTATCGACGAAGGCCACCTGGTCGACCGCGGGCTAAGCGACTATTGGGGATATAACACGCTGGGCTACTTCGCGCCCATGTCCCGATACAGTTCGTCAGGCGACCATGGCGGCCAGGTGCGTGAATTTAAAGAGATGGTGAAAGCCTTCCACGCGGCCGGCATCGAGGTGATTCTGGACGTTGTGTACAACCACACCTGCGAAGGCAATCACCTGGGCCCGGTGCTGAGCTGGAAGGGCATCTGCAACTCCACTTACTACCGGCAAGTGCAGGACAATCCCGAGTTCTACATGGACTACACGGGCACCGGGAACACGCTGAATGTGCGTCATCCGCAGGTGCTGAAGATGATCATGGACTCGCTCCGTTACTGGCGCACGGAGATGCATGTCGACGGCTTCCGCTTCGATCTGGCCGCGACGCTCGCCCGTGAGCTTCACGACGTGAGTAAGCTGTCGTCGTTCTTCGACACAATCCACCAGGACCCCGTTCTCGCCGACGTAAAACTGATCGCCGAACCGTGGGACGTGGGCGACGGCGGCTACCAGGTGGGCCAGTTTCCGGTGTTGTGGGCGGAGTGGAACGGCAAATACCGCGACACGGTGCGGCGATTCTGGAAGGGGGATGAAGGCCAGCTTTCCGACTTCGCCTACCGGCTCACCGGCTCGAGCGATCTCTATCAATTCGACGGCCGAAAACCCTATGCCAGCATCAACTTCATCACCGCCCACGACGGTTTCACCCTGTGCGATCTGGTTAGCTTCAACGAGAAACACAACGAGGCCAACCTGGACGACAACAAGGACGGAGCCAACAACAACGACTCCTGGAATATGGGGGTGGAGGGGCCGACGGATGACCCCGAGATCAACAACCTGCGGGAGCGCCAGGTCAGGAACTTTCTGGCCACGCTGATGTTATCGCAAGGCGTGCCCATGCTCACGGGCGGCGACGAAGTGGCCCGCTCCCAGCGCGGCAACAACAACTGTTACTGCCAGGACAACGAGCTCACCTGGTTTGAATGGAACCGCAGCGAAGCGCGCGAACGGCTTCGCGACTTCACCTGCCACATCATCAAGCTGCGCCTCGCCCACCCCAATCTTCACCGCCGCAAATTCTTCCAGGATCGTGAAATCCGTTCCAAGACCACCGACAAGTTGCTGCGCGTGGAGAAAGACATCGCCTGGTTCAATCCCGACGGCAACGAAGTGCCTGAAGAGGCCTGGAACTCCGGCTGGTCGCGCGCCATCGCCCTTCTGCTCAACGGCCAGACCCTCCAGGTGACCGACGATGACGGCGAGCCCATCATCGACGACAGCTTCGTGCTGCTGGTGAACGCTGCTCACGAAGGCGTCGAGTTCACCTTGCCCGACTCGCCCCGCCACAAGCCCTGGCTGCAGATAGTCGACACCGAAAATATCGACGACCCCTTCGCCCAGGTTCTCGTGAACGGGAAGCTGATTTTAGGTGGCCGATCGCTGAAACTGCTGAGCGATCAGTCGCCGCAAGAGACTCCCCATGTTTCGACGGTTTCGAAATAAGGACCGGATCAGTCGGTCTTCGCGGTTCCCGATCGAACCTGGGATCGGCGCTCGTTTCATCCCATCGTCCTGGCCAGTGCCTTGAAATCGCCCTCGACGGAAGCCCCTCTGCTATGCTGTATGGTTTACCCCACCCGGGAGGGCCCATGCCGGAACACAGAGCACGAAAGCATCATCAGGACCGGGTTGCCGAAACCCTGCGTGAAGAAATCGGCGCCATGATCGAAGGCGAACTCTCCGACCCCCGCATCGACTTCTGCCACGTCAGCGAAGTGGCCCTCAACCCAGGCGGAAAGTCCGCCCGCGTCTACGTGGCCATTGATGCGAACGTCAAAGACATCGTTCAGTCGGAAGCCAATACGATCGCCGGCCTGGAAGCTGCCAAAGGCTACATCCGATTCGAGTTAAAGGAACGCATGGGCGTCCGCCATGTTCCAGAGCTCAGCTTCCTTGCCGACCGCTCCGGCCGCTTCCAGGCGCGCATCGACGAACTGATGGACCGCTCGCGCAAGCGCAGGAAGGCCGCCGCCGAGGCGGTCAACCAGGAAGGCACTCTGGCGCCAGAGCAGGCTATGCCCGCCAAGCCCTCATGACTTTGTCCCCCCTAAACCCGGAATTGGTGCCGACTGCGTCGCCGTCAGAGGAGACGAGCGCCGACTCGGTCGCTGCAATCCTCGCGGTCCTGCGCCGCGGTGAGCGGTTTCTGGTCTGCTCCCACTCGCGCCCCGACGGCGACGCGGTCGGCAGCATGATTGCTTTTGGCATGTTGCTTGAACAGATGGGCAAGCGCGCCGACCTGATCACCCCCGACCATGTACCGGCCGTCTATCGCAGCCTGCCCGCCGCCCAGTCCATCAGCTCGGCCCTTAGCGTTTGCGGCTCCTATGACGCCGCCATCCTGCTGGAGTGCGACGGCCTCGAGCGCACCCGAGTTCGCGGCCTCGAGCAATTCTTCCTTATCAATATTGATCACCACGTCACCGGCCGCCCCTACGCCAACCTGAACTGGATCGATCGCAGCGCGGCCAGTGTCGGCGAGCTTGTGTACCGCATTGTCCGCGCCGCCGGCGCAGTGATCACCTCCGAGATGGCCACCTGCCTCTATACCACCATCCTCACCGACACCGGCAGCTTCACCTACGGCTCACTCAGCGCCGGCACCTTCGCCCTGGCGCGCGACCTGGTCCTGGCCGGCGCAGACCCCATCGCCATCGCGCGCAGGGTCTACTTCTCAACCCCCGAATCCAAAGTGGTCCTGCTCGGCGCGGCCATTCGCAATCTCCATCGCGATCAGGAACTCGCGTGGCTCTGGATCACCAACAACGACATGCTGGAGTCCGGCGCCCAGGAAGAAGACTGCGAAGGCATTGCGAACGTCGGCCTGGGGATCGCCGGGGTGGAGGCAGCCGTTTTTCTGCGCGAGCTGCCAGAAGGCCAGATTCACCTCAGCTTGCGCGGCAAGGGCCGTGTCAACGTAGCCGCCATCGCCGAAAAGCTAGGCGGCGGGGGGCACGAAAACGCCGCGGGCTGTAGCCTTGACGGTCCGCTTCCGCACGCAGTCGACCTGATCCTCAACGAACTTCGCACCGCAGTCGCCGCCCTCAAGCCCGCATCGGGGACAATCGCATGAGCGGAGGAGGCGTGGGCCATGGCCACGATGGGGTGTCGCAAGTTGGGCGTTTTTGGGACGGGAAGAAGGCCCGCGGCTAAGGGCGGGGCGTGCGAGGCTTAGTGTCAAACCCCAATCCCTGAGAGACACGGGGATGTAGACATGCTACATCTTAAGGAGTAGCGTATCTACATCTATGATCGGGCGGAATCAATACAGGAACCGGATCGAGTTGCTCCAGGGCACGCTTGACATGCTGATTCTCCAAACCCTGCAATGGGGGCCGCAGCATGGCTACGGCATGGTGCAGGCTCTCCGTCTCCATTCCGGAGAGGTGCTTCAGGTGGAGACCGGCTCGTTATACCCGGCGCTTCACCGGCTGGAGCGTCAGGGCTGGGTCCGCTCGGAATGGAAGCAAACCGAGAGCAACCAGAGGGCGAAGTTCTATCGGATCACTACCGCCGGCAAGAAGCAATTGGCTTCAGACCACAGCCGCTGGCAGCAGATCGTAGGAGCAGTGACTGCCATTATGGAACGCGAAGCGGAGGGAGACGAGGCATGAAGCTTCCGTCCGTCTTTCTTGCAAATCGCAAGAGCGCCTTGGATGAAGAGATCCAGGCACATCTTCGGATGTCCATTCAAGACCGGATCGATCGGGGTGAGACGCCGGAGCAGGCTCGGACAGAGGCCATGCGCGAGTTCGGCAATGTTTCTCTGGTCAAGGAAGTGACCCGCGAAACGTGGGGCTGGCTAGGTTTGGAGCATTTTGGACAAGATCTGCGATTCGCGCTCCGGCAGTTGCGTAAGTCGCCCGGCTTCACGATTACGGCGGTAGTGACTCTCGCCCTTGGCCTCGGCGCCGCGGCCGCGATCTTCTCCGTTGTAGACGGGGTTCTTCTCAAGCCTCTCCAGTATCCGCACCCGGAACGGATACTGGATGTCAGCAGCCGATATCAAGCGGGTCCTGATTATCATGTCATCCGCGGCGCGCAGTACAGGTTCCTTCAAGAGCAGAACAACAGCTTTGACTCGCTTGCGTTGTACGACGTTGTTCTTTCGGGAGTGAACTTATCTGGTGGAAGCGAACCTGAGCAGGTTGCTTCCGCTTTTGTATCGGCCGATTTTTTCCGGGTTCTCGGTGTGGTCCCGGTTATAGGGCGCTCGTTTACATCGGAAGAAGACCGTCCCGGCGGCGCTTGCTCCGCGATCATTACAGACAGCCTATGGCGGACAAGGTACAGCGGCGACAGCTCAATTCTGCGTAGCCCGATTACGGTCAATGGAGAGCGCTGCTCGGTGGTTGGTATTCTGCCGCCGAGCTTTCGATTCCATTTGAATGCGAAGATGTTCATGCCTCTTCGGGTTCCTGCCGTCCCGCGCGATTTGGGGCACTATTACGGTCTGCTCGCGCGGCTCAAACCGGGTGTGACTCTGGCGCAGACGCGAGCGGAGTTGACGACCCTGTTTTCGCAATTCAAATTAGCCCATGCGGACCTCATCGATGACGGAGAGGTCGGCTTGGAAGCCGGTCAGTATCAGGACGCCGTGCTTGGCGATGTGCGTCCAGCCCTTTGGCTGCTATTTGCCACGGTCTTTCTCTTGCTGCTGATCGCCTGCGTGAATGTGGCGCACCTGGAAATTGCGCGTGAGGCGACTCGCACAAGGGAGATGGCCGTGCGGGCGGCTCTCGGGGCCGGTCGCTCGCGCCTGGTGCGTCAACTGGTCACGGAGAGCGTTCTTCTCGCCTTCGCCGGGGCCGCCTCTGGCCTGCTGTTGGCTTATTTTGGAGTTCCGCTGCTTCTCCATCTGTCTCCCAGCGGATTGCCGCGCGCGACGGACATATCGGTCAATCTCACTGTAGTCGTATTTGCGATTGTCATGTCCGCGCTCACCGTCCTCCTGTTCGGTGTGGCTCCAGCCCTGTCTGCAAGTCACGTGGATGTGAACCTGGCGCTGAAGGCTGGGAGTCATTGCGCAACACCACAACGGGTAGGTCGCCTGGGCCGCGACCTTCTAATCGGAACCGAAGTGGCGCTGTCACTCATCCTTTTGACCGGCGCAGCACTACTTATGCGGAGCTTCGTAGCATTGGAACGCATTGACCCTGGCTTTGACGCGCAAAACGTACTGACATTCAGAATGTCTATTCCGCCTGGATATTCAACTACCTCACGGATGTGGGGTTTCGAGCGCGAGATTCTGGCTCGTCTCGATGCTCTGCCGGGTGTTATCGATGCCACCAGCGCTACCAGCCTGCCGCTGCAAGGCGGACCTGATATGCCGGCTATCCTGCTCGGGCAATCCCGACCGGTCACAATCAATCCGGCGTATCGTCCGATCAGCCCCGATTATTTCCATGTTTTCGGCATTCCAATTGTCCGTGGCCGGAGCTTTGCAGAATCAGACGACTCCAAGTCACTCCCGGTCGCAATCGTCAACGCCGCTCTCGCCCGGCAGGCTTTTCCGGACCGCGATCCGATTGGGCAGAAGCTCGAGTTGGGAGCCGGTCTGAGCCCCGAATACTCCGATGTGCCGCGCATCATCGTGGGCGTGGCCGGAGATGTTCGTGAGACGGCTCTCAGCAGGCCCGCCGGCATCACCGTCTTTATCCCGCGCGCACAGATTCCGGATGCCTTGACTCTCGCGATGAATCGAGTCCTTCCGATGTCGTGGGCAGTCCACACCAGGATTCCGCCGGGGCAGCTGACAGGAGCGATACGGCGGACGATTCTTGCAGTGGACGCTGAGCAGCCAATAGCCGACTTGAGCACGATGGAGCAGGTCATGGCAGAGGATGTCGATCGACAGCGATTTACGCTGGTGCTCATGACGGTCTTTGCCTCACTGGCAATGGTCATGGCCGCTGTTGGCATATACGGGGTCGTCGGCTTCCGGATGCGTCAGCGCAAACGCGAACTCGGCATCCGCCTGGCGCTCGGCGCCTCGCCCGGGTCGCTGGCGCGCATGGTCACCCTGCAGGGACTTCGACCGATCGCGGCAGGCATCTTGGCGGGAATTGTTGTCTCGCTCGCACTCGCAAGGATGATTCGTTCATTGCTCTTTGATACCAGCCCAACCGATCCGCTCTCCTTGACTGCGAGCGCAGCCGTTCTGGGCTCACTCGCTTTTTTGAGTTGCTATTGGCCGGTCAGGAGAGCAGCGTTAACCGATCCGCTGCAAACCCTCCGGGACGAATAGCTCCCGTCTGAAAGTTGCCGCAGCGAGCTCTTCTTCCGTTGGCGATAGCGATCGCCACGCGCGAACTTGTACGGATTGTCGCCGCCCCAATCTACAATTCTCCTGTCGTTATTTCAAAGTTCTTTTGGAGGATGCCCTTGGCTTGCCCCGCAACAGCAGTCGATCGTAGAGCATTCATCAAGGCTTCGGCCGCCGCATTCGCCGCCGCCGGTTTGCCAGGCAGGATAAGCGCAATCGGCTCACAGGCGCCCATTGCCGACATCTTCCTCGATCTGAGCCGCATTCACAAATGGGACAACTCGAACGGCGACACGTGGGATCCCTTCTGGGCTGATGACGGCGCCCTCTACGCCTTCAATTGCGACGGCCGCGGATTCGGCGCCCAGGGCATGAATCTCGCATTCAACAAGCTCTCAGGCGATGCGCCGGATGCGCTGGTCGGAACCCAGGTTAACCCCATGCCGGAGTATGGAAAGAGTGGCCAGAAAGGACCTGATAATGCCACCTGGAAAGCCTGCGGCCAGGAATGCATCGATGGCGTGTTTTACGCTTTTGTCTCGCGAAACACTTACGGCAGCGACAGCCAAGATCCGCTCACCCGGCAGACAGCTCTGAACGCCAGCCTCATCAAGTCGACGGATCGTGGCCGCACCTGGACTCCCAGCGCGCAGAAAAACTACGACAGTCCGATGTGGCCCGGCGCATCGTTCGGTGCGCCGTTTTTCGTGCACTATGGCCGCAACGGGAGCCATGTCGACCAGGATGGGGCTGCCCAATATGTTTATGCCTGCTCAACGAACGGCTTCTGGAACGACGGCGATACATTGATCCTCGGTCGTGTTCTTCGATCTCAGCTGTCTCGTCTCAGCAGTGCCGACTGGGAATATCTGTCCGCACCTGATGGAAGCGCAACATCGAGCTGGACCGGCTCAGTCGACCGTGCCATACCGATCCTGGATCGCCCAGGCCGCTGCGGGCAGACCCCGATCACTTTCGTTCGTGAACTCGGCGTCTATCTGCTCGTCTCCTGGTATAACACTGAGACCATGACCCGGTGGTTCGAACCCAGCCGCATGCAGTACGACTTCTATCAGGCGCCCCACCCCTGGGGCCCCTGGACCCAGGCAGGAACAGTGGACGACTCTTTTCTTGGACCAGGATGGTACATGTACGGGCCCAGTATCTGCGCAGCCTTCCAGCAGCGCCGTGAAGACGGCATCCAGGTTTCACTGTTTACCGCCGGATGCCCGTTCGACGACGTCCACACTTCGCCGTACAAGATGTGGCATATTCCACTGGTGCTCAAATCCACTCCGGCCCCATCTTCCCGGTTTGTTTCTGCCTCCGATTCGGAGATCCGATACAACGGCATGTGGTTTCCCTGGACCACAACCCCGGCTGCCGCGAGGAATGAACTTCCCCGGGCCACACAATCGAAGGGCGCCTCCGCCGAGTTTTCGTTCATCGGTACAGGCATCGATTACATGGGTCAGAAGACTCTCGGCCTGGGCGATGCAGATATATTCCTGGATGGAGAAAACAAGGGTACAGCGTCGCTTCAGGTCGATGATTTTCCGGTGCTGCTGGGTGTCACTTTGTATTCCACGCGGGGCCTGGCCCGCGGCAAACACACACTCAAGATCATCTGTCGTTCCGATGCTCGGATCAACCTGGAAGGATTTCGCGTTTACGCCTGATTCCCGGCGCAGAGCGGCTTAGGGTACCGGAACCCCAGGCGGAAAGTCAAGAGGGCGGTGGCCGCGATCCCAGAGCAATCGCATTTGAAGTCATAGGCAATGCCGCGTTCCATAACTTTCACGAACGGCTCATGATCTCTCTACGCTGGGTGCTTCGCTGGGTCAGGGCGACGTGGAGATGGCCGTCTTTGCCGAGGCCAAAGAGCCATCTCTGCGCCGTTTTCTTACACTGGCCAATGGTCTTCCCGGCTGCGATACGTCGTAGATTTGGTCATAGCACTCGTGCGAACGAGATGCTGTGTTGCGCACGGCATTGTTTTGTGAGCCGATGAGACTTCCGGTAAGTCGCTCCTGCGTCCTGATTTCACTCCGTCTGCAGCCCATAGACAGCGGAGCCGTGAACAGGCAGAGTGATGTCGACGGGGGCAGTGGGAGCCATCGCCTCGCCATCAGACAGTGTGAAGGCGTCATTTTTCCCAAGTCGGCCGAACTGGCCCCAGGAAAAATGGAGCGTGACCGGCTTATCATCCAGATTGAAAAACGCGAAATACTCCGTGGATTGCGCTGACGCTTTAACAGTGGCTGACCAAACCCGCACATGCTCAAACCCGGCCGGGAGGTTTCTGACCGGGTGGTTGTCCAGCCCGCGCTGGTCGACTGCAATGAGCATCGAGTTGGACATGAGCGAGCGCATGGAATCATCCAGTTTGGTGAGGTTTGCGCCTAGGATCAAGGGAGACCGCGCGAATGCCCAGAGGGTGAACTCGGTACGCTGCTCATCCGGGGTAAGCCGCGATTCGCGCGGCTCTCCCATGCCGGGGCGGGGCGTCAACCATCCCAGCGGCATCATGTCGTAATCCGGCCAAGCACCGGGGCGCGCGTAGCGAATCCATTCCTCGGTCCGGTCGAATGCCTCAGAGAGGCCGAAAGGAAATTCGGATCCGGGAGTGTTTTGGGCTCTCGACCAAAGATCCCAATGATCGTCAGAGGCGCGCCAGGTTTGCGAATACTGGGCGAGATAGGCGGCATTCTCCAAGGCCGACGGACCGGGTGAAAGACTAAGGACCATGGGGCGGCCGGAATTCTTGATTGCCTCAGCGATCTGGCGAATCTCGGTGGGCCGGAATGGACGTGCGGAGATGCAATCGGCCTTGATTAAGTCGATATCCCACCGCGCAAACAACTTGAACATGGAGTCGTAGTAGGCCTGCCCTGCGGCATTGTCCCGAATGCCATAATTGCCGTCGTCCCATCCGCAGCCTTCGTCGACGTCGGCTGCCTCTGCCGCGTGGAAGCTTGAGTCTGCGATGGGCACGTTGGCCAATACTACGTCCTTGGGGATTCCCCGCATGATATGGATTCCGAACTTGAGTCCATGCGCGTGGACCCAGTCAGCGAGTGGCTTCAGGCCCTCGCCGTCGGCTGCGGAGGGAAAGCGCTCCACGACCGGCATCAACAAGCCGTTCTTATCGCTCACATATTTTCTTTGCTGCAGATTGGCGCCGGCGGGGTTTTGCATGTACCAGCCTGCATCGATAACCGCGTACTCCCATCCATATTGCTTCAGTCCGGCGAGCACCGTGACATTGGCCTTGAATTCCTGCTCGGTGATAGACAGACCGTATGCATCGTAGCTATTCCAACCCATGGGAGGCGTGGGAGCAAGGCTTTGCCCATGGCCGCTCATTGCGCACCAGGCGGTGAACGCGGCTAATCCGCCCATCAGTAGCTTCCACCGCAGCGTGAGGCGGAGGCCCAGGAATTTTCCGGATGTAAGAGTTTGCATGATGAAGGTTCCCTCGGCTTTTTACACACGATCTCAACGTCTCGGCAGATTATTGTTTCGCACGTTGATGGTGAAGATTCTCGGGATGGGTTGATAATGCGGGCAAGTGCAATCGGGTGTCTGAACATCAATTTACGTAAACAACTTTTAGTTTCAATACGTTAATCTCCGAATCGACTGGCAATATCGATTGAGTTGGAACGGTTGCTTGTTCATCATTTCGCGCGGAACTGACATTGGGGCCATGAGGTTGAATTTGAGTAGGAACGCAACAGCCTCCGTGGAAGACAAGCATGGACAGGTTATGGGCGGATCAGGCAAAGTGAATTGGATGATTCAATTCCATTCAGAGGGTGCGAGGCACCAATGAAGTTGCTGGTATTCTTTGCTCTCTTCGGTGTTGGTTCTTGTTCCAGTGCCATGGCCTCAAGTTGTGAAAGTCTTGCCGGCTTACCTTTGGCCGATGGCAGAATCACGATGGCTATGGCTGAGCCCGAAGGAACCATCACGGGGCTCACTCCAGCGCCGCTTGACAATCTTCCTGCGTTTTGTCGTGTTGCCGCTACGCTGAAGCCTGCCAGCGACTCCAACATCAGGGTCGAAGTTTGGATGCCGGCAGCAGGTTGGAACGGCAAGTACCAAGGCACGGGCAACGGCGGTTACGCAGGAGGGATTGCGTTCCAAAGACTGGCTGAGGGGCTCCGCGGCGGTTACGCCGTGGCAAACACAGATATGGGTACTTCCCTCCTACCCGGGCAGAACGCCGATGACCTGGTCGGACACCCTGAGAGGTGGAGGGATTGGGGCTCGCGCTCGACACATGAAATGACAGTTGCCGCAAAGCAGATTATTCGAGCGTTTTACGGGAAGGAAGCTCGGTTTTCGTACTTCGTCGGCTGCTCTACCGGCGGACAGCAGGGGCTGGTTGAGGCGCAGCGTTTTCCGGACGACTACGATGGGATTGTGGCAGGAGGGCCAGCCAATAACCGCACCCGCCTGCACATGGGATTCGTCTGGGACTTCGCGGCCGCGGAAGATAAGCCCGGAAGCTATATCCCGGCCGAGAAGCTTGCGCTCATGTCCAACGCGATACTGAGCGCGTGCGCTGCGCAGAAGGTTGTTCCGTCGGACAAGTTTCTGTCGGACCCTGCGGCCTGTCATTGGGATCCGCAGACACTTCTTTGCAAGGCGGGCGATGCTCCCGATTGCCTCACCGCCGAACAGGTCGCGACGGCGAAAAAGTTCTACGACGGACCGCGCAATCCGGTCACGCACCAACCGATCTATCCAGGGGTTACGCGCGGTAGCGAGCAAAGCTGGCCCGAACTGGCGCCGAAGGATGGAGCGCCTTTCATGAGCGCCTTGTTCAAATGGACATTCGGCGCGAACTGGAACTGGCGGACATTCGATTTCAATCGCGATGTGAAGGCGGTCGACGACAAGCTGGGTCCGATGGTGAACGCCACTGATCCAGACCTGCAGGCCTTCAAAGCACGCGGGCACAAACTTATTGTTTACCATGGCTGGGCGGATGTGATTGTTCCTTCGCTGGAATCGATCAACTACTACCAGAGCGTGGAGAACGCACAGTCGGAGGAAGCGACAAACCATCATCGCAACGCGACCGAAGAAACACAGGGATTCTTTCGATTATTTATGGTTCCGGGCATGGCGCACTGCGCCGGCGGCCCCGGCCTGAACGATATCGCTCCATTTGAATCGCTCGAAACCTGGGTCGAGGAGGGTCTTGCGCCAGAAAAAATCATCGCAAATCGTGTTGAGGGCGGCGTGAAAAAGATGACAAGACCGGTGTGCCCGTATCCCGAGGTTGCACGCTACAAGGGCGCGGGAGACACGAACGATGCCGCGAATTTCTCATGTTCCGATGCGATGGAGAAATAGGTTGCGGGGAATTTGTAAAGTTTCGGATGTGCGGCCAACGGCGTTATTGCGCAAGCCAGCCTCCATCAACCGGAATGCTCGCGCCAGTCATGTTGCTCGCCGCCTCCGTGCAAAGAAATACGGCCAGTGCGCCTATCTGGTCGATCGTCGTGAACGATCCAGAGGGTTGCTTTTCGAGCAGCAGATTTCTTGTTGCGCGCTCCACGTCGATGCCCTCCGCTTCAGCTCTTGCCTGGATCTGTCGCTCCACAAGCGGTGTGCGCACCCAACCGGGGCAGATCGCGTTGCACGTGATTCCCTGGCCGGCCGTTTCCAGGGCCGCGACTTTCGTCAGTCCGATGAGTCCGTGCTTGGAGGCAACATAGGCAGCCTTACCCGCAGAAGCGACTAGTCCGTGTGTCGATGCTATGTTAATCAGGCGTCCCCAGCCACGCCGCCGCATCGGTGGTAATGCCGTTCTGATGGTATGAAATGCCGAGGACAGATTCAGAGCGAGGATGGCGTCCCAGCGGTCTACGGGAAAGTCTTCAAGCGGCGCAACATGCTGGATACCGGCATTGTTGACAAGAATATCCACTCTGCCGAGGTGTCTCTCCGTTTCCTCAATCAAGGCGACGCACTCTGCCGGCTGGGCGAGGTCGGCCCCATTGTAGAGCACTGTCACGTCGTAGGTTCTAGCGAGATCGGTTCGCAGCTTCTCAATTTCATCGGGATCGCCAAAGCCATTGAGCACGATAGCGCAACCTTCTGCAGCGAGGGCTCGAGCAATGCCCGTTCCAATCCCACTCGTAGAACCGGTGACGATAGCGGCGCGGTCTTTCAGCACAGGCACCCGTCCTCCTGACCTATCGAAAGAAAGCTGAGGCGCGATACGGACAAGACGCTCCTCGGAGGAATTCAACTTTTGCCGTTCGGAAGCGCCTGATTCTATGAAATGGGCACAAGTTCGAATGTATGTGGCTTCGGTTTCGCCATTTCATGCTGTTTTTCTACGACCGAGTTCTCAAGCGAATCAAGGATTTCGGCCGCTTGCGGAACTTGCGTAAAGCTATATTCGGATAGGGATGTTCCGACGTAGCGCCATTTGGCATAGTGAATGTCTCCATGGGCCACCGTCAGGTCGTATACCTGCATCGCCTGCCTGGTCATCGGCGTGCTTATGAGCGAGAGGTTGACTCCGTTACGAAGCTCGTCATCATTGAAGACACTCAATGACTCACCGTCAATCTTGAGCGAATAGACTCCTTTCTTGAGTCCCTTGACTTTGAGCAGTTCTTCGTTCAAGGCGCCGGCAATATCCGAGCTTTGGATCGCCAGCCTGACGGGAGTGCCTCCATACCACATGGCCTGCCACTCAGGGAATGGAAGCGGCAACGCACTGTCCAACTCCGTCCACTTCAAACCCTGACCGGCCGAGAGGTCAGAAACGGTGGCTCCGGTAGTCGCTTTTACTCGCGGCGCCGAGGTTGACGCATCGATTTCGACAGAGGCGACCACCGATTGCGCGCCCCACGCCTTCAACAAATCCTCGGCCATGATCATGCTGCCGCCGAACTCCGGGTGAACATGATCGGGAATGATCTTTTTCGCGCCCTCCGGATCCAGCTGGCTGGCCTTTACCAGCATGCGCACCAGGCCGGAGTTGAGATCCGCAAAATTGAGCCCTGTCTCTATCGCGTAGTTGTCGATCCATTTTCCGTAACCGCGCAGAACCTCGTTGTAGCTGATGCCATGGTCGATCATGACCTGGGCCGCGCTTGTGACTTCGTCGTATGGAGACGGCTCAATAGCCGTGATGCGCAACCCGGGAAGGGCCGAGCGGGTTGTGTCCACGATGTGCCTGTAGCCGGCAAAGAACTTCTCGTCGCTGGACACGGTCGCTGCCCGATAGCCGCCGTCGTTCATTCCAAGCATGATCGTAAGTACGGTGGGCTTATAGGCAATCACATCGCGTTTCAGCCGCTCATCGATCGGTCCGCCCCCTCCGCCTTCCACCGTGTCGCCGCCCCAACCGGAATTGATAAAACTGACATTGAGATTCGGATATCGCGTGACGACGTAGGTCTCGACAATTTGTGTATAACGACGCTGGTCCGTGATACTGTCGCCGTAGAAGACCACTCTATCTCCGTTCTTGAGATAGAACGGCTTGTCCTGACCCCAAACGGCAACCCCTGATAAGGCCATCAAGTAAATCAGCCACAGTCTCTTAAGCATTTCTTTGCCTCTCTGATGTTCAGGTGAGTTAACGATAGCAGGAGATATTCCTCAAAATCTCCCGATTATATTGCTTCAGAACTGCACGTTCCATCCCAAGTGTCGAGTTTCATTCAAAAGCAAACGAATGCGCTCTGCTTCAGGCCTGAGCCGGCAGCGTCCGGCTCCGTGCAACCTGTCCGTACCAGGTCCCTGAGTCCTTCAATGTCCGCTTGCCGGGCTTCTTGAAATCGACCTGGGCCAGTCCGAGACGCGTTTGAAAACCGTCTTGCCACTCCCAATCATCGATCAGACTCCAGACATGGATGCCGCGCACATCGACTCCTGCTGCGACGGCCTCCAGCACCGACTTGAGCACGTGATTGAGATAGCGAATGCGGGCTGGGTCGTGCACTGGCATGCCGGGCGTCGAATCCTCCTGCTCGTCGCAGCCTGTCTCGGTAAGGATAATCGGACGCTTATATCGCTCCGTAAGATCGAGCAGGACTTCCTTCATTCCATTCGGGTAGAACTCGACTGCTCGCTCGTGGACCTCATGAGCATTCAGTCCGCGAAGAATATCGGGTCCGTCTCCGGCGGCCACAAATCCCAGCCCGTTGTAGTAGTTAATACCGGTGTAGTCGAGCGGCGCATAGAGCAAGGTCTCGTCTCCTGGCCGAAAGCCCATCAATTCGTGCGGGTTCCCGCCCGGAAAGGCTTCGGGGTATTTACCGGTGAATGCGGGATCGAGAAACCAGCGGTTCCGGAAGGCGTCAAAGCGATCGCAAGCCTGGCGGTCCGCGTCCGAAGGGCTGACGGGATGAAATGGATACATATCGTGAGCGATTCCGATTTTGAGCGACTGGCGCTCAGCCTTCATAGCGCGGAATCCCGCCGCCTGGGCCAGGTTGGCAGTGTGGGTGGCCCGCAGCATCAGGCCGCGGTCTTTGATTCCCGGCGCATGCACGCCCCAACCATAACCGGCAACGGTGAAGGCCTGAAGTTCATTCAAGAGGCACCAGTTCTGTACGCGATCGCCGTAGGTCTTCGCCAACAAGGACGCATAGTCCGCAAACCGCGCGGCGGTATCCCGATTGGGCCAGCCACCCGCGTCATCCAACGCCTGCGGCAAGTCCCAGTGGAAACAGGTGATCAGCGGTTTGACTCCGATTTCTCTGAGCGCATCGATAATCCTGTTGTAGTGATCGAGACCTTTTTGATTTACAGTGCCGCTGCCGCTGGGGAAAATGCGCGGCCATGCGATCGACATCCTGTACGAATTCAATCCCATCGTCTTCAAGAGGGCGAGATCTTCGGGCCAGAGATGATAGGAATCACACGCCACGGATGGAGTTGAGCCATCGTGGATGGTCCCGGGCCGGCTGCAAAAACGGTCCCAAATAGATTCTCCTTTCCCATCTTCCTTTGAAGCTCCCTCAATCTGAACGCACGAAGTCGCCGCTCCAAAAAGAAACTCGGGCGGAAAAGATTCGAGCTTGCCGGCGGGCGCAGCGACGTCCTTCGCGCTCGCAGAGACAGGTCGACTGACAAGGCCCAGCCCAGGCACACTTGCGGCCAAAGCCGCACAGGTTGAACTTTCAAGAAACTTTCGCCGCGAAATTTCCATTAGAATCTCCACACCGACTGAGAACTCGGTTCTTCCAGAGGGGCGGTAAGTCCACCCCCGGAATCATCGCGGACTCACCGGGTTCGCAGAGAATTGTAATACGACTCAGGCCGGGAGCCTTGTGAGCGCTGAATCTCCGAGACTATATCGTTCCAACCGCGGACCGCAAGATCAGAGCCCGGTAGGATCGCAATTTTTCGCAGGAAGTTCAAAGCGACATGGCTGCAGGCCATCGCGTTGAAGCACGGCGCATGCGGGCCATAATGCTCATTTGGCGCAGATCATTTGATCCGAGATGCCACCAGTTCAAATGTGCTGTCGGCTTCTCCGGCTATGTGCTTGCTGCGCAGGAACAGCTCGAAGTAGCGCACATCCTTGCGGTTCAAGAGAGACGATATCTCGGCGGGTAGCCTGCCGTGCAGCAGGAACCGGGCAGCTGCTTCATTTGCTTGCATGTCGGCGCCATTGATCAGAAGAACATAGCCGCTTTGCGAAAGGTTCTGCGTTAAAGCGATGTCGACGTAGCCCAGGTTCTGATCCGCATAGGTGTTTATGTATTGGGCCTGTTCTCCGGGCGCAGGCTGACGGTTTTCGAAGTATCCTTTGTGCTGGGCAATATTGTCCACATGACGAAAATTGATCCGATCATTAAACAGAGTCACCCAGGGATCGCTGTTTGGACCCCCGATGAGGACTGTATTTCCCTCGTTCAGGTCGCTCACATGCAGGTCACGGGCGTACCGAATCGTGGCGCGCCCGCCCGCTCGTTTGAGAGTTTCAAAGAAGTCAGCAGCAATCAGGGCCTCGTTCGCACTTGTTGTTCGAAATAAGCTGAGAGACGAGATCACCTTCTGCATCGCAGGGTCCTTCGTCATCGCAATCTGCCGTTGGGGAAAGTCTTTGCTGAGGTACTCGGAAAGAGGGATGCTGCCACCGATGATATCTTCGATCATCACCAAGGACGTATCGGGCTCGACTATCGTCGCATCCCCTTCTGACCGGGAAAGAAACTGAACGAAAGGATTCGCATCCGGCGGCGACGGGGACTTGGGTGAGCCAGAATTGCGGACTAGAAACAAGAGAATCAACGCGATAAGAGCAAAGTTCAGCCCTGCTAAAACTGCGAATCTCCAACTCCACCATTTCGGTTGTGCAGGCTGCACCCGATGGGGAGACGAACCGGCAGGGTCTACTGCGGAATCCGGCTCCTCCAGCGTAGAGGGTTCGGAGATGGTCGGCGCGTGGGTTGGGGTTTGATGAGGTACAAAAACCGGGATGTAGCTGCCCTTTGGAATGGTCAGAATAAGCGGTTCGGCCTTCCCCTCGGTTTCAAAATAATGTTCTAATTTGCGGCGAAGATGACTGAACTGGGCCCTGACAATGTTGTCGTTGGCGGGATTGAAATCTTCACGCCTCCCGAGGACATTGCAGGCGATTTCGAATTCGCCTGGTACGTTATCCGGCCGAAGGATCGCCAATTTGGACGTGTACTTCAAGATACTTCGAAGCTGTAATGCCCGCTGGAACCCTTCGCTTGCGATGATGCGCTGGACCAGCTCCCAACGCTTGTCGCCGTCAAGGAGGGTTTCGTCCATTGAGTGCAGGTCAGCAGTTTGTTTTTTCAATTCCACGTATCAGGTCCTCGCCAGCGCGACATCTCCGGGTGCGATGGACATGTTGAATCGTGATTATCTTGTAGCGGACAAAGCTGGGAACGAGTCCAGAAGACGCCTAAACTATAGCATATAAAGTCACTTTACGTAAAAACACGTTCAATCACATCCATCCACTTGCTCATTGCACACGCGCGTCCGCACAATTTCGCGGATCGTGAAATGGAGATGATTTGGTTGCGCTATCGACGCGAAGTCAGGTTCGATGGGTACTCAGGTCACCATTTTCAATCGGGTTAGCGAGTGAAAAGTATCGGGGCAATGAAGGTCCTGAAATGAACACGACACAGCTTTGGAGGCTATTCATGAGACACAGGATGCAAGACGTGATGACAGACAATCCGGGCGCACCGCTTCCTGGAGTGGCATTGGTCGAAGTTCCAAGAACGGAACCATTTAGCGTGGTTGGCCACTTAACACGCTCGTTGATGAGAATACCGTGCAGGCTGTTTGCTGTGTTCGTGGGTCTCTGCCTGGCGCTCAGTCCTCTATCCGCGCAGGTAAAATCCAGTGCGATTACCGGAATAGTTACGGATCCGAGCGGGGCGGTGGTACTGAACGCCACGGTGGCGGTTGTGAATGAAGAGACCGGTATAAGCGCGGAAACCAAGACAAGCGATAAGGGCGAGTATACAGTGCCCTACCTCCCCGTCGGCCGCTACACGGTCACGATCAGTGCCACCGGGTTTGAAACCTACCGCAAAACCGGCATCGTTTTGGAGAGCGCGACGACCGTGCGCGAGGACATTCCTCTGGTCATGGGCCAAACCAACGCCACCGTTACGGTGAGGGCGGATGCATTGGCTCTGCAAACCGAGAGCCCAACCGTACAGGCGGCTGTGGGCACGGATCTGATCGAAAACCTTCCCAACATCAATAACAACCCGCTCTATTGGTCTTCGCTGCAGGCCGGGGTAGTGCCGGATACGAATATGCTCAATAGCCAGGCCCTGGGCGTCGGATTCACAGATCGGCAATCCATGTCCGAGTTCCGCATCAACGGCACCGAATTAGGCAGCAACGATATTCAGCTCGACGGACTTTCGGTACAGGGCGCGGCCTGGCACGAGACCGCAGTCGTTCCGAATCCCGACTCTCTTCAGGAAGTGGGTGTTACCACCAATACTTTTACCGCCGACTCCGGCGATGCCTCGGGCGTGGTCTCCATGACCACCAAGAGCGGCACCAATAACTTCCACGGCGACCTCAACTATATGCTCCGCAATGAAGATCTGAACGCCAACGGGTTTTACAACAATTATTACGATGTCCCGCGGCCCATTTACCGGCTGCTTCAAGGCGGCGGCAGCGTCGGCGGGCCGGTGATCATCCCCAAGCTGTTCAACGGTAAAGACAAGCTCTTCTTCTTCGTATCGTACCTGCGCCTTACTCACTCGGCGCCTGACACCTTCCTTGGCAAGGTGCCCACCGGCCCAAACTCCACTTCAGGCTACCTTGGCGAGCGCAACGGCGACTTTAGCGAAACAATGGTCCCGAACGTGAACGGCGTTCCTGAGAACGTCAACATTTACAATCCCTTCACTGCGGCGCCCAACGAGGGCAGCACGACGACCTTTGCGCGCCAGCAGTATCCCAACAACATCGTCACCAGCCCCAATCAGTATGCCGTCGCGATATTGAACGCCTACCCGCTGCCGAACCACGCGCCCAGCGATGCCTATAACGACAACAACTATTTCTTCCAGGGCACCTTACCCGAGACTCGCGATAGCTTGAATGCCCGGGCCGACTACAAGCTGGGAGAAAAGCAATCGATCTATTTCACCGGCGGTTTCGCGTCAGGCTCCATCAGTCAGCCGAACGCATGGGGATCCAAAAGCGTATTTGAAAACATGCCGATATGGCCCGGGGTGACCAAGGACCAGAATCCCTATGGCGCAATCGGCGATACCATCACGCTGAATCCGACCACCGTGATCGATCTGCGCTATGGCGTAACCCACATTCACACTCAATCCCGCGTGCCGCCCGCAACCGGAATCGACAGTTCCACCTATGGCGTGCCTTCCGCGGTCGGAGCCCTGGACACATTACACGGGGATACGCCCTCGGTAGGCAACTTCAATACCAATGACAGCGCGAATCAAGGCAATTACACCAACCTCGGCGCTCCCACATGGGATAACAAACTTGAGGCCCAGCTCAACCACAGCATCAACGGCAGCGTCACCAAGGTGCTTGGCAGCTGGACATTCAAGGAAGGCGCAGAATACCGGGTCGATCTCGGCAACTGGACCGACCTTGTATGGCCCACCGCCGCCATTGGATTTCAGGACGGCAGCTTCAACATGCCTTCCGGTTCCGGCGAGTATGGCGCCGCCAACGGTTACAATGCTTCGTCGCTGATCACTGACCCCGCCAACGCGGGGTACAGCCTGGCCTCCGCTCTAACCGGCGTCTCGGGTTGGGCCTTGATCGGCGGCAGCGGCGTGCAGATGGCTCTCGCCGCCAAGTATGTGGCGTTTTATTCTCAAAACAGCTGGAGACCGAACAGGAAGTGGAACCTCAGCCTGGGACTGAGATACGAGGTGCAGCCGGGACCAACCGACCGCTACAATCGCATGTCCAGTATGGACCTGAACGCAGCCAATCCTTATGCCGCGGGTTCCTCGACGAGCAGTCCGCTGGGCGCTATGGGGCTATTGACATTCCCCGGCGTGGGCGGCTACAGCCGGAACCTCTATCAGGCAGAGTACGGAGATGTTTCACCCCGCTTGGGCGCAACCTATCAGTTGGACAACGTGACTGTGATTCGCGGCGGTTACGGCAGAAATTACATGCCCAGCAATACCGGCTTCAACGCCAACGGAACCATCTACGGGACCGAGCCGTTCTCGCCGTCCGCTTACCCCCAGCCCTACGGACAAACACCTAATGGCAGCCCGGTGGGCACCTTTGACCAGGTGCAGAACACGCTCATCATTCCTGCAGGCGGGGCTGTGCAGGCGCCGACCCTCTACGGCACTCCGGGTGGCGGCGTGGATATCATCAATCGCAAATTGTATAAGACCGGCGTTACAGATCAATGGAACGTCTTCATCGAGCGCACCATCGGCCGGGAATGGATCCTCTCGGTTGGTTATATCGGATCGCGGAGCACAAATCTCCCCTGGCGCGGTTACAACCTTCAGGGGCCGTGGAACGTATCCTCAGGAACCCTGCAAGGCTGGCGCACCAGTTGGATAGCCTCCAACGGCAGCAACGACCCATCTCAGACACAGGTCCCCAATCCAATGCCGGGCTTGGTCGGCCAGGCAAGCGGGACCATCGGAAACTCGACCATTCCGGCCATCGACGCGCAAGAGAATTATCTGCCCTGGCTGGGACAAACCGATCTGCGCAGCGCCGGCAGCTCAAACTACAACTCCATGGAGATTCGCGCCCAGCATACCTATGCGCACGGCGTTCTGCTTATGGCCAATTACACGTGGTCAAAGGCCATGGGCCTCACCGGCGGCGAGTGGAGCCAGAGCTATATGGAATCGCAGGCGGGTGGAACCGTGCCGGGCTATGGCGGCGTCGATTACACCAACCTGCATAACAACTACAGCCTGCTGGGATTCGACACCCCGAGCCGCCTGGTGGCCGCTGTATCGTATCTCCTGCCGGTCGGCAAGGGCCAGACCTTCGATCCCGTCAATCCGGTTGCCCGCGCGATCGTCGGCAGATGGCAAGTCACCTCCGCAGTCACCCTGCAAACCGGAAATCCCGCGGGCGTTGGTTGCGGCACATTGAATGGGCGCTGTAACCTGGTTACGGGCGAAGCTGTCCAGGTGGCCAAAAGCCAGCAGCATTGGTATGACGGCACCCAGAGCGCCACGCTACCCGATGGCCGCGTAATCACACCCCCTGCCGGTACCTTCCTGAAATGGAATATGGACCGGTGGACACAACCGATTGTGCAGTTCCCGAACGGCACCTACTCAACCGACTACTACTACACTTCGAACGGTGCTTCCTCGATGACCGAGGGCGATATGCGCAGTCCGGAGTTCGAAAACGTCAACATCTCGGTGGTGCGCAAGTTCGACTTCGGGGAACGCGTCAACTGCGAGCTTCATGCCGATGCCACCAACGCCTTCAACAGAACCAACTTCCTGCCCGGCGCGATCAACAGCGGTGTCAGCTCCGTATTGCAGCCGACGCCTGGCGCAACCATAGGTCAGAACTCCAACACCGGCTTCGGCACTCTCGGACAGAGCTTCATGGAGCCGCGCCAACTCACCCTTTCGCTGCGGTTGAATTTCTAGTGACGTAACCCACCCAGAAACGCGCGCTGCCCCATGGTCGCCCGGCGATCACGGGGCAGCGCTTATCGTCCGATGTTGCCGAGTGAAGCAGAAAAAGCGATCCTACATCAGCAACTTTAGAGGCTGCGAGAGACTGGTGCCCCCGCGGGTAACTTCTCCGGGTCTCTTTACTGGCCAGTCTGGTAGCGAATCATGGCCAAGGCGGTCTGGTAGTTATAACGCGCATTGGTGTAGCCGATCTCTGCCTGGTTTTGCGCGAGCTGGGCCTGGGTGAGATCGACGATGCCGTCCAGTCCGACTTTGTAGCGGACCTGCGCAAGTTCGAGCGCGGCGTTGGCCTGGTCGAGAAGCTGCCTGGTGACGGCGATTCGCTGGAAGGCGAGCTGGGAGTTGAGAACTTGGCCGCGCGCGATATTTCCTTTCGCGGCCGCTACCGCAGTGAAGGCGCTCATGTTTGGCCTGGAGACCTATTCACGCTACCACCAAGTTGTCGGGCGGCCAGACCCCGCCTTCACGCCGCTCTCAGGGTTCGCTGAGCGAAGAAGCAGGAGCGGACATTCCACCAACTTGACGACCTTCTCGGCGATCGAGCCGAAGACCAGGGGACGCCAGCCGGAGATACCGTGAGTCGAGATTACGACCATGTCGATCCGCTCGCGCTCGATCACCTCCATGATGTTTCCTGCAACGTCATTGCCTTCTTCGACGCTGGAAGTTGCCTTGATGCCCCGGGCCGCGAGCACAGAAAGGCAATTCGTCAGATGGCGCTCCGCGTGTGCCCGAGCTTGACGAATGAATTCAGCTTCCGGAACCAGGTCGGGAAGACTGGTGGTGGGAAACATCGGGATCACGTTCACGAGATGGAGTTCGGCATGAAAGTGCTGAGCAAGGTCGGCTGCCATCTCAAGGGCGGCCTGTGAAGAGGGGCTGAAATCGATCGGCAACAGGATTTTCGTGGGGATGGATGGGAACGATCTAGCTTCAGGCATAACGATCTCCTGGCCGCCGAGTGAGGCGGCCGAAATTCCATTCTCCTCCCGGCGCGGGGACAAACGCTGTGCTCTTTTGGCCACCTTCAGAGCGGGAGATGGGACCCATGAGCATTGTAACTAAGCGAGGGCGGGCGAGAGCTTGAGGAGTTGCTCCGCGTTGCCGTGGGCAATCTTATGCATGTCGGCTGGGTTGAGCGGCCATGAATCCAGAAAGTTTCGACCGGTATGGGTAGAGCTGAAAGGAGAGTCGATCGAGAACAGGATTCGGTCGGCGCCTACGACTAGCGGCGCGCACTCACCACGGACCGCGCTTCTCTTGCCCGTGTTGTCCTCAAACTAGTTGCATTACGGTTGAGCGGGTCGAAAGCTCTCCGCATCGTTAGAGTCCCCGCTTGCATACCTGGCAAATTGGGGATAGGGATACATCGGGCGCGTGAAACTGATAGGAATTTTCGGATCGAGCGGAAACGTCACGCCCCTCGAGGCCTCCGGCAGCGAGTCAAGGTACGAATCGCTGACGTGCGCGCCGATCATCTTATCGGGCGGGTGATTCTGTTCGACCCAGTTCTCCAGATAACTCAGATAGTCGATCGAAGAGGCGCCCACCCCTCCTCCACAGTGATTCATGCCTGGAACAATGAAGAGCCGAAAGAAATCCTGCGTCGGTTCGAGCCCGCCCATCACCTTCTCGACCGTTTCATAGTAGTCAACGATCGCAGTAGGCATTTCAACCACGTCGTTTCCGCCCTGGTAGACAAGCAGTTTGCCTCCGGCAGCCTTGAAACGTCGCAGATCCGGATTGGTATCGGTGTAAAGCGCGGCCATTCCGAGGCGCTTGTAGTCCTGCTCGAAATCATAGGTTGCCGAAGACCAGCCCGGACTCGTGCCGTAGATCATGTACCGAAAGAGGCTATCTGTATACTTCGTATCCATTCCGAACTTCCACATGATCTCTGATCCAGGCAGCGCACCGCGGACTGCTCGCTCCTGGGTGTGGGGAGGGCCGTCGTAGATACGCTTTGCCGCTTCCACCTGGGAAGCGGTCAGGCACGCTCGCGTCTCTCCCGTCTTGCAAAGGAGCTTCGAAGGATCGAACGAACATCCCAGCGGATTGCTGATCAGGCCGTCTTTGACGCCGTCATCCATGTCGCATTGATCAAGCGCAGCCTGATGCAGGATTGCGATGGCGCCATCATCCAAAATGGGTTTTCCAGCCTTATCGAAAGATGATCTCTGCGCCCAGACCTCTCGCATGGTCAGATCGGCCTCGTCCATATCGGGAGCGCCGGCGATGATTCCGTCAAAATCCCAAGGAAATCTCTGCGCTTCGACCATGCCCTGGTACCCTCCGGTCGAACAGCTCATGAAATAAGCCTTCTGAGCGCCTTTGGCGTAGTAGCGGCTGACGACCGACTTGGCGGCCAAAGTTGCCACGTGGATCGCTCGATAGCCGAAATCGACCTGGGCCGCTAGATTGTCTTTGGCCCACAGCCCGTCGTCACCACGGCCTCGATGCCCGGTATCGGTTGTCAAGCAAGCATAACCGCGCTTGAGATGGTCGTCGCACGCCCCGCCGCTAAGCACTCCGGCCCAGCCACCATTGCCAGCCACAATAAGCTTTCCATTCCAGCCCTTCATGAGAGGAAGATGTATCTCGATACCCACTTCCGGATAGACATATGCCACCACTTTGCAGAATGCGGGCAACTTGCCCGATGCCTCAACGATTTCGGCTCTGATTATCTGGGTCGGCGCATCCTGGATGCCGGCAAAATCTATTTCCGGCAGCGCCGCACAGGCTGATGCTTCGGAGACTGGACTCGGAGTGGACCAGGCGAGAGTAACAGGGGCAAACGTCGCAACCAGAATGAAGACGGCCCAAAAAGAAAAGCTATGAACATGCTTGCTGGTGAGGCCTTTCACTCCCTGGTTTTCGAAAACATGCATTCGCGTCATAGATGGTTATGATAGCTGCTTTTTGCAAATAGACGATGGCTCGGCCCATCCTCGTGGGTTCGTTGGTATCAGCGCGCATTCGGACCGGCGGGTATTGCCCGTCAGTTCACGTCGGGGGCGTGCGCCATCTATACTGTCCACGCGTCTACGGGCACATTGGCTGCTTCGACGAAGCAAAAAGGTGCGGGGAGGATTGATGAATAAGCGCGAGTTTCTAAAGACGACCGGAGGTTTTGTAGCCGTCAGCACGTTGCCGCACATGAACATAAGCGCTGAGACCGACGCGCATCGCACAAATTGGTCCGGCAATTTAACCTACAGCACAGGCAATCTGCAAACGCCGTCCAATGTTGACGAGTTGCAGAAGCTGGTCAAGAACAGTGCAAGACTGCGTGCGCTGGGCTCGCGCCATTCCTTCAACTCCATCGCAGATAGCCGCTACGAGCAGATCTCCCTCGCGCACCTCAATGACATCGCACTCGACGAGGCCGCGCGCACCGCCACGGTTGGCGGTGGGGTGACTTACGCACAGCTCGCACCGTGGCTCAGCCAGCGCGGCTATGCGCTTCACAATCTCGCTTCGCTCCCGGGTGTCACTGTCATCGGCGCCTGCTCCACGGCCACGCATGGCTCTGGTCTGCACAATGGCAACCTGGCCACTCCGGTTGCGGCCTTGGAGTTTGTCGCAGCAGACGGCAGTCTCGCGCGGCTCTCGCGCGATAAGGACGGTGACCAGTTTCTCGGCGCAGTGGTAGGCCTTGGCGCGCTGGGCGTGGTCACACGGCTGACGCTTGACGTGCAGCCGACCTACCAGGTGGCGCAGTCGGTGTATCAGAATCTCAACTTCGATGAGCTGCGACGCAATATCGATGGAATCTTCGGCGCAGGCTACAGCGTCAGCCTGTTCACCGACTGGCAGCATCACCGCGCTACGCAGGTGTGGATCAAGAAGCGGCTTGCGAGCGCAAACGAATCGATTCAGTGGCCGCAGTTGTTTTACAACGCGACGTTGGCCAAAGAGAAGATGCATCCCATCACCGGCCATCCGGCGGAAAGCTGCACCGACCAGCAGGGCATTCCCGGCCCCTGGTACGACCGCCTTCCGCACTTCCGGATCGGGCAGACTCCTTCGAGCGGCCACGAGCTGCAGACCGAGTATCTCGTGCCATACGAGCATGCCTTCGATGCAATCCTCGCCGTTGAAAAGCTTCGCGATCAGATCACGCCGCACCTCTTCGTCACCGAGCTGCGCACCATTGCGGCCGACAAATTGTGGATGAGCACGGCCTATGAACGACAATCGCTGGCTATTCACTTCACCTGGAAGCCGGAGTGGCCGTCCGTCCGCGGGATCTTACCCAGAATTGAAGCCGAGCTCGCGCCGTTTGAGCCGCGACCGCACTGGGGCAAGCTGTTTACCGTGCCGCCGGCGCAGCTTCAGTCGCGCTATTCAAAACTCGGCGAATTCAAGGCGCTGGTCAATCGCTATGACCCGCAGGGCAAGTTGAGAAACGAGTTCCTGAGCACAAACCTCTACTCGAGCTAAACGACAACATGCATGAGCGAACACCGGGTCCATACGAAAGGTTTGGTGCTTTCGTCGCAGGTTTTAGAATCACGGTCATGCCGAATGGTTTGCTCTGACTCACGAGTGCTGTGAAAAGCCACGCTGCGGCTCTTCAATTTCGAGCCGTTGCCCCGCCTCCACTTCGCCGAGTTTTTGCACTATGCCAGACGGCCATTGAATCTCTACGGCGCCCTGCTTCTGGATACCCATTCCGAAGTGAAGGGTCAAATCACCGCTGGAAGCGTAACCAACGCTGCTGTTCACACACCGCACCTGGGTGCCCGCGGCCGTCTTCAGCGTGACCAGGGCGCCTATCGCTGACCGGTTGCTGTGAGTGCCTTTGAGCTTCAACTGCAGCCATCTGCGTTCAGGGCTCCGGTTCCACCAAAGCTCAATGGGACCATCCAGAGAGCTGACTGCCGCATCAACGCGGCCATCGCGATCAAAATCGGCGAAGACACAGCCGCGATGCAGACGGGCGGGCGCGCGGCTGAGCCCAGCTTCCATGGACACATCGGCGAATTTGCCCCCGACATTCCTGAAGATATGATTTGTCATTCCCTGGTCTGTGTCTACCCCTCCCCCGGCGACAAACAGGTCAAGCCAACCATCGTTATCGAGATCCACCAGCCCGCATCCCCAGGCGCTCACCGAGGCACTCTCCCTCAGCAGCCCGGAAGAAATCCCTCCGTCTTCAAACTCGCCATGCCCGCGATTGTGGAAAAGATCAAACCCTTCGCCTTTCAAGTCCGTGATGACCAGATCGAAACGGGCGTCCCCGTCAACGTCTCCAAAGTCGGCGCCCATGCCTGACACGGCACGGCCATCTCCGTTAAAGGCCACCCCGGCCTCAAAACCTATCTCTTCGAATCGATTTCCGGTGTTCCGGAACAGCAGGTTCCGAACGTCGTCATTGGCCACAAACAGGCCAGGCCGCCCATCGCCGGCGAAATCCGCGACTGCGATACCCATTCCTTTTCCCAGAATCTTTGGGATCGCAGCCTTTCCGGCCACTTCGGTGAAGGTGCCGTCGCCCTCGTTGTGAAACAACTGCATCGGTTCGCCTGCATATTTGTCCGGGGGGCAATAACGGCGGTCTTTAGCTGTCACGCCGCCGCAAATCGGATCGAGACCGGGCACCCACTGGCAGTAGTTTGAGACGAACAGGTCCAGTCTTCCATCGCCGTCATAATCGATCCAAGCCGCCGCGACAGACCACAACGCCTGATCGGCAGACGACCGTAAGCCAGCGGCTTCAGTCACATCGGTAAAAGTTCCGTCTCCGTTGTTTCTGAACAGCTGGTTGCCATGAACGCCGACAACAAACAAATCCTCATAGCCGTCGTTGTTGTAGTCGCCGACGGCGACGCCCATTCCATACCCGCGCCCGGCAAGTCCGGCCTTCTCGGTGACGTCGCTAAACGTTCCGTCGCGATTGTTCTTATAAAGACGATTCCAAAATTCCGGCCCGCTCTTCTCAAGCTCAGGCATCGTGGCGCCATTCACGCAGTAGATATCAGGCCATCCGTCACTATCAAAATCGATAATGCCGAGGCCTCCTGCCATCGTTTCCGGCTGATACTTGCGGCCGGTCGCGCCGGTGCGCAGCACGAATCCCAATCCGCTTTCCGCTGCACCTTCAACCATGCTTATGGGGCTTGCGGTGGACGGCCATGCGCGCTGTACAAGCCAGGCAGCCGGCAGGAGCGTGGCACCGCTCCACAAAAACTCGCGCCTGCTACGGAGCATCGGTTGCCTCGTGCCCGCCGCTTTCAAGGTAAGTGTTGGCCAACCTGGAGGCTTCCGCGGCCGCCTGCCGGGCTTCTTCCGCGCGGCCGAGCTTCCTGAGCGCCGCGGCCAGTTGCCCGTGCAACTGACCCTTCGGGTCAGGGTAACCCGCCTTTAACTGTGGCTCGAGGTAACGGACTGCCTCGCTTGTTTGGCCCAACTGTCCGTAGGCCACGCCGAGTTCCACCTTGCTCCATGCATTGGCGGGTTGCGCTGCAGCTAATCTTTTCAGCTGAACCACCGCTTCGGCATACTTGCGCTGGTAGAGAGCGATCTCCGCGAGAGTCTGCACTGCCTCTGTCTGGCCGGGGTTGATCGCCAAAGCAGCCAGGGCGGCAGCTCGCGCGCGCGCCGGGTCAGCCGGACCATCGATCATCAGGCAGGCCTCGGCCGACTTGGCAAGAAGACGCGAGTCATGAGGACGTGAATTCAACGCTTCTGCATAGTCCTTCTCCGCCGCCGAGGGATCGTTGCCGACAATCATCTCCAGGTCGCCCCTCAGTTCGTGAAACGCACTGGCTTTTCCGTCAGAGCTCAGGCGGTCCTCCGCCTGCGATTCTTCGCTTGCGTAACAAGATTGAAGATAGAGAGCACCTTGGCGATCAGTCGATGTCCACCCGCGCTCAAGCGCCGGTATAGCCTTAGGGCAATCGCCGGTTCGAGCCAGAGCCACGCCGCGCCAGATCCATTCCGACCGGCTGATTGTCGCAGCACCAGGAAGCGCCGCCAACTCTTCCCATCGCCCTTCCTTGAAGAGTTCGCCGGCGCTCAATCCCGCCCCATTCCCGGGCGCACCTGAAACGGCCAGGCATGAGTCCGTTGAGTTCCGCAGGCAGTCCCAAATCGCTCCGTCCACTTCCGGCGAAGGAGTCAATGTCCGAGGCCACGCTGCAAGGGCTTTTTTCAGCTCTGACCTTGATTGTTCGCCGAGAGACAGCAATTGTTTCTCCGCAGCTTGCCAATCCTTCACTGTGGCGGCGAGTAGAGCTTCAAGCCGTAGCGTCTCGGCAGCTCGCGGTTCGCGCTGTTCGGCCTGCTTGAGCGTCGCCTGTGCCTGCGCCTGGTTGCCAAGCTCCAACTGCGCGATTCCGAGTTCTCCCAAGATTCCACTTTGTCCGGGGTCAAGACCCACCGACTTTTCGAGCAGAAACTCGCTGGCCTTGCTTCCTTCCGGTTGGCCCCAAGCCGACAGGCGCAGCTCCAATGCTTTGCCTTGCCTGCTCCCAAGCATAACCGTCTGCACAGCTTCGTAGCGATTCAGACAGAAGTGGCCCCATGCTTCAAGGTGTTTCTCGTCATTTCGCGAACGCGCAACCGCCGTCTGAAGCGCTTCCGACTCCGTGGCAAAATCGCCCGAAGATTCGGCCGCGGATGCCTCGTAGTCGAGCGCTGTCACATCCTCCGGCCGCGCTTCGGCCGCAACCTGAAGCCGCGAAATTGCATCCCCCGGCTTGCCGCTGAGAAACAAGTCTTCTCCAAGCAATAGATTGGCTGAGTAGTTTTGGGGTGACACTTCCACAAGTCGCACAAGGATCGGAATCGAATGCGCGTAGTCGCCGTGCTCGTGCAGCGCCAGAGCGGTCCTTAATTGTGCCTGGAAGGCTTCGGGCTCCGCCGCATGAACTCTCTGTGCGGCCGTCAGGAACGCCATCGAGAGCACCTGCGCCCAAACCAGCACAATCGTAACCAGGATCGTCTTCCCTCCACCGGAATCACCGACAATCTGCATGGCATTTACTCGACATTTGCCCCACCCTGGCGTTGAGGATGCCGCAGACGAAATCTCACAAGAGCAGGTCAAAAATGGCGCTCTCGCTGCGTTTGTTGTCGGGCTGCTTGATCTCGCCACCGGCTGCGACGTATGCCCATTCGAGGCGTTTCGTCTGACGCGCATTGAGCGCTGCTTCGTGATCGTTGCCGACAGGCTCCAGGCGTTTGCGGCGTTTGATGTTCCAGCTCAGGTAGTACTCGCCACAGGCGAGTTCTGTGAGCCATTCCGGGACCTTGCTGTGGGCCCCAGTTTTCTTGATTTTCGTGCGTAGATCGAGGGCAACCGATCGATTGGCCAAGCCCTCGCTCCTTCCTTCGCTAGCCTTAACTAGGCGGGATCTAAGTGGATGGAATGAACTACTTCCAGTGGTTCCCCGCCGTTTCCAGAAGAAGCCAGCATTTGGTAACAAAATTAGCAAGAAGCTGCTTGTAAGTGATTGGTTTTAAAGGACTGGTGCCGAAGAAGGGACTCGAACCCCCACACCCTTGCGAGTACGTGGACCTGAACCACGCGCGTCTGCCAATTCCGCCACTTCGGCACGGTACACAAGTTCAGCCTTCTCAGCTGAACCGGCAGCATCTCTGAGTCTCGCAAATGCGGCAACCCGTGTCAAATATCCCTAGCCTATCCCTAGGCGCATTCATATTTAAGCAGTCCGGCGGCCTCATCTTGACGGCAAGCGTCACGCCGACGAGGCTGAGCGCGAGACTCGTCGACAGAGGGAATTGGCGCGCGGAACTAACCTCCGAAGTCTGGCGTATCCTAAATCTGTGCTCGTGATCGTGAGTCCTTAGTGCGCCTTAACAATGCAGGTCCGCGTGTTTTTGAGTCGGAGATGAGACTCGGGGCGTCAGATAGCGAGAGCGAAACGAATCAATGATGAGCTGCGGCCGGTTTCTTTGGGAGGGGTCCTGAGGGAGCAGACTGCCGAATCGCCTTGGACACCGCGGGCACAACTGCTGGCGAAGGAAGAATCGAGTGACGAAAAGCACCATGAAAAAAGACAGCATAGTGGCCGGATTGATGCTGGCGTCTCTGGTTGTGTCCGGATGCCGTGAGAGACCTGCTGCGGCACCTGCCGGAACGGGCATGCAGGCCATGCCTGTACAGACGGTTGCGGTGGCACTTGCGCCGGTAGCACAGAGCAGCGACTACGTCTCCACGATCAAATCGCGCCGCTCGGTCATCCTTATACCGCAGGTGAGCGGAATCCTGACTGAGATCCGGGTGCAGTCCGGCGATCGCGTCAAGGCTGGTCAGGAACTGATGACAATCGATCCGCGCCAGCAACAGGCCACGGTCGAGTCGCTGAGCGCAACCGAAAGACAGAAAAAAGCTCTCTTCGACTACAACACGCTCGAACTCGACAGGCAGAAAAAGCTGTTTGAGGCCGGGGTGACCAGCCGCGACGTCTACGAGCAGGAACAACAGGCTTTCCAGAATTCCAAGTCGGACTATGAGTCCGCGGTGGCTTCGCGCAAGACGCAGGAACAACTACTGGACTACTACACCATACGCGCACCATTCGATGGCGTAATTGGAGATGTTCCTGTCCACGTGGGAGATTACGTCTCTCCTCAACTCTCAACTGGACTCACCACCGTGGATGAGAACAACGGACTTGAGGTCTACATTTACGTGCCCACAGAGCGGTCCGGCCAGGTGCGGATGGGGCTGCCTGTAGAACTGCGGGACAATACCGGCAACCTGCTTGAGAGCACCAGGATCGATTTTATTTCAGCGCAGGTGGACAGCATGCTTCAGGGCATCCTGGTCAAGGCTCCGGTTCATGCCACGCCGGAGATTCTGCGCAACGCTCAGATGGTGAATGCGCGGGTCATATGGAGCACGTCGCCTATGGCGGTGGTTCCGGTGCTTGCGGTGAATCGTCAGGGCGGACAAAGCTTCGTCTATGTTGCTCAACAACAGAACGGGCAGTTCGTTGCCCATGAAACTCCGGTGACGCTGGGAGACACCGTGGGCAACGCCTATTCGATCCGGTCGGGACTTACGCCGGGCCAAAAGGTGATCATTTCAGGCACCCAGTTCCTGGTGAATGGCATGCCGGTTATGCTGCTGGGCGGATGAGGTATAGCTTCAGCCTTTGCCGCATTGAAGGCTTAATGGTTGGGCAATCCAGGAGAGCAGCGCGGGTGGTTGTTTGCCCCCAAGTAAAGCCGAAAGGAAAGAGAGCTTACCTTGTTCGTTGATTTCTTCATTCGCCGGCCTGTGTTCGCGACCGTCTGCGCTTTGCTGATCATTCTCAGCGGCGCGGTGTGCATTCCAAATCTTCCGATCGCGATGTATCCCACCCTGTCGCCTCCCCAGGTTTCGGTGACCAGCGAATACGTGGGCGCCGACGCGGAGACCGTCGAGAAGGCCGTCACCATTCCGCTGGAAGAATCAATCAACGGTGTCGAGGGCATGCGCTACATCAGCTCTTCGAGCACCAACAGCGGCGCCAGTTCCATCACCGCCACGTTCGACACGGGATACGACCTGGACATTGCCGCAGTGGACGTGCAGAACCGGGTCGCCAGCGCACAGGGCCGCCTGCCTGGCGAGGTGAACTCCACCGGCATCACCATCACCAAGTCCAACTACAATTTCGTGTTCGGCGCCGGCTTTTATACTCTCGACAACCGCTATTCGAGCGAGTTCATCTCCAATTATCTCGACGTTTATGTGAAGGACGCCCTCAAGCGAGTGCCCGGCGTGGGCGACGTGATGATCTTCGGCGAGCGCAAATACGCCATGCGTGTCTGGCTCGACCCGGTTCGATTGGCAGCACGCAGCCTCACCGCGACCGACGTGGTGAATGCACTCGTAGAGCAGAACGTGGAGATTCCGGCCGGCGCGCTTGGACAGCCGCCCTCCGACGCGAATCAGGCGTTTCAAATTCCGGTGCGGGTGGTGGGCAGGCTCACCAGCCCTGAAGAATTCGACAATATCATCGTGAAAAACTCAGCCAACGGCCTGGTTCTGCTCAAGGACGTGGGCCACGCCCAGGTGGGCGCGGAGGACTACAGCACTTCGCTGAAATACTCAGGTCATGAAGCCTTGGGAATCGGCGTCCAGCAGCTCTCCAATGCAAACGCCATCGATGTAGACCGCAGAGCCAAGGCTGCCCTCGTTCAGCTCTCAAAGAGCTTTCCGCCGGGGTTGAATTACGCTATCGCTTTTGATTCCACCACCTCTGTCTCGGACTCGATTCACGAGGTTCTCGTCACGCTCGGCGAAGCCATTGCGATCGTAATCATCGTCATCTTCCTCTTTCTTCTCGATTGGCGCGCCACCATCATTCCGGCAGTTACCATTCCTGTCTCTCTTATCGGCACGTTCATCTTCATCAAGATTTTCGGTTTTTCCATCAACTCGCTCACGCTCTTCGGCATCACCCTCGCTACAGGCCTGGTGGTAGACGACGCGATCGTGGTGATCGAGAATGTGCAGCGACACATCGCAATGGAGCATTCCGATCCGCACGAGGCCACTTCGCGCGCCATGGGCGAGGTCACCAGCGCCGTCATTGCCACGTCGTTGGTGCTCATCGCAGTGTTTGTTCCGGTCTCATTCTTCCCCGGCACCACCGGCATTCTTTACCGGCAGTTCTCTCTCACCATCGCCTTCGCCATCGCTATCTCAGCCTTCAATGCGCTCACGCTGTCGCCGGCGCTATCCGCCATGTTTTTGCGCGGCGAAGAAGACCGGCCGCACCAGCTCGATTTTCTCCACATCCGGCCCCTCTCGCGCGCCTTTGCGGGATTCATTCACGGCGCCGATGCTTCAATTACCTGGATGTCCCGCACCTATGCACGCGTCATTCACGTGGCGCTGCAACTTCGTTACTTATTGCTGCTCGTCTTCTTCGCGGGCCTGGGAGCGACGGTGTGGATCTATGGCCATGTTCCCACCGGCTTCATTCCACAAGAGGATCAAGGCTATCTGATGGTGATCGTCCAGGCCCCTCCGGGCTCCTCGCTCACATATACCTCAGCCCTAGCCGATCAAGCCGGTGCAATCATTCTCCGGGACCCCGATATTGCAGGCGCTTTTTCCATCACGGGATTCAGCTTTGCCGGCGCCGCATCGAACTCGGGACTGATGTTTGTGGCCACCAAGCCTTCCGATCAGCGGCGGGGCAAGGGCCATTCGGCCGCCGCCATTGTGGCCCGACTCTCTCCCCAGCTCATGCAGTTGATGATGATGCCAAACGGCGGCCTGACAGCCGTCTTCGAGCCGCCCGCTGTGCAGGGTGTCGGCTCCTTTGGCGGCTTTCAATTCATGCTTCTCGATCAGGGCGGCAACACGCTCACCGACCTGGACCGCGTAGCGCACCAGATAGTCGGCGCCAGCCGGGCACAGAAGGAACTCACCGGACTGCTCACCACTTTCTCTGCCAACGATCCGCAAGAACTGGTGCGGATCGATCGCGACAAAGCCAAGGCGATGGGCGTTTCCCTCTCGCAAATCTCTACCACTCTCAACGTGTTCATGGGGTCGGAGTATATCAATGACTTCGACTACAACAATCGCACCTATCGTGTCTTCGTGCAGGCCGATCAGCCCTTCCGCATGAAGGCCGGCGATTTGCACAGCTATTACGTGCGCTCCGACTCAGGCCAGATGGTCCCGCTCGACAACCTTGTCACGGTAACTGAGAGCGCTGGTCCACCGGTGATTAACCACTACAACCTATTCCGCTCGGTGGAGATCGACGGCTCAGCCGCACCCGGCTACAGTTCCGGACAGGGTTTGACCGCGATGCAGGACCTCACTCAGAAAATGATGCTGCCGGGCATGAGCTATCAATGGACCGGCCTTACGCTCGATGAACTTGAGTCAAGCGGCAAGGCGCTGATCATCTTCGGGCTCGGTATTTTGGTGGTCTATCTCACGCTCTCGGCTCAGTACGAGAGTTTTGCTCTGCCGTTCATCATCCTTCTGGCCGTTCCCATGGCGGTACTCGGCGCACTCGGCCTTGTGGCTTGGCGCGGCCTCTCCAACGATGTGTATTGCCAGATTGGCCTCGTCATGCTCATCGGTCTATCCGCCAAAAACTCGATTCTCATCGTGGAATTTGCCGAGCAGTTGCGGCGCAAGGGCCGCTCGATCGCTGAAGCAGCCATTGAAGCCGCGGAGTTGCGCCTGCGCCCCATCCTCATGACCTCGTTCGCTTTTATCCTCGGCGTTCTGCCGCTGGTGTTCGCCTCCGGAGCCGGCTCGCTCGGCCGCCGCTCCGTGGGTACAACGGTCGTTGGCGGCATGTTGCTCTCTACAGTACTCAATCTCATCTTCATCCCGGTGCTTTACGTGATCCTGAGCCGGCTGCTGAACCGTGGCCGCGAAGACGGGGTAGCTCACGCCGAAGCGTAGAAGAAGTGATCGCTGCTCCCTTATCCGTTGGCGGAGATTATGGAGCACCTCTCTTCCTGGTGTGGAGAGACGCTTTTCCCGCTCAGCAGCCGTTGGCCCGGGGGGCAATCGATCAAAGCCCAGGGTGAACGCTGAGCGGAGTCGAAGGGGAAACCCTAGGAATGATGCCCTCAAAGATCCCTGCACCCCGGATGGGCGCGGCGATTGCGAACCAAGAACCATACGTCAATAGGAGATTTTGCCTTTTTCCGCTGCCAAAGGGAATGGCCCGGCATCACTGCTTGTCCCGGTGGGCAATCACGTAATCCTTGATGCGGTCATAAACCTCGCTCGGAACCACCCCTTGATCGAACAAGTCCTGCTTGGTGCGATAAGGCCTGAAACGCACAATTCGCCCCGCCCACGACGGCGTCATGCCTGGCACCTTCACCAACTCGCTCAAGCTGGCGTGGTTGATGTCGACGCGAGCTTCGGGAGCGGGAGCGGTTGCCGATGTCCTCGGCGCTCCCGAACTGTCGCGATCCTGATTCTGCGCCTGCGAGCTGGGAAGAATACACAAGATCGCCGTTCCCAGCCCCAGCCATTTGATCGTTGCTCGCATCAAGCCATTGTCCGCCGGGACATTTCCGTTTCGCAAGTCCTCTCCGCAACCGCATACCAGATGTGCCTCCGGTCACACCACGTTCCTCGCAATCGGCGTTAAACTTGGCCTCCTGAAGCGACCGGACCGCCCGTGTGGCGGACTGGGGAAAGAAGGATGAGCTGATGTCCAATACGCGCCGCGAGTTTTTGCAGGCTACAGCAGCCCTGGCGTTAGGGGCTTCGAGCGGAATTCGGGCCTCGGCTTTGACCGAGCGCTTAGATCCAGCCGCGCCAATCCCGAAAGCTTCTCCGGAAACTGGCAGGTCCCAGGGGGCGGTCGCTCCCGGCTCTGAACCCACCATCCAGATCCCCACCATCAAGTTCGGCGGCGTCGATATCGGGCGCCTCGTTCTCGGCGTGAATCCCTTCTATGGATTCGCCCACTACAACAACAACTTCAGCGCTTCCATGAGGGATTGGTACACCCAGGACAAAGTCTGCGAGGTGCTGCACCGAGCCAACCACTTCGGCATCAACGCCTATAACTTCGTGAATGTCGCCCGGTCTCAGCAGGACCTGGCGCGCTTTCAGGCCGAAGGCGGCAAGATGCACCTGATCATCCAGGTCATGGCCAAAGACGATCCCGCGGCGTTGGTCAAGGACCTGCAGCCTCTGGCGCTGCAAAGGCGCGGGGAGGAGATCGACAAGGCGTTCACCAGTGGCAAGATGGCCGACGAACGGGAGTGGTGCAAACGCGCTCGCGACCTCGGAGTGCTGGTAGGCGTGGGCACGCACAGACCCGAGGTGATCGAACTGGTCGAGGAACAAGGCTGGGACATCGATTTCTTCTCCGGTTGCGTCTACAACCGCAACCGCTCCCCCGAAGAGTGGCGGCGTGTGCTCAACGGCGAATTGCTTGAAATGCCGGGCGATATCTACCTGCAGAGCGATCCGGCTCGAATGTTCAAGGTCATTCGCCAAACCCCGAAGCCCTGCTTCGCCTTCAAAATTCTGGCCGCCGGAAGAATCGACGAGGCCAACGTGGCCCAGGCGTTCCGAACCGCATTCTCAAGTATCAAGCCCATCGATGGAGTCTACGTCGGCATGTACCCCAGAACTAAGGATGAAGTCCAGATCAATGCCACTCTGGTTCACGACATTCTCACCGCTTCATCCTGAGCGATCGCCGGATTCGGAGCCGCGACTCCAAGACGCCCATCCTTCATTGCAGGACGAAATCATTTGACACCGCCCCGTGTCTTCTTTTAGGGTTTCAATCAGATGCAGACCGCCCGCCATCACGGCCATCACCACCATCATGGAACTTCCATGCCGGCGGACTGCCATGGCCTGATTTAAAAGGCCAGAGAGATCAAGAGAAGCACCCAAGCCCGCCGGCGACCAACGCCAGCGGGTTTTTTCATGTCGCAAATCTCAACCAAAGGAATAGAGCGTGGAACCGATCGATTTTGAAAAGATGGATGGTCTAGTACCCGGAATCGTGCAGGATGCGCGATCCGGCGAGGTGCTGATGCTGGGCTTTCTAAACCCCGTCAGCTACGCCAAGACGCTGGAGAGCGGGTTTGTAACCTTCTGGAGCCGCACCCGCCAGAAGCTATGGATGAAAGGCGAGACAAGCGGTAACCGCCTGCGCATAGTCTCGACGGCAACGGATTGCGACCGCGATACACTGCTGTTTCGCGTCGAGGTCGAAGGCGACGGACTGGTTTGCCACGAAGGTACCGTGAGTTGCTTCACACGACCCATCGCGCTCAATCCGCAGACTACGGAGGCCTCACGTGGCTGACAAACTTCGCCTCGGCATCCCCAAGGGCAGTCTGCAGGATGCAACCATTGCTCTCTTCCAACGGGCGGGCTGGAACATCTACGCGGACGGCCGCTCCTATTTCCCTTCCATCGACGACAGCGAGATCGAGTGCATGTTGATTCGCGCCCAGGAAATGGCCCGCTACGTCGATCACGGTGTGCTCGATGCCGGCCTCACCGGCATCGACTGGGTAGTCGAGAGCGGCCTTGACGTCGCCAGCGTTACGACCCTCACCTATGCCAAGCAGAGCCGCCGCAAAGTGCGCTGGGTCCTCGCAGTACCTGAAGCGAGCAGCTTTGAAAAGGCTGAGGATCTCGAAGGCAAAATTATTGCCACTGAATTGGTTGAGGTCAGCAAGCGCTACTTCGCCGCAAAGGGTGTCAACGTCAAAGTCGAATTCAGTTGGGGAGCGACTGAAGTCAAGCCGCCCCGTCTCGCCGACGCCATTGTCGAAGTCACTGAAACCGGTAGTTCGCTCAAGGCCAATCACCTCAAAATCATCGATACCGTAATGGAGAGCGAAACGCACCTGATCGCCGGCAAGGCCGCACTCGCCGACCCGTGGAAGCGTCAGAAGCTCGATCAGATCGCACTCATGCTGCGCGGCGCAATCGATGCGCAATCGCAGGTCGGCCTGATGCTCAACGTCAAGCGTGACCACCTTCAGGCAGTGCTGGCAGTTCTTCCCGCGTTGAACTCGCCCACGGTTTCGCAGTTAAGCGATTCCGAATGGGTCGCGGTGAACACTATCGTCGATGAGCGCACCGCGCGCGACGTCATTCCTCGCCTGAAAGCGGCAAAAGCAACAGGGATTGTCGAGTACCCGCTTAATAAAGTTGTGCTTTAACCGGAGACGAATCGTGAAGCTTATCCGGACTAAAGGAAGAGGCGCGCGGCAGGCAGAGGAGATCCTCGCCTTGCTCGAACGGCGCGGTGGCGCGGCTCTCGACATCGTACTGCCCGCCGTTCGCCGCATCGTTGGCGATGTCCGCAAACGCGGCGACCGCGCGCTGCTCCGATATGCCGCGGAGTTGGATGGGCTGAGCGGACTCGATGCCTTGCGCGTTACGCCGGAAGAGATGGCCGCCGCATGGGACGCTCTCGACCCCTCGCTGCGGAGCGCGCTCTCGACCGCCGCCGCACAAATTCGCGCCTTCGCCGAGCGCCAGCTTCCATCTTCATGGAGTGACTCATCGTTCGATGGCCTCACCACGGGCCAGTTGGTGCGACCGCTCGCCTCTGTCGGCTGTTATGTTCCCAGCGGCCGCCATCCACTGCCCTCCACGCTGCAGATGACGGTAATTCCCGCCCAGGTCGCGGGAGTCGGGCGCATCGTCGTAGTATCGCCCAAGCCCGCGCCTGAAACCCTTGCGGCCGGGCATCTGCTCGGAGTCGCGGAATTCTACCGTCTCGGAGGAGCGCACGCCGTGGCCGCCCTTGCCTACGGAACCGCGACCATCGCCCGCGTGGATAAGGTCGTCGGCCCCGGCAACCTTTACGTCACCGCCGCCAAGCGGCTCGTCGCGTTCGATTGTGCCATCGATATGTTGGCCGGACCCACTGAGATAGTCGTCACCAGCGACAGCGGCGCCGCTCCCGACATTGCCAGCGATCTTGTCGCCCAGGCCGAACACGACCCCGAAGCTCTCGCGATCTTCATTACCACGCGCGAAGAACTGGCCAAAGATGTGATCGCCGAGACCAGGCTGCGCGCACGCGCCAATCCAATTGCGCGCGAGTCCCTTCGTCGCAACGGCCTCGTGATCGTCGCTTCCAATCTCGATGAAGCCCACGAAATCACCAACCGTCTTGCTCCCGAACACCTCACCGTCGACGCAACGAGCGATCTGAACTGGGTCAGAAATGCGGGCTCGGTCTTTGTCGGCCGCTGGTCTGCGCAGCCCATGGGCGATTACATCTCCGGCCCCAATCACACCTTGCCCACCGGCGGCATGGCGCGGGTGCGCGGCGGCTTGAGCGTCAATGATTTCGTGAAGCTCATCACTGTACAGGAGTACTCGCAACGGGCCGTTCGTTCTCTCGGCCCCCCGGCAGCATTGTTGGCCGAAGCCGAAGGCCTGACCGGCCACGCCGAGGCCATTCGCACAAGATTGAGCAGGAGGTCCCGTGCCTGAAACTGTCTCCACACTTACTCCTGCCCCGCGCATTCGAGTGCAGGCCATGAAGGAGTATCACCCTCCGCTCGGCTCGCGCGATGCGCTGCGGCTCGACTTTAACGAGAACACGCTGGCCTCTTCTCCGAAGGTGCGCGAGGTTCTTGCGCAAATTTCAGCCGGGTCGCTCACGCGCTACCCCGAGCGCGAGCCCATAGAAGCCGTAGTTGCCGCGCACCTGGGCCTCGAGGCCGCACAGGTGGCCCTCACCAACGGGGTCGACGAGGCCATTCACGTACTCTTCGAGACCTTTCTCGAGGCCGGCGACGAACTCCTTTTGCCCGTCCCCACTTATACAATGTATGAGGTCTACGCGTCGGCGACCGAGGCGTGTGCCGTCACTGTGCAGGCAGCGGACGATCTCCAATTTCCATTTGAGCGTCTGCTCGCCGCCATCACGCCCCGCACCAAGATCATCGCCATTGCCAATCCCAACAGTCCATCGGGTTCCCTGGCCACGCGCGCGCAACTTCTTGAACTCGCGCGTCGCGCTCCCCAGGCGATTCTGCTCATCGATGAAGCGTATTTTCATTTCTGCGGCGAGACGGTGATCGACCTCGTCGGCGCGATACCGAATCTCATCGTGGCTCGTACCTTCTCCAAAGCCTACGGACTTGCCGGCTTGCGTCTCGGCCTGCTCGCCGGCCCGGTCGAACTCATGCGCTGGATTCGCCGCGTTCTATCGCCCTACAGCGTCAACTCGCTGGCTCTCGCCTGCCTGCCGCCTGCGCTCGGAGATACGGCCTATCTCGACTGGTACGTGAGCGAGGTGCTGGCTGCTCGCTCCGGGTTCGAAGCCGCCCTCGATGCGGTTCAGGTCCGCCGATGGCCCAGCCAGGCAAACTTTATCCTCGTCGACATCGGGCCTCAACATGCGGAGTTTGTAAATCTCATGCGCTCGGCCGGCGTGCTGGTGCGCGACCGCTCTAACGATCCAGGCTGCGATGGCCGAGTGCGCATCACCATCGGCACGCGCGAGCAGATGCAACACGCGACCGAAGCCCTTAACGCGGCGATCGCCGCTCTGCGCGCAGTAAGGGAGGCGCAATGACTACCAGAAAAACTTCAGCCGACAAGCCCGTCCCGCCCCGCACCTCCGTCGTCCAACGCAACACCGCCGAAACCCGCATCGCCATTGACCTCACCATCGAGGGCCAGGGCCGATACAAGGTCACCACCGGCATTCGCTTCTTTGATCACATGCTGGAGCTGTTCACCCGTCACGGCGCATTCGATCTCAACCTCACCTGCAATGGCGATCTTGACGTCGATCAGCATCACACAGTCGAAGACGTCGGCATTGCTCTTGGGGAGGCCTTCGATCGCGCCCTCGGTGACAAGCGCGGCATTCTGCGCGCCGGTTACTTCATCATGCCCATGGATGAAACCCTCGCCATCGCCGCCGTCGATCTGAGCGGCCGCGCGGCCTTCGCCGTTGACACCAGGGTCCGCACCCGCCTGGTGGGCGATCTGCAGACCGAACTGGTCACCGACTTCTTTGAAGGCTTCGCGCGCGGCGCGCGTGCCAACGTGCATGTGAAGACCATGTACGGCCGCTCCAATCACCACAAGATCGAAGCCATCTTCAAAGCCTTCGCGCGAGCCCTTCGTGTCGCCTGTTCCCGCGATAAACAACTGGGCGAGATGCTGCCATCGACCAAAGGCCTCTTGTGAACACTAGAGTTCGGGTGCCCCACCCTCGCCACGTTGTTGTATTTGTGGCTAGGGTGGGAAAAGCTGAAGGAGCCCCATGCGCGTAACCGTCATCGACTACAAAGCCGGCAATCTAACCTCCGTGCTCAAGGCCCTCGTTCATCTTGGCGCGGAGCCGATCGTCACGGACGGCGATCTTTTGCTCGTCGAGTCCGCCGAGCGCATCGTCCTTCCCGGCGTCGGACATTTTCAGGCCACCGAGCGCCTCGACGCAACCGGCCTCACCACTGCCATTCGCGCGGCCATAATCCGCGGCGTTCCATTCTTGGGCATCTGCGTCGGCATGCAATGGCTCTATGCCGGTTCCAGCGAAGCGCCGCAACAACCGGGCCTGGGCCATTTCGCGGAGTCCTGCGCGCGCTTTACCGAGGGCTCAGAAAAAATCCCGCACGTCGGCTGGAACTCGCTTGAGGTGCGCCCGGCTTCGCGCCTTCTCGCCAACGTCGAACCCGGCGAGTTCGTCTACTTCACGCACTCTTACAAAGCTCCCGTCACCGCCGACACCGCTGCTGTCACGCAGTACATCGAGCCCTTCGCCGCAGCCGTCGAGCGCGATAATGTCATGGGCGTGCAATTCCATCCCGAAAAATCCGGCGACACAGGCTTGAAGATACTTCGCAACTTCCTTTCATGGAGCGCGGAAGGAGCCGCATGATCACCAAGCGCATCATCGCCTGCTTAGACGTCCACGACGGACGCGTCGTCAAGGGCGTTCAGTTCGTCGATCTTGTCGATGCCGGTGATCCCGCCACGCAGGCCGCGCGCCACGCCCGCGAGGGAGCAGACGAGATCGTGCTCCTCGACATCACGGCCACGCACGAAGGCCGCCAGACCCTACTCGACACCGTTCGCCGCACGGCTCGCGAACTCTTTGTTCCCTTCTGCGTGGGCGGCGGAATCAAGTCGGCTCGTGACGCCGAGCAGGTGTTCACCGCCGGCGCCGACAAGGTCAGCATCAACTCCGCGGCCCTCGCCGACCCCACGCTGATCACCGCCATAGGCGCGAGCTTTGGCGCGCAGGCCGTCGTAGTCGCCATCGACGCGCGCCGCGATCCCGAGGCCGCCAATGCCGTGCGCGACGCGCAGGTTTTTGTGCATGGGGGACGCAAGCCGGTAGGACGCCGAGTTGTGGAGTGGGCCCGCGAAGCAGAACAGCGCGGCGCCGGCGAAATCCTGCTCACTTCAATGGACTCCGACGGCACCCGCGCAGGATTCGATTGCGAGCTCACTGCCGCGGTCAGCGAGGCGGTGAGTATTCCCGTCATCGCCTCAGGCGGAGCGGGAACCGTCGATCATTTTGTCGACGTGTTCGCACGCGGCAAAGCCGATGCCGCGCTGGCAGCCAGTATCTTTCATTTTGGAGTATCCACCTCGCGCTCGCTTAAAGAAGAACTCGCGCGCGCCGGCGTCCCGATGAGGCTTCCATGCTGATTCCTTCCATCGATCTTCTAGGCGGACGCATCGTCCAGCTAGTGAAGGGCGAAAAACTCCGCCTTGCCTTTGATGATTTCGAATATTGGATCGAAAAATTCTCGCGATTTCCTCTGGTCCAGCTCATCGATCTCGACGCAGCCATGCGCCAGGGCGAGAACTCCACGCTGGTAGCGCAAATCGCCAAGCGCCTGCCGGTGCAGGCCGGCGGGGGCATCCACACCATCGATCGTGCGCGCCAGGTTCTCGATTCAGGCGCCAGGCGGGTGATCATCGGCTCCGCGCTCTTCTCGCAAGAAGGCGTCGTCAACGCCGGCTTCGCCGCCGAGCTCGCTGCAGCCATCGGCGGCGATCGCATCGTCGCAGGCATCGACACCAAGAATGGTCACATCGCCGTCACGGGCTGGAAGGCCGAGGTCGCGCTGACGCCCGACGATGCCATTCCGCCGCTCGAACCGTACGCCGCAGCTTTCCTCTATACGCATGTCGATGGCGAAGGCATGATGCAAGGCTTTCCCATAGATGTAGCCGCGCGCCTGCGCAAGCTCACCGCGCGGCAACTGATCGTGGCGGGCGGAATCCGAAACCAGAAGGAAGTGGACGACCTCGACGCGCTGGGCGCCGACGCCGTGGTCGGGATGGCTGTCTACACCAATCTGCTCGCGGTCTGACTTCGAATAAGATCACTACGAGGCCGCAGGCCTCCGTGCCTTCGTTTTTCCGGGAATGGCGAGCCGCGGCGCCAATACAGGCGCGGCCTGCGCCTGGGAAGCGAGGTCGGCGATCACGGTCCTAGTCAGTATCTGCATCAGGGCCTGTTGAGCCTCAACCCATACCGGATGCGCCGGACACCATCGTTGCCTTATGCAGGATTTGTCTGAGATCATGCACACGTTCAGATGGAGCGGCCCATCAACGGCTTCGATCACTTCGCGCATGGTGGCCCTCCGGCCACGGGCAAGAATTTGAAACCCGCCTGCTCGCTGGTACCGCCGCCTGGGTCTTCGCGCCGGCAAGCGCATTGCGGTGCTCGCAGTGCTGCTGCTCTACGCAACCGGGTTGTCGATCTCCATCGGTATGCGCCAACCGGTGCTGGTTTGCATCATGCCGACCGCATCACGCTTTACACGGTGGACCAGGACGGCGCTATCCACAACCGCTTTCGCGTCGTTTCGTCGAATCGCGGCAAGACCGAAGCCACAATAAGGCTCTCGCTTCAAGATTTGCCCTCCGCGCGAATCGCCGGGCTGAACAACGGCATTGTCCTGAAGCCAGGCGAGACGCTGCAGCGAGAGTTCGACGTGGTTGCGGTGCGCCAGACCGTGAATCCCGGAGTGAATCATCTCCGTATATTGGCTCAGGTGGTCCCGGTTCAGAAAGAACAGTCCTTCGCAGAGACATTCCTTGCGCCCATCGAAGACGGCAGCGGGAAATAACGAGAACAAGCAAGGATCAACAATGGAAATCAACTGGACAGAAGCAACAGCGAGTGCGCGAGGCAAACGGCGTATCGCGCCGCTCACTGTCGTATTGGCAGCCGTGTTCGTGGTCTTCTGCGGCATTCTCATCTTTGTATACGCGGCCACCAAGCGCGCCAACCCCGTGATGCTTGACCAGCAGGGCCGGCCCCTCGATCAGCAATCCGCGCCGGCGACTCCGGCTATGAAGTGATGATGTCAGCCACGCCCCCATGCGGACTATGTGAACTCCCCTGCGGGCGGTCACCGGTGGTGCGATCCTTCGACTCCCGAGAAGCCGCTCCGGTGCCCAAGCGCCCGGGCGATCACGTCGTTTCTGGCAGCTTAAACGCAGGCGGCGTAATCCACGCGCGCGCCGTGAGGACCAGCGGCGACAGTACACTGGCGCAGATCATCCGGCTGGTCGAGCGCGCCATGAGTTCCCGCGCCCCGATCGAGCGCACGGTGGATCGCGTGTCGCGCATCTTTGTGCCGGCGGTAATCCTGTTGGCCCTCTGCGATTTTGCGGCGCTGGTTCTGCTGCACGCGGGGGTTGGCCCCGCGCTCATGCGCGCCACAACCATTCTCGTCATCGCCTGCCCATGCGCGCTGGGCCTGGCGACTCCGCTCGCCATCACCGCAGCGGTCGGGTCCGCATCTCGCGCCGGTTTGCTGATCGCCGACAGCCGCGCGCTCGAAACCATGGGCGCCATCGACACCATGGTCCTCGACAAGACAGGCACCGTGACGGAAGGTGACTTTCGGCTGGTAGAGTTTGCCGTGTTGCCTGTCCGCTGTGAATCGTATGCGTACGCCGCGGCCGGGGCAGGCGAAACGACGGCCCGCGAACCGGAGCAGGAGCGCGACGTCTTCCTTGAGGAGCATCTGCCAATGCTGACGGCGCTGGAAGCCTACTCCGAACACCTGCTGGGCCGGGCGGTTGTCCGCTTCGCGCAAGAGCACCGCGCGTCGGCGCTCAAGGCAAGCGACGTGGAGATTCGCAAGGGAGAAGGTATCTGCGGGACGATCGGCGGACGCCGCGTTTTCATAGGCACCCGCCAACTGATGACGGCCGAGGTTCGAGCGCCCGGCCCGGGTGCATTGCAGCATGCGCAGGAATGGCAGCAGATGGGCCGGACGGCGGTCTTCTACGGATGGGATGGAGATGTGCACGGCCTGCTCGCCTTTGGCGACCGCATCAAGTCCGGCGCCGCGGAGATGGTGCAGCGCCTGCGCTTGCGCGGAATTGCCATCAAGCTTGTTTCAGGCGACGCGTGGCCGACGACTGAGTCCGTGGCCCGTCAGATTGGCGTCGATGACTTTACCGCTGAAACCAGACCCGGCGCAAAGGTGCGAACCGTCGAAGAACTGCAGCGATCCGGCAAGAAGGTTGCCATGCTCGGAGACGGAGTCAACGACGCCCCTGCGCTGGCCCAGGCCGATCTGGGAATCGCTCTCGGGACCGGCGCCGATATTGCCATGAATGCAGCGCCCATCGTTCTTGTCAGCGGCTCGCTCGCCAAGGTCGAAGAAGTATTTCGCCTTGCTGCGAAAACAACGCAGGTGGTGAGGCAGAATCTTTTCTGGGCATTTTTTTACAATGCAGTGGGCATCACGCTGGCAGTCAGCGGTGTGCTTACTCCCATCTTCGCCGCCGGGGCCATGCTCTTTTCAAGCACTTCGGTCATCGTCAATTCGATGCGTGTTTTTCGCCCGGGCAAGACGTAGTCAGGCAATTCGAATTCTTCTCAACGTCGAGTTCAACATTGTTCTTAACTCCAGGCGCTAACATGAACAATGGCGCCTTCGGGTCTATGTCAGCTGCGGCACTCCTCAACGTCAACCAAGTGGCTTCACAGGTCGCTTCTTGATCGCAAAAAGATCGCGCCGGCAACAGCACTTTCCGCAGCATGAGAAAGGGACCAATCCGATGAAAATCACAAACGTCGAAGCAATGTATCTCCGCCTGCCACAAGTCAAGCAGCAGTGCGATAGCGGCCAGGACGCAATCGTCGTGCGCGTTGAAACCGATGCCGGCATCTCAGGAATCGGCGAAGTGGACTCCAGCCCCATGGCGGTCAAAGGAGCAATCGAGGGCCCATTCTCCCACACCATAACCTCCGGACTCGGCCACTTGCTGATCGGCGAAGATCCCTTCGAAACCGAAAAACTCTGGTACAAGATGTACCGCGAGAATATCTATTCCGGCCGCCGCGGCATCGCCATCCATGCCATGAGCGGCGTCGACATGGCGCTGTGGGACATCAAGGGCAAAGCTCTCGGCATGCCGGTCTGGAAGCTCTTGGGCGGAGGATTTCACCAGAAAATTCGCTGCTACGCGAGTTCGCTCTTCGGCGCCACGCCGGCTCTCACCCACGAAAAAGCTCAGCGCTTCCGCGATCTCGGCTTCAAGGCGGTCAAGTTCGGCTGGGCCCCCATGGGTGAGAGCGAGCGCAGCGATATTGCGCTGGTTGCACAAGCTCGCAAAGGCCTCGGAGACGATATCGACCTGCTGATCGACGCCGGCCTGGTGTGGGATGCAAAGACCGCCATCAGGCGCGCCCGCAGCTTTTCCGACTACAACATCTTCTGGCTCGAGGAGCCGCTGCAGCCCGACGACTACGAAGGCTACCGGCGCCTCAGCGAAGCCACCGAGGTGCGTATTGCGGCCGGCGAAGAAGAGAGTTCGAGGCTCAGCTATCTCGAGCTGATGGACCGTGGAAAAATCGACATTGTCCAAGTTGACCTGGCGCGCTGCGGCGGATTCACCGAGGCCATGAAGATCGCCAGCCTCGCGTGGGATCGCGGACTCCCGGTAGCCAACCACGGCTTCACGACCTATATCAATGTGGCGGCAGCCCTGCACTGGCTCAATTCGGTTCCGAATGCGCTGATCTGCGAGTTCGTTGCCCAGGAGGGAACCAGCCTGCGCGACAGGATTACCCGGCAGAGCTTCACGGCCAAGGAGGGCTATATTTCCATGCCCGAAGAACCGGGCCTGGGGATCGAACTGAATGAAGCCGAGGTAGAAAAGCTTCGCGTGTGCTGATTGCGCCCGTCAGGCGGCTTCCGCTTTTGCCTTCGGTTCCTGAGAAAGCAGAATTGCAGCAACCATCGCCAATACGATGCCCGCGATTTGTGCGCCGGTGAGCCGCTCATGCAGCGCCAGGGTGGCAAATGCAACCGTTGGCAGCGGGAAGAGCGAGACCAGCGAAATGACGATCGACGCTTTTCCGCCCGATTCGAGCGCCAGAAAACTGGTCAGCGCGCCGCCGCCATTCAGCGTGCCACCGATCACCGTCAGGCAGAAAACAGTCAACGTCACATGCCAGTGAATAGGCATGGTAACCAACA
>Ga0182013_10000076_pt1 | contig 112969 bp, 101 predicted proteins | sample 612S2MmetaG_FD_120487 | JGI IMG/M metagenome (GOLD analysis project Ga0182013, IMG submission 120487) | Permafrost microbial communities from Stordalen Mire, Sweden - 612S2M metaG | ecosystem: Environmental > Terrestrial > Soil > Wetlands > Permafrost | place: Sweden: Stordalen | collected...
AAAACGGCGGCCAAGAAGAGTTTTCTCCGCATTTCTTCACGAAGCGGCCATGCCTAAACCCACCAGGTTGGCGGCGGCGATGATCACCAGTACGCCGGCCCAGAGCAGCCGGACGGGCCTTGAACCAACGCCCTTCCACTCGCCCAGTGCGAGGCCAACCAGGCCGCCGCACAGGACGTAAATGCTCATGTGCAGCATCCAGTTCACGTAGAAGAGGCGCTGTGGAATATTGGCCGCTCCCCAGGCGTAGAAGAAGAACTGCAGGTACCACATGATGCCGCCGGTGGCGGCGAGAACGGCATTCCTGATCACGGTCGATTTCGGTTGGCCGAAGTCGGCGCGGACCGACAGCCGCTTCAGGAACGCAAGGCGGATGAAGCAGTAGCTGAGATTGATGACAGCGCCGCCGCCCATGATGATGACGTAGCTGGGCAGCGCGGCGTAGAGCGGGTTGACGCCAAGTTGTTTTGCCGCCGCTTCCATGGGGCGGGCGGCATCGATGGCAAATGACATGCCTGAGGAGAAGATTCCGCACATGACGGCGAGCGCGAGGCCAAGCTTAACGTTGAACTCGCGCACCTCTGCGCCGAGCTGGATTTCTTTCTGGTGGCCGGCATAGGAGACGATGATGACTCCGAGAAGGGCGACGACGACTCCTGCCATGGTGAGCAGGCCGCTGCGGGTGGTGAAGAGCATGGCAGCCTGGCCGTGGATGAGAGGCGGCACCAGCGTGCCGACGACCAGCGTGACGCCAATGGCGACGCCAATTCCGAGCGACATGCCAAGGTGGCGCATGGTCAGTCCGTAACTCACATTGCCCACGCCCCACATGGATCCGAACAGGGCGACGCGCAGCAGCAGCGCCAATCCCATGGATCCATAAAAGGCGCGGAAGTCGGGCAGCAGGATGAGGCTGACGCCAATGGGGAGCAGAATCCAGGAGAAGAATCCGGCGATGGCCCAGGTGGTTTCCCAGGACCACTTTCTCACCTTCTCAATGGGCGCGTAGAACGATGCGGCGCATGCCGCGCCCACGATATGCCATCCGATTCCTGCGATGATTGCCGGCATTCTTTCTCCATTTCTCTAGTGCGGGCGAAGATATCCCATCCATTGCGCCGGCCGCTTCAAAGCCTATCGGTAGAGCCGGTTGCTTGTACAGCAGTGATCTCGAGTTCTAGAGCCCGACCACAAACGTGTAGGCGCCGGAGGGCAGTTCAAAGCTCTGTTTTCCGTCCTCGGTCGTTGACCGGGCGAGTTTCGTTTGACTAATCGGCTGGCCGTTCAGGGAGTATTTCCGAGCTTCATCGTCAGTGAGATTCAGGCGGCCTGTGGTGTTGGCGGGCAAGGTGAGTTGCCACTCTGCGGTTGAGCCTTTGACCGTCCATGCGGAGTGGATCGGGCCGTAGACGGAGTCGTAATCGAGCGAGACATTGCCCAATTGGGCGTTGAAGACGGGATGCAGGAAGACGGTGTGGAAGCCCGCATCGAGGCTGGTGGCGTCGACACCGGCGGCATAGCGATAGATCCAGTCGGCCACCGCGCCATAGGCGTAGTGGTTGTAGGAGTTCATGCTGGGATCGGCCTTCATCTGGTCGCCGTTCCAGCGCTCCCACGTGGTGGTGGCGCCGTGGGTGACCATGTAGCCCCAGGAGGGGTACCGGGTATTGAGCAGCAGCGTATAGGCCAGATCGGCATAGCCGGCGTTGGTCAGCTCCTCAAGCAGGTAGGGCGTGCCGAGAAAGCCGGTGCCGAGGAGATCGTGGTTGGCTTTAATCTTGTCAGCCAGTTTCTTTGCTGCCGCGCCGCGCAGATTGTCGGGGAGAAGATTCATGTGCAGGGCGAGAACATAGCTGGTCTGCGTGTCTCCTCCGTTGCTCTTTGCATTGGGATTGTTGATCTGGCCGAAGGGCGAAGGGGTGTTGTCGGCGCCGGATATGAAGCCGTCGTCGTGGACGAACTGTTTGTCGAAGGCGTCGCGGATCTTCTCGAACAGCTGCGCGTACTTTTGCGCGTCTTCGGTGCGGCTGGTGGCCAGCGCCATCTGACGCATCAGGGTCACGTCATAGGCCCAATAGGCGGTGGCAATGAGGGTGTTGTCGGTCTTGCCTTCGGGCGAGAGCCAGTCGCCGAAGGGCGTACCCGACTGGTTCGTCCACAGGCCGTCGGGGTTGTGGGCATCTATGGCGTCGAGGTACTTCTCCATCGCCGCCCAGTTCTGATTAATGATGGTGCTGTCGCCGGTCTGGAGCCATGAGGTCCATGGAATGATGACGCCCGCATCGCTCCAGCCTGCGCCGGAGCCCATGTTGGGCCGCGAGGTGCCGGGAGAGTAGATGCCGTAGTACGGGGACCCGACCTGCGTGCCGCGCATGTCTTCAGCGAATTTACGCGAGAAGGGCGCCAAGGCCATGTTGTAGGAAGCGGCGCGCCAGAAGACCTGCGCATCGGCCATCCAGCCCAGGCGCTCGTCGCGCTGGGGGCAATCGGTAGGCAGGCCGACAAAGTTTGAGCGTTGGCCCCACTGGATGTTGCTCCACAACTGGTTGATCATGGGGCTGCCGGTGGAGAGCTTGGTGGTGAAGGGCGCAGCGGTGTGGATGACAAGGGCGGTGACTGCATCGGTCGGCAGGGGCGCGGAGAGGCCGGTGACTTCGAGATAACGGAAGCCGTGGAAGGTGAAGTGGGGAGTGAGTTCCTCGGGGCCTGCGCCCTTGAGGACAAAGGTGTCGGTTGCCTTGGCGGTGCGCAGGTTGTCGGTGTAGATGGTTCCGTCGGCATTCACTATCTCGGCGAAGCGGACTGTCACCTTTGTTCCCGCGGGGCCGGATACGCGCAGCCGCTCGAGCCCGGAGAAATTCTGGCCGAAGTCGTAGACGTAGATGCGCGGTTTGGGCTCGGTCATGGATTTGGCGGACAGAGTGCGCTCGACGCGAATGGGCTGAAAATCCTGGGCTTCGATCATTACTGGCCGGGGTTCGATGGCGATGGCTTTGTTCCATTGGGAGCGGTCAAAGTTGTCCGCGACCCACAGGGCAGGCGCGTGCTCGAGATCCTGGCTTTCGCCGTCGTAGATCTCGGAGTGAAGGATGTAGGAGCGGTGCGCGAGCCAGGACGTGTCGGTCGACACCCACTGCATGCTGCCGTCGCTATATTCAATGCGGAGTTGCGCTTTCAGAGCCGGGGGCGTTACGCCGTAGTTGTTGGGCTGCTGGAACCATTCGAGCGGCGTCTCATACCAGCCGGGCGCCAACTGGGCCCATATGGCGTTGGAGCCGTTTCGCACGAGAGATGTTACGTCGTAGGTCTGATACTTCACATGCTCGCGATAATCGGTCCATCCGGGCGCGAGCACCTGGTCGCCGACGCGGTCCCCGTTGATGAAAAACTCGTAGGCGCCTAAGGCGGTGGCATAAAGCCGCACCGACCTAATGGATGGCGTGCCGGCCGGCTGTTGGGTAACGAAGTTGCGGCCGAGGGTTTTCACCGAGTCGGGAATCCACGGGTGGATGGCTGGCCCGGCCTGCTGTCGCCAGGCGATGACGCCTTTCCAGCTTGAATCGTCAAAGTCCTTCTGTTGCCAGCCGGCGACGGCGTGTACGGCGCTCTTCCAGTCCGTCCCGGTGGAGAAGCTGGCCGTCGTGCCGTCGGCGTATTCGACCACCAACGTCGAGATCATGGGAGGCGCATCGTCTTCGATCTGGCCGTTAGGATTGGCGCCGTAATGAACAACCTCGATGGCCAGGCTGTTCGCGCCCTGCGCCAGCTTGCCGGTTGCGTCGGCGCGGACGAATTTCATCCAGGGCATCTGCTTATAGGGCGGAAGCGGGTTGGCGGTGAGGATCTGCGCGCCGTTGATCCAGGCGGATACAGTGTCCTGTCCGGTGGCGTAGAGAGTGGCTGTTCTGACCGGCTTCGACAGCGTGATCGACTGGCGGTAGGCAAAATGTTGCTCGGAGGACTTGTCGGCGCCCAGCGCCTTGAAATCGGGACTGGCGATCCATTGAGCAGGCGCCTGGCGAACCGCCGCTTCTTCAGCGGTCTCATAGCCGATCCATTGGGCGCGCCAGCTGTCTTCTGTGAGCACTCCGGTCTCCCACCAGGCGGTCTGGCTCCGGGCGTAGGGCTCTCCGGCTGCGTTCCAGACTTTCACCTGCCAGAAGTAGCGGGTGGAAGGCGACAACCTTTTTCCGTCGTAGAGCACATTGAGAGAGATTCCGGAGGTGATGCGGCCGCTGTCCCAAATGTCCGGCTTGCCCTCATCCAATAAGCCGGCGCTCGACGCCACCAGGATTTCACAAGCCGTCTGCCTGGCGCCGGGCGCGGGGTCCCGCAATTGCCAGGAAAAGCGCGGGGCAGGATCGTCAATTCCCAGCGGGGCAGGCAGACCGTCGACGCGGAGGTCGACAGGCCCGGTACGATCCGGAGTTGAAAGTTCGGACTGGGCGATGAGGACGCGGGGCGGCGTGGCTGCCAAGAGAGGCAGGGTGAGCGCAATGTGGAGGAATTTGCTGAATAACATGGGTCAGCTTACCTTTCGACCGGGCATGCCATGAATTGATTCAAAGGCTGTCAGCGGCATAAACTTCCTCAAATGAAATAATTTCTTAGCGAAATAACCTTATTGAAGATGCGGCGTCATTGTCAATCCTGATTTATCCCGGGATCCAGTGTGACTAAAGGGGGAAAACCATCGGTCCCAGCGATCAAACAGTTTTACACTCAGTGCATGGCACTTCGTCTCTACGCAGCTACCACGAGCCCGGGAAAGCTGCGCGACTTTCGCGCCGCTGCACAAACCTGGTCGGTAGAGATCGAGCCGCTTCCGAACCTTGAAGAGATTCCCGCGCCCGAGGAGGACGGGTCCACCTTTGCCGAGAACGCTACGCTCAAGGCGCTCTATTACTCGCGGTTCGCGCCCGGCCACCTGATTTTGGCCGACGACTCGGGGCTTGAAGTGGACGCGCTATCGGGCGCTCCCGGGGTCCGCTCGGCACGGTTTGCGGCCGATTCGGGGCTGGTGGATTCGCCCGACGCCAATGACAATACCGACGTCTGGAACAACATGGTGTTGCTGCAGCGCATGGCCCAGGTGCCGGCGCCGGAGCGCACGGCGCGGTATCGCTGCGTGCTGGCCACGGCGCGCGACGCGTTGCTCTGTCAGACCGCCGAAGGGATGGTTGAAGGACTGATCCTTCAGGCTCCGCATGGAACCGGCGGATTCGGCTACGATCCGCTTTTTTATCTTCCGGAGCTGGACCGAACCATGGCCGAGATCGACCTGCTCACCAAGCTCGCGCACAGTCATCGCGGGCGCGCAATCGCAGCCTTGCTCGCGTTGTTGAGCGACTGAAAGGGACAAGCCGGTGCGCCTTAACGGGCACTATGCCAGGCTTCGATGGCTTGGCGCAGAACAGCGCAGAGGCGTGCCCCAGGCAGATTCCGCTGACCACCGCCATCATCGACGTGAGCCGCGATGTGATGGCGCAGGCGGTGAAGGATCTTCAGGGCGGATAGCCGAAGCGGATTGAGAACCCACCAAGGACCATGCCGTGCGGGGTGGCTCTTCGCATATTTCAGAGCCTTTTCCGATCCACGCCGGCGATTGTGCTGTCCGCCGTTGCACGGCTCCAGCCAATGCGGAAATCCTTCACGCTGTGGAGAGCGAAGGCCCCGTCGGCGCCGCGCGGAGCGGTGATGGCGAAGAAGTCCGCGCGCTCGACATCGTTCAGGAAGAACGCCGGCCGGGCGTCGCGAGCGGTGTTGGCAATTTCGACGTGGCTCATCTCAAGATTACGCATGTGGCGCAAGAAGAAGCCGGCCGAGGGCGTGGGGCCGAAGCGCCCCGGGTCGGGATACTCGTTCTCCATTTCCGGCGGTTCCACCTGAGCTGCGTCAGCCGTCGCGCCTCCCAGCGTCTCGATGTAAATGTTGGAGAGCTTGATGTCTTCGATGGCGTAGCCGGGGATTCCGGTCAGGATAGAGCTTTGCAGCGGCGCGTTATGGCACTCGAGGTTGCTGATCAGCACGCGCTTGAGGGTTCCGACTTTGGTAGTGTCTTTCGGTCCGCGGAGCCGCGCACCCAGCCGCATGAAGACAGGCCCCGTAACCAGGTCGCGCATGGTCGTGTTGGTAATCGTGATGTCTTCGAGCAGTGCGCCGTCGACCGATTCGAGCGCGTAGCCCTGGCAGCCCTCGAAGATGCAGTTGGAGATGGTGATGTTGATGAATCCGCCATTCGACTCCGTTCCGCATTTTATGCGGCCCGTGCCGTGGACGTGGGCCTCGGGAGGGAACTTCTTCCATGTGCCGTCGAGGACGCTGCCGAGCTGGTACGTTCCAGTGACAAAGCAGTTGGTGATGGTGACGTTTCTGGTCGGCCGCGCGTAGCCGAGGCCGAAGCTCGATTTGGGACAGATACCGTCGTCCCAGGGCGAATTGACCGTGCAGTTGGAGACGCGCACATTCTGACAACAATCGATGTCCATGCCATCGCGATCGGTGTCGATCTTCAGGTTGTCGATGGTGAGATTGTCGACGCCGGTCAGCAGCAGTCCGAAATGACCGCCTTTGAGAATGGAGAAGTCGCGCAGCAAAACATTGTGGCAGTTCTTGAGGGCGATGGCTTTGTTGCCCACCCCTGGCTGCTCGGCAACGTAAATTGGATAATTGCCGCGCGCCGCGCGATCGGCGCCGAAGCTGAGGCCTTTGCCGTAGATAAGGCCTGTGCCGGTGATGCTGAGGTCGTGAATGTCTTCGCCCCACAGCAGCGAGTTGTGCCAGTGGTTGTGGCCGTAGTCCTGGTAGGCATCCCACTCGGTCCTAGGCTCAGCGGCATCGTAGGTTCCACCGTTATAGCCGGTGGCCTGGCCGGGCAGCGGTGAGTCGGCTGCGAGGATTGTCGATCCTTGTTCCAGGCGCAGATGTACATGGCTCTTCAAGTGAATTGAGAACGAGAGATAGGTTCCGGGCGGGAATAGGACGACTCCGCCCCCGGCTGCGGCAGCCGCTTCGATGGCTCGATTGATGGCCGGTGTGTCGACTGCCTTGCCGTCACCGGCGGCGCCGTATGTGCGCACGTCGAATATGCCTTGCGCAGGCACGGCCGCACTGCCCGGCTGCGCCGAAGCGGAAAGAGAGACCGCCGGGATTGCGGCGCCGGCCACGCCCAGGCCGCCGGCGCGCAGCAGATCACGGCGCAGCGAATTGAAACTCGTCATCGGACCACCCTCCCTGAGGTCTTTCTCGCGGTCTGACCACAGATCAATCGAGATGGAAGACCTCTTCGAGCGGACTCATATTATCATCTGCCCCGCCGCCTTCAAGTTTTTCAAAGAAGGGAACCATTTGGGCCTGCCAGCGCGCATTGACGGGATGATCTTTCATGGCGGCGCAGCAGCGCTCGAAATCCTCCGTTTCGAGATACCCGACCAGCAGACCGTCGGGCCGGAGAAAGAGCGAATAATTGCGCCACCCGGTCTGGCGCAGGGCGTCGAGCATCTCGGGCCACACCTGGGCGTGACGGGCCTTGTACTCAGCCAGTTTTTCCTCACGGACTTTCAGCAGGAAACAAATACGCATTGCGTTATCCTTTCCAAGGCAATTGGGTTGGCGATCGTTTCGAGCCGACAAGAATCGGCTGTGGCTTACTTTGCCACCAACCCCGTAAACGGAGGCACGTAAGCGATGAGATAGACGAAAATACCCACCAGCGCAGCCAGCGCCAGGCTATGCAGAAAGACGAATCGGAGAATGGTGCCTTCCTGGCCGTAGGTTTCGGTAGCGGTGCTGGCCACGACGATGCTGGGAGCGGCAATCATCTTGCCCATCACGCCGCCTGCTCCGTTGGCTGAGGCCATCAGCAGCGGCGAGACTCCGATCTGTCTCGCGGTCATGGTCTGCAGGCTGCCGAAGAGCACATTTGAGGAGGTGTCTGAGCCGGTGCTCGCGGTGCCCAGCCATCCGATCAGGGTACCGAAGAAGGGGTACAGCGCGCCGGTCCGGGCAAAGGCCAGGCCCAGGGTTGCGTCCAGGCCGCAATAGCGCGTGATGTACCCAATAGCCATCATGGCTGCGATGGTAATGACCGTGAAGCGAATGTTGAAGACAGTTTCTGCAAATGCGCGGACGAGCGTTTTTGCAGGGATGCCCATCAGCAGTCCGGCCAGCACCGATGCGACGAAGATTCCGGTTCCTGAAGCAGTCATCCAGTTGAGATTGAAGACAGCGGGTTCGGCGGTGGACTTGAGGACCACCGGCGGCACGCGCTCGACAACGTGGTCGAGGCCGGCCACGGCCAACTTGACAGTGGTCTTCGAGTCCATCCACCCGGAGAACTGGGGAATGCCCCAGGCGAAGAGCACCACGCTCAGCACCAGCCACGGCAGCCACGCCTTGAAAATCGCTCCTGCGCTGTGGTCAAAGCGCCGGCGGGTGTGTCCGGTGATGTCATTTCCCTGGGCGTTGAGGATGCGCCCGGGCTTCCAGAAGCGCAGGAACGCGATCAGTGCGACGATGGTCGAAGTGGAAGCGACGATATCGGCCAGGGTTGGTCCAAAGAAAGTTGCCATGGCGAACTGCGCCACGGCGAAGGTGCCGCTGGCGACCAGGATTGCCGGCCACACTTCGATCATGCGGCGGAATCCGGCGTAGGCCCAGACGAGCCAGAAGGGCACCAGCAGGCAGAAGGGAAAGAGGACCAGCGCAATGGTCTTTGAGAGCAGCAGGGGATCCATTCCGGTGACGGCGCGAAGCGCCACGACGGGAATACCCAAACCGCCAAATGCAACAGGCGCGGTGTTGGCCAGCAGCGTGAGACCGGCGGCCTGCAGCGGCTTGAATCCGAGGCTGATGAGGATTGCGCCGCAGACGGCTACCGGCGTGCCGAAGCCTGCTGTGCCCTCGAAGAATGCGCCCAGCGCGAATGCGATCAGAAGCAGTTGGAGCCGGCCGTCATCGGTGATGTTGGTGAGGCTCTGCTGCAGGGTTACGAAGCGGCCTGTCCGGACAGTGAGACCGTACAGAAAGATGACCGGCAGAATGATCCAGCAGATGGGGAACACGCCGTAGCCGGCGCCCAATGCAGCGGCGGTGAGGGCCAGGCGGATTGGCATCTGAAAAACACCGATGGCCACCGCGAGCGCAGTCAAGAGGCCGGCGAGGGCGGCAACATGGGCTTTAAGGCGCAATATAGCCATCGCGCCGAGCAGCACCAGGATTGGCAGAGCTGCGATCACGGTCGAAAACCACCAGCGGCCGGTGGGGTCATAGGCCTGCGCCCATCTAGCGCCGCCATGGTTGGTGCTTAGAAGCCAGGCCGCTCCAAAGGCGATGGCTAGAGTACCCACGGCGAAGACCGCGACCAACTGCGCGGAAGCAGGTCTGGGACTTTGCGGAACTGGACGACCCTCTGGAGACGGATGCGATTCCATGAAACCTCGAGAACGATTCGAACCGAATTCATACCTATATCAGATTGAGATCGGTCGATGTCGAGTTCGATATGCTGCTTGCCGGTTGGTTCGTGTTCACTTGATTTTATGCTGACAGCTTGAATGCGTGCGCGTTACTCTCTAAATGCGCAGCGACAGGCAAGGAGAGCCGGCGAAGCGATGAGCGACCGAGGCGGGCTGAACAAACTGTGGCCGGATGCTCATTCGGCCCTGCATGATATTGTGCGCGATGGGATGCTGATGGCCATCGGCGGGTTCGGGCTTTGCGGCATTCCGGAGGCCCTCATTCTCGCTTTGCGCGATACCGGCGTTCGCGACTTGACCATTGCCAGCAACAACGCCGGCGTGGACGGCTGGGGTCTCGGAATTCTGCTCGAGACAAGGCAAGTGAAGAAGATGATTTCCAGCTATGTGGGTGAGAATGTCGAATTTGAGCGCCAGTACCTGGCAGGGGAACTTGAAGTGGAGTTCTGCCCGCAAGGCACGCTCGCCGAGCGCATGAGAGCCGGGGGAGCGGGCATTCCCGGATTCTACACGCGGACCGGCGTAGGCACGATAGTTGCCAAGGGCAAAGAACACAAGGAATTCGACGGCCTCACACACATTCTGGAGCGCGGCATCCGGGCGGACGTTGCGCTGGTGAAAGCGTGGAAGGCAGACCTCAACGGAAACCTTGTCTATCACCGCACCGCGCGCAACTTCAATCCCAACGCGGCTACGTGCGGCAAAATTACGGTTGCTGAAGCAGAGATTATCGTGGAGCCGGGCGAACTGGATCCGGATCAGGTTCACACGCCGGGAATCTATGTGCAGCGGCTGGTGCACAATCCGCATCCTGAAAAGCGGATCGAGAAAAGAACTACCCGGGCTCAGTAGGTCAGGAGATAGATCCCTTGGCATGGAATCGCCGACAGATGGCCGCCCGCGCGGCTCGAGAGCTCAAAGATGGGTTCTACGTGAATCTTGGAATCGGCATCCCCACGCTGGTGGCGAACTATATTCCAGATGGAATGACGGTGACGCTGCAATCGGAAAACGGGCTGCTGGGCATGGGCCCCTTTCCTCTTGATGCAGAGGTCGATGCGGATTTGATCAACGCAGGCAAAGAGACGGTGACGCTTGTCGCGGGGGCTTCGATTTTTTCCAGCGCCGACTCGTTCGCGATGATTCGGGGCGGGCATATCGATCTGGCGATTCTCGGCGCGATGCAGGTTTCCGAGCGTGGCGATCTGGCCAACTGGATGGTCCCGGGCAAGCGGGTGAAGGGGATGGGCGGGGCGATGGACCTGGTTTCCGGCGTGCGGCGGGTGATCGTTTTGATGGGACACACCACCCCCCACGGCGGTTTCAAACTGCTTCGCAACTGTTCGCTGCCGCTGACGGGGACAGCGGTGGTCGACCGCATCATCACCGATCTTTGCGTGCTCGACGTCAAGGCCGCGGGCTTTGAAGTGGTTGAGCTTGCTGATGGTGTCACGCGCGAGCAGGTGGAGCAGCGGACGGAGGCCTCGCTGCTTTTTCGTTGATATTCAAGGCGATTGTGCGCTGCCGATCATTTTGCCCAGGAAGGCTTGCGCTTCTCAAGAAACGACGCGACTCCTTCGCGAAAATCTTCTGTTTCGCGCGCCTGTGCGTTGGCTTCGATGGCCGCGACGATTGCGGAGTCAAGCCACGCACGGTGCTGCGCCGTCATCAGGCGCTTGGTGGCCGAGAGCGCATGCGGACTGTTGGCAATCAGAATTTCGGCAAGTTCTGCGACGCGCGCACTAAGGCGCTCCGACTCGACAATCTCATTCACCAGACCCAGGCGGTGAGCTTCCGCGGCGTCGAACAAGCGTCCGGTCAGGAGCAGATCGCGGCTTCGCTTGTCCCCAATCTGCAGCGCCAGGAAAGCCGATACCACCGCGGGCACAAATCCGATGCGCACCTCCGTGAATCCGAACTTCGCTGCCGGGGTTGCGATGGTAAAGTCGCAGATCATGGCCAGCCCGGCACCGCCGGCGATGGCCGATCCATGCACGGCGGCGATTGTCGGAATGGGCAATTCATGCAATGCCAGGAATAGACGGGCGATAAGTTCCGCATCGGCGCGATGTTCGATGATTGTCTCATCGCTCATCGCATTCAGAACCGACAGGTCCAGTCCCGCACAAAACGACTTGCCGGCCCCGGAGAGCACCAGGACGCGGCATTCGCCGGTCGCGGCCTCTTCGAATGCGGCAATCAGTTCCTTCTGCATCTCGGGCGTCATTGCATTGCGGCGTTCGGGGCGATTGAGAGTAATGGTTCGTATCGCTCTCGTGTCTGCCACCGCGATGGTTGTGTAATCCAATGTGCCCTCCCGTATCGGGTTCGAATTCAAATGGCGGCTTGCTGCTGTTGTGACGCGCCAAATTTGGCGGCGATCTCGGCGTTGGCGCGGATCAGGTCGTCGAGCGGGCCCAATGCGGGAAGCTGGGCTCCGCATTCGCTTAAGGTTTGAATTAGTACTTCGGTGGGAATGTTTCCGACCAGTTGGTCCTGGGCAAACGGGCAGCCGCCTAGACCGGCGATCGCCGAATCGAATCGCCTGCATCCCGCTTCGAAAGCTGCGCGAATGTGTTCCGCCGCCTGGTCGCGCCGGGCATGCAGATGAACGCCAATTTCAATTTCCGGAAAACCGGCAACCACTCCAAAATTGGTAACTGCTGCTCGAAGGGTTTCGGCAATCTGCGGGCTGCGGGCGAGCCCTACCGTATCGGCGAGAGATATCTGCCGCACTCCGCAATCAACGATCGACTCGAGCGCGGCCAGAACTATGTCGATGCTCCACGGGTCTCCGTAGGGATTTCCAAAGGCCATCGAAAGATAAGCCACCACGTTCAATCCTGCGTCTTCGGAGAGCGCGATAATGGCTCGCAGCACCCCAATTGCTCGTTCAGGAGACTGGCGCTGATTGCGGCCGAGGAACCCGGGAGATATCGAATACGGAAACCCGAGTGTCCGCACGGCGCTGGTGGCAATCGCGCGTTCGGCGCCCATTTCATTGACCGCAATCCCGATGATGTCTGTGTTCGCTGGCGCCGCCAATTGTTCCAGGACGCGCTCTGAATCCGCCATTTGAGGCACAGCTGCGGGGGACACGAAGCTGACTGCGTCGATGTGCGTAAAGCCTGCCTCAATCAGTTGACCGAGGTAAGCGGCCTTGACGTCCGCGGGAATGGGAACGGAAAGTCCCTGCCACGCATCGCGCGGACACTCGACGATTTTGACCGGATCGTTCATTTGCCTTTCACGGCATTCTCAATTTCCACGTGAACATCGCTTATCCGCGCGAAGGGGAGACCTTGAGAATCTCACGGGCGATTACCATGCGTTGAATCTCGCTGGTGCCCTCGCCAATGGTGCACAACTTGACGTCGCGATAAAACTTCTCGACCGGATAGTCCTTGATGAAGCCGTAACCGCCGAATAACTGCACCGCCTCGTTGCAGATATGCACTGCCGTTTCGCTCGCGAAGAGCTTGGCCATCGAGGACTCGCGCGTAACCTTTCGACCGGCGTCTTTGAGCACAGCAGCGCGCTGGGTGAGGAGCCGGGCGGCATCGAGCTCTGTGGCCATGTCGGCAAGTTTCCATTGGATGCCCTGAAACTCGGCGATCGCTTTTCCGAACTGGCGGCGTTCCTTTACATATTTTACCGTTGCATCGAGGGCGCCGCGGCCGATGCCCAGAGACAGCGCCGCGATCGAGATTCTGCCTCCATCGAGAACGCGCATGGCATCGATGAATCCTTCGCCCTCGGCGCCGAGCAGGTTCTCTGCCGGAATCTCGCAGTCTTCGAATATCAGCTCGCTGGTGTCGCTCGAGCGCAGGCCCAGCTTGTTTTCCTTCTTGCCGGCGCGGAAACCTTTGGCCCCTTTCTCCACCGCGAAAGCCGACAAACCATGCGTGCCTTTTGTCTTATCGGTTACCGCGATCACGACTGCAACGTCGGCGTAGCGGCCGTTGGTGATGAAGGTCTTGTTGCCGTTGAGGACGTATCGGTCGCCGTTTTTCACTGCCGTGGTGCGTGCGTTGCTGGCGTCTGAACCAGACCCTGGCTCGGTGAGACCCCATGCCGCAAGCCACTCGCCGCTGGCCAGAAGGGGAAGATACCTTCGCTTCTGCGCTTCATTGCCGGCCAGAAAAATATGGTTCGTGCCCAGCGAGTTGTGGGCCGCGATCGTCAATCCAATCGAGCCGTCGACGGCTGAAAGTTCCTCGATAGCCAGCGCATAATCCAGGTAGCCCAGGCCTGCGCCGCCGTATTCGGATGGAATGATCACGCCCATCAGTCCCATCGCACCGAGCTTCTTCACAACCGCGGCTGGAAACTCACTGGCTTCATCCCAGGCCATCACGTTGGGCGCAATCTCCTGCGCGGCAAAGTCTCGAATCTCGCGCCGGAGGTGCTTTCGGTCTTCGGTCAGAACAAATGGGGAGAGGGATGCTGCCGGTTCCAGTTCCAGCTTCATATTCAGGCTCCTTCGCGGGGAATTCGACGGACCGGTCCGAGTGCTTCAACGTAAGATGCCGGGTTGTCTCCCAAAGGCTCTGGTCAGAGAACTCAAGTTTGAAGGACTCCCAGATTAAAGCGGGGAGTTTCAGGATTCAGGGCGCACGCCTCCAGCGCCGCGATCAGCACTTCGCGCGTGCGTGCGGGATCGATGATGGCGTCGATCCACAAGCGCGCCGCGCCATAACGTGGATCGGCCTGCGCATCGTAGTCTTCCTTGATCTGCTCGGCGAGGGCTGCCCGGTCTGTCTCTGACAGCGCATGTCCGCCTCGCTCGATCTGCCGGGCGCGCACTTCGGCCAGGGTGGCGGCGGCCGATGCTCCGCTCATCACCGCGTAGCGGGCGGTGGGCCATGCAAAAAGAAATCTTGGATCATACGCCTTGCCGCACATCGCGTAATGACCCGCGCCGAAGCTTCCGCCCACAATCACGGTTATTTTCGGCACCACGCTGGTGCTGACTGCCGAGACCATTTTTGCGCCGGCGCGAATGATGCCGGACCACTCGGCATCCTTGCCCACCATGAATCCATTCACGTCATGCAGGAACACGAGCGGGACCAGGATTTGATTGCAATCCATGATGAAGCGCGCTGCCTTCTGCGCACCTTCGGTATAGATGACGCCGCCGACCTCGATGCGCTGGGCTCCGGCCTGAGGCCCCATGGCGACGGTCTGCTTCTGGTTGGTTTTCTGGTTGGCGACAATGCCGACGGCGTGTCCGCCGATCCATGCATAGCCGCACAATACGGTGCGGCCGAACTCAGCCTTGTATTCATCGAACTCGCTGCGGTCCACGATGCGCGCAATGATTTCGTGCATGTCGTAAACATTGCTGGCGGCGGGGGCGGGATTCAGCAGCGCGTACACGTCCTCGGCCGCAAAGCGAGGCACGTCGCTCTCGACGTGGAAGGGACGACGACGAAAAACCTCCTGCGGCGAAGTTGCCGCGGGGCGCTGTCCGAACTTGTCAACCAGGGAACGCAGGCGGGCAATACACAGGTGATCGTTCGGCTCCTTGAAATCGACGGTTCCGGAAATCTCGGCGTGCATCTTTGCGCCTCCCAACTCCTCGGCTTCGGTCTTCTGGCCGATGGCGGCCTGGACCAGAGATGGACCGGCGAGAAACAGGCCGGAGCCTTCGGTCATGAGCACGGTATCCGTCATGACCGGAAGATAGGCGCCGCCGGCCACGCACATGCCCATGATGGCCGTGATCTGCGGAATACCAAGTGAACTCATGACCGCATTGTTCCTGAAGATTCGCCCGAAATCGTCGGTGTCGGGAAAGACGTCTTCCTGCAAGGGGAGAAAGACGCCGGCGGAATCAACCAGGTAGAGGGTGGGGATGCGGTTTTCCATGGCGATGGTCTGGGCGCGGAGGACCTTTTTTGCCGTCATGGGGAAAAACGCTCCGGCCTTGACGGTTGCGTCGTTGGCGACGATCATGCAGAGGCGTCCGCACACGCGGCCCAGGCCGGTCACGACTCCAGCTGACGGTGCGCCTCCGTAGTCGGCATACATTCCATGGGCCGCCCACAGACCCAGCTCCAGAAACTCCGTTCCTTCGTCGAGCAACAGGCTGAGCCGCTCGCGCACCGTCAGGCGCCCTTTGGCACGCTGGGCTTCGGCGGCCTTGGCCCCACCTCCGAGCCGGATGGAGTCTTCCTCGGCGCGCAGTTCCAGCAGCAGTGCGTGGAGCGCTTCGCGATTGACCTTTGACCGTGCCGTGTTGAGATCGAGAGCGGAGTTCAGCTGGTTGTCAAATTGATTGCCTGTCGCCATCTTCACCCCGCCCCAGCGGCCAGGCACGATTCGATTCGCCGCATGCCGCACTTGCCGCCCCAGAGCAGAATCGTATCCCGGCAAAGGGGCGAGTGTCTCTCCAATTATTCCATTGGATGCGGCCTGAGCCTTTCCGCAAGCGGGGCTTCATGAGCCTGACCCGCGCACGACGGCCTGTAGACTGTTCGCATGGCAAAGCGCATTGGAGTGCATCTGGGCACGGCGGGCGGAGCGTCAAGCGCCGTTGAAAAGGCGCGGGAGATCGGCGCCAACACGTTTCAGATTTTTTCGTCAAGCCCGCGCATGTGGCGAGCGCCCAAGATCGACCCGAAGCAGGCCGAGCGGATGCGTGCGCTGCGCGCCTCGCTCGACGTGGCGCCGCTGGTCATCCATACCAGCTACCTGGTTAACGTGTGCAGCCAGACCGAGGATATCCGCAAGAAGAGCATCGGCGCTTTTCGTGGGGAGATTGAGCGGGCGCTTCTGTTGGGAGCCGAATATCTGGTGCTGCATCCAGGATCGTGGAAGGGACTGACCCGCGATGAGGGCTTGCGGCTGGCGGCCGAATCGATCGAGCGGGCCCTTGACGGCCTCGAGTGGCAGGGAACCGGTTTTCATATTCTGATTGAAAATACCGCAGGGGCGGAGTTCTCGCTGGGGGGAAACTTTGAGCAGGTTGCGGAATTGGTGGATCGTCTGAAGCGTTGCGCGCCCATGGGAGTCTGCCTCGATGCTTGCCATACGCACGTTGCCGGCTACGACCTGGTCAGCGCCGAGGGCTATGCCGAGACCATGAGCAATGTGGCGGCGACGGTCGGCTTCGACGACGTGCGGGTATGGCACTGCAACGACGCCAAGGCTGCCCGGGGGACTAAGCTGGACCGGCACGAGCACATCGGGCAGGGAATGATCGGGGTTGAGCCGTTTCGCTGGCTGTTGAACGATCCGCGCTTCAGCCACTGCGCCTTTATTGCCGAAACTCCGGTGGATGAGCCCGGGGATGAGGAGCGGAATGTGCGGGTGTTGAGGAGCCTGGTCGGCCACTCTGCAAGCTGAGACCCCTTCCCGTTTACACTAAAGTCTTATGGCGGAAGAGAAGGAACTGCGTTACGATCCTGCAGCGATCGAGCCGAAATGGCAAGAGCGGTGGGCTGCAGACCCTGAATTGTATGCGGCCGAGCCCGCCTCCTGCGGCAAGCCGAAGTATTACGTGCTGGAGATGCTGCCCTATCCCAGCGGCCAGTTGCACATGGGGCACGTACGCAACTATTCGATCGGCGACGCGCTGGCGCGGCACATGTGGATGCGCGGCTACAATGTGCTGCATCCGATGGGCTGGGACGCTTTCGGGCTGCCGGCCGAGAATGCGGCGCTCAAAAACAATACGCCTCCGCGCGAGTGGACGTTGGCCAACGTGGCGGCCATGAAGCGGCAGATGCTGCGCCTCGGCCTCGGCTACGACTGGGCAACCGAGATCACCACCTGCCTGCCGGACTACTATCGCTGGAACCAGTGGTTCTTTCTTCGCATGTACGAGAAGGGGCTGGTCTACCGCAAGAAGAGCAAGGTGAACTGGTGCCCGGAGTGCGCTACGGTGCTGGCCAACGAGCAGGTGGTCGACGGCTGCTGCTGGAGACACGAAGACACCAAGGTGGAGCAGCGCGACCTGGAACAGTGGTTCTTCCGCATCACGGCTTACGCTGAGGAACTGCTGGACGGCTTGGACAAGTTGGATGGCTGGCCCGAAAAAGTGCGGACCATGCAGCGCAATTGGATTGGGCGCAGCGAAGGCACCGAGGTCGACTTTTTTCTGGATCAGGGACTCGGGACTAAGGGACTAGAAACTGAGCCGACGCGGATTCGTGTCTTCACTACGCGGGTTGACACCATCTTCGGCGCGACGAGTCTGCAACTGGCGCCCGAACATCCGCTGGTCGCGGCGCTCTCCGCGGCGAACTCGGGGTTGAAGAAGCAGGTGGCCGGCCTGATCGACGAGCAGAAGAAAGCCAGGGAAGCGGGCGACCTGGGAGCGATCGAAAAGCATGGCATTCCAACGGGGCACTTCGCGATCAATCCATATAACCGCGAGCTGATTCCGATCTGGGTGGCGAATTATGTGCTGCTGGACTATGGGACCGGCGCGATCATGAGCGTGCCGGGCCACGATGAGCGCGACTTTGAATTTGCGAAGAAGTATGCGATTCCGATCCGGCGCGTGATTGCACCTGCCGGTGGTGTTGCCGACGAGGCCGAGCTCCCCTTCGTTTCTGAGGACGGAGTGCTGGTGAACTCCGGCGAGTATGACGGGTTGACGTGCGTCGAGGCTCAGAAACGACTCCAGGAGGTTGCCGCACGCAGCGCCTTTGGCGAGGCGAAAGTAATTTTCCGCCTGAAGGACTGGGGCGTGAGCCGGCAGCGGTACTGGGGCACGCCGATTCCCATGATTCATTGCGAGCGCGATGGCCTCGTGCCGGTGCCCAACGACGAGTTGCCGGTGATCTTACCGGAGCAGATTGAGATTACGCAGCAGGGCGGTTCGCCGCTCGGCCGAGTGCCGGAGTTCGTGAACACCACTTGTCCGAAGTGCGGAGGGCCGGCGCGGCGCGAGACCGACACGATGGATACGTTTGTCGATTCGAGCTGGTACTTCTATCGCTATACCGACGCGAAAAATTCCACCGCACCCTTCGACCCGGCAAAAGCGCAGTACTGGTTTCCCATCGACCAGTACATCGGCGGCGTGGAACACGCCATTCTGCACCTGATTTATTCGCGCTTCTGGACCAAAGTTATGCGCGACCTCGGACTGATTGTGAACGACGAGCCGGCGCGCAGGCTCTTCACTCAGGGCATGGTGATCAAGGACGGCGCCAAGATGTCGAAGTCCAAGGGCAACGTGGTTTCGCCCGACGACATGGTGGCCCGCTACGGCGCTGATGCGACGCGCATGTATGCGCTGTTTGCCGCTCCCCCGGACCGCGATCTCGACTGGCAGGAAGATGGCGTGGCGGGAGTGAGCCGGTTCCTGGGCCGCGTCTGGCGGCTGGTTACAAAACACGCCGCTCCCGTGGAGTTGACGGCAAGGCGAAGTCAGTCCGAAACACAAAAGAGCGGAGCTCTTCGCCGCAAGCTGCATCAGACCATCGCCAAAATCACGCTCGACTTTGAAGGCCGCTGGCACTTCAATACCTGCGTGGCGGCCATCATGGAGCTGGTAAACGACATGCAGGCTGCCGACGCGGAGCTCGCGTCGGGTGAGGTGCCCGCTCCGGTGGTGCGCGAACTGCTGCGCACGCTGGTCCTGCTGATAGCTCCGTTTGCGCCCTACCTTGCGGCCGAGTTGTGGGAAACACTTGGCGAGCAGGGAAGCGATCTTCACTCCGGCGACAAAGACCCGGCGCCGGGGACCCCGGTGCTCCGCGCTCCCTGGCCGGTCAGCAATCCGGAGCTCGCAAAAGAAGACGAAATCGAGATTCCGGTGCAGATCAACGGCAAGCTGGTGCACCTGGTGAGAGTAGCCGCAGGCGCGGATGCGAAGACCATTGAGGCCGCGGCGCTGGCTGACGCAAAGGTGAAGGCGCGCATCGCGGGCAAAACGGTGATCAAGGTGATCGTGGTGCCAGGCAGGGCCGTCAACCTGGTCGTAAGGTGAAGCCGTTGTCGATCGCGGCCGCCGGCCGCTCCAGGTCGGTGCGCGGCACGCAGTTGCTGGTCGAGCATATGAGCAGCGTGCTCCGGCGGCCGTCGCTGACCGCGATTGAGCTGGGATGGAGTTGGCTGATCGGCCTGCCGATCCTCTGGGTTTGCCGGCAGCAGGCGCTGAAGATTCTTGCGGCTTATCCGCTTCAGCAGTCGGGGTTCAACTCCATTGACACGCAGAACCCCTGGGTCGCCGCGGTGCAAGTGGCAAACGTATGGGCCTATTACCAGCCGCACGTGCTCGCTGTGCTGGGCTGGCTGCTGCCGTGCGCGGCCCTGGCGTGGGTGGTCATCTCGGCACTGGGGCGGAGCCTGCTGTTGAAGAGAATGGCCCCGCAGGAGCGGTTTCGTCCCATGAGCATGATCGCCTTGCAGGCGGCCTGGCTGGCGCTGCTGGCGGCGACTTTGTTTGCATGGTTCAAGTCGATTCAGTGGGTGGCGTCCACGCATATCTCCGCGCTGGGCGAGCCGGATCTGGTGGGCTACTCGATCTGGACCATCTTTCTCACCCTGGGATTCTTCACCGCCTTTGCACTGCTAAGCTGGCCGCTATCGATTGCCCCGGTGTTGATGCTTTTAGAGCGCTGCTCCGCAATTTCGAGTCTTGGACGGAGTTTCAGGCTGGGCAGCACGTTCACCGGCAAACTGGCGGAGATCAACCTGGTTATGGGAATCGTGAAGCTGGCGCTGATGGTGCTGGCGATGGTGTTCTCAGCCGCGCCGCTGCCATTCAGCGATGAGCTGGGCCCCAGCGCGATGCACGTTGTCTGGCTGGGATCAGTTGTCTTCTTCCTCGTCGCCAGCGGATTCTTTCAGGTGGTACGGATGAAAGCGTTCGTGGAATTTTGGAAGATTTTCAGGGGCAAGGAGCAACTGGAGGCCAACCCTAAAAGACTTTCAGCTTGATGGCCAGATATTTTTTGGGATCCTCGCGGATACCTTTCAACAGGTCGCGGGCCTCCTGCATGGTCTGGTCGGTGTGGTTGTAGAGGGATGGGTTGTGAAGTAACTCGCCCATGGTGCCCTGGCCCTCGTCAATGCTCTTCAGGATGCCGTCGAGATGGGAGACGGTGTCATCGAGTTTCCGGGCGAAGGCGGGGTCCTTGGCCAGTTTGCCAAGGGCGCCTTTGCCGGCGTTGATCTCCCCAACAAGCTCCTTGGTGCTGGCCAAGGTAGCATTGAGATTGTTGTAGAGCGACTCGTCGCGGAGCAGCTTGCCGGCGGTGCCTTTGCCGTCATTGAGGGCGGTGGTGATCTGGTCGAGCTTTTCGACGGCGGAATTGGCATGCTGGTAGAGGGTGTCGTCGTTGAGAAATTTGCCCAGCGAACCCTGGCCGCTTGAAACCGACTTGGTAATGACCTGAATATTGGTGGCGATCGACTCGAGCTTGGTCGCGAATTCGGGGTCGTTGATGAGTTTGCCGACTGTGCCTTTGCCGTGATTGACCGAATCGAGGAGCGTATCGATCTTGAGCATAACGGTGTTGATCTCCTGGATCGACGTCTGGCTGCTTTGAATCACGTCCTGAATGGTGGGCGAACCGGCCTCTTTGAGCTCGGCGTTGTTTGCTGGTGGGGGACCGCTGGCGCGGGTCGAGTCGATGTCGACAAAGCTGTCGCCGAGAACTCCAGCCTGGGCGATGCCGGCGGTGGAGTCGGTGTGCAGGTCGTTAATGAACTCGTGGGCCACCTGCATGCTGACTTCAACCGGGGTAGGGTTGCGGGCCGGGACCACGCGAACATGGATGACGTTGCCGATGGTGACCCCTTCAAGGGTGACCGGGGCGCCGTCTTTCACGCCGGCGGCGTTGGTGAAGTAGCAGCGGAGAACGAGCTTTTTGGAGAACAGGCCGCCGGTCGATCCGGACATGAGAAAGATGAGTCCGACCAGAACGGCCATGGCGACTAGAACCAGTGCGCCTACCTTAAGCTGTGACCACTGAATCTCTTTGCGGCTTGGCACGTCGCTCCTCTTACTGGATTTAAAGACGCTACTTTATTGGAGTCGCCTTGAGAATAGCAGAAGCGGAATTAATTTCCGCCTTCCAGGACCACGCTGGCCATGGCCAGCGCAGAGGTATGGGTTAAGGACAGGGCAGTACGGGCGACGCCGAGCCGCGAGGCGATTTGTGCTGCGCGCCCATGAAAGGTGACACCGGGTCTGCCGCCTGCTTCACGGACGACCTCAATTTCAAGCCAGTTTACCCCGAAGCTGATGCCGGTTCCCAGGGCCTTGGCGGCGGCTTCCTTGGCGGCAAAGCGGGCGGCAAAGCTTTCGGCAGCCATTTTCTTGCGCAGGCAATAGGCCTGCTCTGCGGCGGTGTAGACGCGATTGAGAAAACGGGGGCCATAACGGTCCATGGTGCTTTGGATGCGCCCGATCTCCACAAGGTCGATTCCTGAGCCGACAATCATGCTGTTTATGAAAGTACAACATAAGGGGTTTTGCGGCCAAAGCGGGAAGGTTGACGCCTGGGCGGCGCGGACTTGACTCGTCCTCCAATTACTCGCGAACGAGCGTGGAAGGGTTTAGGGTGCTGGGCGTGTCTGAAAGCAAGGCAGGATCGTTCCAGTCCGCAACAACCGTTATCGTGTGCCAGGCGGCTCCGATAAGAACCTTGAGTAAGAGCTTTGCGAGGTTCAGGATGCGGCACGACGAGACAAGACGTGATGCGGTGATTCCGTGGGCACTGCAGATGAATGCAGTGTCGGCAGAGGAGCCAGCCAGGCTAGTCCGGTCGCTTACCGGGGCCATTTTGGGGTGCGGCGGCTGGGTGTTAAGCCGGGGTGCAAACGACAGCGGCACCGTGAATATGTTGTTTGAGTTTGAGCGGCACTCCTGCATCGACATCTACAGCATATTGATTGCGACCGGCGTGGAGCTGAGCCAGAGCGGGCACATCTGTTTTACCGAGCTCTGCCAGTGTACCCGGAATCGCCGTGGCGATTGCGGTGCCGAGATCGCCAGCGTGGATTTGGAAATTCAGACTTTCCCGGGGGAGCATGTGGCCGCTTTACCGGCCATGCACGGGTGAAACGCTGGAGGACGCGGGCTCTGTTCCGCTTTGCTACCCGGCTTCGACCAGGCCGTAGCGGCGCTGCCAGGAGTCTTTGAGGCGCGCCCAGACCCGGGCACGCTCGGCTTCAGTGGTCGCGGCGTCGGGACGGAGGACAAAACGGGCGGCTTCCTGCTTGGCTAACTCGAGCAACTGACGGTCGCGAAGCAGGTTGGCGACTCGAAACTCAGGCAGCCCGGCCTGGCGTGTTCCGAAGAACTCTCCGGGGCCGCGCAGGTTGAGATCGAGCTCGGCCAGCTCGAATCCATCCTGGGTGCGGACCATCGCGTTCAGCCGCTCCTCGGCCAACGGAGAGACGCGCGGGCCGGTGATCAGTATGCAGTAGCTCTTCGCTGCGCCTCGGCCTACGCGGCCTCGCAATTGATGCAGCTGCGCCAGCCCGAATCGCTCCGCGTGCTCGACCACCATGACCGTGGCATTGGGGACGTCGACACCTACCTCGATGACCGTGGTCGCTACCAGCACGTCGATCTCGCCGCGCTGGAACCTCCGCATGATGATCTCTTTTTCATCGGCATCGAGGCGGCCGTGAAGCAGTCCCACGCGCAGGCCGGCCAGGGGGCCGGTGCGGAGCTTTTCGTGCATTTCAACCGCCGATTTGAGGCCGGATTTTGCCGTTGGGCTGGCTTCCTGCTTCGAATTCCCGAACAGCAGCTTTGCTGTCTCGCTTCTTGGAGAAGATTTTCGGCGTGAAGGAGGCTCTTCGATACCGGCTTCAGGGTCGTCGCGCGAGAAATCGAGTTCGGGCTGATCGTCTTTGGCGCCTTCGATGACCGGGTAGACAATGTAGGCCTGGTGCTTCTGCGCGACCACTTTCCGGACGAACTCCCAAACCTGGTCGGAACGCTCTTGGGGAACGCGGCGGGTGACGATGGGGGTGCGGCCCGGCGGTAGCTCGTCCAGGATGCTGATGTCGAGGTCGCCGTAAAGCGAAAGGGCAAGTGTGCGCGGGATAGGGGTTGCGGTCATCACCAGCACATCGGGCTCCGCCTGGTTGGGCTTCTTCATGAGTTTGAAGCGCTGCATCACGCCGAAACGATGCTGCTCGTCGACGACCACCAGCCCCAGGCGGTCGAACTCGACCTTTTCCTCAATCAGGGCGTGGGTCCCGATGATGAGCTGGGCTTCGCCGCGGTTGATCTGGCCGCGGGTGGAGCGCTTGCGGTCTTCGTCGAGCGAGCCGGTGAGCAGGACGATTCGGGGCTTGCGGCTGGAGCGCTCGAGCAGCTTGCGGGCGGCGAGAAAATGCTGGGTGGCGAGGATTTCGGTGGGCGCCATGAGGGCTGCCTGGTAGCCGTTTTCGATGGCCACCAGCATGGCCTGCAGAGCGACGATGGTTTTGCCGGAGCCTACGTCGCCTTGCAGCAGCCGGCGCATGGGGCTGGGATTTCGCATGTCCGCCACGATCTCGCCCAGGGCGCGCTTCTGCGCGGCGGTGGGATGGAAGGGAAGCACCTCGCGGATGGCTTCGCGCACTCTGTCGGTGGTGACGAAGCTCACCCCCGGGCGCTCTTTCATGCGGCGGCGCTTGAGTTCGAGGCCGAGCTCGAGAAAAAAGAGTTCTTCAAAAATGAGTCGCCTATGGGCGGGCGTGTTCGACGATTGCAGTTGCGCGAACGACGTGCCTTCGGGCGGGTAATGGACCTGGCGGAGGGCGGCTTCGCGCCCGGCCAGATCGAGGCGCGCGAGCATGGACGCCGGAAGGCACTCGGGCACAGCGCCGCGCACGGCTTCGAGCAGGTTGAAGATGGTCTTTCGCTGCCAGCGGGAGGCCAGTCGTGCGCCGCCAAGCGACTCATAGACCGGGGTGATGCGGCCCACCTCGAGCAGTCGGGTTTCGGCGTCGTCGGACTCGTCGGGCAGAAGCTCAAACTGCGGCTGGATCATCTTGAGAGTGCTCGAGGAGCGCGAAGGTTCGACTTTGCCGTAGACCGCCACCGTCTGTCCGGCGCGGAATTTGCCCTCAAGATATGTGGCGTTGAACCAGATACACTTGAGGGCCGAGCGGCCCTGGCCGATGGTTAGCTCGAACAGCGGGGCGCGGCGGGTGCGGAGCAATGCCGCGCCCCGCACTTCAGCGATGACGCTGGCCACCTCCCCGGGTTTCAGTTCATCGAGCGAGCGCGGGTGTTGGCGGTCTTCGTAGCGGAAAGGGAGATGATAAATCAGGTCTTCGGCGGTCTGGATGCCCTTGGCGGCGAGCATCTCCGCGACTCGCGGACCCACGCCGCGCACATACATCACTTCGGTGTCGAGAGTGGGCACATTCGAATGCTACAACCCGGAGACGGCGCCCACGAGTGGAAATCGTGCCTGGGCAAAGCGCGGCCCGGTTTACCTATGAAGGTGGCGACCCGGAATGCGCTGTTCAGACGATCATGCAACTTTCGGAGTTGATCGCAGATTCAGCGCCTTTTCGATCAGGTCGGCAGCCATGCCGGGGCCGTCCAGCTGCTGGATGGCTCTTTGCAGCACCTGGGCGGCCTCGCGGTACCCGGGTTCTTCAAGGACTAGCCGGATTGCCTTGCGCAGCCTGGCGGAGTGAAGGCCGCGGGGTGGAACGACAACGCCTGCGCCGTGGGCCTTGACCCGGGCCGCCATCCCCGGCTGGTCGTGCGCCAGCGGCACGGCCACCATCGGCACCCCTTCGGAGAGCGACTCAAGGACGGTGTTGATGCCGGCATGGGTGATCACCACCGAGGCGCGCTTGAGAATCTCGAGCTGCGGAGCAAAGCTCACCACCAGCGGGTTGCCTGGGAGCGGGCCCAGCATCGCGGGATCGAGTCCGCCGCCGAGCGAGATCAACAATTGCGCGTCCAGGCCCGCGCAGGCGTTGGCGATCGTTCGGAAGAGATGTTCCTCGCCGTTTTGAAGCGTGCCGAGCGAGGCGTAGATGAGCCGGCGTCCATCGAGACGTTCCCAGGGAAACTCAACCGCTGGACGCCGCTCCGGGTGCAAGAAGGGCCCCGTGTAAAACAGCCCAGGCGGGTTCTCGCCGCCGGCACCGAACTCCAGCGCCTGGGGCAACTGGGTAATCTGCACCAGCCCCAGGAGAAATTCTTCTGGCCGCCGGACGGGGTTCAGTCCCCAGGCGGTACGATGCAGGTTCACTTCCGCGAGGATAGGGGTGAAGATGCGCTTCAGGAGAACCATTCCGAACCGGTTGCGAAGACGGCTGAGCCAATCCTGTCCCGGGGGCCAGCCGAACCAGAAGGGTGGAAACCGGTCATCGGGAACGATTGGCGGAATCAAGGCGATCGAAACCTGCGGCAGATCCAAAAGGTCTGCAATGCTTCCGGCAAACTCCGCCTGATCGATGAACAGCCCTTCGATGTTGGATTTTCGCACCGCCTCCGGCCCGTCGCGCAGGATCATGCGAGTGGTGTTCCTCACGCGCTCTACCGTGAAACGAAAAGCAGCGAGCCCCGTCAGCCGGGCCAGGCGCTCGTCGAGCACCTGGAGGGCGCCGGGCGGATAGTCTTCGGCTCCGATCTGATAAAACTCGATACCCGCGGCGCGCACCCGCGCTTCAGTATCCGCGATCCCGAAGATCACCACCTGATGGCCTCTGAGCTGCAGGGAATGCGCCAGGGCGGTCATCGGATTGAGATGACCCGTGCCCGGAAAACAGAATGCTCCTAATCTCGCCATTGCTGTTTACAGTGTATCCAGTGCCGGTCCCGTAGATAGCCCGGACAAGGCAGGCGCCCCATCAGGGCAATCGTATGCGCCAATTTTGTTCACCGAACCAATTCGTTCTTTGGAAAACAGAGCGGGGCAAATCCTCAGGGCCTCTGAGAACCACCTCTACGCGATCCGCGCGACGAGCCCAAAACGCCGCGCGACTTTCGACTTGATTTAACAATAAACAGGAATGCAAGCTCGACAAAACAAGAAGTCGTCGCAGAGCTTTACGGACTCCCACCCATCGGACAGAAACAAAGACGTCCCGATGCGTGGGGCACAGCTTCATCCCCCGTGGGTCGGAAGCACCAGTGAGGAACTCGAAAGAGGCTTTGACTCGGCGCACTTTTGAAAAAAGCAGCCGAAGGTACCTAATCGTGCCGGAGCGCGTTGACGGGAGAGAGCCTGCCGGCGCGCCAGGCGGGGATGGCTCCGGCGAGCAGGCCGGCCATGATTGCGATCCCCAGTGCTTCAGCCAGAAGCGGCCACTGGATGGACGTGGAAACGAAGCCGGCGGTTTCGGGCAAGGCAGCCAGCACGCGCAGAGCAGACAATCCGAAAACGATGCCGAGGAATCCGCCCCCCAGGCCCAAGGCGGCTGCTTCAACCTCAATGAGCGCCAAAACCTGCACACGCTTCCAGCCCAGGGCGCGCAGAATGCCGATCTCCCGGGTGCGCTCGAAAACCGACATCACCATGGTGTTGGCGATGCCCAGTATCCCGATCAGCAGGGCCAGCGAAGAGGTGCCCCACGCCGACGCCTGGGCCAGCTTGACAAACTGGTTGTCGCTGGCGCGCTCAGCGGCCGGAACGGCGTGCAGGCCCGGAAGAGCGGCCTCGATCTCCGCGTCGGCACGCTTCAGGTAATGATCTGCTGTTTCGCCCGCAGGCGCCGGGCGTAGCCGAACATCAATCGTGGAGACTTTGCCCTGCATGCTGCTCAGCAACTGCAACTGGTCCAGCGGCATAATCACAGCGTCCGCCTCCAGCGCTGACGCGCCGTGATAGATGGCGGTCACGGTGAACGGCGTGCCTTGAATCTGAAGGACGTCGCCAGGTTTCTTCTTCAGATCCTGGGCGAGCAGATCGCCCAGCATGATCTCGCGCCGCCCGTCGTGAAAACGCTGCCCGGCCAGAATCTGAAGGGAATTCAACTGGAACGCGTCGGATTTCCAGCCGTAAGCCAGCGCATTCACCTCCGGAGTCAGGTCCATCATGTTGAATATGGCGGGTGCGGCTTGGGCCACTACCGGCAATTTCATGATCTTCGCGGTCACCGATTCGTCCATCGAGGTGTTCAGGAAGGTTCCCTGAATCACCGCGATGTCGGTGCCTGAGCTGGAATAGATGCGCATCCACTGCTGCTCGAAGGCGCTTGAAAAGCCCACCAGGCCGACGAAGGCGCCGACCGCCATTCCAATTCCAAAAAGGGTAAGCAGGGTTCTCAGCAACCGGCGGCGGAGGTTCTTCAAGACGAATCCAGTGAACGTCAATGTAATGGCCATAGATCGGGAAAGCGTCCTTCTCTGTTCGGATGCAAGGAAACCGGGCTGCGGGGGCACAGCGAGGCATTTCAATGCGTCCGTTCAGGATAAGTGGTTCAAGGGGGTTTTTCCAATGACCCGGGCGCCCAGCCGGAAGCGGCCGGCTCGGCGTGTAATGTTAAATGCGAGGAAATTCTTAAATCCGGAGGGTTGTTGTGGAGATATGGAATCGGAGGTTTTTTTTGAAATCGGCGGCGTCGGCATCGGCGGCCGCCATGCTGGCTTCCAGGGCCAGCGCGCTGACCGGCATCCAGGATGAGCCGGGCGCGCCGGTGGGAGCCAACGATCATATACAGATTGCGCTGATCGGGGCGGGCGGCCAGGGGCAGGGGGATACGAAGACCGCCGTGCAGGTTCCGGGTGTGAAACTAGTGGCCGTCGCGGACTGCTATGACGGGCGTCTGGAGCACAGCAAGGAGGTGTGGGGCGCGGACACTTTCACGACGCGCGATTACAGGGAGATCCTGGCCCGGAAGGACATTGACGCGGTGATTATCGGCACGCCGGACCACTGGCACAAGCAGGCATCGGTGGATGCGATGAAGGCGGGCAAGGACGTCTATTGCGAGAAGCCGATGATCCATCTCTACTCCGACGGGCCGGAGATGATTGAGGCCTCGCGGTCGACAGGCCGGATCATCCAGGTGGGGAGCCAGCGGGTGAGCTCGGTGGTTTATCAGAAAGCCAAAGATCTGCTGGAGGCCGGAACCATTGGACAGTTGAACATGGTGACCGCGCGGTGGGACCGGAATTCGGCGATGGGCGCGTGGGATTACACGGTTCCGCTGGATGCCTCGACGGAGACCTGCGACTGGCCGCGATTCCTGGGCACGGCGCCCAGGATTCCTTTCAACGCCGAGCACTTCTTCCAGTGGCGCAAATGGAAGGCGTATGGAAGCGGCGTGGCGGGCGACCTGTTTGTGCACCTGTTCAGCGGCACGCATTTCATCACCGGGTCGCATGGGCCCACGAGGGGTATGGCCACCGGCGGCCTGCGCTTCTGGAAGGATGGGCGCGATGTGCCGGACGTGATGCTGGGGCTGTTTGATTATCGCGAAGGCTTCAACCTGAGCCTGCGGGTGAATTTTGTGGATGGCGGGGAGGAGAGCGAGGGATTGATCTTCACTGGTTCTGAGGGCACGATGGAGATTGCCGGCAACTCGGTGAGCGTGAATCGCGTGCCGCGCGAGAAGGAGCCGGGGTTGACGGTAGAGACGTTCACCAAATCGATGCAGCGGCAGATTACCGAGCAGTATGAAGAGAAGTATCCGCGCACCCATCCTGAGGGCGCACCCGAGGCGGGATTCGAGAGATACGAGGCGCCGGCGGGGTATAGCGATAGCTACGACCACTTCAAGAACTTCTTCCGCTCGGTGCGGTCGAGAAAACCGGTGGTTGAGGATGCGGTGTTCGGATTCCGCGCGGCCGGGGCGGCGCTGCTGAGCAATTTGAGCCTGGATAGGGGAGAGATCGTGAAGTGGGATCCTGAAGCAATGAAGCTAGGGTGAGCAGGCCAGCCGGTCAACGCTCAAGGAGGGTGGCGCCCGGGGAGGTAATCAGCTATTAGGGGTCGAGCGGCCCAGGCACCGGGCGCCGGCTGCGTTGACGCCGTTGACGTTGCGGACTCAATTGGAATTCTCGCTCCAGGTCCGGACGAAAGGGGGATTGCGGGGCGACGCGCAGGGGGGTGTAGACTTTCGTGACAGCGTTCAACCAGTTAAGACTTCGAGACTTGATGCCGATAAATGTCTTGTGGCTACGCAGGAAGGCACAGCTTCGTCGGAGCGCATTGGATGAAGAAGCGGAAGCCAGATCTCGCTGGAATCTGTTGGGTCGGTATCGTGATTCTCATGGCGATGACCGGGAGAGCCCAACCTAGCCCGCTTACATCGCTCGCGGCTGTTCACGCGCTCACGAATGCGCAGGCTCGCCTTGCCCTTCCCGTCGATTTCGAAGCCACTGTCACCTACTTCAAAAAAGGCAATGCGGACCTCTTTGTGCAGGACGGCGGCGACGCCATCTACGTGGAGGCGGGCAAATCTACCGACGTGTCTCCCGGCGATCGCGTTCTCGTGGTTGGGCATATGGGCCCGAGCTTTCGCCCCTACGTAAGGGCGGACAGCGTGACATTGGTTGGTCGAGGCACGATGCCGCCGGCCGTCCCTGCCGACTTCAAACAACTGATTGGTGCCGATTTGGATTGCAGGCGAGTCACGGTGCGCGCCGTGGTCCGCAGCATCAATGTGATCACCATCGACGGCTTGAAATTCCTCCATCTGGAGTTGCTCATGGAGGGAGGTTACATCGATGCGCAGGTTGCAGAGGCAGGCGGGAAAGATCTCGGAAGGCTCCTGGATGCGGATATTGAGATCACAGGCTCGGTTGCCGGGAGGTTCGACAACAAGCAGCAAATGGCGGGTATCGAGCTCAAAGTGCCGACGTTCTCAGATATCAAAGTGTTGAAGCTGGCGGGTTCCACCCCTGAGTCTCTGCCCCTGACCCCGATGGATGAAATCCTGGCTGTTACAGACATTCAGGACCGAACCAGGCGAGTTCGCGTCAGCGGGACAATAACCTACTTCCAGCCGGGCTCGGCGGCCGTACTTCAGCATGGTACCGAGAGCCTCTGGATCAAGACACGGTCAGAAGAACCGTTGCGGATTGGAGACCTTGCCACCGCTTCCGGGATTCCCGGCATTGATAACGGGATGATTGTCCTCAAGATGGGTGAGATCGCGGACAGCGGCGTCAGTTCCCCCATTCAACCCGTCCTGGTGACCTCAAAGGACCTGGCAACCGGGGACCGCTCCATGGAGATGGTCACAATCCACGGGCATCTGCTGAGCTCAATCCAGCAGGCTAAGCAGGATGAATACGTCGTCCGTTCAGATGGGCATCTTTTTTCGGCGATATACCGCCATTCCCTGGGAAACCCAGATGCTGTCATGAAGCAGGTCCCGATCGGCTCGGAGGTGAGCGTCACGGGCATTTGCATTCTCGACGATGGAGATCAGCTTCAAGGCCCCCCGGCATTCAGTATCCTGCTGCGGTCCTCTGACGACTTGACTCTCGTCGAAAATCCGCCGTTGTTGAATGTGGGCAACCTCGTCGTGCTGGTCGGCTTGCTTCTCGTTACTCTTGTGGTGATAGGAGGCAGAGGATGGGCCATCGAGCGGCGGTTGCGGCAGAAAGCCGCTCAGCTTGCCAACGGCGAACAATGGCGCAGCCAGATACTCGAAGACATCAACGGCTCCAAACCGGCCGCCGAGATTATGGGAAGGATTGTTGAGATGGTCTCGTCGAGGTTGAACGGCGCGGTGTGCTGGTGCCTGCTTGACGATGGGACGCAAGTGGGAAGCGTTCCGGCCCCCAACACTTACCAGCGGTTGATCGAACACCAGATTGTCTCGCGGGCGGGCACGCCGCTGGGAAAAATATTCGTTGCCCTGAATCCGAGCGTGAAGGCGGAGAAGCAGTTGGAGGAAGTATTGCCCACCGCTGCGGGACTGGCCTTGCTGGCTATTGAAACCGGCCGCCTGCATATGGACCTGCGCCATCGATCGGAATTCGATCTGCTCACCGAGATCCACAATCGCTTCTCTCTCGAACGGCGCCTCGATCAGCTTGTGGAGGCCGGGGATTCCGGGAAGCACAGTTTCGGGCTCATCTATGTGGATCTTGACGATTTCAAACAGATCAACGATGCCTATGGGCACCACGTTGGAGATCTCTACCTTCAGGAAACCGCGTTGCGCATGAAAGGTCAGACGCGGCCAGGCGATATGCTTGCGCGCATAGGAGGCGACGAGTTCGCGCTCCTGGTGGCGGGGATTGCGAGCAAAGAGGATATGGAGGAAATTGTTCTCCGGCTGGATCGACTTTTTGAAGTGCCCTTCGAAATCGAGGGAAAGCGGCTGAGAGGCTCGGCCAGCTTTGGAATCGCCATCTACCCCGGAGACGGAATCACGAAGGGCAGCCTCTTCAAAGTGGCCGACTCGGCCATGTACGCTTCCAAGTGCGGCGAGCGTTCCGCGAAGAACAAACTTCGTGTTCTGAGATGAAAAGCAATTTCCCTTCAAGATGGGTGACAGCGGCGGTTTTCAATCGCCGTAATCCGCCCGGCGTGCAGGTCCGGAGACGCCGAAACCCGAATGGCCAGGCGAAGGGGTGAGATGGCGTTGTCGGACGAACTACCCTATCTGTTCACGGGAAAGTAGGCCAGGATTGCTTTCTGGAGGGTCTTCCGGTCAACGTGGGGCGTGATTTCCTCGTAGCGGGCGGACCAGCAGACCTGGTTGACGATATCGCGCGGGTAGCAGGAGCGAAGTTCCTGGTTGAGGGAATTTCGGATGAAGCTGATGAGGTCCCAAGGGATGGTGGAATCGTAGCCGACCTGTTTTTCCAGGGCAACGCGCCGGAAGATCTCGGTGAATTGCTCGTCGGAGACTTCGCCGATTCTGATCTTGGTCTGGATGCGGCGCATGAATGCTGGATCGAGGATACCGGCCGGGTCCAGATTGGATACAAAGACAACGAGCATCTCGAACGGGATCTCGATCTTTTTTCCTCCCGCCAGGGTGAGGAAGTCGATGCGGCGATCGAGGGGAACGATCCAGCGATTGAGAAGTTCCTCGGGGCGTATGCGCTGGCGGCCGAAGTCGTCGATGATGAGGACGCCATTGTTGGACTTCATCTGCACCGGGCTCACGTAGAACTTTGAGGACGGGTTGAACTGCATGTCGAGCATCTCGGCGGTCAGCTCGCCGCCCACCACGCCGACGGGGCGATGGCAGAGCTCCCAGCGCTCGTCGTGACAGGCGCGAACGGGCTGCTCGGCGCGCCTATGGAGGGCTGGGTCGTAGACGGTGATAATCTGGCCATCGACTTCGATGGCATGGGGAATCCAGACCGCATCTTCGGCGATGACGCGGGAGAGGCATTCGGCCATGGTCGTTTTGCCCACGCCGGCCGGACCGTAGAGGAAAAGCGCACTCCCCGAGTTAAGAGCTGTGCCGAACATGCGCAGGGTTTCGGCATCCACCACCAGGTGTTTGAAGGCGCGCTCCACATCGGCGGCGTGCACATCGACTCTCCTGGCGCGCTGTTTCCGGATCTGATCGACGTAGGTCGTGAAGGCCACCGGCGCTGGGCCGGAGTAGAGGCTCTGCTGGAGGAGCTCGACTGCTCGAGCCCTGCCGTTTGAAGTAATGGCTACCTGCGGGATGTTGCCGCTCATTCCGGTTACCTGGCAGAGAGCCTGCGAGCGAAGCCGGTGAAACAGGTCGTCGGTGAGTTCAAAGCTGAGACGGATCTTTTCGGAAAGTTCGAGAATGGTTAGCGAGCCGGACAGATAGAGGACTTTGAGGACGAGGTCTTCAACGACCGAGGAGCGAATGTCAAGTTCCGCGATACTGCGCGGTCTCTGGCTCGGTCCAATGTTCGATTCCACACCTTCATCGCCGCTCTCGCGATCTTGCATTGACAATAAAGTTGCCATATCTGGTTTCCGGTGCCTCATCTTAAATGTACCTTTGTACAAGAGTTAGCATCTGATACTTTGGTGGACACTCAAATAACTCTTTAGTACTGACAGGCCTGGGGCCGGCCAAGGTCACAGCATAGGGGTCGAACCTTGGAAGCCAGGGGTAGCTTACCCGGGAACTGTTGATTTGTCGGATAAAAGGGAACGGGGAAGCAACGATATTTCAATCTGGGGTGAGTTCAGAGGGAACCGACGGCTTGTTTATGCCGTATCGGAATGGAAGAACTGGTGGCGCCGACAGCCTTCGCACCATCTCTCTCAGACTTTCCCCGCGGTCAACCAGCTAATCGGAAACTATCATCAGTGCGGCGGAGAACCCATGCCAGTTGTTGAACTCTCGTCGGTCACCAAGGCATACGAGAACAAGATCGCCGTCGACGACTTGAGTTTTTCGATTGATGCGGGCCAGATGTTCGGTCTGCTGGGTCCGAATGGCGCGGGGAAGACCAGCTCCATCCGCATGATGATGGGAATTACCTATCCCGATTCCGGCCGCATCCATCTGTTCGGGAAGCCATTCGCGCGTCAAAGCCTCGATCGAGTGGGCTATCTGCCGGAGGAGCGCGGGCTCTACAAGAAGATGAAGGTCCTCGAGCAGCTTGTTTTCTTCGGCCAGTTGCATGGTTTGGAGGCGGGCCAGGCGCGCACCAGGGCGACCGACTGGGCCAAGCGGCTGGAGATTGCCGATTCCCTGGACAAAAAAACGGAAGAGCTCTCCAAGGGGATGCAGCAGAAGATTCAGTTTATCGGTGCGGTTCTGCACGATCCGGGGCTGATCGTGATGGACGAGCCTTTCAGCGGCCTCGATCCGGTAAACGCGGTTCTGCTGGAGCGGACCCTGGTTGACTTGAAGGAGAGCGGCAAGGCGGTGCTGTTTTCCACGCATCGCATGGACCAGGTTGAGAAGCTGTGCGACTCGATCTGCCTGATCGACCGCGGGCGGGCAGTGTTGGCGGGCAAGGTGCGGGATATCAAGCGCAGTTATGAGCGCAATCGGGTGATCGTCGAGTTCGAAGGCGATGCGGGGTTTTTACAGAGCGCAGAGATTGCGGCGTTCAAGAATTTTTCAGGGCATGCCGAGATACGGCTAAAAGAGCATGGCGACGCGCAGAAGCTGTTGCATGAGGCGGCATCGATGGCGACCATCCATCGGTTTGAGCTGGTGGAACCGTCGCTAGAAGAAATCTTCATACAGACCGTAGGAGGCAAGGCCGATGCGTAATATGCTTCTGATCGCGCGGCGCGAGTTCAAGGAGCAGATCCATGGTCGGGCTTTCCGCCTGTCGACCATTGGAGTGCCATTGATCTTTGCTTTGGTGGTTGGGATCGGGTATACATCGACGCGCGGTCTGGGCTCTCGCCGGCACATCGTCGTGGCGGCACAGGATGCTAGATTGGCCGCGGAGGTTCGCTCGCAACTGCTGTCGGACAGGCGCAGGAAGGCCGTTGTAGAGATCCTGGCGCCGGCGAGCCCGTCGGCACAGGCTGAGCTCACGGATCGAGTGCGCAGAGGAGACATCGATGGGTTCGTCTGGATTGATGGCAACGGGGCTGTGCCGACGGCAACCTACACGGCGCGAACCGCGGGCGACTTCACTACCTCGGCGCGGCTGCAGGAGGGGCTGAACGACGGCTTCGTCGAGGAGCACCTGACTGCGGCAGGAATGAGCCGGGCCGACTCCGATGCGGTGGTGAAGGGAATCAGGATCGAATCGTTTCAGGTGAAAAAGAACGGGGCAGTGGTGAGAACCAACGCGCAGGCTTCATTCTGGAAGGGCTATGTGATGGCGATTCTGCTGTCGATGACCACCATGCTGTATGGAATGAACGTGGCGCGGTCGATCATCCAGGAAAAGACATCGCGGATCTTCGAAGTGATGCTGGCCACGGCCAAGCCGAGCGAACTGATGGCCGGTAAACTGATCGGCGTGGGCGCGGTGGGAATGACGCAGATCGCGATCTGGCTGGCCGCCGGGGTCGCTATCATCGGCTCGCCTTTTGCAGCCGAGATGCTCAGTGGAGAATATGCGGTTCATTTTTCCTGGACCGAAGCGGTGCTGTTCCCGGTATATTTTCTACTCGGGTACCTGCTCTACAGTTCGCTGTTCGCGGGCCTTGCGGCTACCTGCGAGACCGAACAGGAGCTGCAGATGTATATGCCGCTGGCGGCGGCGCCGACCTGGATCAGCTTTGCGCTCATTGTGATGGTGATGAACGACTCCAACTCATTCTGGTCGATTGCCGCGTCGTTGTTTCCACCCACCGCGCCGGTCATCATGTTTCTGCGCGTGGCTGCGGAGATTCCGCCGTTGTGGCAGTTTGTGGTTTCGATCGGGCTGATGGTTTTGAGCATCTGGGTTACATTGCGCATCTCGTCCAAGCTCTATCGCGTCGGAATCTTGATGTATGGGAAGCGGGCGACGTTGCCGGAGTTGGTGAAGTGGTTGCGGCATAGCTAATCCCTCACAGCTAGAATTGATGGAGTGACCGAAGACCCATCCAACCTGGCGTCATCAAGTGCGCCGCGGGCTCAGGCTCTGGAAGCTGTGTCACCGCGATTTTCTCTCAGCCAACGCATCCTGCTTGCCGTGGTTCCGCGCCTGGTGTGGGCGCTGGTTTCGATCATCGGGATGACATGGCGGTTTGAAGTGATTGGCGAGGAGGGCGCTACTCCGCTGATCAATGGCGAGGGCGCCGGCGCGAGAGTCTTCTGCTTCTGGCATCAGTGCGTACTTCCTTGCGCCATCTACTATCGGCGAACGGGCGCGACCATTCTCATAAGCCGCAGCTTCGACGGCGAGTTGATCACGCGCATCCTGGGCCTGTTCGGATTTCACGCCGTGCGCGGGTCGAGTTCGCGGGGCGCGCGCGAAGGGCTGCTGGGATTGAAGCACGTGATCGAGGAGGGCAAGCCGGCCATCTTCACCGCGGACGGGCCGCGCGGGCCGATCTACAAGACCAAGATGGGCCCCATCAAGCTGGCGCAGATGACGGGGGCACCCATCGGCGCGTTCCACCTGGAGCCGGAGCACGCCTGGAAGATGGGTTCGTGGGACAGGTTCCTGGTGCCCAGGCCTTTTACGCGTATTGTCGTGAGTTGGGCGCGATGGACTTCAGTTCCAACCGACCTGGCCTATGAGGGTTTCGAGCTCAAGCGGCAGGAGTTGAATGCGGCGATCGAGCGCGCGCGGCTCAGGGCGTACCAGCATTTCGGGAGGCCCGCGGAATGAGCGGTCTGCGCGTAGACGACTTTGACTTCGAGCTGCCCGCGGAGCTGATTGCGCAGCATCCGCCTCAAGAGCGCGGGTTGAGCCGCATGCTGGTGATGAACCGGGCCACAGGCGCGCTGGAAGACTCGGTGTTCTCGGCGCTGCCTAGCCTTCTGAGGCCGGGCGACCTGGTGGTGCTCAACAACAGCCGGGTGATTCCGGCGCGGCTTTATGCGAGTCGCACAGTGACACGCGAACGCGAGCGGCCCACGGGGCGCATCGAGGTGCTGTTGACTGAGCCGGCAGGCGAAGATCAATGGCGTGCGCTGGTGAGGCCGGGACGCAAAGTGGCGATCGGCGAGCGGCTGGTGTTTCCCGCTTCTTCAGGTGAAATTGTTCTCGAAGCTGAGGTGCTTGAGCGCGGGCAGTTTGGCGAAAGGTTATTGCGCTTTGAACCGGTAGCGGATTTCTTCGCGGTTCTCGACCGTATCGGGCACATACCCCTGCCGCCTTATATCCAGCGCGACGATGCGGAGGCGGATCGAGAAAGATACCAGACTGTTTTTGCGCAGGAGCGGGGCTCGGTGGCCGCGCCCACGGCTGGGTTGCACTTTACTCCAGAGACGCTTGCCGCACTGGCTGCGAAGGGCGTGGAGACGGCGTCGGTGACGCTGCACGTGGGGCTGGGAACGTTTGCGCCGTTGCGCGTTGAGCGCGTAGACGAGGTCCGGCTGCATCGGGAACGGTACACGATCTCACCCGCAGCGGCAAACGCGATCAATTGCGCCGTTGCCAATGGCAGGCGGATTGTTGCGGTTGGAACGACGGCCGTTCGAACCCTTGAGTCGGCGGCTCAAAAAGCCGGCGGCGGAGAGTTGACGGCTGATTCCGGAGAGACCGATATTTTTATCTCTCCGGAATTTGAGTTTCGCCTGGTGGGTGCGCTGCTGACCAATTTTCACTTGCCGCAGTCAAGCCTGCTAATGCTGGTGAGCGCGTTTGCGGATCGCGAGCGCGTGCTTGCCGCCTATCGACACGCGGTTGAGGCGCGATACCGCTTCTTCAGCTACGGCGACTGCATGTTGATAGCCTGAATTCCGGCTCGTCAGTCCCTCACCGGTGCTTCGACCCACGGTTCGCCATCGTGCCCTTCCACTTCAACCGTGTTTCTTGTGAGAGTCATGAATTCTTGAGCGACGCCATGTCGATTGAGAACCGATATTTCACGTCAGCCTTCAAGAGCCTCTCGTAGGCCTCGTTGATCTTCTGGATCGGAATCACTTCCACATCCGCCGTTATGTTGTGGGCGCCGCAGAAATCAAGCATCTCCTGGGTCTCCGCGATTCCACCGATCGCTGAGCCGGAGAGGCTGCGCCGTCCCATGATCAGGTTGAAGGCCGACACCGGAAACGGCTTTTCTGGCGCACCAACCAGGGTCAGGTTGCCATCCACGCGAAGCAGAGCGATGTACGAGTTGACATCGTGGTCGGCCGACACCGCGTCGAGGATGAAGTCGAAGCTCCCGGCGTGCTTCGCCACTTCATTGGCATCGCGCGAGACGACCACTTCGTCCGCGCCCAGGCGCAGGGCGTCATCCTTTTTGTTCGGCGACGTGGTGAACAGCACTACGTGCGCTCCCAGGGCGTGGGCGAATTTGACCCCCATATGTCCAAGGCCGCCCAGGCCGACAATGCCGACTTTCTTGCCCTTGGTCACTCCCCAGTGGTGCAGAGGCGAATAGGTCGTGATACCCGCGCAGAGAAGCGGCGCCGCGCCAGCCAGGTCGAGGTTCGGAGGAACTCTCAGAACAAACCTCTGATCGACGACGACACTGTCTGAGTAGCCGCCGTAGGTGACGCCTCCGGTATGCTTGTCAGGAAAGTTGTAAGTGAGCGTGCAGTTGTGACAAAACTGTTCAAGGTTCCGCCGGCACTCGGGACAGGTGCCGTCGGAGTCGACCATGCAGCCAACGGCCGCAATGTCGCCGGCTTTGAATTTGCTCACCGCGGAGCCCACTTTGGTGACGCGGCCGACAATTTCATGGCCCGGGACACAAGGATAGACGGTCGGCATCACGCTCTTCCACTCGTCGCGAACCTGGTGGAGATCGGAGTGGCAGACGCCGCAGAAGAGGATTTCGATTTGTACGTCGTTCTCGGTTGGATCGCGCCGCGCGATCGTGGTGGAGGCAAGCGGCGATGAAGGACTGGCAGCGGAGAATGCTTTGGCGTTAAACATAGTCGCCATTAGGATGTTCCCTTTGGGCTGGCTGATGCAAATTTAGTGGATTCGTCTTGCCAGCCTCGAACCCTTCCGGTGTATTGTGATTGAGATGACACGCCTCCGATTTTCCACACTCTTCGTCTTCGCCCTGATTCTTGCCGTCACCGTTCCCCTTCTGGCGCAATCGGCTGCTCAACCCAAACCGGAAGAAACGGAAGTATGGACTCCGGTCCCCAAGGTCGTGACACCCGGCGCGACCGATGAGGCTCCGCCTTCCGACGCAATTGTCCTCTTCGATGGCACAAACCTCGACGAATGGGTGAGCGCCCAGGACCACACGCCGGCTCAGTGGGTTGTCCACGACGGCGTGATGACGGTGAAGAAGGCGCCCGGCGTGGGCAACATCGAAACCAAGCGGAGTTTCAAGAACTACCAGCTTCACGTTGAGTGGAGGGTTCCGGAGAACATCACCGGCAGCGGCCAGGCGCGGGGCAACAGCGGCGTGTTTCTGGCCTCGCTGGGGCCGGGCGATGCGGGCTATGAGTTGCAGGTTCTCGATAACTACAACAACCCGACCTATGTAAACGGAATGGTCGGCAGCCTTTATAAGCAGAGCATCCCGCTGGCGAATCCGATGCGCCCGCCCGGCCAGTGGGAGATCTACGACGTGATTTGGACCGCGCCGGTGTTCAACGACGATGGCTCGCTCAAGACTCCGGCCTACGCGACCGTATTCCTGAACGGCGTGCTGGTCGAGGATCACTTCGCTCTCCAGGGCCAGACGCTCTACATCGGCAAGCCGTTCTACAAGAAATACGACCGCGCCCCCATCAAGCTCCAGGCCCACGGCGATAAAAGCGAGCCGATCAGCTTCAGAAACATCTGGGTGAGGGAACTGCCGTAGGCTTCCCGCTTAAGCAGGTCCGGTTCTCGATGCTGCCGCAGAATCGCGTCGGTTGCGGCAAGAGGTCTCCCATTCCTGTTGAGGCTCTCAATGCACAACGATGAAAGATTGGAGAATCGCGCAGCACCGTTGGCAATGAGTTCTAAGGAATTTCGCAAGCTGGGCTCCGAGCTTGTCGATCGTATCGCCGATTTTCTCGAATCGCTTCCAACCAGGCCGGTAACTCCCGCGGAATCTCCCGCCGACATTCGGCGTGCTCTTGGGGCTGAGCGCATGCTGCCGCTAGAGGGTAGCGACCCAGCGCAGCTGCTCCAGCATGCGGCCGGCCTGCTCTTCGATCATTCCTTATTCAACGGCCATCCTCGCTTCTGGGGATACGTTACCTCGTCGGCTGCGCCCATCGGCGCGCTGGGTGAACTACTGGCGGCCGCAGTCAACCCCAATGTTGGAGCCTGGCTGCTTTCGCCAATGGCGAGCGAGATCGAGGGGCAGACCGTGCGCTGGATTGCGGAGATGCTGGATTATCCCACGACATGTGGAGGCATTTTTGTCAGTGGCGGCAATATGGCGAATTTTGTTTGTTTTCTTGCCGGCCGACAGGCGAAAGCGCCGTGGGATGTGCGCGCGAAAGGCATGGATGGAACACGTCTCCGAGTTTACTGCTCCAACGAGACGCACACCTGGATTCAGAAGGCAGCGGACATCGCGGGCATGGGGACGGAGGCGATTCGCTGGGTACCGGTGGATCACGAGATGCGGGTAGATCTGTCGGCACTCCGAGAACAGATCGTCAGGGACATTGAAGCGGGGGACAAGCCGGCTCTGGTTGTGGGAAATGCCGGTTCAGTAAGCACGGGAGCTGTTGACCCTCTGCCGGAATTGGCGGAGCTTTGTCGCGAATTCGGACTTTGGTTCCACGTGGACGGGGCATACGGCGGCCTGGCTGCGGTTTTACCGGATGCGCCGGGTGCGTTGGCTGGGTTGCGTGAGGCAGATTCAGTGGCTGTGGACCCGCACAAGTGGCTCTATGCGCCGCTTGAGGCCGGCTGCGCGCTGGTGCGCGATCCGGAAAAGCTGCGTGCTGCTTTTGCGTATCATCCTGTCTACTATCATTTCGGCGTGGAAGCCACAAATTATTTTGACCTTGGTCCCCAGAATTCGCGCGGGTTTCGCGCCCTGAAAGTCTGGCTCGCCCTGCAACAGGTTGGACGCAGGGGCTACGAGCAAATGATCTCGGAAGATATGCGACTGGCCCGGATCCTCTTCACGCGAATTTCGCAGAACAGCGAACTTGAGGCGTTGACCCATTCCCTCAGCATTACGACTTTCCGGTTCGTGCCAACGGATCTCGGCTCGGGTAGCGAAGAAGCGGCGAGCTATCTTAACGAACTGAATCTCGCGCTGCTGACTCGCCTGCAGGGAAGCGGTGAGGCCTATCTTTCAAACGCTGTGATCCATGGAAAATTTGCTCTGCGTGCCTGCATTGTGAACTTCCGCACTTCGCTCACAGATATCGAGGCGTTGCTTCCCATTGTTCTCGAGATGGGCAGAGCTGTGGACCTCGAAATGCGGCCTGAGCACCTCCAAGCCGGGCGATAATAGACCCTGTTGGCAGCACGACTCTGTATGCAAGCAGAGTTGTGCCCGACTGTGCAAATCCGCGCCCGATTTCAATTAACCTGGAGACATAAGCTTAGAAATCAGGTAAAACTCTTTCAAGTGCTGACCCCAGACCGAACCTCAAATCCTAAAACTGACACACCCGGCCAACCTCCCCGGCTGGCGCAATCTCTGGGCCTGTTCAGTTCCACGGCCATCGTCATCGGCTCGATGATCGGCTCGGGCGTTTTTATTGTCGACGCCGACATCGCGCGCGGAACCGGCTCGCCGGCGCTGCTGCTGGGCGCCTGGGTAGTGACGGGCATTTTAACCATGATCTGCGCGCTCAGCTATGGCGAGCTGGCCGCGATGATGCCGAGAGCGGGCGGCCAGTACGTCTACCTGCGCGAGTCGCTCGGACCTTTGTGGGGATTCTTATATGGCTGGACGCTGTTCCTGGTGATCGAGACAGGAACCATCGCGGCCGTTTGCGTGGCGTTCGGCAAGTTTCTGGGTGTTTTCTTCCCTGTGATCTCGACCACCCATTGGCTCTGGCACATCGCCCACGTCCCGGCGGTTCGCGTCGGCCCCATGGTGCTTGGCAACATGGAAATTGGCGTCAGCACGGCGAACCTGGTGGGCATGTCGATTGTTATCTTCCTGGCGGTTGTGAACATCTTCGGCGTCAAACTGGGCGCTTTGATCCAGAATATCTTTACTTCAGCCAAGGCGATCTCGCTGGCCGCCCTCATCCTGCTGGCCTTTCTGGTGGGGCGCAATGCAACGGCGTGGGCCGCTAACTTTGGGTCAGGATGGGGTCAATTCTGGCAGCATTCAGGATGGAGCGCGCTGCACCCGGTGCAGGTCGGGGTAGGCGGACCCATCGTTCTGGTCAACCTGGTGGTGATCCTCGCCGTGGTGCAGGTGGGCTCGCTGTTCTCTGCCGACGCCTGGAACAACATCACTTTTACGGCCGGGGAAGTGAAGAACCCGAAAAGGAATTTGCCCCTCTCGCTGGTCCTCGGAACCGGGTTCGTGATCGCCGTCTATTTTCTGGTGTCGGTTTCCTACCTGCTGGTGCTGCCACTCGTCGGAGATCCTCACGGAACCACGTTGCTGGCGCGGGGGATTCAGTACGCGGCTGAAGATCGAGTGGCCACGGCGGCGCTCGCAGCAGTGTTTCCGGTGGGCGGCGCATTTTTGATGGCCGGGGCGATTCTCATCTCCACATTCGGTTGTGCCAACGGAATCACTTTGTCAGGCGCGCGAGCCTACTACGCCATGAGCCGCGATGGGCTGTTCTTCAAGAGCGTAGGCAAGCTGCATCCGAAGTACAACACGCCCGCGGCAGGCTTGCTGGTTCAGGCTGCGTGGACGATCGTGCTTTGCGTTTCCGGCTCGTATGGACAGCTGCTCGACTACATCATCTTTGCCGAATTGGTGTTTTACATCCTCACGATTGTCGGGCTGTTTGTCCTGCGCTATAAGCGGCCAGACGCCCCGCGACCCTATAAAGCCCTGGGGTATCCGGTGCTGCCGGCTCTCTACATCGTCATGGCTGCGTGGATATGTGTCGTATTATTGCGTTACAAGCCCCAGTACACTTGGCCGGGCCTGGTTCTGGTTCTGCTCGGCATTCCCGTATATCTATTTTGGTCGCGCCGGCAGCGGGCGGCCGGTGGTCAATTTCAATCTGATTTCAATTCATAGGGAGGATGTCCCTCAACCATGTCCAAGCTGCTGCGCATCAAGCCGATGTCGTTGCTCACGCAAGAAGCCGGTGAAGAGGGCGAGCACACGCTCAAGCGTTCTCTGGGCGCGACGAATCTCATCACACTCGGCATTGGCGCCATCATCGGCGCGGGCATCTTCGTCCTCACCGGCCAGGCCGCGGCCAAGCACGCCGGACCCTCGGTTTCCCTCAGCTTTGTGATGGCCGGCATCGTCTGCGCCTTTGCCGGACTCTGCTACGCCGAGTTTGCCTCCATCATTCCGATTGCCGGCTCTGCTTACACCTACGGATACGCTACCCTGGGTGAATTTGTGGCTTGGATCATCGGGTGGGATCTTGGACTTGAATACGGCTTTGGCGCCGGCACCGTGGCCTCCGGCTGGTCAGGCTACTTCGACAGCCTCCTGGGGCAGTTTCACATCTACATTCCGCCGCAACTTACCGCAACTCCGGGCACGCCGCTGGTCTTCTATCACCAGCAGTGGATGCCGGTGATGTCGCTTCCCTCGGGTGCGACCGGTGCCGGACTTCCCCATGCCACCGGGTTCTTCAACCTGGTTGCTATGATGGCCATCCTGGTGGTGACCGCTGTGCTGGTGATCGGCGTCAAGGAGTCGGCCAATCTGAACTCGGCGATTGTGATGGTCAAGCTTGGGGTGGTCGGAGTCTTTCTGGTTGTCGGCGGCCTCTTCCTCTTTCACCATCCCGAAGTGGCAAGAATGAACTGGCATCCCTTCATACCGCCTTCAGATGGGCACGGCAACTTCGGATGGGCCGGCCTTTCCAAGGGAGCGGCCTCGGTCTTCTTTGCCTATATCGGTTTCGACGCTGTCTCGACAGCGGCTCAAGAGGCCAAAAATCCGCAAAAGGACATGCCGCTGGGAATCCTTGGATCGCTGGTCATCTGCACCATCCTTTACATCATGGTGTCCCTTGTGCTGACCGGGCTGGTGAAATACACGCAGCTGAATGTTGCCGCTCCCGTAGCCCTCGGCATTGACGCAACCGGCGTCAGCTGGGGTTCGCTGCTGGTCAAGATCGGCGCGGTTTTCGGTCTCGGAACCGTCATGCTGGTCATGCTGCTGGGACAGTCGCGTGTGTTCTTTTCGATGTCCCGGGATGGACTTCTACCCAAATGGGCCTCGGCCATTCATCCCAAATTTCGCACTCCGTGGATTTCAACGATAACCGTCGGCGTGGTGGTGGCGATGCTGCCCGCTTTTCTGCCCGTTGACCGGCTGGCCGAACTGGTGAACATCGGCACGCTGCTGGCCTTCGTCATCGTCTGCGCCGGCGTCTGGGTGCTGCGGGTCCGCCATCCCGATCTGCATCGACCCTTCAAGACGCCCTTGGTTCCTCTTGTGCCTATACTGGGCATGGTTACGGCGCTTTACCTGATGACCAACCTACCGCTCATCACCTGGACGGTGATGGTGGTGTGGCTTCTTATCGGACTGGTCATTTACTTCAGCTATTCCATCAGGCACAGCAAGGTGCAGAAACTGCCCGTAGCCCAGGAAGGCGACTGAAGCTCGCATCTTTATTCAAATGCACAACGGCCTCCTGCAATGGAGGCCGTTGTGCAGAGATCCGATGCCCCGGTGAATTACGTTTACGCCGTCGTTTTGGCGCAGAACTCGTCAAACGCCCGTACCAGTTCGCCGGCAATCTGCTGTGCCGTCGCCTGCTCGATCACGAAGCGCTGCATCAGGTAAACCAGCTTGCCATCGCGCAGGATGGCAATGGCCGGTGACGACGGCGGGTTGCCCTCGAAATAGCTGCGCGCCTGCTCCGTCGCTTCGCGGTCCTGGCCGGCAAACACGGTGATCTTGTGATCCGGCGCGTTGGCCGAGTTGGCCAGCGCCAGGCGCACGCCGGGACGCATCTTGCCGGCGGCGCATCCGCAAATCGAGTTCACTACCAGCAGCGTCGTTCCCGCCTCGGCGAGAGCGGCGTCAACCTCTTCGGCCGTGCGGGTTTCTTTGATTCCAGCGCGCGTCAACTCCTCGCGCATCGGTATAACCATCAGTTCTGGGTACATGTATAACCTCCGGCAGGGAAGCTGCCTGTATCTATCTTATCGTCAATTCTCCGTGGCTGTGAATATGGTTCGCTTTCGCGGTACATGCTGGTCTGATCCATTCCGGTTTTGAACCGCACCAGCCGTAAAAATGCGTTAGCCTTGAACCGATGCACCTCAAAGAAAATGAGCCGCTTGCACCTCTCACCACCTTCGGCATCGGCGGTACCGCGCGTTGGTTCGTTGAAGCCCAGAGCGAAGACGAAATCGTCGAAGCCAGCGCCTGGGCGCGCGACCGCGGAATTCCCTTGTTCGTTCTGGGAGGAGGCAGCAACCTGCTCATCTCCGACGCCGGCTACCCCGGCCTGGTGCTCCACATAGCTCTCCGCGGCATAACTTCATTCGAATTGCCACCAACCCCCGACCTTCCCGCCCAGCGAATTTATCAAGCTGCCGCCGGCGAATCCTGGGACCACTGCGTGGAGCAGACTCTTGGAGCAAATTGTGCCGGAGTAGAGTGCCTCGCCGGAATCCCCGGCACCGTTGGTGGTACGCCGGTGCAGAACGTCGGCGCGTACGGCCAGGAAGTGGCTACAGTGATTGAGCGCGTTCGCGCCTACGATCTCTGTGAGTGTGAATTCGTCGAGTTCAATGCAGCCGAGTGCGCCTTCTCCTATCGCCGCAGCCGATTTAACACAACCGACCGCGGCCGCTACCTGATTACTTGCGTCGACTACCGGCTCGCGGTTGGCGGTCCCGTAGCACTGCGCTACCCGGAGCTGTATCGGGCTCTGATGGACGACCGCAAGGAAGGGGAAATGCCCAGTCCCGCCGAGGTGGCCGCGGCTGTGCGTCGAATACGGCAGAACAAAGGCATGTTGCTGGTAGAGGGCGATCCCAACTGCCGCAGTGCCGGAAGCTTTTTCAAGAACCCTGTGATTGCCGACGAGCACTTCCGAAATATTGCCGCACGCAGTGCCGATTTTCCGCGAACGTTTCCTGCAGGGCCGGGATTGGTCAAGCTGCCGGCAGCGTGGCTGATCGAGAATGCCGGGTTCTATAAAGGCTACCGGCTCGGCAAAGCCGGAATCTCAAGACGTCACACGCTGGCGCTGGTGAACTACGGGGACGCGGACCAAGGGGGCGCTAGCGCGGGGGAAATTCTGGCGCTCGCCAACGAGATCTCCATTGCAGTCGAGAACAAGTTCGGCATTCGCCTCGAAAGGGAGCCCGTCCTGGTTGGCTTTTAGCTTGAGCCCAAGCGGCCTAACAGCCGCTGCCGCTCGCCGGCCAGCACCTCGGCCGCCGGCCCCTGCGCTACTTGCCGCCCCTCGCGCAGCAGCAGCACCTCAGCCCCGATGGCCAGCGCATCGCTGACGTCATGCGTGGCCAGCACCGTCTGCACGCCGTTCGCGCGCACCCACTCCTGAAGTCGCCCCAGCAAAGCATCGCTCGCCGTCCCATCGAGCGCCGAGAACGGTTCATCGAGCAACAGCAACCGGGGCCCGGGCGCCAGCGTCCTGGCGAGCGCAACCCGCTGCGCCTGCCCTCCCGACAGCTCCTGTGGACGGCGGCTCGCCAGCACTTTAGCGTCTGCGAGTTCCAGCATCTCTTCCACACGCCTCGCCCGGCTCCCGCGCTCGAGATGCTTCAACCCATAACCGATGTTCGCCGCCGCGCTGAGGTGAGGGAACAGCGCTGCCTGTTGAGCCACCAGCCCGCACCTTCGTCGTCCCGGAGCGGTCCACAGCCGTTGATTCGTATCGGCGAGTACCTTCCCGTCAAGAACAACGCGCCCGTTCACCGGCGTCTGGAGGTGTGCCCGGTCAAGTCCGGCCACAAGGCGCAGCAGCGTAGTTTTGCCCGCTCCCGATGGCCCGAAGATCACCGTCCAGTCAGCCGCCAGGCGGCAATTCACCCGCAAATGAAATGCGCCCCGCCGCGCATCGAGAGCCAACTCAAGCACGGCGTCCTCCGCGCAGCGGCGCTTCGCGCTTTAACCCTTTGGAGTAAATGGCCGCGAGGGCGAACACGCTGAGCCCGAGCAGGATCGCGGAGGTGCGCGCGGCCGCACCGTAGTCAAAGTTTTCCACCTGGTTATAAAGCGCAATCGACAGTGTTCGCGTGGCGCCCGGAATGTCGCCGCCCAGCATCAGCACCACGCCAAACTCGCCCACCGTATGAAGAAAACTCAGCACCGCTGCGGTGACGAGCGAGCGACGAGCCAGCGGAACCAGCAGGCTGGTCACCACCCGCGCCGGCCGAGCGCCCAGCAGCCGCGCCGCATCAATCAGCGACTCCGGCACAGCCGCAAACCCAGCCACCAGTGGCTGCACCGCAAAAGGCAAGCTGTAGATCACCGACCCGACCACCAGCCCCTCAAATGAAAATGCCAGCGGATGACCGATCAGTGAGGCAATCCCGCGCCCAAATGCGGTCCGCGGCCCCAGTAGCACCAGCAGAAAGAATCCGAGCACCGTCGGCGGCAGCACCAGCGGCAATGTCGCCAGCGCCTCCACCGCAGCCAGCCAACGCCCCCGTCCCAGCACCAGGAGCGCAGCCAGCGGCACGGCCACGGCCAGCAAAATCACCGTTGTCGTGGTTGCCAGTCTGAGTGTGAGGACGAACGCTTGCCAATCCATTGTTCCTACTTCACCGGAGTCAGCCCGCTCTTGGCAAGCTCGGCCTGCACAGGAGCCGAAAGCAGGAAATCCAGCAGTCTGCGCGCCGCATCGCGTTGCTTCGAGGCGCTCATCATCACCGCACCCTGCGCGATGGGCGGGTACAGATCACGCGGGATCACAAAGTACGCGCCGCTTGAGGAAAGCCTGGGCGTCATTGCAGAAGTCAGTGAGATCAGCCCCGCATCGGCATTGCCCGAATCCACAAACTGCGCTGTTTGGGCAATGTTCTCCGCGGTTACGAGGCGCGGTTTCAAAGCATCATAGAGCTTCAGACTGGTCAGCGCAGCTACCGCTGCCCGTCCATAGGGCGCGCGGTCGGGATTGGCAACCGCCAGCCGCTTCAGATTCTGGTCGCGAAGGACATTCAGCGAGGGCGGCGGCAGATGAGAATCCTTGCGTTCCCACAACACCAGCGTGCCCTTCGCGTAGATAATGGGCGCTCCCGAAGCCTCAGCCATCCCCGCGGTATCAGCCATCCGTGCATCGATAAGGCGCTTCGGGTAGCTGAGATCTGCTGACAGAAACACGTCAAATGGCGCACCGTTCAGAATCTGCGTTGTCAGCACCGCCGACGCCTGGTATGTCGCATCCGCATGAATCCCTGTCGACTGCTGAAACTGCACGAGGATCGGCGGCAGCACTGGTTCCAGGTCAGCGGCTGCAGCCACGCGCAACCCGGTCTGCGCACAAACCGGCGCCAACAGAAACATTCCGTACAGCAATCCAAACAGGGCAAGGAAGAATCTCTTCGGCATCGATCCGGTGTGCTCCCATCGCCAGCAAAATTCGCCGTACACTGGTAGGCTAACACCAGGTATGAACGACATTCTGCACCAGTTGCGCTGCTTCGGATGCGGGGCCCGGATAGCGGGCTCTGAAGCCCGGCCCGATTTCCGCTGTGCCCTCTGCGGGGACCTCTTTGAAGTTGAATATCCCGGTTGGGACAAGCGCCGCGGACCCGAACGGCCCAATCCCGGCGCACTCAAATGGCTCTGGCGCGAGCGCCGCTGTTCCTCTGAGGCCCTCGACCAGTCCGGCGTGTGGCGCTTCCGCGAGCTTCTGCCTATCCTCGAGAGCTTCGGCAACGCGGTCACTCTTCGCGAAGGCAATACACCCCTTTACCATCTTCCCCGTGCCGCCAAGTCCCTGGGCATCGACCAGCTCTTCGCCAAGCACCAGGGTATGAATCCCACCTCGTCCTTCAAAGACACGGGCATGACCAGCGCCATGAGCGTGGCCAAGGAGCTGGGTTTCGAATGGGTCGCCTGCGCCTCCACAGGCAACACGTCGGCGGCCATGTCTGCCTACGCCGCTCGCGCCGGCCTGCGCAGCCTGGTCCTTATCCCCGACGGCAAGATAGCCTGGGGCAAGCTCTCCCAAGCCATGGACTACGGAGCCGTGACCTGCCAGCTTAAAACCGACTTCGACGGCTGCCTCCGCGTTCTCACCGAGATCGTTCGGGAATCGCCTATATATCTGCTCAATTCAGTCAATCCCTATCGCCTGGAAGGCCAGAAAACTCCTGCATTCGAGATTGCCGAGGCCTTTGACTGGAACGTCCCCGATCATCTCATCGTCCCCGGCGGGAATCTGGGCAACAGTTCCGCCCTGGGAAAGGGATTCCGCGAGCTGCATGAGCTTGGCTTGGTGGCCCGGATGCCGCGCATCTCCGTCATTCAGGCTGCCGGCGCCAACCCGCTAGTGCACAGCCTCGCAGACCACCAGGGAGAGTCGATCGAGCCGATGGAAGCGCACACCCGCGCCACCGCCATCCGCATCGGCAATCCCGCCTCGTGGCGCAAGGCCGCGCGGGCTATCCTCGACACCGGGGGCTGGTGTCTCGACGTGACCGAAGCCGAGATAGCCATTGCCAAAGCTGAGCTGGGCGCCGAGGGTCTGGGATGTGAACCGGCCTCCGCGGTCACACTCGCCGGCCTCAAGAAACTCCGTTCGCGAGGCGACATCGGCTCCGGCGAGACCGTTGTCCTGGTTCTTACCGGCCACACTCTCAAAGACGCCGACTATACGATCGACTTCCATCGGGGAACCCTGCTGCGGAAAGAGGAAGCAGCAGGCTGGGAGGCGGAGATTGCCGCCTTGCGCCGCGATGCCGTCTCTGTCGATGCCACGCCGGCCGCTGTCATGGCTGCGATGCGGGGCGCAACGTCATGAGCTCTTCAATGAACGAAGACTCATCCGCTTTCCGCCTTCGTTTGCCGGCCACTTCCGCCAATCTTGGACCCGGATTCGACACCATCGCCATCGCGCTCGACTTCTATCTCGAAATCGAAGCTTCCCCCGCGCAACAGTTCTCCATCGACGCCCGCGGCCGCGACTTGGAGCGCTGTGCGCGGCTGGATGACAACCTGGTCCTGGAGGCGTACAAGGCTACGCTAGCTGCGCACAATCGGCCCATCGTGCCCCTCGCCCTGCGAATGAAGAACGACATTCCCCTGGGTATGGGTTGCGGCTCATCGGCTGCCGGCCGCCTTGCCGCGATCGCTCTCGCCGTGCACTTTGGGCAACTGGGTTGGGATACCGAACGAATCCTGGAAGAGGCATACGTGCTCGAGGGCCACCCGGACAACGTGGCCGCCTGCTGGCTGGGCGGCTTTGTGGCTGCCGCCTGCGAAGGCAAGACGGTGCGAGTTGCGCAGGTGACTCCGCCGCCGGACTGGCGCGCCATCGTTGCGTTTCCCGCCGAACCCCTGTCCACTACTGAAGCGCGATCAGTGCTCCCGCGACGTTATTCTCTTGCGGACGTCGTCTCCAATCTGCAATCGGTCTCGCTGCTGGGCCTCGCCTTCGCTCAAGGCCGCGCCGACTTGCTTCGTATCGCTATGCGCGATCGCATCCATCAGCCTTATCGTGCCTCGATTTGTACTTTATTGCCCTTGCTGCTTCCCCTGGTGGGCCAGCACGCCATCATGGGGGTGGCTTTGAGCGGCGCTGGACCGGCTGTATTGGCGGTAGTGGAGAGTGACGCCGGACTGGGCTTGGCCGAAGCAGCCATCCGAAACGCGATCGGAGATGCACGTCAGGTCGAGATCAAGCAGTGCCGGTTCCCGGCGCCGTCTGAAGAGTACCGGCACATCCAGTTGCCATCCGGCCCCGGTCTTTGAGCCTCGTTATCATTGAATCAATTTCGCGACGGGTGGTTGCCTTTTCAGTTACCTACCATCCGGTGTTATTACTGGTTGATTACCTAAGTTCGCTTGCAATTTGGGGGTAGAACACCTAAATTCGCTTGCGTGAGCAGTTCTGGGGGAGGGCTGCTCTAGCGCCCGTGATCCCTACAAGGGATCCGGGCGCTTCTGTTTGTGCCCAAGGTATATCGGAGGGGGCAAGGTTTAAGCCTGGCAGCGTTTAGCTGACCGTTTCTACCCCATCCCACGACTTCCTCGGTCCTCCGTCGCCGGGATCCGCACCCCTTGCGACTTTACCTCCTTATCCGCATCCTATAGACCGGGTTTCCTGTACACTTTCACTAGAACGGGAACCTCAAGGAGAAACATGGCAGGCTTGGGTGTTTTGGAAGTCAACGATGCAAATTTTGACCAGGAAGTGCTGCAAAGCGAAGTGCCGGTACTGGTAGATTTCTGGGCTGTGTGGTGCGGTCCATGCAAAGCCATCGGACCCATTGTGGATAGCGTAGCCACCACGTATGCCGGGAAGCTGAAAGTCGTCAAGGTGAACGTGGACCAAAACGGCGCCACGCCGTCGCGCTACGGGATTCGCGGCATTCCCGCCCTCCTTTTTTTCAAGGGAGGCAAGGTTGCCGATCAGATCGTCGGCTACGTGCCCCAGAATGTCATCGAGGAAAAGGTGCAGCGCGTCCTCGCTCAGAGCGGCGTAACCCAGTCTGCATAGCGATCGAGATCCTTGGAGAGTTTGAGCATTCAATTCGGTTGTTGCGCCGGAACTGGTGCTCAAACGAATTGTTCCCGCGCTGCTGCGGCGTCAGTCTCCGCGTCGAAACTGAATGATACGGCGCCTATCGCGTTTGGATGGCCGCCGGCCGGGAACGGGGGCAATCTCCCGGTTTGCCTTGCGTTCTTCAGCGAGCTTCGCGCGCGCCTCGCGGCTCGGCGCGGTCTCCGCATAGAGTACCTGCGCTACTGCCGCCGGACCGCGCATCTGGCTCACCCCGAGGACATCGATTTCGAAGATCCCCCCCTCGTTCTCTATGCGCAGCCTGTCGCCGACATGCACTTCGCGTGCCGGCTTGGCGACTGATTGATTGGATTGAATCCTGCCCAGTTCGCAGGCCCGTGCAGCCAGAGCCCGTGTCTTGAAGAAACGTGCCGCCCATAGCCATTTGTCGATTCGTACCGTTGACATTTTGGGAACCACGAAGCCGCCGATGAGGGAGCCTGCCGGTCAGGCCACGCTGTCGACCCTCCAGATATATAAGTGGTCTGCATCGCTTGAGGTCGCAACTTCGATTCCTCTTTGTCTGGTTGCCCGGTTCAACGCCGAGCGGATATTCTCCTTGGAATCGGGCAGCGCGGAGAGGGGGACTTTCAGCGCTTTGCCGCTCTCGAGGCGATCGATGTCGTCCAACAACTGGGTCACGATCCTTTTGTGTTTTCCTTCGCGACCCTTTGGCACCTCATCCTGGAAAATCTCCTGAAAATTCAATGGTTCAATCTGCGTTCCTTCTGCCATGGGACCCTCCCTCGTTAATTGATCTGCTCTTTCTTAACGTATGGCAAACGTTTCGTTAAACTAACGCACTAGTAAAAGTATACTACCCTAACCCAACGAATTTCAAGTTCTATGATATCGCGTTTCATTTCTGCGTCGTGTATCTGAATTTGCGTACCCGCCCGTAGGGACCCTAACTTCGAGATTTCGATCGTATTCGCAAAGAGTTGACCCGCGTCAAAGAAAAGGTGTTACGGTGCACGGTAGAGGTGCATTTGAATATGAGCGGTAGACGTCCTTCCCCCGTCGTACCCATCGATCAAGTTCCCGCGGCAGACACCAGCGCGTATCGTCCCGTCGTACTGGTAGTCGATGACGAATCTGCCATTGCCGACACTCTGACCGAAATCCTTTCTCGAAGCGGCTACGCCGCCATGGCAGCCTATGACGGAAATGGAGCTCTTGAGACGGCGCTGCTGACCCCACCCGAATTGCTCATCACCGATGTGGTTCTGCCCGGCATGAGCGGCATCGAGCTTGCCATTACCCTGAAGCGCATCTTCCCCGACCTGAAAATCCTGCTTTTCTCCGGCCAGGCTTCGACCGCCGACCTGCTGACTTCGGCCAAGCGCGAAGGGCACCACTTCACCTTGCTCACCAAACCCGTGCACCCCAGGGACCTTCTGGCGCGCGTCTCTGACAGTCTTAAACCCCGCGCGTCGCAAATTGCCGCGGTATCGAACTAAGAAATTTCTACCCGACACAGGAACTGAATTCGGACTTTCGTTTTGTCTGGAACGAAAGGACTTTTTCGGGTTTCTCTTCTTCCTCAGACTGGGCGGTCGTAACTCGGCGCGGCCGCCTAATCCCCCAGCGCCTGCCACACGTAATCCGAACGTTACCCTGAAGCGTCGTTACCCTGAAGCGTCGTTACCCTGAAGCGTCGATACCCTGAAGCGTCGATACCCTGAAGCGTCGATCTGATGCTCCATTCGCCATTGATGGCGAATACGCCCGCCACAAGCAGAAACGAAACACGCTGGTCGCTGACATGCGCATCATCGTAGCAGGATTGCGATCGAGTTCTGCGCTCCGACCGGGAAGCATGCGCGCTGTCCGATCGAGCGCTCGCGGAATCCGTGATGTGAGTCACCGTCAAGCCACTCGGAAAGGTCTAGAGTCGTTTTCCACAGGCGAGAGAGGGTCGGAAACCTGAACTGCCAGCGGCCTGCTCAACCCGCGGCGATCATCGTCCGTGCATGGAACCGATTCAGGATCGAACCGCTCCAGCATCGCCCGGCCCCGATTCGCTCGCTCTCGAACGGAAGGGAGGGACCAACCATGAACAGCCCATGTCGAAATTGCGGACTGCAACTCGAGTCGCCGTGGAGCTTTTGTCCTCATTGCGGAAGTCGAAGCGCGCCTGCCGTTCAAGCTCCTGCCCATGTGCACGACCACGAAAATGCTCCCGTGAAGGGCGCGTTTGGCGGACTTGTTCTGGGCGTGATCGTAGCCCCGGTCCTCATCATTGTCGGCGGCATGCTCTGCCTGACTGGACTTGGCGCATTCGCCGGTGTCCCCATGATCATCGCAGGCTTCTGCTCGCCTCTGCTCGGCCCCATGCTGGGCATCAGCGCCATTCATGGCAAGTGTCCGTGGTGCGGTGTCGAAGTAAGCAGCGTCGCGCCCCTCGATGGCTTCTGCTGTGAAAAATGCAACGGAAAGATCGCCGTAAAGCGCAGAGAACTGGTCAGGGCCCAGTGAGCCGGCGCCCTCAAACCGCCTGCTGAGTCTCATGGAAGTGCCGCCAGATCGTCTCCGCGGTCTTGCGCGAGACCACCGCCGCAAGCGACTCCGCGGTTGCCTGCTGCACATCGCGCAGGCTGCCAAAATGCGTCAGCAGCCGTTGCCGCGTCTGCGCACCTACGCCGGGAATGCTCAGCAGCTCCGAATCTCGATCGCGCATCGCCCTCCGTTGCCGGTGATAGCTCACCGCGAACCGATGGCTCTCGTCGCGAATCAACTGCACCAGGTGCAACACCGGCGATCTCCGGTCCAGAACAATCGGCTCCTCTTCATTTCCGTAGAGGTAGATAATCTCCTCGCGCTTGGCAATCGACGCCAGAGGTTGCGAGGTCAGCCCAAGCGACTCCAGCGCCTCTGCCGCCGCGTGCAGTTGGCCCAATCCGCCATCGATCAAAACCAGCGATGGCATTGGCTGCCCTTCTTCCTTAAGCCGCCGATAGCGCCGCTCCACCACCTCTCGCATTGAAGCGAAATCGTCAACTCCCGGCACCGTCATCACTTTGAACTTGCGGTAGAGTGACTTGTTCATCTTGCCGTCTTCCCACACCACCATCGACGCCACCGTCTCCGCGCCCTGGATGTGCGAGATATCGAAGCACTCGATCCGCCTGGGCAGCTCCGGCAACATCAGCGAATCGGCCAGCGCCTCCTGAATGGCTTTGCGCGAAGGCTCCAGCACGCGGAAGCGCTGCGTGTAGGACTGTTTCGCATTCTGGCCCGCCAAATCAACGAGCGACCGCTTCTCGCCTCGCTGCGGGACGGCCAGTTCGATGCGATGCCCGGTTCGCTCGCTCAACAGTGCTGCAAGTGTCTCGCGATCTTCAAAATCCACCGGTACAAGAATCGAGCGCGGAACGTACTGCTGATCGATGTAGAGCTGCTTGAGCAGGGCAGAGAAGACCCTGCCTGCATGAAACTCGACTTTTGCCCCGCTCTCGCCGGCTTCTTCGGCAGACCCCTCCATCAACTCCGGCAGATCCTCCCAGAAGAACTCGCGCCGGTCCACGATCTTCCCCGCACGCATGTGAAACAGATTCACCGCCAGGTTGCCCTCTTCAAAGTGGAATCCGAAGACGTCCGCATCGTCGTCCTGTTCAGCCGTCGCAATCCGCTGCTTCTCCTGCAGTTGATGCACCGTCGAAAGCTGATCGCGCAGCCGGGCAGCCGCCTCGAAATGTTCTGCCTCCGCAGCCGCTGTCATGCGCGCCGTCAAAGTCCGTTGCAGCTCGCTGTGCCGCCCCTCGAGAAAAAGCTGTGCGTCGCGTACCGCTTCTTTGTAAGCCTCTGGAGTCGTCAACCCGTCAACGCACGGGCCCAGGCAGCGATGAATGTAGTACTGCAGGCAGGCCCGCGGGTGATAGCGCGACAGATCGACTTTGCAGCTCGGCAACAAAAAGCTGCGATGTATCAGCTCCACCACGCGATAGGCCAGATTGCCCGGAAAGTAGGGCCCATAGTAGGCTGAGCCATCCTTGCGCAGTCTGCGCGTGACAAAGACCTTAGGGAAGCGGTCTGCCAGCGTCAGCTTCACGTAGGGATAGGTCTTGTCGTCGCGCAGCAGGATATTGAATCGCGGCTTACGCTGCTTGATCAGGTTGTTTTCGAGCGCCAGCGCCTCATGCTCGTTGGCAACCAGAATGTAATCCAGATCGACAGCCTCTCGCATGAGCGAGCCGGTCTTGGCGTTAGCCTGCGATGCTTCCAGCAGGTACGACCGCACGCGCGATCGCAGGTTGTTGGCCTTGCCTACATAAATCACCTGGCCCTCGGCGTTCTTATAGAGGTACACGCCGGGCTGGGTCGGCAGCGTTCGTATTTTTTCGTATAAATCCATAGGACGGTTCCGCTGACGAGTGGTTGCGTGAGGAGTGAGCCAGTTTCCAGAATAACGGCTACTTCACCCGCAGGATACCGATTGATCGCTCGGGTGGAGATTTCAGTTCCGGCGACCAACAGAAGCGCGTAAATCCTCTCCTTAGCGGTAAAAAATACACGGCGATTGCTCTTCAACCAATCGCATTTGATAGCATAACAACTTTGTATTCAGCGGATTAAAACTACGGGGCAAATGGTGCGCCACGTGCTGCATCTTATTTCGTGTTAGCAAAATCCACCACGATGGCGGTGGGTCACTTCAACTGGCCATCGAAAGGATAAAAACAGTGATTCAGCAAAGAAAGCTTGGGTACGTTCTTGCTATGGCGGCTTTGGCGATGGTGGGAGCAACGGGATGCGCGACCAAGAACTACGTGCGCACACAGACTGCACCTCTGGCTGCACACACCGGCCAACTCGATAATGAGACGGCTGAAAACAACCGGCAGATTCACAATGTGGATCAGAGCGCCCAGGCCGGCATCAAGCAGGCACAGAGTTCGGCAGACACGGCAAAACAGAATGCTGAGAATGCGAGCAAAGCCGCCAGCGATGCCGACAATGCCGCAAATCAGGTTGCCACCCGCGCCGACTCGCTCGACAGCGTAATCAAGGGGCTGGATAACTATAAGCCGGTTGCCAATGTCTCGGTCACCTTCGGATTCGATAAGGCGCTGCTGACCAAAGATGACCGCGATCAGCTGGACCAGTTCGCTGCACAGCTCACCTCGGCCAAGGGCTACATTCTTGAGGTTACCGGAGGAACTGACTCGGTCGGGCCGGCAGATTACAATTACGATCTGAGCCAGCGCCGCGCGGACGCTGTTGTTCAGTACCTGGTCAGCAAGTACAACATTCCCCCGCACCGCTTCTATCTGATCGGCATCGGCAAGGAGAATGCTGTCGCGCCCAACAACACGGCCGCTGGCCGCAAGGAAAATCGTCGCGTGCAGGTGCAGTTGCTGTCGAATATGAGCAACAACAGCTCAGCCTCAACCAATGGAGGTCTGTAGTCCTCTCCTTCGGAGCACGTACATCACCAGAAAAAGGGCAGACCTCCTATGGCTCTGCCCTTATTTTCTTCCTGAAACGAGTTCCGGACCACTCGTTAAGCCGAAAGGCAAATCACTCGTTAAGCTGAAAGCAAGTGCTCCGCCCGGACTTCCTTGGCGGTGAACAACCGCAGGAACGGCGCGCCCTGAGCTGCCGTTTCGACAGCCGGCCGGCCATTCGCTTCCTCGCGTTCCACTATACACACCACGGCCACAACGTTCATGCCAGCCTCGCGCGCCGCTTCGATCGCTGCGATTGTGGAGGCCCCGGTCGTGCAAACGTCGTCCACGATCACCACCCGCGCGCCTTCCCGGCAGAAGCCTTCGATCCGCCGCCCCGTTCCGTGGGCTTTCTCTGCCTTGCGTACCAGAAAGCCGTGAATCAGCTGAGCGCCCTCTCGCGAAATTGCCCGCCACGCGCTGGCCGTAGCCACATTGGAAACGATGGGGTCCGCGCCGAGGGTCATGCCGCCCACCGCATCGGCCGCGATCTCTTTCGCTTCGAGTAACTCGAGAATCGTGTGGCCTGTCAACCGCCCGCCCTCGGCGTGCAGCGTCGTCGTCCGGCAATCGATGTAGTAGTCGCTCGTTCCGCCCGAGGAGAGTTTGAATTCGCCCAGCCTGAAGCTGGTTCGCGCCAGCAGAGTCAGCAATTGTTCTGCATGCAGAGTAGAAACCATAGTTATCAATTGTAAGGTCTCTCGATTCAGATGATGAAACGTCTGCGCGCCCACCGGGCTGTCACTGAACACCGACAAGCCACGGGCTCACTGGCTCACTGTCCACTGTCTTTACATTCTGTCCAGGTGCCTGAATCCGCCCGTCCCCACCAGCATGATCGCGAACAGCATGAAGTTATACGAAGCATGGACCAGAGTGCTCGAAGCCAGCGATCGCGTTGATAGCCGCACGGCGCACAAAACGATGCTTACGCCGACCAGCAGCAAAAACGGCCCGAGCGAGTAACCCGTCTGCGCCGCATGCATCCCGGCAAATGGCAGGCTGGTCAGCACCGCCCCCGCCGCCATCGCTCCAAACGACCATTGCGGATGTCCGTTTTCGCCCAACGGCCTCTCCGGCACGTTGTACATCTGCTCGGCAATCCAGTCGTAAGCGGTGCAGAGCGAAGGCAGCAGAAATCCTCGAAAAAAAATCTCTTCGGAAAACGGCGCCGCGGTTATGCCAAAGGCGAACAGCAGCCAGGCCGCTCCCGGCTCACGGAAGATCTTCTCGATCGGCGCGTGCGACGGCCCCGGCAGCGCCCAACTGTTGAGCAGCGCCAGCAGGAAGCAAACAAATGCCGTTCCCAGCAGCCACTTCCACTGTCGTTTTGCGGCCCCTGCGTTCCATTGAATCCCGGCGAAGAAGCTTTTGTGCCACAGCAGCGGAAAAATTGCCATGGATCCCAACAGGGTGAACAGGTAGATAAGCCCCTCGCTGCCCAGCGTGTAATGAATTTCGGTCGCCGTCCCCTGGATGTTCGTCACTCCATAAAGGCGGAAATGCAGCGCCAGCAGAATCAGCAGAACCGCACCCACGAATCCCCCGATCAAAATGACCATGAGCAGCAGGAAATGAGCGAAATTGGGAATCCGCGCCGGGGGTCGTGCTACAGTTTGCGTGAACTGCTGGAACATTGGAGGGACAGTTTCCAGCATCCCATCCGGCGCTTGAGCAGGTTCAAACTCGTCAGCCAATGCCCCATCAGTTTCTGGGAAAGGAGACCCCGCAAGAGGGACCTCTGTCAGCAGGGCCTCGCTCTCGAGCGGCGGCGCAATCGCGCCCCCGGCTTCGGCTTCACCGTGGCTTGCTGTTTCCCGCTCGCTCAGCGTCTCATCTTCGGGAATACTGCTCATCGAACACTCCTCTTCTTCTTTCCGGGAGTTGCACTTTTCCGGCTTTTCGAGTTTGGCTTGCCGCCAGCCGCGTCCGCCGTTTTCGCATTCCCCAACTCAGTTTCGTTTCCGGACCCACTCGCCGGGCCCTCGCCGATCGTTTCCGGCAGGCTCACTTCTTCAAACTCCGCCGTCGCCAGCCGCCCGCTCTCTGCTGTGTAGTACCGCATCAGGAACTGTCCCGTGTACGACCCTGGAGTGGCGGCAATCTTTGCCGGCCTGCCTTCGCCCACCACGCGCCCGCCGTCCTCGCCGCCCTCCGGGCCCAGGTCGAGAACCCAGTCCGCATTCCGGATCACGTCCAGGTTGTGTTCGATGATAATGACCGAATTGCCCAGGTCAGTCAGCCGGTGCAGCACCTCAAGAAGCTTGCGTACATCGTCGAAATGCAGTCCCGTGGTCGGCTCATCCAGCAGGTAAAGCGTCCTGCCCGTCTGCCGTTTGGAGAGCTCCCGGGCCAGCTTCATCCTCTGCGCCTCACCGCCCGACAACGTTGTCGCGCTCTGTCCCAGGTGCACGTAGCCCAGCCCCACATCCACCAGCGTCTGCAGCTTCTGCTTGACAGAAGGCACATCGGTCAACAGCGGCAACGCGTCTTCGATGGTGAGATCGAGAATGTCAGCGATGGAATGGCCATGAAACTTTACCGCCAGCGTTTCCTGGTTGTACCGCCGTCCGTTGCACACCTCGCACTGCACATAGACGTCAGGCATGAAGTTCATCTCGATGCGCCGCTGTCCGTCGCCCTGGCAGGCCTCGCACCGCCCGCCCGTTACATTGAAGCTGAACCGGCCCGGCTTGTAGCCACGCTCCCGCGACTCCGGCAGCATGGCAAACAGGTCGCGAATCGGCGAAAACACCTGCGTGTAAGTGGCGGGATTCGAGCGCGGCGTTCTGCCGATCGGAGACTGGTCGATGCGCACCACCTTATCGATCTGCTCTGCTCCGGTGAGCGCATCGTGAGCCCCCGGTTCCTCGCGCGAACCGTAAATGGTCTTGGCCAGCGAGCGGTAAAGAATGTCGTTGATCAGCGTGCTCTTCCCGCTGCCGCTCACGCCCGTCACCACCGTCATCACACCCAGCGGAATGCGGATATTCACGTCCTGCAGGTTGTGTTCCCGGGCTCCGGTCACAGAGAGCCATTTGCCGGTGAGCGGCCGCGGCTTGTCGCGCTGCAGCATGGTTGCCTCGCCGCTCAGGTAGCGCCCGGTCAGCGAGCCCGGAGCAGCCATGATCTCTTCCGGCGTCCCCTCCGCCACCACGCCGCCGCCCAGCCGTCCTGCACCCGGCCCCAGGTCAAGCACGTAATCCGCGTGGCGGATGGTATCTTCATCGTGCTCTACCACCAGCACCGTGTTGCCCAGGTCGCGCAGTCTTTCGAGCGCCTGAATCAGCCGCATGTTATCGCGCTGGTGCAGCCCGATCGAAGGCTCGTCGAGGACATAGAGCACGCCGCGCAGCCGCGAACCGATCTGAGTCGCCAGCCTGATGCGCTGGCCTTCCCCGCCGGAGAGCGTGGCCGCGTTGCGATCAAGCGCCAGGTACTTCAGTCCTACAGCGCAAAGAAATTCCAGACGCTCGACGATCTCGCGGCGGATGCGCTCCGCTACCAGCGCCTCACGGTCGGTGAAGGTGAGATTAATGGCCGCCGAGAGCGCACGATTCAGGGGCAGGGCAGTGAAGTCGGCAATCGACAGCCCTCCTATCTTCACCGCCAGCGACTCCGGACGGAGCCGCTTGCCGCGGCAAACCGGGCATGGCGTCGCCGACATGAAGCTCATCATGTACTCGCGGTAGCCATCACTGCGCGCCTCATCGATTGAATCCCGCAGATAACTCAGAATCCCGTGAAATCCCGTGCGCGGCGCCTCGCCCTTGGGCGGCCCATAGACCAGAATGTGCTGTTGCCGGGCCGGCAAATCTTCAAATGGAGCCTTCAAGTCGATCTTGTATCGATCCGCTGCCAGCTGAATCAGCTTGAGCAGATACTGAGACGCCGATCCCGGACCGAGACCGCCATCGAGCAGCGGCTTCGACCAGTCCGTAATCACCTTGGCCGGGTCCAGATCGTAAAGCGAGCCCAATCCATGGCACTCCGGGCAGGCCCCGAATGTCGAATTGAACGAGAAGCTGCGCGGCTCGAGCTTGGGCACATCAAGTCCGCACTCGGGGCAGGCCATCGACGAAGAAAACAGATGCTCCTCGCCTCCGCTTACGGCTACCAGGACCAGCCCGTTGGCCAGTTGCAGAGCCTTCGTTACTGCCTGCTCGAGGCGCTTCTCGATCGACGGCTTGCCGCCGGTGGGCGCAGTTGCCGGCGTGGAGCCTGCGGCCGCAGCACCGCTGGTTTCAGCACCCGCAGCCTGCTTCAGCAAGATCCTGTCGATCACCGCTTCGATGGTGTGATTCTTACGCCGGTCCAGCGCCAGAGGTTCTGACAGGTCGCGGATTTCGCCGTCTACCCGCGCGCGAAACCCCTGCTGGTCAAGCTGGTCGAGCATCTCCTTGAATTCGCCTTTGCGGCCTCGCACCATGGGTGCCATCACCGACACCCGTTCGCTCTTGCCCAGTTCCACGATGCGCTGCACCATCTGTTCGGTCGTCTGCCGTGCAATCGGCCGCCCGCAGTTTGGGCAATGCGGTGTTCCCACCGATGCATACAAGAGCCGCAGGTAGTCGTAGATTTCGGTAATCGTGCCCACCGTCGATCGCGGACTACGGCTGGTCGTCTTCTGCTCGATCGAAATCGCCGGGCTCAGTCCCTCGATCGAGTCCACATCCGGCCGCTCTATCTGGTCCAGGAACTGCCGCGCATACGCCGATAGCGTTTCCACATAGCGCCGCTGGCCCTCCGCATAAATGGTGTCGAAGGCCAGGGAACTCTTTCCCGAACCCGACAGGCCGGTTACCACAGTGAGCGTATTGCGGGGTATGCGCACATTGATGTCGCGCAGGTTGTGCTGGCGCGCTCCCCGCACCGAGATGTGCGTAATTGGCATGGTTTGGCTTTTGTTCAGTTTCGGGAATTCTCTAGGGCAAAGGAGTCGCTACCTGTTGAACCAACGGCAACGCCCTGGGGGTATTCTAGTTGTCAATAGAAAGCAGGGTCAATGGAGCGGTCTATCTGCGACAATCGCAGAGACGAATGCTGCGCACCTGTGCCGCTTGCCGATCAGAGTGCGTTCGCGTTGCGGCATTTCGGAGATTCGTGCCGTAGACCAGGGGCGTGAAAAATGGCGGATTTGTTCAATCTGGTAATGTTGATTCTGGCTTCGATCGGCGCAATGGCATTTGGCATCCTTTCAGCCTATGCAATCCTGCGCGCGGGCTTCGCGCTCATTGCTCCTCAGCCACCGGTAATTGCTGTCAAGACCGGTGCGCCACAAGCCGCCCGCGTGTCCTGATCCCCGCGGCAAATCTCTTTCAGGCGACAATTCGAACTGAACTGGACAACTTGCCCCGGCCCTTTAAGGGGTGCTCTTCAATTCTGCGGATTATTCGGTGTAGCGTATGGAGGGTTGGTTTGCGGTGGCTGCGGTGGCAGCTGGGGCATACCTTGTCTTTCGTTTCTCATCTCCGGTTGAGCGCCAAACGGTACCATGCCGTTGCGATAGGGTTGAGATGGGGGTTCCGGCGGAGTCTCCGGTTCCTCTTCGGCAACAGCGTTAGCGGGCTGCGGGGGACCCGCGATCGGGGCTGGGCCCGTCGGCTTCGAACTCAACACAATCTCGCGCGGCGTTCCCTCGCCCTGATCGCCGATCAGCACCACGTTATACCCGGAACCGTCCAGGAGCTGGGAAAGCACCTCCCGCGCCGTCCCTGGCCCGTAGCTGCCGAACACCCGCTGATCGGCTGAGAATCCCTCCAGCTTTGCGCCCGTCGCCGTGGAAACATCCTTCAAAATCTGCTCCAGGCTCGAGTTCGACGCCTCGACGTGCAGTCCATGACTGTCCCAAACCACCGTCGCAGCATGGGGATGATCGTTCGCAGGCCAGTACGGAGCCGGAGGCGCCGCTGGAACAACGGGCGCTTGCGCCGCAGCCTGCGTTGCCGAAGGCTTCACCGCCGACCGCTTGTGAGGATGAACCGTTTTCTTTTGAGGCGCCGTCACCGTGCTGCCCGCCGACGCCGGAGTCTGAGCCGCGCCCACCGCGGCTTGTCCTAGGCCGGCCGCGCCCACTCGCTCAAGGCTTGCGAGACTGAATAGCCCGGCGAAAACCGTCAGCAATGTCGCCATGCGCAAGGTCGGAGGCACGCAAACCATCGTGACTCGTGAAGACAGGCCCTGCATCGTTCCGTATTTTTGCATCGGAATCGGCCCTCCCTTGCAGACTTGTTTGACCGGGCTGTCCGCGATAGTCCCTGAATCTCCGCGCCGCTCTACTGTACTAGACTAGCAGTGACCCTCGGACGCTCAAAATCCGCGTCTAAGGAGCAGAAAGGATTTCTCGCAGATGCGCTTCTGCTGGAAGCTATTCGCCGCCTTGGCATTGATTGCGGTTGCCTTGTCGAGCCAGGCCGCGACCTGCACCATGCAGGCCGAACTTTCTCCCCAGGATCGCGATGCCCTGGCTGCAGCCTCGGGGCGCATTACGCAGGCCATCGTCAGCCAGGATCTTGTCTCGTTGAAAGCCGATCTGCTGCCCTCCGAAGCGTCCGCATGGGATGGCATCAGCGGAGCCGCCGGACAAGCCCAGTCCCTTACCCAGGGCGGCCAGATCCAGATTCAGAGCGTCTATCTGCTCGATGCCGCAAGTCAGCCTGCCCCAGCCGACACCGAGTTTTTCTGCTCCAATTCCAGCGGATCGCTCACCATCACCATCACCATGCGTAACCTGCCGCCGGGCCGCTATGCCGTCATCCTGGCCAGCGCAACGGGGTCGCCGCTGGGCGGACAGCTGGGCCTCGTTCTTGCCTGGGACAGCTCCTCGAGCGCATGGCGCCTGGCCGGTCTCACTGTGCGTCAGGGTGTTTTTGACGGGCACGATGGCGTCTGGTACTGGAAGCGTGCCCGCGAACTCGCCAAAACTGATCCCTGGAGCGCATGGTACAGCTACGATACGGCCCACTACCTGCTGTTGCCGGTCGATTTTCTTTCCTCACCCAACCTCGACAAACTCCGCGAGGAACAATCGCAGATTGCATCTTCGCCGCAGGGCGCCTTTCCGCTCACCATTCCCGACGGAGATCGCACCTGGAAAATCGACGGAGTTGGACTCGACGCCTCGCTTCACGAGCCTGATCTCGGCGTAGCCTATGATTCAACCGGTGTCACCGATCCCGCCGCCCTGCGCACGGAAGCGATTGCCGTGCTCAGCGCCTTTCTGAAGGCGCAGCCCGGAATCCGCGCCAACTTCCACGGCCTCTGGGCCTATTCCGTGAAGAACGGAAACCGGAATCCGATCATGGAACTGCCCATGGCGAAGATACCGTAGACGCAAGTGGACAGCAGACAGCGGACAGTGGTCAGTCCGGTCCAGACTGAACTGAGAGCGCACACCGCATCGCATAAGCCGAGCCGGTGACTGCCATAAACGACCGAGTGCGCCTATCATTAGATGTCATAAATGACCACTGTCAACTGACCGCTGTCCACTGTCAACTGTCCTCCAAGGAAAACCCATGATCGACCTCCGTTCCGATACAGTCACACGGCCCAGCCCGGAGATGCGCGCCGCCATGGCCGCGGCCGAGGTGGGCGACGATGTGTATGGGGAAGACCCTACAGTCAACCTCCTTGAACGCCGCTCTGCCGAGGCGTTTGCGCGCGAAGCGGCACTTTTCGTTCCCACCGGCACCATGGGCAACCAGATTGCTATCCGCCTGCATACGCAGCCCGGGCAGGAGGTCATCGCCGAGTCGCGCGCCCATATTCTTGATTGGGAGATGGCGACAACCGCAGTCTTCTCCGGATGCCTCATCCGCGCAGTTCCGGCGGAAGGCGGCATTCTCACCTGGAAGCACATCGAGCCAGTTATACAGCCCTACGGCGCGCTCCGCGCCCCCACCGGCCTCATCGAGATCGAGAACACGGCCAACCTAGCCGGCGGCCGCTGCACGCGCCTCGGCGTTCTCGAAGAGATCTGGGCCAACGCAAAAGAGCGCAAGCTCCCCACTCACCTCGATGGAGCGCGCATCTTCAACGCCGCCATCGCCCTCGGCGTCGACGTCGTCAGCCTCACCCGCGGGTTCGATACGGTGATGTTTTGCCTGTCGAAGGGACTGGGCGCTCCGGTTGGTTCCATGCTGGTCGGTTCAGCCGAGCTGATAGCGCGGGCACGCATCTACCGCAAAGCCCTTGGAGGCGGCATGAGGCAGGCGGGGATTCTGGCCGCAGCCGGGCTCATCGCCCTGGAGCAGGGCCCCAAGCGGCTCCATGAAGACCACGCCAACGCGCGGCTGCTGGCCGAGGCGCTCGCCAACACCCCCGGTGCCACCATCAACCTCAAGTCGGTCGAGACCAACATCGTCATCTTCCGGCTCACTGCCGGCCACGGTGCGCCCGACCTCGTCTCCCGCCTCAAGGAACGCGGAATTCTCGCCTCCGCCTTCAGCCCTGATGCCATCCGCCTCGTTACGCATCTCGACGTCAGCAGAGGCAACACAATCGATGTTGCTGAAGCTCTGACTGAAGAGATCGAAGCCGGGGCAGGGAATTCGGTCCTCTGATATTTAACGAGCCATAGACGCGATAGCCCAATTTTCGACGCACTCAGCGCCAAAGATTGGGCTATCGCTTTTGGTTAAAGCCAGCCCGCTTCTTAGAACAGATTCCACAACGACTGGTTATAGACTTCGTGGTGGAACTGCACCTCGGAGCCTTTCACGAACGTTCCCAACTCACGCGGCGACCGGTTCGCGGCAGCCTGCTTCAGGTCTGCATAACGGCCTTGCACATCGGCGCCAAGTATTTCGCCGATCCACGTCGATTCCTTGAAATCCTCGATCGCCTGCTGGATATTATCGGGCAGATAGCGGCCGCCCGCGCGCAAATTATCCTGCGTCGAAATGGACCCGTCGATGCCCGTCTTGAAGATGCTGTAGAGCGACAGGTAAGGATTCGCGTCCGGCGCCACCGCGCGCACCTCGGTGCGCATGGAACGATGATTCCCGATGGGCACGCGAACCATGGCGCCGCGGTCCGTCGCCGAGGCCCGAATTTGGTTCGGCGCCTCAAAGTGCGGGTCCAGCCTCCGGTATGCATTCACGCTGGAATTGAAAATCAGACAAAGGTCCAGCGCGTGAGTCAGGATGCGGTCCAGGAAATCCCATCCGAACTGCGAAAGCTGCTCCTCGCCCTTTTCATCCCAGAACAGGTTGGTCTTGCCTTTCGACACCGATACGTTGGTGTGCATTCCGCTACCGTTCACGCCCACCACCGGCTTGGGCAGGAAACTCGCCGTGTAGCCCATGTTGTTGGCAATCTGCCGGCACAGAAGTTTGTAAAGCTGGATCTGGTCCGCCGCCGCAACAACCTCGGAGTATCCGTAATTGATCTCGAACTGGCTGGGGGCAACCTCGGGGTGGTCCTTCTCATTCTGGAAGCCCATCGCCCGCTGCACCTCGGCCGCGGTATCGATGAACTGGCGCAGCGGATCGAGCGGCAGCACATGATAGTAGCCGCCGGTGTTGATGAATTCGAACTTGTTCGTCTCGTGGAACTTTCTCTCCGCATCCCGGCCGGCGAATAGAAAACCCTCAATCTCGGTCGCGGCATTCAGCGTCAGATTCTTTCCCTTGTGCAGTTTGTCGGCGTATTGTTTAAGCACCCCGCGCAGATCGCCGGCATACGGAGTCCCGTCCTTGTCGAGCACTGTGCCGAACACCAGCACCTTGCCGTTGCCGAACACGTCCGAGGGAACCCAATAAAACGCGCTCCAGTCGATGCCCAGCCGCAGATCGCTCTCTCTCTGCGCGGTAAACCCGCGGATCGACGATCCGTCGAAGGTCAGATTCTCATACGCGCCAAGCAGAAACTTCTTGTCGTAGTCCAGCAGATGAAGGCGCCCTTCGAGGTCTGAAAACAGCACCGTCACGGCCTTGATCCGCTTCTCGTCTGTGAGGTATTTCAGCCTCTTTTCGCGTATATCGCCAATCTCGACCCGGTTCATCCGGTCAGTCTTGGCCGCCAGGTTAAGTTCCTCAAGCTCTGCATAAGAAAGGGCAAGAAAATTGCGGAATTCAGTAGACATGCGGCTCCTTTTCCATTTTCAAATTGGCGAGATGGGCTGTGGGGCTATCCACAAAAATCTATCACTAGCCCCGGAACCCACGCAAACTTCACAGAAAAAAGGCATGGAGAGGAGGGAAGGCCTTTCAGCCCTCCCCCTCACCATGCCCGCCTTCTGTGCCTATCGAATCCTTCGCCTGACCCGAACCCTTAAACAGAAGCGAGATCGCCTACTTGAACCGTATTTACGGTCTTCAAGATTTGCGAAACGATCTGGTAAGGATCGGCCTCGGAGTTGGGGCGCCGGTCTTCCAGGTATCCCCTGTAGCCGTTCTTGATGAAGTTCACGGGCAGCCGGATGGAAGCGCCGCGGTCAGAAAGCCCGTAGCTGAACTTGTCGATGGCCTGTGTCTCATGCAGACCGGTCAGGCGCAGGTGGTTGTCCGGCCCGTAGACGTCTATGTGGGCCGCTATGTTGTTCTCGAACGCCTTCATCAGGGACTCGAAATACTCCTTGCCGCCCACCTCGCGCAGATATTTTGTGGAGAAGTTGGTGTGCATGCCGGAGCCGTTCCAATCGCCCTTGATCGGCTTGCAATGGAGTTGGAAATCCACTTCGTATTTTTCGCCGAGCCGGGCCATCAGGTAACGGGCAACCCACAGGTCGTCGGCCGCCTTGTGCGAACCCTTGCCGAAGATCTGGAACTCCCACTGTCCCTTGGCAACCTCGGCGTTGATTCCTTCGTGATTAATGCCAGCATAGAGGCACAGGTCGAGATGCTCTTCAACGATGGTGCGTGCGATGCTGCCCATGTATTTGTAGCCGACTCCGCAATAGTAGGGCCCTTGCGGAGTCTTGGGAAGACCCTCCTTGGGGAAGCCGAGCGGGCGGCCGTCTTTATAAAGAAAATATTCCTGTTCAAATCCAAACCAGATGTCGGGATCGTCTTCAGCGGTGGCGCGCATGTTGGTGGAGTGTGGCGTGCCGTCGGGATGCATTACTTCGCTCAGGACAATGTAGCCGTCCTTGCGGCCGCCGTCGGGATAGAGAGCCACCGGCTTCAGAATGCAATCCGATTTGCTGCCCTCCGCCTGCATGGTGGAGCTGCCGTCAAAGCCCCAAAGGGGAAGATCGGCAAGGGTGGGCGGCTTCTCAAAATCCTTCAGTTGAGTCTTGCCGCGCAGTTCCGGAATGGGCTTCCTGCCATCGAGCCAGATGTACTCCAGTTTGTACTTTGCCATAGGTCTCCTTCGGGTCTCAAGAGTTGAAGTGTACGCACTTGAATCCTATGTCCCTTCGCATAAGGATCCCGTGAAGATTTCTCTTCTTGAGCGAATGGTTTTTATGGATTCAATGGCGGTGGGCAATCAAGACCATGATTAGCAAGACCACTACAGGAATGAGCACCAGTCCGCCGTAGTAAAGGATCTTTCTCGACAGGTGCGATTTCCGCTTCTGCCAGTCTCTCAACTCGGCGCGATCCTCCACTCCCACCTCATCCAGGTGCTCCAGGTCATGCTGAAACTCCTGCGCAGTGGCGTAGCGGTTTTGGGGGTCGCGCTCCAGCGCCCGGTACAGCACTTCCTGCAATTGAGCGGAAACCGATGGGTCCGCAACGCGCGGGGGTGTCGGATGATTCAGCAGCCGGTCGTTCATCGCTGCGATCGGCGACGGGCCGGAGAAGGGCAGCTTGCCGGTGACCATTTCGTACAAAATCACGCCCATTGAATAGATGTCAGTCCGCGCATCACCGCGCTTGCCCTTAACCTGCTCCGGCGAAATGTAGTTCGGAGTGCCCAGGGTCGCGGTGAAGTTCGCATAGGTGAGGCGGCGGGCGGAGGAATCGCTGGCAATGCCGAAGTCGATCAGCTTGATGTGATCGTCGGCATCCACCATGATATTTTCGGGCTTCAGGTCGCGGTGCACTACGCCATTCGAGTGAATGTAGTCCAGCGCGCCCAGCACCCCGATGGCGATCCGGATGGCGCGATCCTGGGGAATCCTTCCCTCGTCCAGGATCTTGCGCAGCAGGCGTCCCTCGCACCACTCCATCACCATGTAAATGCGCGAGCGTTTCTCGCCGCCGAAGACCCGCATCACCTTGGGGTGATCGAGCTTTTCGCCGATCCCCGCTTCGCGCTGAAACCGGTCGAAGAGGATCGGATCCGCTTCCATATCGGGATGAGGTATCTTGAGCGCGACAACCCGGTTGTCGCGCAGATCGGTGGCCCGGAATATCGATGCCATTCCGCTGCGCGCAATCGATGCGTCGATGCGGTAGTGATCGAGCTGCGTGCCGGGCTCAAGGCTGTCGTAAAAACTCATCCTGCAGCTGTCTCTTTCTGGTAGCTATTCTTACTCTAATTGGAACGGGCGCGGAGCCTCTAAGGATTTCGTAAAACCAACCTGGGGAGGCAATTGCAATGTCAGGAAGGCAGCCGGTAAGGCCGCCCTCGATACATTCCCACCTGCTCCACCGATCGCACCCTGATCACCTGCGCGGTGGTATTGTCTCCGCCATCGATTTCCACCGCACGCGCCACCAGCTCGCGCGCCAGCTCCGGCGCGCTTTTCTTCTGCGAGACGATCTCGGCGATCGCCGATTCACTCATCTCGTCGTGCAGGCCGTCCGTGCACAGCACCAGCGCGTCTTCAGCCTGCAGCGTAATCGCGGTGGTGTCGGGAGACACAAACATCTCCGGCCCCAGTGACCGGATCAGCACGTGGCGGGAGTCGGAGGAGGCGATCTCGTCGGCGGAGATCAGTCCCATTTTGCGCTGCTCGTTTACCAGCGTATGGTCCTGGGTCACCTGCTTTGCCTTCCCGTTCCGCACCAGGTAGCAGCGCGAGTCCCCCACATGCGAAACGACCGCCTGGTCATAGCGCAGCGCGCAGGTCACCAGCGTCGTCGCCATATTTTTGCCTCGGTATTTGGGCTCCAGCCGGCGATCGTGCACGGCTGCGTTGGCGTGCTGAATCAGCCGCGGAACCAGGCTGATCAGCATCGTCCCCGCCTGCGCATTTGCAAATCCTTCCGTAACGGTTGAGATCGCGGTTGCCGAGGCCACCTCGCCCAGGTCCATCCCGCCCACTCCGTCCGCCACCGCAAACAGGTACCCGTGCGATCGCCCCTGGTGGCGCGATGCAGGAATGAATGACCCCATCGCATCTTCATTGTTGGTGCGGACTTTTCCGAAATCGCTTGCTTCTCCGAACTGTATGTCTAACATATGCGCCGCCGCATGGCCACTGCTCCGCATTCCAGCCGGAAACGAGGCTTCCTGAAAGTTGTCCGGCTTCGTCCGGATAAATGACCACTGGGTGGAATCTGTTCTCCATCCTCGCTTAGAGGACGAAGAACAGATTCCACCCAGGAGTTCTTGCCAGGTTGTTACTTTGACGAAGCTACCGGTTGCTTGGAGCTAAGCAGGATTGCCTTGCCCTTGGCCTTCGATGATCGCAGGAAGTAGATGCCGCCGTAAATGCCCCAGGCCGCGGAGATGCCCAGAGCGGTGAGCGGCTCCATCTTGGTGCCGAGGTTGAAAAACGGACCGGCAACGTAGAAGCCCATGCAGACCAGGTTAGCCAGCAGGCCGAATCCAGGAATGAACAGGTGCAGGATGGGGTTGTAGTCCGGCCGCTTGTGGAAGGCCACGATGCAGAGGAAGCAGCTCAGCGCATAGAGAATGAACGTGCCGAAGTTTGAAGTGAGCGTGATGGCCAGCAGCGAATTTGGCAGTGCGGCCATTTGATCGTGCGTCGAGTAGCCGAAATTTGAAAAGATGTTGTGCGGCAGTGCGGCAATGGTCGCGTCGGTGGGTGCGCCGGCATCGCCAAAGACCAGCGAAACCGCGATCACGCCGATGACCGCCGAGATGATAGCCAGCGTCCAGATGGCGCGCCGCGGGCTCAGAGACTTGGCGTGCAGCATGCCGAAATGTTCCGGAGCCTCGTCGTCCTTGCCCATCGCATAGGTAACGCGGGCGCCTGTGTTCATGCAGGCCAGCGTGGTGCCGATCAGCGCCAGAAAGACCGTGACGGCTTCAGCCAGCATGAAGTATTTTCCGTGTCCCTGACCGAGCAGTGCATCTCCGACAATGATCATCATGTCGCCGATCGGCGCCGCGGAGTTCGCCGCCGACTGCATCGTATACCCCGAATTCAGGAAGTAGTTAGCCGCAAAATACTCAAACAGGTAGCAGATCAGGCCCTGAATCAACAGCGATGCGATGACGGCAATGGGTATGTGCTTGGTTGGATTCTTCGCCTCGCCTCCCATCGAGGTCACCGATTCAAATCCGACCAGGATCAGAATCGCAACCGTGGCCTGAATGAACATATAGCTAAATTTGTGCGGCGCAATGACCGATGCGGCGTTGGGGTGGGTGAGGAAGTTGCCGGTTGCGTCCGTGGTCGGATAGGTGATGACGTAAGGAACCGGCTTGCCGGAGGCGTCAAGCAGCGGCAAAGGATTGCCGCTCGCGTCGCGCATCGTGGACCCGTCCTTGGCCGTTGCAAACTGGTACGTGTAGGTGGAAAGAGTCTGCGAGTCGTATTGGAAGCCTGTCGCGCCGGAAGGATGGCTGGCGCGATATTGCAGAGCGAGGACGGCGAACACCACCAGCGCCGAGATCTGCACCAGGTTGATTGCGATATTGACGGCCGTCGAAGCGCCCGCGCCCTTCGATGCGATCCACGCCACGAAGAACGAGAAGAACACGGCAACCAGGCCCATGAACACTGGCCCGGGATTCGATCCGCTAATGAATGTCGGATTGAGGAAGCCAACCACGTAGCCGACAAAGATACCGGTAGTGGCCACCATCACCCCGGGATAAACCCAGTAATAAAGGTGTGAGCCCCAGCCGACGATGAATTTGGCAATGCGGGCGTATTTGAAGCCCGCGTCGTGGGAGAGCATCGCCTGCTCGGCATAGTAGTAACTCGAACCCGTACCCGGATAGAGCTTCGAAATCTCCGCGTAAGCAACGGCCGTCGCCAGGCACAGCAGCAGCGCGCCAAAGATGCCCAGCCACATGGCGGGAGCGGTTGATGGCTGGCCGGCTACGCCGGTGGTGGCCTGGATGTAGAAGGTGAGCCAGAGAAAGGCGCCGGGGGCGATGAGTGCCATTGCATTGCTGGTCAACCCGGTGAGTCCCAGGGTGGCCTGCATCTGAGGTGCTTTCTGATCTGCCATGAGCATTCTCCTAGAGATGGGTTCGTATGGCTGCTCCCGGGGAACTGGCCCCCGGGATGTTCGTCTGGCTAGCCCTTATCCGCATTCCTCGTCGGGTCGATAGGGGTAAGCTGATTCGGTTAGCTGAATGCTAAAGTTCGATCGATAAGGATGAAATGAAGAGAGAGGCCGGCGCTCAATGCTCGGGCGAAATATTGTTGCCAAAGATAAAGCCGAACTCAAGCACACCCCGGAATTGGTCCGAGTCTGTCCCCGTCTTGCCGAAGACAGCTCCCGAAGTGTAGTTGGACGCATGCACCCAGCCGAGATCGCTACGAAGATACATGCCGCCTTTTTGATAGGTCGGCGTGGCGGTGAAGGTGGTGCCGGCGCTGCCCGGTCCGAAGCCGAGCATATTCACCGATCCGTCCGTCATGCTTCCCGAACTGGTCAGGTATTCGACGCGCACCGGAAGGGAGAAGCCGCTTTTGAAGGCATAGCTGGCGTTGAAGGCTCCGCCGGTTGCAGACGTGCCTTTGACGGCCCCTACCGCCAGGTTGGTCGGCACCTTGCCGTACTGGAAGTAGGGTGAAATGATCCACGGACCCTTGGTGTACGTATAGATCACCGCATGCATATAGCCGTTGTTCTGGATGGGGGTAGCAATGGTTTCAAATACCGTCTGCCCGAGGTTCCCCATCCCGTCGTACACCAGTACATGAGGTCCCTTGGTAAGGGTCACGGATCCGGATATCCACGAATAGCGGTTGGAATAGTAGCCGTCGTTCCAACTCACCGAGGCGCTCAGGTATTTGCCCAGCGTTTGATTGACTTGGATGCCGCGGTTGATGGCGTTCTCCTGGTTCCAGATGATGCCGCGGTCGATGTTGAAGTTCTGATAAGTAAACGTGGACTCGGCGCCCATCAGCGTGGGAAGAGAGCCGAGCTCGAACTGGGTTGTCTTTCCGGCCTGTAGTTTCAGAAACGCAACCGGAACCGGCCCGTAGTAGTTCTTCAGCGTATCCTGGGCGTCCATGAATGGAACCCCAAGCGTGGGCATAGTGTAAACGCCCGCCTGGACAAACCACTGGAGTTTTCCGTCCGCCTTCTGAATGAATACCTCCCCGTTGCTCAGAGTGGCCTGCGAAGCGTCGTCCCCGGGCACCGAATTGTTCTGAAACGCCGAGTAACCGGTGATGATGCCATTGACGGATAGTTTGCCCAGCGGTCCAGCATCGAAGGTCGCCGGCGGCAGCCATGCCAGTGGACCAGTGAGAACAAAAGTGGAAAGCGGGGCCGGTGCGGCAGCGGGAGCCGCGGCGGCCTGATCGGCAGCCGCGGCTGCAGGCGCGGGCGTCGGCGCAGGTGTCTGGGCGTTTGCCATCAACCCCGCCGCAAAGGCTGTTCCAGCCACGATTTGCAAAATGAGAGTCACTTTCGAATTCATCAGCACTATTCCTCCAGAAAGAATTTGGAATGACTTCGATACCTTGATGGTCCTGCGTCTGGCACACTAATCCCACACGCGATCCACTGCTTTTTCTGAAGACTTCGAATCAAGGCAGATACTTGGCCCTATGGATTCCCGTCGTCATGATTGGTACTCGCGTTGAAGGCCGATGAGTTGTTTTGGGTCGAACCGGCTTATCAGTAGTAATGCAAAGGAGGCATAAAGAACCTATGAGGATTATAAAAAGATTCTTTATTGCATGAACTAACGGGAGTTAGTGCTCCAACCTCACCTCACGGTTGGTGTTTGGCCACTTCGAGATCTGCCGTCCAGGCTCTGCAGTCGCATCGGTCCCATGAAAATGCAATGAAGAATCTGTTAGAATTTACTTTTATTTGCCTCAATAACTCTGCCTGGCGAGCATTGCCCGTTTAAACAAAAGCGCACGCCATCGTGGCGGAACTGCGGATGCACCTGCAGCCAGTGATTGCGGGTTTTACCGGTGCGCGGAGGCAACGATTTTACGTACTCCCAGGAAAAAACAGGGAAAGCGGGTGACTGGTTGGCTGGAGGCTATATCCCGGCGCGTCCTGTTCTCGGAGTGACCCACTCTCGCGGCTCCGGCGCACGCATTCTCCTTTTCACGCTGGAGTGTGCGCTGGGCATCGTGACTGTGGTTCTCATCACCGCGCTTGCAAATTGGTTCAGCTGGCTGCTTCCGGTCTCCGCTCTCCTTTATCTTCTCATCGTGGTTCCCGAAGCATTGCTGTGCGGATTCTGGCAGGCGGTCATCGTTTCTTTCTCCGCTGTCGCAGCCCAGGCATTATTCGCTGCACGGCAACACCACCCGGGCTTGGAACTCGCGCCGGTCAATTCCATCACGGTGCTGGTCTTTGTGCTTGTTGCGCTTACCGTGAGCCGTCTCTCGGCCCGCGTCAACGGCAATGCCCGGGAAGCTGAATCCTGGGGCGGCCAGATGCATGACCTCTATGAATTCACCCGCCGCACCCTGCAGATGAACCTCCACGTCGAACCTGGGCCGCAACTGGTAGAGCTGGTGCACGAGATATTTGCTCTCGAAGCGGTCGCCGTCTTCGATGCCGACCTGCACGACGTCTATCAGGCCGGCTACTGGAAAACCGATCCGCAGGAGATGGCGCAAAACATCTACTACTTCGAAACCAACGACGACGATCCGGAAACCGGGATAGGCCGCCGCGTGGTTCGACTGGGCGCGGTTCCGGTGGGGAGCTTACTGCTTCGCGGAGAAACCAGCCCCCTTACGAATAACGCCATCGCTTCGCTCATCGCCATCACCTTCGACCGTTACCGCGCCTTCGCCAACGAGAGCCGCATCGAGACCGAACGCCGCACCGAACAGCTTCGCTCCACAGTGCTTGACTCACTTGCCCATGCCTACAAAACGCCTCTCACCGCGATCCGCGCCGCCGGAACCGGCCTTCTCGAGATGGGCCGGCTCTCAGCCGGACAAACTGAGCTGGTGTCACTCATCAATGAGCAAGCAGGATTGCTGAGCGACCTCACCAACCGTCTGCTGACCACTGCGCGGCTCGATGCCGGTGAGGTTGCCATCCACGTCGCGCCGGTTGGCGTCGCCACGCTGATCGAGGAGGTTCTGGAGGTCCTGAAAGACCGCCTGGCCAGCATGAAAGTCTCCGTCGAGTTGCAAGACGAGAGCCTCATCCTGCATTGCGATCGTCAGTTGATGATCACTCTTCTCACCCAGTACATCGACAACGCCTGCAAATATTCGATCTTCGGCACCACCATCACCATCCGCGTCAAGTTGGCCAGTTTGGAAGCCATCTTTTCCGTCCACAGCTACGGTCCCGTCATTCCCATCGCCGATCGGGAACGCATCTTCGATCGCTACTATCGTTCCTCCAATTACTCCAATCGCGCCGCCGGCACCGGGATCGGTCTTTCGGTCGCCAAACGTATTGCCGTCATTCACGGCGGCTACGTCTGGGTCAGCAGCGACGAACAGGATGGAACCACTTTTTTTGCTGCGATTCCCACCGTCACCGAGAAGGGAAGTTCCTGAATGAACCAGCAAGTTATTCGCATTCTCGTCGTAGACGACGAGCCGGCTATTCGCCGCGCGCTTCGACCCCCGCTGATCGAACTCGGCTTTCAGGTTTCCGAGGCATCGCGCGGCGAAGAAGCGTTGCAGTTGCTCCGAAGCGCATCCTTCGACGCCGTACTGCTTGACGTCAACATGCCCGGCATCGGCGGTATCGAAACTCTGCGCCGCATGAGGGCGTTCGCGCCTCGCCTGCCCATTCTCATGCTCACCGTGCGCGACCAGGAAGAGGACAAGGTGGAAGCCCTCGATCTGGGAGCAGACGACTATGTCACCAAGCCTTTCAGCACGCGCGAGCTGATTGCCCGAATTCGCACCGCGGTCCGACGCGTCCGCGCTCCTGCGCGTGCTGAAGACGCTGCCATCGAGATTGGAGAAATCCACCTCGACCCGCTCAAGCGCTCCGTCACCCGTCGCGGCGAACCCATCCGCCTGACGCGCAAGGAATTCGACATCCTTCATTGCCTAATGAGCCGGGCCGGCCGCGTCGTCACGTACGCCAAGCTTCTCACCGCCGTCTGGGGCGCCGACTGCCGCGAAGAAGTCGAGTACCTTCGCACCTTCATACGCCAGCTGCGCAAGAAGATTGAAGATGATCCCTCCAACCCCCTTTACCTGCTCACCGATGTCTACGTCGGCTACCGTTTCGCCGACGCGCAGAGTCTCCACGAAGATATCTTTCCCGCGCCGCACGGGCTGGTCGAAGAGGTATCGGAAGAAGCGGGCGAATGAGCCTGCGCGCTCGACGTCCCGGATTGGCTGAAATGCTAAACTGGGCCACACGTATTCAAGAAGACTATTTCGGGCCATGCCGGAAAAAACCGGCGGAAAGTTGTCAGGAACTCTCTATGCGTAACCTCTGTTCGATCCTCTTTTTCACCGCCGCAATGGTCATCGCGCCATCGCTCATCGACGCTCAATCGGAAGGCATAAAGGCTGGTGCCGCCGCGCAAACCGCACCCGCCAAGCCCACTGCCGCAGATCCCGAAGTCATTCCCGCCGATCGCCAGGCGTCCAAAGAGGAACTGGACAAGCTCTTCACAGTCATGCGCATTCGCGAACAGTTCGAAAATTCCATGAAGGCGCTGCCTTCCATGCTTCAGCAGCAGGTCAAAGTGCAAGCCAGACAAGTGACCGCCAACCTGCCCGAGGACCAGAAACCTACTGCCCAGCAGCAGGCGGATATCGACAAGCTCACCCAGAAATACATGGACAAGGCGATCCATCTTTATCCCGTTGACGAAATGCTCAGTGATATGTCGGACATCTACCAGCGCTATCTGAGCCGCACAGATGTCGAAGCCTTCATCGCCTTCTATAGCTCGCAGCCCGGCCAGGACCTGCTCAACATGCAACCCGTGATCATGAAGCAGTACATGCCGCTGGTCATGAAGCGCACGCAGGAGCGCAGCAAGGCCCTCACCGACGAAATGATTAAAGACATGACCGATGCCATCAAGGCGTCCCCAGCCGCAGCACCACGCGCAGCCGCGCCCGCGACTGCGCCGCAGCCAAAATGATCGAGTGCGCGACGTCAATAGGGTGACGCAATCCTATGCGGATTGAATGTACAGGCTGGAGCCCAGACTCTTCAATGTGTCCAAGCTGCTCTGTTATTCGTCGTAATGCAGCAGGCTGAACACGTCGTACCCGGTGAACCGGTCGCGTCCCTTCAGGAAATCCAGCTCGATAGCAAATGCCAGCCCGGCAATCTTGCCGCCCAGTTGCTTGACCAGCTTCACGGTCGCCTCCATTGTGCCTCCCGTGGCCAGCAGGTCGTCCACCAGCACGATGCTCTGCCCCGGCGCGATCGCGTCCAGATGAATCTCCAGGGAATCCGACCCGTACTCCAGGTCATAGGTCACGCGAGCCACAGGGGCGGGCAGCTTGCGCGGCTTGCGCACCGGCACAAAGCCCGCATTCAGCCGGTAAGCCAGCGCCGGGCCAAAGATGAATCCCCGCGCCTCGATGCCCAGCACCAGGTCGATCTTGTCCTTGATGTAGTGCGCCGCCAGTGCGTCGATGAGCTGGGCGAACCCCGTCTTGTCTTTCAGCAGCGTGGTGATGTCGTAGAACAGAATCCCCGGCTTAGGGAAGTCCGGGACGGTACGCACCAGTTTCTTCAAGGCTTCCACGTTGACAGGTTTCACAGGTTCAGACATGATTCGGCGAACTCCTCTATGTGCACGAAACTGGATGGGCACAAAACCGGTACGCGCGTTTGAAGCGCAGAAGATAGCTGGCAGGAGTGGTTTGGCTTCTCCAGTGAGATTATAAACGGCTGCCGCAGATGACCGCGATTACAAGCGGAATCGCCGTCGACGCGGAGGCCGCTCCCACGCACCTGGGGTACCCTATTCAGTGGGAGAACTTACCAGGCGCCATCGATCCGGAACGACCCCAGCCCTTCGGCCTCGCTCTCATCCAGGTAGTGCTCAATCACGCGATCCACGCGGCTGCCGCGGGGCCCGCGCTTCAGGCTCGCCCTGAGTTCGGCCAAATCGGCGGCATCGCCGTGCGCCACCACTTCTACCTCGCCATCCTCGGTGTTACGCACCCATCCGCGCAGATCAAGTTCGCTGGCCTCCCGATGCACAAACCAACGGAAGCCCACCCCCTGCACCCGACCCTGAACCAGAAAATGAAGAACCATGGTCTCCAGTTATCGTCTCCAGTCCTCGCCAGTTTTTCAGATGTAGCGAGCGCCACGCAACCTGGCTCGCCGGCGGCGGAATGCTTTGAACTTATCCGTTCGCGGTATCCGCCGACCTGAGCTTAGTCAGCTTAAGATGCGTCTACAGTTTCTGCGCTCCCTCGACCACGGCACGCAGCGTGCCGATCGTGTCCAGGTCGCCGACGTAATAAAGCTGGATGCCGTCGGTGCTCAGGCAGTCTGTCTCCAGGTAAGCCGTGTCCACGTTTTCCTGCTGCGTGCATGCCATCGGAGTTCCGCCGATCTGGGTGCGGAACCTGTCGGGGATAGAAGTCCCGTTCTTTGCGGCAATCTGCGCTACCGCGGCGTCAAAACGGTCCAGGTCGATGCTCTTGCCAGTCTGGTTGATCGTGACCATCGCAAACCGGAAGAATTTTTTTGCCAGGATTGTCTTTGCACCCACCAGCCTGAGTTCGTTTCCCGACCGGTAGGCGAAAACTCCGTCTGGAACCGTGATCCGGTAGGCGCCGAATTCTCTGATGGGCGCGTGGGTCAGATGCCAAGCCACGGCGATCAGCCTGGGCTCGACCAACACCGAAATCGCAGCCAGGAAGAGAAACACGATCAATCGGGCCGACAGGCGTTTCCAGTTCAGTGGCTGCATAGGCTTCATTGAACCGGATTCACTTGAGTCAGGTCAAACCGGACGCAACCTTCCCTCCAAACCGCGACGCGATACACTTGCATTCAACATGGTCTTTGTTCTCGACAACTACGATTCATTTACCTACAACCTGGTTCAGTACCTTGGTGAACTAGGGGCGGAGGTAGAGGTTCGGCGCAACGACGAACTCACGGTGGAAGAGGTTGAAGCTCTCCATCCGGAGCGGATTCTGCTTTCGCCGGGCCCGTGCACGCCGCATGAGGCGGGGATCCTGGTTCCGCTCATCCGGCACATGGCCGGCAAAACGCCCATTCTCGGCGTCTGCCTGGGCCACCAGGCCATCGGCGAGGCCTTCGGCGGGAATGTGGTGCGCGCGCGTTCGCTGATGCACGGCAAGACCAGCCCGGTGGAGCACGACGGGAAGGGAATATTCGCCGGGCTTCCGACGCCGCTTACCTGCACCCGATACCATTCGCTCATCGTCGAGGAGGATTCGCTGCCCTCGGAACTGGCGGTGACGGCCCGGACTCCGGAGACCATCGGATCGGGTTCGGTGATCATGGGACTGCGGCACCGTACGCTTCCCATCGAAGGCGTTCAGTTTCATCCCGAAAGCGTCCTCACCGACGGAGGACACCAGATGATCAAGAACTTTCTGGAAATGTGACGGCATGGCGGACTGGTACGAAGCTTCGAAGATAATGCACATCCTTTCGTATGGCTTTTTTGCGGTGCTGGCGAGCGCTCCTATGCTTTTTGGGCAAGTGACGACTGCGCCGGCAACGCAATCCTCGCCAACGCAATCGTCGGGAACTCCACCCTCCACGCCTTCAACGCCCACCCCTTACGCTGGCGGGCCGATTGCCATTGTCTCTATCGACTCCAAAGACCCGGGCACGGCGGCCAGCGTCACCGGCGCCCTTGAGGTAACGAACGGAAAAGCCATGATTGCTGCCGAGGGCTCTGTCACCTCGGGCTCGCGAACCACTGATGTTACTTTGCCCCATCGCGGCGTGCTGCGCGTGTGCGCCTCGACAACGGTCAAGCTGGCTTCAGACAGGAGCGTACCGGCCGGCGGCGACGCACCCGGTCTCCTTATGGCCCTCGACCACGGCGCCATCGAGACCAGCTTCGCCGCCGGCCGCAACGCCGACGTCCTGCTCACCCCCGACTTCCGCATCCTGATCGGCGGACCGGGGTCGTCCGAACTGAAGGTGCGGCTCGGCCAGCAGGGCGACACCTGCATCGATAACACCGGCGCCGACGCGCCCTATGTGGTAGTGACCAGCCTGTTCGATAGCGGCCTTTACCGCGTCCAGCCCGGGCAGCGGGTGATGTTCCAGCATGGCAGCCTTCACGAGGTGGTGGACCAGGAGAAGGAGCCCTGCGGCTGCCCGCCCGAGCCCTCGAAGGCCGTATCCAACGAATTTCCGCTGGCCCAGAGCGAAGGCCTTGCGCCCACTCCGACGCCCGCGCCGACACCAGCCCAGCCGGCTAATCTCGCGCCCCAGGTCACAGCCCCGCTGGTCTACGCACCTGCCCCGCCGCAGCAGACGGCCCCGACTCCGCTGCCCGCCGCTACCGGGACGACCGCGCAGGCCCCGTCCGCAGCTACTTCAGCCGCCCCACCCCCGGCGCCGCGGCCGAAAAAGCCGGGAATGTTTACGCGGCTGGGCCACTTCTTTAAGAGAATATTCGGCGCTGACTAGTCCGCATTACTCGCGCCGCGACCTCCAATGAGGTCCAGCAGCTCCAAAAAAGCCCCTCGAATTTGCGCCAATTTGAGACTCTTTCGCGTCGAAAATCGACCGGAAGGAGCCAAAAACGAACCAAAATGACCCTGAAAGATGGGGTCCCGTTTACTGTATTGTAACGGGAAGATAAGAGTAAAATACTGATTTAATTATACTTACATCGAACGAGGCTGCGAAATGGGCCCTCTGGTTGTGGGGAGGGGGTGGGGGTCGCGAAGGGGTACGGACCGGGCACATCTCTGACAGACGAAATGGCCATGAGATCCTCACCCTTCCAGTATGCGCGTACAGGAGGTAATCGTAAGCAACCGGGATCGACCGGGCAAGCGGGCCAGGGGTCATTGAGGATCGCGGGCGCGAGAGGTGCATTTCAGGGCATTTTCGGAATTGCGGGGGGTCCTTCTTTGTACATCGAAGAGGGCCTTTTCTTCAGGGAGAAGCCGCTTGGGTGTGTCATTTCGTTCCGAGTCAGGTCCGAAAATGCCGTACGGACTGCGGAAAGGAATGAAATGAGGCAGGAAAGACCGGAAGGCCCGGTTACAGTAAGGTGTCCGGAACGCTTCGGATTCATGGGCGGACAGAACGCTCGGAAATTCTTGCGTTAGTTTTGTGGTGTCGGCGATCCCATGAATTGTCTGGAACAGATTCGGTTCAACCGAAATGTCCGCATAGGCGGTGATGCAGGTGCAACGTACAAAAACGCGTCCCTCATGGGCTATCCCAAGCCGGCCTTTGGTCATTTGGACTACCGTGCGGGCCAGTTCCATTTCGGCGTATTGAACAGCGTCGAATCCTCCAGCTTTGTTTCTCCAAAGTCTTTTCCCAGATGGAGGCGAGTGCAAAGAGGAGATGCCGTCATTTCTTCAATGAGCGCTGGTGCGTGCGAAACCACAATAACCTGGGTGTTTTTCGCTGCGGCGAGGATGAGCCTGGAAAGCGCCGGCAATAGGTCCGGATGTAGGCTGGTTTCCGGTTCATTCAGCACCAGCAGTTCTGGTGGACGCGGAGTAAGCAGGGCGGCTGCCCATAAAAGATAGCGTAGCGTTCCATCCGAGAGCTCGGCGGCAGAAAGTGACCGGAGCAATCCGTGCTGTCGCAGCTGCAACTCGAAGCGCCCGTTCTGAACCTCCACGGAGAGCTGGCTGCCGGAAAAGGCATCCTCAAGCGTCGTCGCGAGTGCGTTGTCTGATCGAATCTCGAGAATTGTCTGAAGGGCTGCGGCAAGATTGCTGCCGTCATGGTGAAGTACAGGTGTGAGGGTGCCAATCTGCACGGCCCGCGCAGGCGAGTCCGAATCAGTACCGAAATGGTCGTAGAAGCGCCAGCCGCGCACTGCCTCGCGAACCGCCAGCATCTCCGGAGCCCGCTGCGGGTCGGCGATGCTGGCAAGCATACTGTCGGTGTCAGAGAGGTGCTGCGTTAGCATCACCGGCTCCTCATCGCGCGTCGTCGCGAGCCAGACGAAATTGTTTCTGCGGTCGACAAGGGCAGAAGCTTTCCGGTAAACCGGACCATGCCAGATGCACTCGCGCTTTACATGCGGGTCGAGTTCAAAAAGCGTCGCTGGCGGAGGCGGTGGAGGGTAGCCCAAATCTATGCTGTATCCGTAGGTGTCGCCCCCAAAGCCGAGCTTGAGACTCGCGACCTTCCGGTTCTTGAGGGGTTCCACAGCGTAGGTCCCCTGGCGAACGCCGCGCGCGATAGCTTCAGGACCAGCCCAGAAGATCGACGGCAGGCCACCTTCACGAGCAAGAGAAGCCACGACCGAGTTCAGAGCGGCATCTGCGAGCAATCGAAGTGAGCGATAGACGCTGGATTTACCGCTCCCATTCGCGCCGGTGATCAGGCTCAATTGCCCAAGCGGTAGAGTCAAATCCCGCAGTGATCGATAACCCTGAACAGCGATGGTGCGGATCATGATAAACAGCATATCGCGGCCGCTGTGCCATGCAGTCAAGGCCAGTCATGAGCGACTCCATTCGTGCGTGCCATATTCCTCACTGTCGACATCCCGAGTTCCTCATCCAGCCAGAATTTAGTCCGCTGTCTGAGCTCCGGGAGGTTTGTGGGCAATCCGGAAGTAATGCCGGTTTTGAGTTCCGAAGAGCAATCCCGGATCCTTCGTCGCTACGCTCCTCGGGATGCTAGAGCATCTGGGACGCGGAGTCTTTTAAAGGGCCATTTATTCTAAACGGCCGTTCAGGTCGTGTCCTTTCGAAGCCGGGGCCAAAGGGAGCTCTTCCGCAGCCTGCGTAGCTTGAGCGCATTTAGTAGCCTGAGCGCATTTATTAGTCCATTCCAATGTGTCTGTCCCGCTTCTGGTCATCTTTCTGCACCCTACTCCTGCGTGGCGACAGCAACCGCACCTCCGGCACCAGTGATCGCTTCGGCGGGGAATCAAGCCAAGAAGCTTGCTCCCGCGCCGCAGACGGCGCCTTCGAGCCTGGAGTCCGGGGCGGCCGCCGCGGCCGCCTTGCCTGAGAATTGCTCCGTGGTGGAGGAGGGCGCCGGGATCAGCGGTCCCATGGCCCGGTTGCCGGTGGAGCTCGACGTTACGGTCCCGGTGCGGGGGTTCCGGGTACGCAGTCTCCTGGCCTTGAACAATGGACAGCTGATCGAGTCGCAGTGGGGCAGCGGAGACGACATGCCGCTGACGGCTGGAGACGTGCAGCTGGCCTGGAGCGAGTTCGAGGTGGTCGATTCACGGCTGGCGGTGCGCATTACCCGGCTGGCCTGATCAGGCTCCCGTGGGCGCGTGTCAGCCCCGGGGGCAGGGTTTGACCCGGGGCGCACCGGCTCGGGCGGATCGAGTGCGGACGAGAGAGGATGAGGATTCAGGTGAACGACGGGAACAGAGGGAGCGATGCAGAACCGGGGGCGGTGGTGGCCATCGGAGGATGGACGAAATGGCTCGTCGACCGTCTGCGCGCCGGCGTTCGGCGCCAGCCCCGGCTGGCGCTGATCGAACGCATTACCCTGGCGCCCCGGCAATCGCTGTCGCTGGTGGAGGCCGACGGACGCCACTTTCTGGTGGCCACCTCGGCCGAGGGAGGTCCGGCGTTCTTTCCTCTTGAACCGGTTCCTCCCCGCTTGAAGGTCTCCCCCGGGCGCCGGCCCCCGGGTCGCGCCGCGAGGGTTTCATGGTAGCCCTGTTGGCGGCGCGCGCAGCTGCGTCTCCGGCCATGCCCCTGCTGCCCGATCTGAACGCGCGCCTCCATCCGTCGGACTCGACGCCGTGGACGATCCTCTTTGTCCTCACCCTGATCACGCTTCTGCCCGCCATCCTGATGGCCATGACACCCATGGTGCGGCTGCTGGTGGTCTTTCACTTCCTGCGCCAGGCCCTGGGCACGCAGACCGCTCCGTCGAACCCCACCCTGATGGGACTGGCGCTGATGATGACCTGGTTCCTGATGACCCCGGTGCTCTCCCAAGTGGACCAGCAGGCCGTGACGCCGTTCCGCGCCGGACAGATTACCGGACTCGAGGCCATCGACCGCGGCTCTCAGCCGATCAAGCATTTCATGTTGCGCTACGCGCGCGAAAAGGACCTGGCGCTGTTTGCCGCCGCCGGGCAGATTCCGCGTCCCAACACCCCGGACGATCTACCCATGCGGGTGGTGGTTCCGGCCTACATCCTTTCCGAACTGAAGGCCGGCTTTGCCATCGGCGCGGTCCTGTTTCTCCCCTTCCTGCTGATCGACATGGTGACGGCCTCCATTACCACCTCGATCGGCATGTTCCAGCTGCCGCCGGTGGTGATTTCGACACCCCTGAAGATCCTGCTGTTCGTGATGGTGGACGGCTGGAACATGCTGGCCAACTCGCTGTTGAAGAGCTTTTGAGGAGGCGCGAATGACGCCCGACCTGGTTGCCGAGCTGTTGCGCCAGCTGATGAAGGAGGCCATGATCCTGGCCGCGCCGGTGTTGCTGGCCGCAGCCCTGCTGAGCTTCGTGCTGGGCCTCTTCCAGACTCTGACCAGCCTGCAGGATCAGTCGCTGACCTCGGTTCCGCGCCTGGCCGCAGTGGCCTTCATCCTGCTGGTTGGAATGCCCTGGTTTCTGGAGCGGATGGCCGCTTATACGCGGATGCTGCTCACCGATCTTCACCGCTATTTGGGATGAGGAAGACGGCCAAGGAACGATGCCCGACTGGACCCATTTTCTGAGCGCGATGACCCTGGCCCTGGTGAGGCTGAGCGGCATGGTAGCTTTCGCTCCGTTCTTCTCCTCGACCGCGCTGCCGGCGAGGGTTAAAGGGGTGCTTGTGGGAGCGATGGCCTTTCTTTTGGCTCCGCTGGTGGCCGGGCTGCCGAATGCCCAGGTTTCGCTGAGTTTCTCTTCTCTGCTGGGGGAACTGGCCGTGGGGCTGGTTTACGGTCTGTCACTGGCCCTGCTCAGCGAGATGCTGATCTTTGCCGGCCAGATTGCGGGGCTACAGTTCAGCTTCTCGCTGGTCAACCTGATGGACCCCGCCTCGTCGATTCAGACCCCGCTGCTGGGCGACCTGTTTCAGCTGATGGGCACGCTGGTGGTGATCACATCGGGCCTGGACCGGATCCTGCTGGCCTCCCTGATACGCAGCTTTCATGCTGCGCCGCTGGGCGCTTATGCCCTTTCACCGCCCACCGCCCTGGCCATCGTCCGCGCGGCGGGCGGCATCTTCCTGGCGGCGGTTGAGCTTGCGGCTCCGGTGCTTGCTGCGACGCTGCTGGTCGAGGTCTCGATCGCGCTGCTCGGCAAGCTCAGTCCGCAGTTGCCGGTGATGTCGCTCACTGTGCCGCTGAAGACCATGACCGGGTTTCTTATCCTCACCGGCTCGCTGGCCCTGTGGCCGCGGTTCATAGAAGCCCGCTTCGGCGGTCTGCTCGATATGGCCGAGCGGCTGATCGCCGGCGGCGGCGCGGGGGCCTGAAGCGATGCCCGGAGAGCGCACCGAACAGGCCACCCAGCACCGCCGCGACAAAGCGCGCCGGGAGGGCGACATTCTTCACAGCCGGGAGCTGGCCTCCGCCGCCGGAGCGCTGGCGGGAGTGATCGCGTTGGGAGCCCTCGGAGGCCGGATCCTGGAAGCCTGGCGCGGAGCCTTTCAGGAGTTTCTCCGTCTGGGCTCGCCGGCGCAGTGGGAGCCGGCCACGATCGAGCCAACCCTGTTTGCCGCGCGCCGGCTGGCGATCGGCGTTCTCGCCGCGCCAGCCGTGGTGATGGCGGTGGTGGCAACCTCGGCTCTGCTGGCCGGGCTGGTGCAGACGGGCGGAATCAGTTTCCACGCCGGCGCCATTCAATTCAAGCTGGACCGCGTCAATCCGGTCTCCAACATCAAGAACCTGTTTTCGCTGCGCGCCGCGGCCCGGCTGCTGAAGTCGCTGTTGCCGGCCTCGCTGCTGGCTGTCTTCGCCGTGCAGCGCATCGCCAGGCAGTTGACGATTCCCCCTTTCTCGACCGCAAGAATTCAGTTGCTCGGCTCTGAGGTTTACGGACTGCTTCTGGCCGCCGCGTGGCTTCTGTTTGGCTGGTCGGCGGTCGACTACCTGGTCGAATGGCAGAGCCGGGAGTCGCGGCTCAAGATGAGCCGCGAGGATATGCGCGACGAATACAAGGAGACCGAGGGAAGCCCGCAGATCCGCAGCCGCATTCGCGGCCTGCAGCGGCAGATGCGCCGCCGCCGCGTCAAGGCCGATGTCTCGAAGGCCACCGTGGTCCTGACCAATCCCACCCACTATGCCGTCGCCCTGGGCTTCGACTTCTCCAGCATGGAAGCCCCCAAGGTGCTGGCCAAGGGCCGCAACCTGCTGGCCGAAGAGATCAAGGCCGAGGCTCGCTGGGCCGGCGTGCCGATCGTCGAGAATCCGCCGCTGGCCCGTTCCCTCTACCGCTCGGTCGAAGTCGGCCAGGCGATTCCCGTTGAGCTCTATGCGGCGGTGGCCGCGATTCTCGCCTATCTCTACCGCCAGCGCGTGGAAGCCGAACTGCGGGAGCGCCGCGCCCGTGAAGCGCAGGCGCGCGCCCAGGCCGCTTCAAGCGCTCCGCCTTTCCAGGGAGGTTCTCGATGAAGTGCTCTGCGAATGCAGCTTATGAAAGAGGGTGGCGATGAGTACCACCGCCTTGGCCGCCAACACGCTTCCGGCCCAGTCCATCTGGCAGCGTCTGCGCGAGTACCTGCTGCCGCTGGGGGCCATCAGCATGATCTTCGTCATGCTCATTCCACTGCCCGCCTGGGCGCTGGACTTTCTGCTGGCGCTGTCGATGTCCGCCTCGGTCATCGTCTTCCTGTCGGCCATCCAGATCCGGCGGGCGGTGGAGCTGTCAGTGTTTCCAACCCTGCTGCTGCTTCTGACTCTGTTCCGGCTGTCGCTGAACATTGCCTCCAGCCGCCGCATCCTGCTGCACGGTTCGGAGGGAACGGCCGCGGCGGGCAAGGTCATCGAGGCCTTCGGCCAGTTCGTGGTGGGCGGCAACTATGTGGTGGGCTTCGTGCTGTTCCTGGCCTTGGTCGCCATTCAATTTCTGGTGGTCTCGCACGGGGCCGTCCGCACCGCCGAAGTGACCGCGCGCTTCACGCTCGATGCCTTGCCCGGCAAGCAGATGGCCATCGATGCCGACATGAATGCCGGCCTGATCGATGAGGCCGAGGCTCGGAAGCGGCGCCAGGCCATTGCCCGGGAAGCCGAGTTTTACGGCGCCATGGACGGCGCCGCGCGGTTCAACCAGCGCGACTCGCTGGCCACCATCCTCATCACGGCGATCAATATCATTGCCGGCCTCTTGATCGGTACCCTTCAGCAGGGCGTTGAACTGGGCGAGGCGGCGCGCACTTATACAGTTTTGACGGTTGGCGACGGGCTCGTTACCCTGATTCCCTCGCTGCTGGTCTCGGTCGCCGGAGGGATTACGCTGACCCGCGCCAACTCGGCCGGAATGCTGGGCGGCGAGATCAGGCAGCAGCTGCTGGGCCGGCCCGCGACCCTCTACCTGGCCGCACTGGTCTCTTCCTGCATGTGCCTGATTCCGGGTCTGCCCAAGCTGGCCTTTCTGGCCGTCGCCGGCGGCCTTTTCTGGGCCGGGAAGCGGCTGACGGCCCATCCTCAAACTGTCCCGGCTCCGGCGCTTGCCGGCGCCGACAAAAAGAAGGCCGAGCAGGCGCAGGGCGCCGACCTGGCGGGCCTGCTGCGGCTTGAAGATCTGACCCTGGAGATCGGATTTCAGCTCATTCCGCTGGTGGACGAGAAGCAGGGTGGGCAGCTGCTGAACCGGGTGCGGACGCTGCGCCGCCACCTGTCTTCGGAGATGGGCTTCCTGGTTCCGCCGGTTCACATCTCCGACAACCTGCGGCTGAAGCCGCGCGAATACGTGTTCTCGATCCGGGGCATCGAGATTGGCCGCTGGCAGACCGAGGGAACGCAGCTATTGGCCGTTTCGGGAGATCCAGGCCGGCGTCCGCTGGCTGGCCGGGAGGCGCGGGAGCCGGCCTTCGGCGTGCCCGCCATCTGGATCGCCCCGGCCCTCGAGGACCAGGCCATCGCCGCCGGCTACTCGGTCGTCGACGCGGTTACGGTGATTACCACCCATCTGGGTGAGATGATCCGCCAGCACGCCTGGGAGCTGCTGAGCCGGGCGGAGACCAAGCGGCTTCTGGATTCTCTCAACGAGTCTCATCCGAAACTGATGGAAGAGCTGGTTCCCAAGCTGCTCTCCCTGGGCGAAGTGAGTCGGGTGCTTGAACAGCTGCTGCGTGAGCGGGTCTCGATCCGCGACCTGGGAGCGATTCTGGAATCGCTGCTGGAGACCGCGCCGGTCAACAAAAGCCTGGTGGCGCTGGTCGACTCCGCGCGCCAGGCCATGGGCAGAAGGCTGGTGCGGCCGCTGCTCGATGACCAGGGCCTGTTGCCGGTTCTGCTGCTCGATTCAGCTCTCGAGGAAGAGATCCTTTCCGCATTCGGCCCGGAGACCGCCCAGCGCCTGCTCGCCCCCGGAGCCACGCCCGCCACGCCCCTGGTCCGGCGTCTCACCGATTCTGTGAGGCAGCTTATCGGCTCGAGCTCAGCTGCGGCCCTGCCCGTGCTCCTTGTACCGAGTCCGGCGCGTTATCACGTCAAACGGTGGCTCGAACCGGCGCTGCCGCGGCTGGCGGTCGTGGCTGCCGGCGAGATTCCACCGGAGATCCGGCTGCGCCCGGTAGGTACTGTGCGGTGAACCTGAAAGGAGCGGGGAATGGGGATCGATGCGGGCATTCGGACCAAGGATGGGACGGCGTTGCGACGTAGAACGTCATCAGTCGGCTATCCGCCGTCGGCCGTGCCGCCCAAGGCCCTTTCGGACGAACAGGAGCGGGTGCTGCTCGAGCATCTGCCCATCGTGCGCTTTCTGGCCCGTCGCATCCATGAACGGCTGCCTCAGCATGTGGACATCGAAGACCTGGTCTCGGCCGGCGTGGTCGGACTGATGGATGCTTTCTCCAAGTTTGATCCCGAGAAACGGGTCCAGTTCCGCAGCTATGCGCAGTTCCGCATCCGCGGCGCGATTCTTGACAGCCTGCGGACCCTGGACTGGAGCCCGCGCGAGCTGCGCCGCAAGGGACGGGCGGCCGAGGAGGCGATCCGGGTGCTGACCGCCCGACTCGGGCACGCGCCCGGCGAAGCCGAGGTGGCTGCCGAGATGAGTCTCGAACTGGAGGAGTACCAGCAACTGCTGGGCGACCTGAAGGGTCTGGAGATCGGCACGCTGCACATGGAGCGCAACGAGGACTCGGGCGAGGAGGAGCTGGCCTACGTGCCCGGCAGGCCGGATGAGGATCCCCTCTTCCGCTGCCTCAAGGGAGAGCTCGAAGAGCGGCTTGCCGAGGCCATCGCCAACTTGCCGGACCGCGAACGTCTGGTCATGACACTTTACTACTACGAGGAGATGACCATGCGGGAGATTGGCCTGGCGCTGGGAGTGGTCGAGTCGAGGGTTTCCCAGGTGCATGCGTCGGCGGTTGTGCATCTGCGGGCCGCGCTCAAAGATCTGGCTCAGAAGGGGGCCTTCGAGAAACCAGGGGGGCGCAAGCCGCCGCAGCGCGCCGCCCGCGCCGCCGGGTAGATCCGGGCGGCGGCGATGCCGTCCGGCAACCATCCGGCTGATTGCGAAGTTCAGAGGCACGTTCAAGTGACACAACTCCGACGGGAAACGATCGATCATGGAAAAAACTCTCAAGCAGGACGAAATTGACGCGCTCTTTTCGGCTGCGCGCAGCTCCACTCCCGATGAAGCGCCTGCCGAGGTGCGGGCTCGCGCGGTGCCGTACAACTTCTCCTCGGCGGGGCAGATATCGAATGAGCAGCTGCGCGCCATCAGCATGCTCAACGACCTGTTCGCGCGCAACCTGACTCATAACCTGGCGGCCTGGCTGAGGAGCCGTTTCCAGGTCAACCTGGTCTCCGCCGAGCAGATTCCATTCAATGAATTTCTGCTTAGAATTCCTGAGATCAGTTATGCGGCTTCAGTGCGCCTGGAGCCCCTGGGCGCGCTCTCCGTGCTGCAGCTCGATCTTGGCCTGGCGCCGCCGGTCATCGATCTGCTGCTCGGCGGCGAGGGCAAGGACGGGCCGCTGCGGGAGCTGACCGACATCGAAGAGTCCATCCTCGGCTCGGTGGTGGACCTCATCTGCCGCGAGCTCACCCTGGCCTGGCAGCCGGTCGGGCTGAGTTTCAACTTCGAACGCCGCCAGATGCAGACCCAGGTGGCGCGCATCATGTCGGTGACCGAGAAGACGCTCTGCCTGAGCTTCGAGATCCGCATGCCGCACAGCTCAGGGCTGCTCAACCTGGCCTTTCCGGCCGTGGTGGCCAACACCATTCTCCGCCGGCTGACCACCGACTGGGGACGCCGGCGCCGCCATGCCGAGGAGACCCGCGCTCGGATGGAGGCCACCGCCCGGCGCATTGGTTTCGGATGCTCGCTGCAGCTGCCCGCCGTGCGGCTGCGGGCCAGCGAGGTGGAAAGCCTGGCTCCGGGAAGCATCCTGCGGCTGGGGCTGGCTGCCAATACGCCGCTTTTATGGCGGGTTGGAGGTCAGACCGTGTCCAGCGCCCAGGCTGTCCGCCAAGGCCCCCACCGCGCAGCGCGCATGGAGCGCTCCCTGGCGGAGGATACACGATGAAGACCTATCAGGATTGTTGGGTGGAGGTAGCCTCGAGCCTTTTTTCGCAAGCCCTGGCCGGGGAGCCCAAGCTGGCCGACTCCTTTCCCAGGCCGCTTCCCGGCGGCTCCTTTGCCTACGCGGCGACCCTCTCCGGAGACGTCCGGGGCCGCTTCGCCGTGATCCTCGACAAGGGCCTTCTCGAAGCGCCGCTGATGGGCGAGGGAGTGGATCAGAAGTCGGGCTGGGGCGAGCTGCTGCGCGAGACCCTGGAGGCGGCCTGCGGAGAACTGCTGGCCGCGACCGCGAAAAAATGCCGGGTGGAGCGGTTCGAAGAGACTGACGGCGAAAGCCGGATCTCGCGGGCCTTCGAACTGAAATCCGGCGATCGATCCTGGACCATCCTGGTCCACGATCAGGTGCGGGATGCCGCGGCCGCCCCTTCGCCGGAAGAGGCCAAACGCACCCCCGCTTCGGCTTCGTCTGCGGCTCCTTCGTCCTTCAGCCCCGGCCTGGAACTGCTGCTCGATGTCGAGCTCGAGGCCTCGCTGCGCTTTGGCTCGTGCGAGATGCCGCTGGGCGAGATTCTCAACCTGGGACCGGGAGACGTGGTGCAGCTGGACCGTCATGTGGCGGACCCCGTCGATCTGATTGTCGGCGACAAGATCGTGGCCTCGGGCGAGGTGGTGCTGGTGAACGGCAACTTCGGTCTGCGGGTCACTGCGGTGGCTGAACCGAGAAAGCGCCTGGAGAGCATCCGATGCCTCTTCTAAGCCGCCCCCGGGCCCAAGAGGTCACGCCAACAGATCCGCGCGCCGGTGTGCCGATGTCACTCCTGCGCCCCGGAGCTGACCTCGCTCATATATTGACGCCGGGCGTGCCGCGAAGCCTTCGGCCGCCTGAGGGCAAATCTCAAACGCCGTGGTTCAGAGAACAGACCCGGGCCGGGCTGTTTGAGACCTGTTCCAACCCCCATTGCGGGTCCGGCTGGCTCAAGCTGTGGCGCAGCCGCAAGGCACCGGTCTTTGAGGATGGATGGTGTTGCTCGATGGCCTGCACCAGGATGCAGATCGAGACCTCGCTCCGGCGGGAGCTGGATCAGCGTGCCGGGCCGCACCAGACCCACCGCCATCGCATTCCCCTGGGGTTGGCCATGCTCGAGCAGGGATGGATTACCGGTTCCCAGCTGCGCGGAGCGCTCGAGGCGCAGCGCGCAGCCGGTGGAGGAAGGCTTGGCCACTGGCTGGTCCGCAGGCAGGGGGTGAGCGAACAGCTGGTGACCAGGGCCCTGGGGTTGCAATGGAGCTGCCCGGTGCTCGGTCCGGAGCTTCAAGAACCGGGTCTGACGGCCCTGATGCCCCGCTTGTTCGTGGATGCTTTCGGCGCTTTGCCGCTTCGCGTGGCGGCGGGAAAGATCCTCTACCTGGGCTTCGAAGACCGGCTCGATCCGGTACTGGCGCTGGCGGTCGAGCGGATGACGGGCCTGCGCGTCGAATGCGGCCTGGTCCAGGGTTCGCTGTTCCGCCCCGCACACGAGCGCATGATGAGCGCACGCTATCCCAGGGTAGAGCTGATCGAGGCCGGCCCCGATGGGTTGCTCGGAGAGACGCTGGCCCATGCCGTCGAACGCGCCCGGCCGGTCCAGTCGCGGCTGATCAGGGTGCACGAGTGCCTTTGGCTGCGCATGTGGACCCGGCCCCAGTCCGGCATCGTTCCCGAGCTCGATTCGGTTCGAGACCTGATCTGTTCGGGCGCTGATTCCGACTCATGGAATCACGACGGCAGCCGATAGAAGACTTGAGCAGAGGGGTCCCGCGATGAGCGAAGTTCGAGCCTTGATTGTTGATGATTCCTCGGTCATGCGCAAAATCGTCGAGCGCGCGCTGCGCCAGGCAGGCCTTGATCCTCTGATTGTCAAGGAGGCCGGCAGCGGCACCGAGGGTCTGGAAGTACTGAAGGCGACTCCTGTCGACCTGATTCTCTCCGACATCAATATGCCTTCGATGGACGGTCTTGAGTTCGTGCGTCAGATCCAGGCCCGGAATCTGGCCCCCGGCGTGCCGGTGGTCATGATCACCACCGAGTCGAGCGAAGAGCACGTGAAGCAGGCGATTCAGGCCGGGGCGCGGGGTTACATCCGCAAACCGTTTACGGCCGACCAGGTCAAGGAGAGGGTACTGCCCCTGCTGCGTGCGGTGTGAGCGGAAGCCGGACCTCATCTGCCGGGGAATGCCGGGAGGCGACAGGCGTGCTTCTGAATGGCGTGCGATTGGCGAATGAAAGAGCTCGGCAGAATGCTGGGCGCGAAGGTGAGTTTGTGATGCCGGTATCGTTGCGGAAATCGATGCAACTGGTCTCCGATCCAAGGAATCTGGACGTGAGCGTGGAAGAAGTCTTTCAACTGATGCTGGGGCTGAAATGCAATCGCGGCGAAGTGCCCACCGGCGACCAGGGTTCCGAATCGGTGACCGCGGTGGTTGGATTCGGCGGGCTTCTGAGCGGAGCATGCGTCTTTCAAACCGGCGGAGACTCGGCGATGAAGATTGCCGCGCACATGACCGGGATGGAGTTTACCACGGTCGACGATACGGTGAAGGATGCCGTGGGCGAGATCTGCAACATGCTGGCCGGGGCGTGGAAGAGCAGAGTGCCGGAGCTGGCGGCCCACTGCGGCCTCTCGGTCCCCGCGGTCATTACCGGCAATAACTACCACCTACATGTACAGGCCCCCGAGTTCCAATTGCACCATGACTATCGCTTCGAGGACTCAGGGTTCTCCGTCACCATCGTCTGCGACGGCCTTCAATAACCTCCAGCCCACGCATTTGTAGTGGGCCGTCGCATTCCAACCTGGACCGTTGCATTCCAACCGCAGCTCTCGGGTTGATGGAGAGGCCAATTATCCCAATCGGCCTCGGGTTGCGAGAGGGTCCTCGCATTACTAACCGGCTCTAATCCTTCTCGCTCATTTGCGGTCTCCTGTCTGCATTCTCTCCCGGCGTGGGCCATCTTCCCCCGGGGAGTGAGTGGAATGGACAGCGGTTATTATGCGGCGATGAGCGGGCTGGTGGCCCGCACTCAGGCTCTGGATACGGCGGCAGCCAACCTGGCCAATGCCGGAACGCCAGGATACCGGGCCGAGCGGGAGTTTTTCCGCAGCGCTCTGCTTGGGCCCGATGCCCTCGATTCCCAGCTTGGGCAAACCGTGAATAACTTCGGGTTGCTGGGCGGCGACCGGTTGAGCATGGCCCAGGGCGCCATCCAGCAGACCGGCAACCCCCTCGACCTGGCGATTGAAGGCCTGGGCTTCTTTGCCGTTCAAACATCCAACGGAGTTCGCTACACGCGCGACGGCGGCTTTCACCGCGACCGAAGCGGCCAGCTGGTGACTTCAAAGGGCGAGCCGGTTCTCTCCCCGGCAGGGCGGCCTATCGCCCTTCCCCCCGGCGAGGTGTCAGTGGGCTCCAGCGGGGTGGTTTCCGTTGCTGGCGGAGCGGTGGCTTCGGTGGGCCTGTTCACCTTTCCGCCTGGCGCGGAACTCACTCCGGAGGGCGCCAACCGTTACGTCGCTCCCCAGGGAGTCAAGGCCCTGCCGTCCCCGGACGCCTCCGTCCACCAGGGTGCGATCGAGTCCGCCAACCAGGACGCAATAGAGGGTTCGCTGGACCTGATCGTCATGCAGCGTCAGGCGGAGATGATGCAGCGGGCGCTCACCATCTTCCATACCGAATTCAACAAGTTTGCAACCGAAGATCTTCCCAGAGTCTAGGGACGAGCGACTGAGGGAATAGGGACTAAGGGACTAAGGGAAGACGGAATGAAGCAACCGGACTGACGCCAACATAGTACCGACCACCGCGCCGGAGGCGCACCACATGATTCGAGCCTTATACACAGCAGCCAGCGGCATGAGCGCACAGCAGATGAACCTGGATACGATTGCCAACAACCTGGCCAACTCCTCGACCACGGGCTTTCGCCAGCTGCGCCTGCAGTTTCAGGATATGGTGTACCAGAATCTGGTCACGCCCGGGGCGGCGCAGAGCCAGAACACGGTCTCGGCCGGTTTGCAGATCGGCCTGGGCACCAAATCCGCAGCCACCGAGGTGATCAACACCCAGGGTGCGCTCAACGAGACCGATAATCCGCTGGACTTGGCCATCCAGGGCTCCGGCTTCTTCCAGGTGCAGATGCCAGACGGAACCATCGCCTACACGCGCGCCGGACAGTTTCACCTCAACAACCAGGGGACCATCGTGACGACGGACGGGGATCCGCTGATTCCCACCATCACTATTCCTTCCAATGCCACGGCTGTCACAATCACCCAGTACGGCGTGGTGAACGCGACCCTGGCGGGGCAGCAGAATCCCTCCCAGCTCGGCCAGCTCCAGCTGGCCACCTTCCCCAATCCGGGAGGCATGGAGAGCATGGGGTCCAATCTTCTTCAGGCCACGCTCAGTTCCGGCGACCCGGTACTTGGCAATCCCGGGGGAACCGAGGGCCTGGGTACGCTGCAGCAGGGTTACCTTGAAAACTCCAACGTGGATGTGGTCACCGAATTTGTACAGATGGTGCTGGCCCAGCGGGCCTACGAATCGAACTCCAAGGTGATCAAGGCGGCCGACGATATGTATTCGCAGGTCAATAATATGACGCACTAAGTTAATTCTGTACTTGAGCCATCACGGGAACGATTGCGGCACGGAGCGGCGCAGATGAGAAGTCTGAAATGGGCAACGGTGGTGGTCGCGGCGGTTTCGGGTAGGATGACGATCCTGCCCCAGGCGCCCGCAATCGGCGCGTCCGCCCCGCGAAAGGTCATGGTTTCGCGGTCCGGCCCGGGTTCGAGCGAGCTTCAGGGCAACATCGCCCGCAACCAGGTCCGCGAGTTAGACGATCCCAATACCGGCAAGCGCTGGCTGTTGTTGCGGGACTCCGCCAATCCCGCCGGTCCGGGCCGATGGGTGCGGGGCCCGGACTCGGCCGGGGTTCGTGTTCCCGGCCTCGTCCCAGGTGCGCTTGTGCCCGTAATCCGGTCCGGCGACCGGCTGATCGTTGAACAGGATTCGGCCTTGATCCATGCCCGTCTCGAAGCTATGGCGCTCGGTTCGGCAGCACCCGGAGCGGCTGTGAACGTTCGTCTGCGGATTGGCGGCAGGGTGTTCAGGGCCGTGGCGCTGGGGCCGGGCCGCGCCACGCTCGAACCGGAAGCGGGTGTCGAGCCATGAGAATGCGCGGTGTGAAAGCGACGCTGATTCTGCTGGCGGCGGTGGTCGCTGCGGGTCCGGTTCAGGTGATGGCAAAGAAGCAGAATCCCCTGGTTCCGGCGGCCAAATCCACTCCTCCCGAAGCCGCGCTGCAGGCTTATATAGGCCGGGTGCGGGCTCAGCAGGCCGCGGAGGTCAGGACACCGGGTTCGATCTGGAGCCCCGAGGGCCGGCTGGTGCGGCTGGGCACCGACGCCAAGGCCGCGCGGCTGCATGACGTGGTTTCGATCGTGGTGACGGAGAGCCTGGAAGCCTCGACCGATGGGCAGGTGAAGAACTCCAGGGCCTCGAATGCCAATTCCGGGTTGACGGCGCTCTTCGGAGCCCTTAAAGCCGGCAACAACCTGCAGAATCTTCTAGGCATGACGGCCTCTTCAGGACTTACCGCCCAGGGACAGAGCACCACCACCTCGAGCCTGTCCACCACCTTCGGCGCCGAGGTTGTGGATGTGCTGCCCAACGGCATGCTGGTGGTGCAGGCGACGCGCCAGCTTACCTTTTCTCAGCAGACCCAGCTGATCAAGCTGCGCGGGCTGGTTCGGCCGGAGGATGTGAGCGCGCAAAACCAGATCCAGTCCACGGCCATGACCGACCTGGAACTTGAGGTGACCGGAAAGGGCATTGTGAACGATTCAACCTATCGTCAGAATCCCCTGGTGCGCTTCATTGAAAAGCTGCTGGTGTTTTAAAAGCGGAGAAGGGAAAGAGGCAGGCATTGATGTTCAAGGGATCTGACCGAGCCGCGGAAGGAAGGAATCATAGCCGGCGCTTCGGCCAGAGCGTCATGCTGGCCTGGGCCCTGGCGGCCTTCGCGGCTCCCGGATGGACTCAGTCTGCGGGGAACAGGTCGCGGGTCAAGGACATTGCCGCGGTCGAGGGGATCCGCGATAACCAGCTGGTTGGTTACGGGCTGGTGGTGGGACTGCGCGGCACCGGCGACAGCTCGCAGACGGTTTTCCCGGCGCAGACCCTGGTGTCCGTGCTCGAGCGGATGGGGGTTACAGTTCCCCAGACAGGTTCCAACAGCGCGGCCAACATGCAGGTCAAGAACATGGCCGGGGTGTTTGTGGTGGCCACGCTGCCGCCCTTCAGCAGGCCGGGCTACAAGATGGATGTGACCGTGTCGTCGGCTGGTGACGCGCGCTCCCTTGAAGGAGGCATCCTGCTGATGACCCCGCTCTACGGCCCTGACGGGCAGATCTTTGCCCAGGCCCAGGGGGCGCTGGTGCTGGGCGGATACATGGCTGCCGCCGGCGGCAACAGCCGGCAGATGAACCACCCCACCACGGCGCGGATTCCCGGAGGAGCGCTGGTGGAAAGGACGGTTCCCTTCGACCTCAAGAGCCTGCACACGGTCGACCTGGTGATGAACGACGCCGATTTTCACACCGCCGAGCGGATGGCGGCGGCCATCAACCTGTCGCTGGGCGCCTCGCGGGCGCACGCCGTCGACAGCCGGCGGATTGAAGTGACCCCGCTCCCGGACGAGGATATTGCGGAGCTGATCGACAAGGTGGAGTCGGTTGAAGTGGAGGTTTACCCGCGGGCGCGGGTGGTGGTCAACGAGCGTACGGGCACGGTGGTGATAGGGGGCACGGTGCGGCTGCAGCCGGTCTCCATCCTGCACGGCGGATTGAGCGTCAACGTGATCTCCGAGGTAAAGGTGTCGCAGCCGAATGCGATGTCTTCGGGGACAACCCAGGTGGTCCAGCAGACCACCGTGCAGGCGGAAGACAAGCCGGTGAACCGTATTGATCTGAAAGAAGGAGCCACGGTGGAGGATCTGGTCCAGGAATTGCAACGCACCGGGGCGGGCGCCCGCGACGTGATCTCGATTCTGCAGGCGATGAAGGAGGCCGGCGCACTGGAGGCCGACCTGGAGGTGCTCTGAAATGGCCTTGCATGCTGTTGGGCAACTCGCAGGGGCCGCCAGCACGGAGAAAAGCGGCAATGGCGCCCCTTCCGCATCGCCTAATCCGAAGTTGATCCGGGCAGCGCACGAGTTTGAAGCGCAGATGATGAAGGAACTGCTGAAGCCGCTTGCCGGCTCGAACGCTCTGGATGGAGACGCCAGCGGGTCGGATGCGGGCCTCGACTCCGGCTCCGGCGGGGCACTGGGAGAGTTTGCCACCGAGGCGCTGGGACAGGGCTTGAGCGAGCAAGGCGGTTTCGGGATCGCCAAAGGAATCATACAAGAGCTTTCCCATTCCAAAACTAAGCTCGAAGGCGGAAAAGTAACCAGCGAAATGCACGGAGATACCGCGATGAGAGCCTTTAAATGATTAAGGTCATTAGTAGAACAGTCGATAGATAGGGTGAGGAGCAAAGTGTATGGACATTCGGAGCAGTTTGGACGGCTTGAGATCATTGCTTGGGGTCAACACTCCAACGCCGGCCGCAAGCCAAAGTAAGAGTGTTGTTTCCGCTCAGGGGAACGGCCTGGACAGCGATCAGGCCAGCGTAAGCAGCGCCGCCAGCGAGGTATCGCAGGCGGCCGCAGGAGACGGGGTTCGCGCGGACAAGGTAGCTGCCATTCAGTCTGCGCTGGCCCAGGGAACCTACAACGTGCCCGCGTCTGCGGTCGCGTCAAAGCTCGTGGAATCGATGCTGGGCGCGGAAAACTGACGGAGCCGCCGGTGAAGAAGGGAACTCCGATGATGTTTGCAGCAGGGGCGCAGCCTCTCACCCCGGAGCTAAGGGAGCTGGTGGGAGAGGCGTCAAGAGCGCTTGCTCGTCTTGACGCCGATCGTCTGGAAGAGCTTGCCGTGTCGTGCCGGGCGTTGAACCGGAGCCCGCTGCTTTTCGACCCCCAAAAACGAATGGAACTCGCGCACCAGGCCCATGAGGCGGCCGGCGACATGGCGGTTTTCGTCCGGGTTCTGGAGGCCACCCGCACGAACCTGAAAGTGATCAAACGCCTGCGGGAGATGCGCTCAGGCCGACTGGAGTACCGGGAACAGCCGGAGACGGCCAAGTGCGCCTTAGTCTTAATAGAGGGCGGAAATGGGAACGATTAGTTCTGCATTCGGGATCATGTCCGGCGCGCTCGACGCGGACCAGGCCGCGCTCAACGTGGTGGCCAACAACGTGGCCAACGCCAACACTCCCGGCTACACCGAGGAGACGCCGGACTGGCAGCAGAACGCGGCCATCACGGTCAATGGCGTCTCGACGGGCGATGGTGTCAGTGAGACGGGCGCCACATCGCAGCGCGACAGGGTGCTGGAAGAAAGGCTTGACCAGCAGCAGCAGCTGGCTTCATCGTCAAGCACGAGGCTGGCGGCGCTCCAGGACGTACAGGCTTTGTTTACGCCCGATTCGGGTTCTTCCAGCTCCACGGCCGGCGACATCGGCAGCGACATCACCAAGTTCTTTGATTCCTTTTCGTCGCTGGAAGCGAACCCCACCAATGACGCCCTGCGCCAGGATGTGCTTTCAACCGCCTCCACCTTATCGGGCGATATCTCGAATGCGGCGGCCAGCTTGAACTCGCAGCGCGCGGCTCTCGATCAGGAGGCCACCGGCGTTGCCACCCAGGTCAACTCGCTTGCCAGCGCACTTGCCCAGTTGAATCAGCAGATTCAATCCGCCTCGCCGGACGGCGATGCCGGCACGCTGGAGGATCAGCGCCAGCAGGACCTGAGCCAGTTGTCGCAACTGATCGGAATCAACCAGGTTACGACAGAGAACAACGGACTCTCGATCACCACGACTTCCGGCCAGACGCTGGTTTCCGAAGGGCAGAGCAACCAGTTGACAACCGGCACCGTGAACGGTGTTACCGACATTTTCCTGGGTGGAGCCGATATCACATCGCAATTGGCCTCGGGCGGGGGCCAGCTGGGAGGCTACCTGACGGCGCGCGATACCGATATTCCCAACGCTCTCAGCTCGCTCGATCAACTGGCCTACGACATCTCCACCTCGGTTAACGCCCAGAACAACTCGGGAACGGACCTGAATGGCACCACCGGCACCGTCGCCAACCCGCTCTACATCTTCAATGAGCCTACGCAGGTCTCCGGCAGCGCGGCAGGTATGAGCGTAGTGATGACCGACCCTGATCAGATCGCGGCTGCCGGCGCCGGTGATGGGACGGGCGACAACTCGAACGCAACCGCACTAGCCGGCCTGGCCAGCCAGACCATTGTGAGCGGCCAGACGCCAGCCAATTTCTATTCCAATTTTGTCACCGAATTGGGCGCTACGATCTCCGGAGTGCAGTCGGAGAACACGGCGCAGAACGCGTCCGTGACACAGCTTCAGACTCAGAACGACGCCCTGTCGAGCGTCAATCTCAACGATGAGGCTTCGGCGATGACCACGTTCGAGCGCAGCTACCAGGCGGCATCCCAGGTGTTTACCATGCTGAACACGATCATGGCATCGGCGTTGAACCTGGGAGAGCAGACGACAGTTTCCTAAGCCGGCGGAGAAGAACCCATGCGTGTGGACCCGAACTATCTCACTACCCTGGTCGGTTCGCTCGACCAGGTGCAGTCCAATGAGCAGCAGTTGACCTCCGAGCTTTCAAGCGGGGTCAGCATCACATCGCTGAGCTCGAGCCCGGTCGGTGCGGGAGAAAACGTGCTGCTGCTGAATCAGATTCAACAGGACGATTCCTTCACGTCGAGCTCCAGCCTGGTGACCGGCCAGTTGCAGGTTGCCGATTCGGCGCTGGGCAGCGTGGTCTCTCAGCTCACCCAGGCCATCTCGTTGGCCACCAGCGCCAATAACGGCACCATGAATTCGAGCGACGTGAAGTCGATCGGCAATCAGATCTCCGGCATTCTCGACGAGGTCGAGACCCTGGCCAACACCAGCTACCAGGGGCAGTACATCTTTGCCGGTGGCCAGACGTCGACTGCTCCTTTCAGCACCTCAACGGCCACCTCGCCGGGGGTGACCACCTATAGCGGCGACAGCGACGTGAACTACCTTGAGATGCCGAACGGGCAAAAGATTCAGCTGAATGTGCCCGGCAATCAGATCTTCTCCGGTTCCGGATCGAACGACGTCTTCGCCGCGCTAAATAGTCTGGTTGCCGATTACACCAGCGGCACCGTGAATACTACGCAGGCGGTCAGCGACACCACTGCCCTCAACACCGCTTTGAACTATGTGTCGCAACAGCGAGTGACCATCGATAACTCCATCACCCGCTTGTCATCGGCTACAGATGCGGTCAGCAGCGAACAAACCCAGTTGACCACCGCGCAGACCAACCTGATGCAGGCTGATGTGGGCACGGTTTCCACGCAGCTCTCACTCGCCGAAACCCAGCAGACGGCGCTTGAAGACGTGATTGCGCAGCTTGGATCGACTTCGAACGACCTGTTCAGCAGGATCCAGGATTAGTTTTGCTTTTCCCGAGGATCATTTCTCCCCTGGCAGACCGGGCCACGCTGCGACCGGAGCATCGGAGCGAACCATCTATACTCAATGCGAAGAGGTAACTCCTTGTTCGCTCCGCTTCGGTTTCTCTGGAATGCGACGCGCGGCCATCGGCTGGCGCCATGGAGAAGCGAATATCTGCGCTGGAGGGTGGAAACCTACTCCGGCAAGCCGGCTGGAACATTGACGGCCGCGAGCGTTTTGGCCTTTGTCTGGGCGTCGCGCTGGGAACTGCTGAGCTTCCTGGCCTGGACGGGGCGGCTGGAACGCGAGTCTCGCAGGCGAAGTTGAAGTCCCGCTCGAAGATGGCCGCGGCAAAGCGCAACTCTCATCCCCTATCATCGACGCTGGAGCTGTTTCTCGTATGAGAATTGCTATTTCCCGGGCCATTTTTCTGAGTTCATTCATACTTTTTCCGGCAGCTTCGATGCTCGCGCAGCAACTGCCACCCGTTGAGCCTCCCAAGCCGGTGCCTTCCGCGCCGCCGGATGGGCCCACCCTGCGCGTCACGACGACTGAAGTGCTGGTTCCCACGCTGGTGGAGAAGCCGGGCGGAGACGTGGTCTATGGACTCAAGCCGGATGACTTCATCCTTGAAGACAACGGCGTGGCGCAGAAGATTCGGGTGCAGGAAGAGATGGATACGGCGCCGGTGGCGCTGGTCGTGGCCGTCGAACTGGGCGGCGCCAGCGTTCTCGAATTCGACAAGCTGGCCAAGCTGGGCCCGCTGCTCGATCTCTTTCTTTCCGATCCGCGCAGCCGCGTGGCGCTGGTCGGTTTCGACTCCACGCAGCACCTGATTCAGGACTACACACACTCGGGCGACCAGGTGAACGATGAGCTGAAGCATCTGGAGCCGGGTGACGGAGGGGCTTCGATCCTCGACACTGTCAGCTACGCGGTGAATCTTCTCGGAGACCAGCCGAAGGAGTATCGGCGCGTGCTGCTGCTCATCAGCGAAGAGCGTGACCATGGCAGCAAGCACACCAAGCCGGCGCAGCTGATCAAGAGAATCGGCGAGTCGGATGTGCTGGCGTTGAGCGTTTCGTTTTCGCCCTCGCGCGCCGAGCTGGCGCACGATGTCAAGGACTCAGGCGACGATCGCACTTTGAATATGGTTTCAGCGCTGGTGATGGCGGTGAAGGCGTTCAAGAAGAATGTGGCCAAAGAAGTTGCGGTGATGAGCGGCGGGGAGTACACCACCTTCACCGGCGACAAGCGTTTCGAGCAGCGCGTCGTCGATGCCGCCAAGCACGTGCGCAACCGCTACTTGATTACCTTCAGGCCATCAGACCCCACGCCGGGGCTGCACACGATCAAGGTGAAGACCGTGCACGACTACGGAGCACGGATTGTGGCGCGGGCCAATTACTGGTCCGAACCGGGGAAGTGAATGTGTAGACTCGCGTAAGCTCGGTTAGCGCCTTCGCCGCAGCTTCCCCTGTCAGAGTCATTCATGTTAATCTCACAATAGACACTTTGAGAGTGGACCTGAGAAGACAAGAGGAGTAACACACGCCGTGCTGGCGACTCAAAAGAAATCTGCCGTAATCGAACGCTTCCGCACCCATGAAACGGACACCGGTTCCCCGGAGGTCCAAATTGCGATTCTGAGTGAGCGGATTGTTGACCTGACTGAGCACTTCAAGACCCACAAAAAAGACCACGCCTCCCGGCGTGGGCTGTTGATGTTGGTCAGCAAGCGCCGCCGCCTGCTGGATTACCTGAAGACGCACGATTCCGATCGCTATCGGGACGTGATCGGCAAACTCGGTATCCGCAAATAAACAGAAAGCAAACGTTGACCCGGAAGCGACCAGACCGGACGTTGGTCACGGCCCCTGTTCGACAAGTAGTCTGGGGCCATGGTGCACCTGGCGATTTCAAAATGCCGCCAGGGCGTGCGCGCAGGTGTGTTTGGACCGCATGCCTGGTTGAGATAACGGAAGGCGCCTCTCCGGCGCTCTACGTCCGTCGCTTTCCCGGCGGGACGAAATGCGTTCGCCAACCCTCCCGCCTGATCCGGCGCACCCCCACCACAAGTTTCCCAAGTGAAAAAATGAAACGAGGACTCTATGTCTACCAAGCATGAAGTTGCTGTCGAGCTTGCCGGCGGCAAACGGCTGGTCTTTGAGACCGGCCGTCTTGCCAAGCAAGCGTCTGGCGCCGCACTGGTGACCAGCGGCGAAACCGTCGTTCTTGCCACTGCCGTGGCCTCACCCGACCCGAGGGAGGGCATCGACTTCTTCCCCCTCACGGTCGACTACCGCGAATACACCTATGCCGGCGGACGAATCCCCGGCGGCTTCATCAAGCGCGAAGGCCGGCCCAGCGAGAAAGAGATTCTGACTGCCCGCCAGATCGACCGGCCAGTTCGCCCGCTGTTTCCCGAGGGATTCCGCAACGAGACGCAGATCATCGCGCTGGTGTTTTCCGCCGACAAGGAGAATGATCCCGACGTGATCGGCATCAACGCTGCGGCCGCCGCGCTGGCCCTGTCGGACATTCCATTCAGCGCAACCGTCGGAGCGGTGCGTGTGGGCCGCGTCGACGGCGAGTTCGTTGTCAACCCCACCTATGCGGAACGCGCCGCAACCACGATGAACATTATGGTCGTGGGGCACAAAGACGGCATCGTGATGATTGAATCGGGAGCCAAGGAAGAGACCGAGGAAGTCATTCTTGCGGCTATCGAGTTCGGCCACGATCAGATCAAGAAGATCGTTGCCGTCATCGAAGATCTTGTCTCGAAGGCTGGAAAGCCCAAGCGCGCATTCACCGCGCCGGAGTTCGACGAAGCTTACTACGGCGAGCTGAAGGCCAAGGTGGGCGACCGGCTCAAGGACGCGCTGGACACCAAGACGCACGGCAAGACCGAGAGCTACGCCTTGATCAAGAAGATCAAGGACGAGCTGGCCGCCGAGCTTCCAGCCGACGACCCGTCTGCGAAGAAGAAGCTGGCGCATTACTACGAGGCGCTTCGCGAGAGGCTCTTCCGCGAACAGGTGACCAAGGAACGCATTCGCCCCGATCGCCGCGCCTTTGACGAGATTCGCGAGATCACGATTGAAACCGGTGTGTTGCCTCGGACGCACGGTTCGGCGCTGTTCACGCGCGGCGAGACGCAGGCCTTGGTGACCGCGACGCTGGGCACCGCCGATGACGGGCAGCGCCTGGAAAGCTACGAAGGCGAGCAGAAGAAAAACTTCATGCTCCATTACAACTTCCCGCCCTTCAGCGTTGGCGAAACCGGCCGCATGACTGGTGTGGGCCGTCGCGAAGTGGGCCATGGCGCCCTCGCGGAACGCGCCATCACCGCGGTTCTGCCGAGTGCGGATGAGTCTCCTTACTCGATTCGAATCGTCTCCGACATTCTGGAATCCAATGGCTCGTCGTCGATGGCCTCGGTTTGCGGCGCCAGCCTGGCTCTCTACGACTCCGGCATCGCGCTCAAGGGCTCGGTGGCCGGCGTTGCCATGGGGTTGGTGAAGGAGGGCGACGACTACGCCATTCTCACCGACATTGCCGGCGCCGAAGACCACTACGGCGATATGGACTTCAAGGTAGCGGGCACGCGCAAGGGAATTACCGCGCTGCAGATGGACATCAAGATCGGCGGCCTGACCCGCGAGATTCTTTCGCAGGCCATGGAGCAGGCGCGGCAGGGAAGGATCTTCCTGCTGGACAAGATGGATGCCGTACTCGATGGTCCTCGCCAGGAGCGTTCGGCCTATGCGCCGCGGATTGAAACGGTGCAGATTCCAACCGACAAGATTCGCGATCTCATTGGGAAGGGTGGCGCTACGATCCGCGGGATCATCGAGCAGACCGGCGCCAAGATCGACGTGGACGACACGGGCCGCGTGAGCGTTGCGTCCTCTGACGCCGACGGCCTCAAGAAGGCCCTAGCCATGATCAGCGATATCACTGCCGTTCCTGAAATAGGAAAGGTCTACCTGGGCAAGGTGGTGCGCCTGGCGGAGTTCGGCGCATTTGTCGAGTTGTTCCCGGGCACCGACGGGCTGCTTCATATCTCCGAGATCGCGGAGCACCGCGTCAAGGAAGTGAAGGACGAACTGCGCGAGGGCGATCAGGTGATGGTCAAGGTACTGGCCATCGAAGGCAACCGCATCAAGCTCAGCCGCAAGGCCCTGATCAAGGAGCAGAAGGCCAAGTTGGCCCAGACGGCGGGGCCGGAACCAACTGAGCCGGAGCAGGCGCCCCCCGCGCCGCGCGAATATCAATCAACCCCGACGCCCGCGCAGGCCCCGGCCAGGCCGCGCAACGAATTCGACGAACGCCAGCCGAAATCGAACCAGAGCACGATTCTGATCGAGGGCGGGGAAGACTTCGACGAAGAGGGAACCGAAGAAATCGACGAATCGAGTGAGCCGAACTTCAACCGCGCCGAGGGCGTACCCGTTGCAGCTGCTCAACCCTACGGAGCAGGACGTCCGCCGGCCAACAACAACAATCGTCGCCGTCGCCGTCGCCGTCCCGGAGGTCCTGGGGGTCCCGGTCGCGGGCCCGGAGGCGGACAGGGATAACGGATCGTTGAAAACTAACCAGGGCCCGGGAGAGATTCCGGGCCTTGGTGCGTTCAGGCACGAAGCTTCTTTTGTTCATCTCCGGCTTGCAGCGAGCCCGATGACGTCGGCTGCGAAGAGCCGCGTGGATCTTTGCGCCGGGAGCTGTTCTTGTCCTCATACATGCGGCGATCGGCTGCGATGCGCAGCGCCTCGGTCGAGGAGGCATCCTGGGGAAACACCGCGATACCTACACTGGCGCCCGTCTGCACGATGTGACCGCCCACTTCGATCGGCTCCCTGAGAAGTTCCATCAGCGAGTGGCCGACGGACCATGCGTCTTCACGGGTGGTGGGTCCCTCGAGGATGATAGAGAACTCGTCGCCTCCGGTTCGCGCCACCGTATCGATTCTTCGGACCCGCCCGGAAAAAGCCGCGCCGACATGCTTCAGCAACAGGTCGCCCACGTGATGGCCGACGGTATCGTTGACTTCCTTGAAGTGGTCCAGATCGACCAACATCAGCGCAGCCTGTGTTCCGGTGCGGCGCGCACGCTCCAGAGCGCCCGTCAGCCGGTCCTCGAACAGGCGGCGATTCGCGAGTCCGGTCAACTCGTCATGCAGGGCCAGGAACTTGTTGTGCTCGATCTGGTGTTCAAGCAGAAGCAGGATCATGCCCACGGCCACTACATATTTAGGCAGGTTCCAAACCTCCTGTTCGAGATGCAGTTGCGGCAAAAACATGCTGATTGCAGGGGAGGCAATGAAGACGGCTGTCCAGGCGAAGAATCCGGCGATGGTGATGAGCGCCCCGGTTGTTGAAACCCGGTACACAATCCAGAAGTGCAGGGAACAGCTGAAGTACACCGCAAAAAAAACTGCGTTCAACGCCAGGGCGATGCCGTGGTCAGGTCTGTCTTGGACCGCTAACAGAAAAAGTGCCAGCGTACAGTGGACGCCGATGACCATCCAGCGAATCGGATGTGCGATTTGTCGCACAGTCAGCAAGGCGACCGTCAAAGGGGCAATTCCGATCAGAGCGGCTGCCGGCGTCAACGCCCATGCGCCTGCCTGGCCGACGAACAGCAGTCCGATATAAAGGGTGATCGTTCCCAGCAGCGTGCCAAGCATCAACGGGCTTGAGGATTGGTTGCGATAGGGCACGCAGGACCAGGAGAAGATCATCCCTCCCCATGCCAGAGCGGAGATCCCCATAAAGCTCGACACCACTCCCATCCATCCGGGCAGAGGCACAAAGATCGACAATAGAAAATGAAGATCAATCAGGAGCCAACCCGTGAGCCAGAGCCCGGACACAGCCATTTGCCCGCGTCGAGCCACAGAGGCAAAAGCGCAGGTTAACAGTGCGACCGCTCCAAGATCGGGAAGTTTACTCCAATCCACCTGTTCCACCTTGGGACAATAACGCCCTTTCTCTATAGGACAACATCGGCGACCATCGTTTCAAGGTGCCGGCTATTTTTAAGCCTCTCCCAAAACCATTGAGTAAACTTCAGTAATCAGTGGTCAGTCCACTTCGCGCTTGTCAGCGGGCGATCATTGCTTCTTTTTTCAACTTGTGCTTTTCATCCGACGGGCAGGGATTGGTTCGCCAGAACAAAAGAGACTGCAAGGCAGCCCAGTTCCTTCCATGACGGTCTCATGAACCGGACTCAACCGCCGATAAATACTCTGCCGGGTGTGCGCGCAACGGGAATTGCTCGACCCCGTCAATCGAGGGTCCATGATCTCGCTGAAGAAGTATCTCGATTCCCACGAGAGGGCTTATACCTCGCCTGAGGAAGACGGCGGGCAGATGCTTGCTGCCGCCATGTCAGCGTATCGCTCTGCACTGGCCGGAGTGGGAGATTGCAGCCTGGTCGTTTGTCCCGGAATCGGCAGCGAATTGAAACAACACCTTGAAGAGCTGAGATCGCGCGTCTCCTGCGCCATGACCTGCCATGCTCTCTCCGCCACCGAAGATGGGGTGACCAAACAACTGCAGGGCTGGGGACGCAAGGTTGCAGGCCACAACCAGAAGCAGACCGCCGAAGTGAAGGAGTTGCTGATTACCATGGCGCGCACCGCCGAATCGGTGGGCATCCGCGATCAGCGCTGTGCAGGACAATTCAACGAGGTCACGACCCGTCTGAAGAAGATTGCGAGTCTCGACAATCTCACCGAGATTCGCGCCTCCATCGAGAGAAGTGCGGTCGAGTTAAAGTCATCCATCGACAGAATGACGCGGGAAGGAAAGATTGCCGTAGAGCAGCTTCGAGAGCAAGTCTCCACATATCAGGTCAAGCTTGAAGAGGCCGAGAAGATCGCGTTCCGCGATGCGCTGACGGGTCTGAGCAACAGGCTGTACATAGAAAATCTGCTTGAGAGACGCGTCGCCGCCGGCGCTGCTTTCTGCGTTGCTATCGCGGATATAGATTCTTTCAAGCAAGTGAACGATCAGCACGGCCACATGATCGGCGATGAACTGTTGAAGCAGTTTGCGGGCGAACTTACCTCGGCGTGCCGTTCGACCGATGTTGTTGGTCGCTGGGGCGGGGACGAATTCATCATCCTCTTTGACGGCGGGCTGGCACAGGCCAATACGCAGCGGGAACGCCTGGAAAAGTGGGTCTGCGGCAACTACACCATTCCGAGCAGTTCAGGGGAGATCAAACTGCGAGTGCATGCTTCGATTGGAATGGCCGAACACGCTCCCGGCGAGCCGATGACGGAACTGCTGGCTCGGGCCGATGGAGCGACGTACAAGCGAAAGTCTGAATCGCGCGATTTGACCCAGGCGAGGTGAAGAGCCCTGTTTGCCCTTGCCTTCGCAAGGCAGAGTCCCGGCGGAGATCGGTTACCGGGCGCAGACAACCAGCTGGGCTTCGGTGTTCGTGATCGAGACAATCCGCGCGCGAGAACGATGGAAAAACCGATTGTTCGTGACAGCCGTCACGCATGATACGGCCGCCAGCCCATTCATGAACGCGCTGCGCGACAGAACCATTCTTGAATTTTAAAGACTGTCTTTTCTCCTTCCAATCTTGAGTTTATTTCCGCCCGGCGAGAAGGTTGACGTATGCCCATCCTGAGCAAACGCTAAGGTGGGGCGAATGGAACATTCCGAGCGGATGCGGTTTATTCCGCTTTGGCCGATAGGCGCTCGACCTCGAGCGGCCGTAAGAAAGGCAGATATGAGGCTACTGATCGCCGAAGACGATAAGGCCCTGAGCTTGTTTCTCACCCGCGGACTGGAAGCTGATGGACATCGCGTTCAAGTAGCTCTGGACGGGGCTGCGGCCGTGGAGGCATTTCGCCAGCAGTTGCCCGACCTGACCATCCTCGACCTGAATCTTCCAGTTAAAGACGGGGAGCATGTTCTCCAGGAACTTCGCACCCTTGATGCCGAATTACCGGTACTTATTCTGACCGCGCGGCAGGAGGTTGAAACCCGCGTTCGGTGCCTTGACCTGGGCGCCGACGACCTGATGATCAAGCCCTTCAGTCTCCACGAACTGCGGGCCCGCTGCCGGGTGCTGTTGAGACGCAAGCGGGAAGCGCGCCTGGAACTGCGGGCAGGGGACCTGGAGCTCGATCGGCTCGAGCACAGCGCCCGCCGGGCCGGCCAGCCAATCGTTCTTACCAACAAGGAATTCGCACTGCTTGAGCACCTGATGCTGAACCGCGGCCAGTGCGTTTCGCGCCTGGAGCTGCTGGACTCGGTGTGGAACCTCGATCCGACGCAAACGACCAATATCGTGGATGTCTACGTCAACTACCTCCGCCGCAAGCTCAAGGATCCGCCCCCGGGCCTCCTGATCCGCACCGTGCGAGGAAGCGGATACACAGTACCCTCCGAGGCGGAACTGTCCCTGGCCATGACCCGGCCGGCGGAGTTACCTTTGCCGCGCTCAAGGGTCCCGGTCCCCGCTCCCGTCCCGGAAATTCAATAGCCGTTTCATAAACTTTCATCTTCGAGGAGATCGTCCATGCAGCCTTACGCCGTTCCGATACTTCCTGTTCAAACCCGTGTTCGTCCCCGAACCGCCCTGGTGACCAGCGCCGACCTCAGCTTCCGCCAGCGGCTGAGCGAAATCCTGACCGGTCTGAGGTGGCAGGTGCGGGAGGCCGAAGGCGGCGCTCAGGCGTGGGCTGCAGTCGAGTCGTATGCGCCGGAGGCGGTGATTGTCGACTCCTGGCTGCCGGACCTCGATCTGACCGAGTTCCTGAACGACTTCCGCGGCAAGTTCCCGCAGGTGGACGTCGTTACGGCCTCGGGTTCGACCGCCGAGGAGAGTCCGCGCGGCCCGTACCGCCAGGAGTTGCTTTATGCCATGCGCCGCTGCCAGGATACGGATACAGCAGCATGGAATACGGCGCCGGTTCTTATGGAATTGAAGCCGCAGCGGGGTCCGGGAGACGAGGTGGTCCGGCTGCGCCAGCCTGCAGAGGGGCAAAGCTCCGCCGAGAGCTCGGTGGTGAGCTTCGCAGCCAGTTCGGCTGTCGCGCCGACAGGAACTGTGCAGAAAATCGGACCGGTTCGTGTCGAGATGCCCCCTCGCTGCCAGGGACATGCTGCCATCGAACGGCTGCCCGAGCTGGTTGGCGACGCCCCCTGCATGCTTGAGGTAAGCCGCCGCGTGCGGCTGGTTGCGCAGCGGACAACCCCGGTGCTGATCGAGGGACCGACCGGCTCCGGCAAGGAACTGGTGGCCGAGGCTCTGCACCGCTTGTCGCCCAGAAGCCGCAAACCGCTGGTGGCCATCAATTGCGCGGCCATACCGGAAGCGCTGCTCGAAGCCGAGTTGTTCGGCCATACCCGCGGCGCTTTCACCGGCGCCGTGCAGGGGCGAACCGGGCGGATTGAATCCGCCGACGGGGGCACGCTGTTTCTGGATGAGATCGGCGAAATGCCGCTGTCCCTTCAATCCAAGCTGCTGCGCTTCGTCGAGTGCGGCGAACTGCAGCGGGTGGGCGACAATGAAACCGTAAAAGTCGATGTCCGGATCGTGGCGGCCACACACCGCCCGCTTGCCGGACTTACCGTCTCGGGCAGCTTCCGCTCCGACCTTTATTACCGGCTGGCGGTGTTCCTTATCCGCACCCCGGCATTGATCGATCACGCCCAGGATCTACCCCTGCTCATCTCGCACTTCATGCAGCAGATGGGACGGACAGGCCCGATGAAGCGCGTGGATGAAAGCGCGATGGCCAAGCTCGCGGCCTATGCCTGGCCGGGCAATGTGCGCGAACTGGAGCATGTGCTCGAGCGCGGCGCCATCCTGGCCGGAGACCGGCCGGTTCTTATGGCCGAAGATATCGACTTCGGGCTTGCGGTGAACTAGAAAGAGTGCACTTTGACGCTGCGGCAGACATCGGCGGCGGCCGGGCGAAAGCAAACCTCGGCGCCAGGATTGGGAGAAGGAATGGAAATCGAGACCAGGCTCAGCGACCAGATCGCGCGCTATCTGGACCTTTCAGCGGCCGAAGCCAAGCTGACGGCGGCCAACATGGCAAACATCGACACTCCGGGATACCGCGCGGTGGGTATGGATTTCGAGGGGGAGATGCGCCAGGCGATGGACGGCGTAGACGAGGGACGTCCGGCTCGGCAAGTGCGCGTCAGGGCGGTCGACGGGTTGATCGCGCGCCCGGATGGCAACAACGTTTCGATGGATCGCGAGGGCCTTGACCTGTCTGAAGCGCAATTGAAGTTCAAAACCGGCGTGGCCCTGTTGCGGCAGGAATATCAACGGGTGATGGATGCAATCCACGCCGACAAGTAGCCAGGCGGAGAGACGGCCCAACCTCAGTGCCTGGCTTGACTCGTCGGCTTTTGATTTGCTGTTCAGTAGGAGGCGGGAAGATGAATCTGTTTGGAATGATGGATGCTTCCGGCGAGGCGATGCAGGCCGAGCGGATGCGCGCGGAGGTAGTTTCGGCCAACATGGCGAATGCGGAGACGACCCGCACCGCATCCGGCGGCCCATACCGCCGGCAGCAGGTCGTCTTTTCGGCCAATCGGGGCGATCCCGGCTTTCTCGATTCGATGACTGCCGTCGCTCAAAATGCGGGTCTGAACTCGCTGGCTGCCCAGGCGTTGCCGTCGCTGGGGGCGGGGTCGCCTTTGCAGATGGCGCCGGGAGTGCACATTTCCCAGGTCATCGAAGATCCATCGCCTCCGTTGAAGCGTTTCGATCCTGGCCATCCGGATGCCGGGCCGGACGGGTATGTCTCCTATCCGGACATTAACCCGCTTACAGAGATGGTGGACCTGATGGGCGCGACACGTGCATATGGGCTGAATGGCTCCGCCGTGCAGGCAGAGAAAGGCATGATTACCTCGGCTCTCGAGATCGCCAAGTCATAGCGGGCAGGGGTAGTTGACGGCGATATCCACAACCTGGGAGGAAGTATGCAAGCGGTCATTCAAGCTCTCAACCTTTCCGCTTCGTCGTCGGCAACCCTATTCGACGCCAAGGCGGTTCTCCCGTTCGCCGGCGGGACCCCAGCGCAATCGGCCCCCTTCTCCGATCTTCTGACCGATGCGGTCGGCCGGGTGAATCAGCTGGAAGACCAGGCGCACAACGCGGTGGCCGGACTGATGACCGGGACGGGTGTCGATGTCCACCAGGCGATGATTGCGACCGAGAAAGCCAGCATGGCGTTCGAAACGGCGCTGGCGGTGCGCAATAAGGCCGTTCAGGCCTACCAGACCGTGATTGG
>Ga0182013_10000080_pt1 | contig 111012 bp, 109 predicted proteins | sample 612S2MmetaG_FD_120487 | JGI IMG/M metagenome (GOLD analysis project Ga0182013, IMG submission 120487) | Permafrost microbial communities from Stordalen Mire, Sweden - 612S2M metaG | ecosystem: Environmental > Terrestrial > Soil > Wetlands > Permafrost | place: Sweden: Stordalen | collected...
CCGGCCCCGGCCGTGCGGCGGACGAAAGTCCCGTGAAGATCGCGCTGATCACCGACATGTCCGGCGCGTACGCATCGCTCAGCGGCAACGGTGCGCTCGAAGCGACCAAGATGGCGATCGAAGATTTCGGCGGCAAAGTGCTCGGCCGTACGATCACCGTCACCGCACTCGATCACCGCAACAATGCGGCCGACGCGGCGACGAAAGCGCGTGAAGCGTTCGACTCCGGCTCCGATCTCGCGCTCGACCTCACGAACTCGGGCGCAGCGCTCGCCGTCTCCGCGGTCGCGAAAGAAAAGAAAAAACTTGCCATCGTGACGGGCGGTGGCTCCTCGGACCTCACCGGCGTTGCGTGCAGCAAGTACACCTATCATTATGCGTACGACACCTACGCGCTCGCGCACTCGACCGGCGCGTATATCGCCAAAGGGCCGACCGGCAAGACGTGGTACGCGATCGCAGCCAACTACGCGTTCGGCAAGTCGATGGCCAACGACTTCGGTGAAGCGATCGCACCGTTCGGCGGCAAGATCGTCAAAACGGACATGTATCCGTTCCCGGCCACCACCGACTTCTCGACCTATCTGCTCGCGGCAAAGGCCTCGGGGGCTCAGGTGCTGGGACTCTTTAATGCCGGCGCCGATACGGTCAACTCGATGAAACAAGCCAAGCAATTTGCGGTCGACAAATCGATGAAGATCGCGGTGGGGCTGCTGTTTCTCTCCGACGTCGATGCGTTGCCCGACGTGTTCGCGGATTCGCGCATCACGACATCGTGGTATTGGAATGAAGATAAGACGGCACGCGCTTGGGCCGATCGCTACGCCAAACGGATGAACGGTCTGCGTCCGACCGACGTGCAAGCCGCCGACTATTCGGCCACGATGCAGTGGCTGGCTGCGGTAAAAGCCGTCAACTCGACCGACGCCGACAAAGTCGTCGGGTATCTCGACGGGCGCAAGTTCAACGACTTCTACGCGCACAACGGCGAATTTCGCGCCAGCGACCACCGCGTGCTGCACGACATGTACGTCGTGCAAGTGCTACCGAAGGAAGACGTGAAAGAACCGCATGCGTGGTTCAAGATTCTGCAAACGATGACCGCCGCGCAAGCCTTCCGGCCCGCCACGCAAACGGAGTGCAAGAAGGACTGGTAGGAGTCTGAACCTCTCCTACTTCCTTAGCCAGGCGTTCAACGGGCTCGTCAACGGAGCGTATTTTGCGCTGCTCGCGCTCGGACTGAGCGTGATCTTCGGACTGCTGCGCGTGGTAAACTTCGCGCACGGTGCGATGTTCATGCTCGGGGCGTTTGTCGCGTATTACGGCGCGACGCTCGTGCACTTGCCGTTCTTTGCCGCGCTCGTCGTCGCGCCGGTGCTCGTCGGGTTGTTCGGCGCGCTCATCGAGATCGTGTTCCTGCGGCGGCTCTACGGCATCGATCCGCTCTACAACTTATTGTTCACGTTCGCACTGGTGTTGATCTTGGAAGACGGGCTTCGGCTCGTCGCGGGCGCGCTCGGCTCGCCGTACTCGATTCCCGACGCACTCGCCGGCGCCATCGATATCGGCTTCGGCCCGTTCCCCACCTACAGGCTCTTCGTGATCGTGACGGCGGCGCTCGTCTCCGTCGCGGTCTGGCTCATACTCGAGCGCACGCCGATCGGTGCGCGCATTCGCGCGGCCACCGAAGCGCCGGTGCTGGTGCGCGCGCTCGGCATCGACACGCAGCGGCTGGTCACGATCGTGTTCGGCTGCGGCGTGGCGCTCGCGGCGCTCGCCGGCGTGTTGGCGGCGCCTAACCAAAACGTCGAGCCGGCGATGGGCGATAAGGTCATCATCAACACGTTCGCGATCGTCGTCATCGGCGGGCTCGGGTCGATCGGCGGTTCGATCCTCACCGGCTTCGCGCTCGGCTTGCTGCAGACGGTCGGCGCGGTGTTTTATCCGCAGATCAACGACACGCTGATCTTCATCGTGATGGTCGTCGTACTGCTGGTGCGGCCGAACGGACTCTTCGGGAGCCCGATGCGCCGGTGACCCGCGCGCTCATCGGCAGCCGGCGCGGTACGATCGTCGGTGCGCTCTTGTTTTTGGGCGGTCTCGTGCTGCCGTTCGTCGTGTACCCCGTGCTGGCGATCGACATCGCGGCGTACGCGATCTTTGCGGTGGCCTTCGATCTGCTGCTCGGCTTTGCCGGGTTGCTCTCATTCGGGCACGCACTCTTTTGGGGCGGAGCCGGCTACGTCGTCACGATTCTCATGGCAAAAGCGCACGTGCCGCTGGTTGCAGCCGCTGCAGTCGCCGTCGCGTATGCCGCCGTGTGTGCCTTGCTCGTCGGCGGCATTGCGATTCGCACCGCCGGCATCTATTTCGCCATGATCACGCTGGCGCTCGCGCAACTGCAATATTTCTTCGCCTATCAGCTCAGCGATTGGACCGGCGGTGAAAACGGACTGCAAGTCTCCGGCCGCGGCAGCCTGTTCGGCATCGACCTCAACAACGACCGTCTTTTCTATTACCTGGTTCTTGCGATCGCGACGCTGGCCGTGCTGCTGGTGATTCGCGTGGTGCGCTCGCCGTTCGGCTTTGCGCTCGAAGCCGCGCGTGATAACGAGCAGCGCGCCATCTCGCTCGGCTACCACGTCAATCGCTTCAAGCTCGCGACGTTCGTGTTTTCCGGCACGCTCGCGGGTCTCGCGGGCGTGCTCTTCGCTGCGGGGAACCGGCTCGCGTCGCTCGACGGCGTCGATTGGCATACGTCGGGCAAGATCGTGATGATGTCGATCCTCGGCGGCATGGGAACGATCTTCGGGCCGATCGTCGGCGCGACGATCTTCGAGACGCTCGAATACTTCGTCTCAAAAACGCTCGTCGGCAACAAGACGAACCTCATCATGGGAACGCTCTTTGCGATCGTTATCCTCGTCGCGCGCCGCGGCATCGTCGGCGAAATCCTCGCCCGCGCGCGGCCGCGGTCGTCTTAAACGCCGAGCAGATCTAAGAGTTCGGTCTCGCGGGCGATGACCTCGCTGTTGGCGAGGGTTTGTACCACCGTGCCGTGCGCGACGATGTGGTGGCGATCCGCGACCGACGTGGCAAAGCGAACGTTCTGCTCGACCAGCAAGATCGTTACACCGTCGGCCTTCATCGTGCGAATCAGCGCGCCGATCTGATCGACGATCGCGGGCGCGAGACCCTCAGTGGGCTCGTCGAGCAAGATGAGTCGCGCGCCCGTGCGTAAGACGCGCGCGATCGCGAGCATCTGCTGCTCGCCGCCCGAGAGCGTGGTGCCGGGCGCTTTCGCGCGTTCTTTGAGGTTCGGAAACGTCTCGAAAATTCGCTCCAGCTCCCAACCGCCCGGGGCGACGATCGGCGCCAGCGTGAGGTTCTCGAACACCGTGAGCGTGGAGAGAATGCCGCGCTCTTCGGGCACGTAACCGATCCCCAAGCGCGCGATACGATCCGAACGCAGGCCGGCGATCGGCGTCTCGCCATAGACGATGGTGCCGCTGCGCGCCGGAACGATGCCCATGATCGTGCGCAGCGTCGTGGTTTTTCCAGCGCCGTTGCGCCCGACCAGCGTCGCGACCTCGCCTTGCTCGACGCGCAGCGACATGCCGTGCAAGATGTGGCTCTCACCGTAATAGGCGTGAACGTCGCGCAGTTCAAGCACGGCTGCCGCCGCCCAAATACGCTGCGATAACGCGCTCGTCCGCCCGCACTTCATCGTAGGTGCCTTCGGTGAGAACCCCTCCGCGCTGCATCACGGTAATCCGCTCGCACAGATCCGACACCACGCGTAGGTTGTGCTCCACCAGCACGACCGTACGGCCCACTGCGGCGCGGCGGATGAGCGCGATCGTCCGCTCGATGTCTTCCATACCCATGCCCGCCGTGGGTTCGTCGAGCAGCAGCACCCGCGGATTTTGCGCGAGCGCGATGGCCAGCTCGAGCGAGCGTTTTGCGCCGTAGGGCAGCGTTCCCGCAACGCTCTCGCGTTCGGTCTCAAGCCCGACGCTCGCGAGCAATTCGCGCGCCGGATCGTCGAGCACGGCGGTCGCCGCCGGTCCGGCCAACGCCCGGCGCGGCAACGGCGTGAGTGCGGCTAGCGCGATCTTCACGTTGTCGAGCGCGGTCATGCTGGGAAAGATCGAGTTGATCTGAAAGCTGCGCACCATGCCGCGCCGCGCGATCGAGGCCGGGTCGAGGCGCGCGATCTCCTCGCCCGCCAACTGCACGCTCCCGCGCGTGGCCGGCGCGAAGCCGGAGAGCACGTTGAACAGCGTCGTCTTTCCCGCACCGTTGGGTCCGATGACGGCGTGAATCGTGCCCTCACCGATGGCCAGCTCGGCGATATCGAGTGCGGTGAAGCCGGCGTAGGTCTTGACCAAGTCCCGCGCGATGAGAATCGACGCCATTGCCAGGGTGATTGGGAAGAGTTCCGGGGTCGACCTTTGCTTATGGGTTCGGCGTCCATTCCAGGCGTATCGCCTCGCGCATCATGCCGTAACACTGCTCGCTGGAAGTCGCCGATCGACATGCGCAGCACGGCGGCGTCATTGTGCTTTTCAAGAGCGGCCGGCAACGCAAAAAACGAACCCGTCAATAACGACCGTACCGTCTCGAACATTCGCGATTTGGTGATACACTTTGCACGAGCGAATTGCTAAGCATGCGGCTGCCGGGAGCACGAATGAAGCATATTTTGGTTGCCGGCGGTGCCGGCGGCGTCGGTGAGGCCATCGTTCGCGCATTGCTCGATGCCGGGCACCGCATCGTCGTTCCATCACGCAGCGCCGCGCGTCTCGAGCGTCTCCGGAACGACGTCGCCGCCGATCGCCAGCGCTCCGATCGGCTCATCACGATCACCGGTGATATCGGCACGATCGGCGGCGCGCAAGCAATACGCGACCGCATCGCGCGCGACGTCGGCCGGCTCGACGTATTGATCCCCTCGCTTGGCGGATGGTGGGAGGGCGGTCTTCTCGATGCCACGCCCGCCGTTTGGGATATCGTCATGGACGAGATGGTGCGCACGCACTATGTATTCGCGCACGTCTTCGTGCCGGTGATCCGTGCGCAGCCGGAAGGCGGACGCTACATCGGCATCGGCGGCGGCGCGGCCTACCATCCGATCCGCAACTCGAGCCTCGTCTCGATCGCCGGCGCGGCCCAACTCATGCTCACGCGGGCGCTGCGCCAAGAGATTCCCGAGGATGCGGTCGACGTGCTCGAACTCGTCGTCGATGGACCCGTCCGGACGCGCGATTCCGAGCACCTGGCCGGGCCCGATTGGTTGGCGGCTGCCGAAGTCGGCCGCATCGTCGTCGAACTCGTCGCGCACGGCCGAACGGAAGATCCGTCGACGCGTACCTCCGGGCCGATCGTGCGCATGCGGCCGCGCGAGCGCGGGCAAGGAGTGACGTAATGAGTTCTGATGCGCTTGCCCATCTCTGCGAATCGCTCGATGGACCGATGGCCATCGTGACCGCCTTCGACGGCCGCGAACGGAGCGGGTGCCTGGTCGGCTTTCACACGCAGTGCAGCATCGCACCGAGCCGCTGGATCGTCTGTATTTCGAAGAAGAACCACACCTACGGCATCGCCCAAGGCGCCGAGTGGCTGGCGCTGCACTTCTTACGCAGCGACCAGCTCGGGCTCGCGCAACTCTTCGGCGCCGTTACCGATGACGTTGTGCCGGAGCTCAAATTCCAGCGTTGTGAATGGCGCGCCGCCGGTGGCGGTACGCCGATTCTTGCAGGCTGCGACTACATTTTCGGGCGCGTGCTCGAACGCATCGACGCAGGCGACCACGTCGCACACCTGATCGACATATGCGAGACCGGAAACCCGCATCCGGCCGCGCCGCAACTCGGTTTTCAAGACGTCCAGGGAATGCGGCCGGGTCACGCGCCGTAAGCGGGCGCTTGGCAGGTTTCGGATTCCGAGGTGCGGGGGATCAGAGAGCCGGAGGTATCTTGCTTGAGCGTAGGCGCGGCGATCGCCGCTCTTGCATTCACCACCGCTACCGGCTTCGCACAAACCGCCGGGACGGTACCGAACAGTTCCGTGCCGGGCTCGGCCGGATATTCGGGGTCGGCAACGACCAAAACGGCCTCGAAGAAGGCTATCACCAAGAAACAGAACATGGCGCTGAACCATACCGGCAGCAGCAGCAATCAGCCGAACAGTGCCGTACCGGGTTCAAACGGCTACAGCGGCTCGGGAAAACTGCCGGGCAAAGCCGGTTCGCCGAAAGCGACGCTGAACAGCCTGCAAATGAAACGGAAATCGACCGCCCACAACAATCCGAATAGTGTGGTTCCCGGATCCGCTTCGTACTCCGGATCCGCCCCGAAGCCGGCCGGCACCTAACTCGCCGGCCCGGATGCACCAAAGACCCGACTTACCATCGGGCTCTTTTTTTATTTGTGCGGACGGTAGACGCCCATCGTCTTCACCGCGTTCTCGGCGAACGACGTGTCGACCGCGTCGTCAACGCTGACGTTGGGGTCGGTCAGCAAACCCTGATCGCGTAAGAACGCGAAGTCTTCTTTCAGGCTCGCGACGCTCACGTGGCCGTTCGGGTCGTTGGCACTCGCCGTCATGTCCCGAAAGACGCTGGGGTCTTTCGTGCCGGTGACTTCGGTGAGCACGGCGATCACGTCGTTCGCGGTGCGGCCCCGCAGGTGACCGCCTACCAAGGCGTCGTTGTAAAAGCGCACGCCCTTGAGATACGCCAGCATGAACTTCTGCGCCACGTCGCGCCGGCTCGCGATAAACGGACCGCCGTACATCAGCACGGTCAGCTGCTGGTTGGGATAGATTTGATCGTTGCCCATGATGCGCACGGCATAGCCGGCACGTTCGGCGATCGTCGCATTCGGCTCGGGTAACGCCGCCGCGTCGATCGCGCCGTTGTCGAGCGCTGCGATCATCAGCGGAAAGCCGAGGTAGACGTGCTTGACGTCGTTGTACGACAGCCCGCCCAGCTTGAGAAACTTGGCCACGAACACTGCCGCTGCGGTGCCTTGCGCGCCTTCCGCAACCCGCATTCCCTTGAGGTCCTTCGGCGACTTGTACGCACCGCTCGTCACCAGCGCCTTGCGCACGAGAATCGGCTGGAAGCCGTATCCCGGCGCCGACGATCCTTTGTCGGCAACGATCTTCACGTTGACCTTCGTCGCAAGCGCGTTATACAGCGCGGCCGATGGTGCGCCGGCCGCGACGTCGAGTTGCCCCGCGCCCGCGGGCGCCATCATCTTCGCGGCGGCATCGAACGGCAAGAGCTTTGCGTCGATGCCGACTTCTTTGAAGTACCCGAGCTTTGCGGCCAGCAAGATTGGTACGTCGGTCGTGCTGTTGGTGATGCCGACGGTGACGACCGCATCCGGCGCGGTTTGCGCCACAACCGGGAGGCGGCCGGTCGCGATCAGCGCAAGCGCGAGCGCAGCGCCGCCTCCAAGCGCGGCGAGTTTACGCAACGGCTTGACGATGGCGCGCGGTTCAGCCATGCGCCGCCGCCGGAATCTGCGCCAGCTTGGTCTTTGGAATCTCAAGGTTGAACACGCGGGCAGCGTTCTCGCCGAGGATGTTCTTGCGCGACTGGTCGCTCAGGAACGGCAGATCGTAGATCGTGCTCGGCAAATCGAAGTCCCAGTGCGGGTAGTCCGAGGAATACAAGAGCTGCGTATCCGCGTTGATCATGCGGAACGTGTTCTTGAGCGCCTCGAGGTCGTCGCCGACTTCCATCGGCTGCGAAGAGTAGAAGAAGTCACGCATGTAATCGCTGGGCTTCTTCGTGAGCAGCGGGCACTCGTTGCTGCGCATCAGGTACTCGTTGTCGAGCCGCTGCATCATGAACGGAATCCACGCCAACCCCGACTCCATCCAAATCGTCTTGAGCTTGGGGAAGCGCTCGGGGATGCCGTTGATCACCCAGTTGGTCAGGTGGACCATGTTGTAAAACGTGAAGCCCAGCGCATGCGTCGAGATGAAGCGGTTGAACTGCTTGAACATGCTATCGCGCCAGTTGAAGTGCGCGTGAAACGCGATCGGCAGGTTCCGCTCTTCCATCGCGGCGTAGACTTTCATCAACGCGTTCGAGTGAACCGGCACGTCGTGGGTCGCAACGACCACGAAACCCGAGACGCCCGGCTTATCGCCGAACTCCTCGATCATCTTGTAGGACGCATCGGCGTCGTGCAACGGCAAGTAGAGCAGCGTGCGGATGCGCGGCTCGACGGCCAGCACGCGTTCGACGAGCCAGCGGTTGTAGGCCCGGGCAAGCGCGACTTGCATTTCGACGAGCGGGTGGAAACTCAACTGCAGCATGGGCGTTGGAAAGAGCATCGCCATGTCGACGCCCATGCTATCCATCCAGCGCGTCGTCAGCACCACGTCGCGCTCTTTGTCCTTCGGCGTCTTTTCATGCGGCCGCAGCGGATAGCGCGTCACGCGGCCGCTCTGGTCCTGATAGCCGATCGATTGCGGCAGCACGCCCGACGTGCGAGCGCCGCCGCCGGCAGCCGACTGCGCCATCTGCTTCATCACCGGTTCTTCGATAAACGTGATGATGTCGTTCATGGCGGCCGATTCGTAATGATGGCAATCGACATCGACGATGAACAGCTTCTCGTATTGGCGCTGACGCGCTTGCTGGGCGGCGTGGTCGAGCAGCGTCGTCGTGTCGAACTCCGCTACGGTCATGCCCTGGAAGTCACTGGTGGGTAGCGTAATCATCGCAGAACTCCTAGCCGGCCCAGTTCTGCCAACAGCCAAGTTCGAACACTTGCACGTTGACGGCTTTGAGCAGGGCGGTGGTCGCGATCATCGCGTCGGTCGCGGTGATGGAGCCGCCCGAGACGGCCGGAAAACCGCCGAAGCGTTCGACCTTGTTCGAGTAGACGCGCACTGCGGCGGCGATCAACTGCTGCAGGCTCGCATCGCAGATATCGGCCGGGTCGCCGGCGTTGAGGCGTTCGATGCAGGCCAGAATGGCCATGTCGCGATCGACGATGTCAGACGATAACATAAACGCTGTCTCCTTTGGTAACGACGTCGAATTTACGCAAGCGCTTGCGACGGTCGGCGATGCATTGGCCGGTGGCGATGTCGTACTCGACACCGTGCCAGGGACAAACGAAGTTGATCTCCGTGTCGGAAAACCGTAGTCCGAGCGACGTCTTATCGGGAGCGAGGACGTCGATCACCCGGCCCATCATGATGCCCTCGCACGCCGGGCCGCCCTGATGGATGCAGAAATTGTTGTAGGCGTAAAACGTGCCGTGGCGATGCAGCACGCCGATTTCGAGTTCGCCTTGGCGGACGGTGCGGTGGTCGATATCGGCAAAATCGGTGACCTTGCCGACGTAGAGTTCACTCATGCACCGACGGTACGCCCGCGGGAATCGCTCGATCAATGCCGCAATGTACAGGATTCCAATGTCTTTTGACCATCGTTTCGGGATACGGAGGGCAGCATGGAAACTCGAGGTCTCCGGTACTTCACGACGACCGCGCGGTACGAGCACATGGGCTTGGCTGCCGCCGAACTTGGAATCGATGAATCGACGCTGAGCCGTAGCATCGCGCGTCTCGAGAAACGCTACGGCGCACTGTTCGATCGCGTCGGCCGGCGCGTGCGCTTGAACGCCTGCGGGCGCGTGCTGCTCGCACATGCGGAGCGAGCGCTGGCCGAACTCGAGTATGCGACGCGGGAAATCAGCGAGCTGCGCGGCTCGGCGCCGCAGCCGGTGCGGTTGGGTTTCGTCCCGTCGCTCGGCATGCACTTCGTTCCCGAACTCGTCACCGCGTTCAAGCGCAACAATGCCGGCGCACACTTTCGCTTCGTGCAAGCGCCGCGCGAACGCTTGCACGTTGCGCTACTGGCCGGCGATCTCGATGCATGCATCGCTTGCCACAAGTTCGCCGATGCGGCGCTGGCGTGGGAGCCGCTGTGGGACGAAGAATTGCTGGCGTTTTTGCCGCCCGCGCATCCGCTCGCGCGGCGCCGCCTCGTCGACCTGCGCGAACTCGCGGGCGAACCGATGCTCTCGTTCAAGGCCGGCGAACGCTTGCGCGATGAAGTCGATGAATTGGCCCAGCACGCCGGCTTCTCCCCGAACGTCGTCTACGAAGCGGGTGATATTCCGACGTTGCTGGGCCTGGTGAGTTTGGGCTTGGGCATCGCGCTGCTGCCGGAAAGCGTTCAGGCCAATCGCGGCCGCGCCGCAGCCGTTCGCGTGCGCGATAGCCGCAAACGCACCGTCGGGTTATCGTGGGTGCGCGACCAATTCGATGCCGCTAACGCAACGGCGTTCCGCTCGTTCGTGGTCGAACGGCGTGCCTATCGGCCGTGGCAAGCGCGGTCGGCGTGAACCTGCACGATAAAGCGCAGGTGCTGCGCAAGCTCCACCACCAGCCGCAACCGCTTGTCTTCGTCAACGTGTGGGATGGCGCGAGCGCGCGCATCGTCGAGTCGCTCGACTTTCCGGCCATCGCGACGACCAGCGCCGGAATCGCCTACGTCGACGGTTTTCCGGACGGGCAAGCGATCTCGCGCGAAAAGATGCTCGCTCACGTTGCGGTCATCGCCGGCGCCGTCGGAGTGCCGGTGACGGCCGATCTCGAGGGTGGTTACGGCCCGACGGTCGAGGACGCCGCGGCAACGGCGCGCGGTGCAATTGCCGCCGGCGCGGCCGGTATGAACTTTGAAGACAGCGTCGGCGGCGACGCGCCGCTCTTGCCGCTCGAGGCGCAGGCCGCGCGCATCGCGGCGATCCGCAGCGCGGGCGACGAGCTCGGCGTGCCCTTCGTCATCAACGCCCGCACCGACGTCTACCATCTGAGCGGCAGCGACGAGGCGAGCTTCACGGAAACGATCGCGCGCGCAAAAGCGTATCTTGACGCCGGCGCCGACTGCATCTTCGTGCCGTTCATTGCCGAAGAGGGGCTGATCGGGCGGCTCGCGGCGGCGATTCCCGGACCGCTGAACGTCCTCGCGGGCGGCACGTCGCCCGGCGTTGCTACGCTCGCGAATTTGGGAGTAAAACGCATCAGCCTCGGTTCGGCGCCGGCGGCGCACCTGCTGGCGGCGTTCCGGCGCGCCGCACTTGAAGTGCGCGACCACGGAACCTACGACTTCGCATCCGACCGCATCTCGCATGCGGATCTCCAGATACTTCTCAATCGATCCTAAAGGGGAATTTCGTTGTCTGATCATCGCATCTCCCGCGCGGCGGTACTCGCGGGCGCCGCTCTGCTGGCGCCCGCCGCCGCCCTCGCGCAAAGCGGCGCGTCCGGACCGCCCACGGTGTGGAGCAAGGACTACACCGCCGCCAAAGGCGCCGTGCAACTGGCCGTGTACCGCAAGCGTCTGGGCGCGCCGCGCGCCGGCGAGAAGCCGCGGCCGGTCTTGCTGCTCGCCCACGGCTCGTCCGTCGCGGCCCAAGCGACCTACGATCTCTCCGTTCCGGGCGCCGGTGAATACTCGGTGATGGACGTCTTCGCCCGGCTCGGTTACGACGTGTGGGCGGTGGATTTCGAGAACTACGGACGTTCGTCGCGGACCGCGGCAACATCCGACATCTCGAGCGGCTCGGACGATCTCAAAGCAACGGCCGACGTCATCGCGCACGAAACCGGTGTCACGACGTATCACCTCTTCGGTGAATCGTCGGGTGCGCTGCGCACGGCGCTCTTCGCATCGCGGTATCCCGAACGCACCGGCCGCATCGTGCTCGCCGCTTATACCTACACCGGAGCCGGTTCGCCGACGCTCGCGACCCGCGCCAAGGATCTCGATTTCTACAAATCGCATAACCGGCGGCCGCGCACGCAGGCGATGATCGACAGCATCTTCACGCGCGACAAGACCGGTACCGCCGATCCGCGCGTGCCCGTGGCAATCGGCAAGGCCGAGCTGCAGTACGGTCAAGAAGTGCCGACCGGAACCTATCTCGACATGGTCGCGAACTTACCGATCGTCGAGCCGGCCAAGCTGACCGTGCCGGTGCTCATGCTGCGCGGCGAGTACGACGGCATCGCGACGATGGAAGATCTCGTTGCGTTCTACCAAAAACTGCCGAACGGGGACCGCGCGTTCGCGGTGCTGCCGGGAATGGCGCACTCCGTGGTGTGGGGCATCAATCGTCAGCTATTCTGGCACGCCATGCACGGTTTTCTGGCCCAGCCGCACTACGGCGCGTAGACGGTCGGCGAGAACAGGTCGGCGGCGCGCGGATTGGGCTTGAGCACCCCGTAGTGCGCCAGCATGTCGAGCACCGGTTGCGCATCGGCGGCGCGCAGCCGCTCGGCGTAGGTGACGCGCGTGTAACCGGCGGGGATTGGCACGCCCGCATACTTCTCGAGAATCTTGGCGCTCGCAGCCTGATTCTTGTTTGCCCACTTGCCGGCCGCAACGATCGCCTCGGCGAACTTGCGCATCACGTCGGGGTGCGCTTTGGCGTAGTCGTCGGTGGTGAAGAACGCCGCGATGAGAAATTTGTCGCCGATCGCATCGTACACGGGGCCCAACATGCGGCCCTCGCCGTGAAGTGCGTCATCGAGTGCGGGCTCGCTGACCGAGGCGGCATCGACGCGGCCCTGCTGCATCGCCGCGATGTCGGCCGTATCGGAGATCTCGATCCACTTCACCGACTTCGAATCGCCGCCGTTCTTATCGATCCACGCGTTGGCGCCGTAGAAGCTCATGTTCGAGAGATCGCGCGTGGCCAAGGTCTTCCCGTTGAGGTCGGCTGCTTTGCGCAGGGGTGAATTCTTGAGCACGATGATGCCGGACGTCGGCGCGGCGCTCGAATAGATCGAACCGGGAGCGATGATCGTGATCGGGACGCCCTTCTCGCGCGCGATGGCCACCGACGGAACCGTCAAGCCACCGATCGTCACGGCGCCCGAAACGACTGCTGGTGCAACCGCGCCGGCATTGTTCATCGGCATGACCTTCACGTTGAGGCCGGCCTTCGCGAAAAAACCCATGTCGGCCGCGTAGAAGACTTCGCCCGACGAATCGTTCGGCGGCGTTGCAACGACGATCTGTTCCCCCGTTTGCGCCGCCGCGCGCGTTCCCGGCGCCATCAGCAGCAGCGGTGCGACGAGCAACGCGGCAGCGGCGATGCGCGCAGCGTTCATGCGGCCTTCCGTTCGCTGACGGCAAGCAGCACGCCGTCGAGGTCGGACATGTAGAGATCGCCGAGTTTGGTGCGTTCGAAGAGCGCGAGCCGCACTTTGCCCTCATCGCCCGAACCGAGCGCCTTCGGGATCATCGACGGGTTGCGCGTGGTCATCTCCTCGAGATCGGCCTTGAACGCGGCCAGGCTTTCGACTTGAAAACCCAGATGGTCCAAGGCCGGCTTCTCGATGCCCGAACCGTAGAAATCGGAGATGCGCCACGGGATGATCACGAACGTGATGCGACCGTCCGAGAGCCGGTACGTCGTGCCGTCTTGCGCGATGTCCAGTTCGAAGATCTCGCGATAGAACGTGGCAAGCCGTTCCGGTTCGAGCGCGCGCACCGCAAAGTGGGTGAAGACGCGATCTTGTTCCCAGGCCGGCTTTTCGTAGACGCCATCGCGGTTTTTGAGGCCCTTCGCCGAGAGGTCGAAGTAGTTGCCGGCGGGATCGTACATGCCGAACGCAGCAAACGGCCGGTTGCTCGGGCGCTGGATGATCTCGATCTGCGGATGGCTCTTGGCGACGCGCTCGCGTACCACATCGACGTCGTCGACCTGAACGCCGAAGTGGTCGAAACCACCCTGGCGGCCGGGAAAGCGCGGGATGATGTTCATGCCCACGTAGCCGTCGCCGATCGCGATCGCCGTCGATTCAAACTTCGCGCTCGACGCGGTTTTCAGATCGAACAGCGCTTTGTAGAAGATCGATTGCGCGCCGTAATTATCGGAGATGAGCGCGACGTGATTGAGCTTGGCAAACATGAGAAAACCCTCGAGTGAGCGACTAATCGACCCTTCTTCGCGTTACCTGAGGGACCTATCTTCGGCGCGATGGGGCGCCCGAAAGCGGGGTATATGGGAAGTATGAGCTCGCAATCGCTCACCAACCGGGCGCCGGAAACCGGCATCGATCCGGCGCGCCTGCAAGCGTTCGCAACCGCGATGGCTCACCGCGATCGTAGCCGTCATCGGCATTGGCTGAGCGACGGCGATCTCGAGCGCGCGATTCGCGGTTATGCCTATGCGGCAGCGATCGCCGAACATCACGCGCTCACTCTCGGGGGCGACGACATCGCCGGAGCGATCGCGACGTATCGCCGCGTGCGCCGTCTGCCGAAGCGCACCGAGCCCTCGCAGCGCTCGCTGATCGCCTTGATCGACGCCGGAAACGGCTGAAGCGCGCTTAGCGTCCCGCGACGTAGACGAGATCTTGCGCCGGAATGTGTGCGAATTTTCCGTAGCGTGAAGCGTTGTCGATGCCGGGCTGTAAGAGTGCCGGCGTGAGTTTCTCGGCAAAGATCGAGCGCGGCGTTGCGGCCACCGTTGCGGGGTCGACTTTCAGGTAGCGCACGAGCGTGTCGGCCGCCTTGAGCGGGTTCGCGGTCGCCCAGGCCGTGGCGCGGGCGATCGCACCCGCGAAGCCCGCAACGTCGGATGCATTGGCAGCCGCCCACGCAGGCGTCGCGATCCACCCCGCAACGATAAATTCTTTGGCGACCGCGTCGAGTCCGATGCCCAGTACCCGGCCCGTTTCTTTCGCCTTGGAAAAGAACGGGTCGGCGATAAAGGCCGCATCGACACGGCCCGACGCCAGCGCTTCCGGCAACGCGGAGAACGGCAGTTCGACGAACTTCACCGTCGAAGCATCGCCGCCGTTCGCATCGATCCACGCACGCGGTGCGAATTCCGAGAGCGACCCCAAGCCCGCCGTGCCGAAGATTTTTCCGTTCAGATCGCGCGCGGAACGGATGGTCGAGGTCGCATTCACGACGATGCCGGTCGTCGGCTGCGCGCGCGCCGAGAATTCGTTTGCCGGTGCGATAAAGACGAACGGCAGGCCGCGGCTGTGTGCGGTTGCGACCGTTACCGTTGCGGCAAAACCGACGTCGATGGAATTCGCCGCGATGGCCGACGCGATCGCCGAACCGTACGGAATCGGCTGCAACTGCACGTCGAGTCCGGCGCTCTCGAAGAAGCCCTGCTCTTTCGCGTAAAAGACCTGCGCGCAGTTCTCGATCGGGATGTACGCCACGCGCAGCGTCGATTTGGCCACCGCCCCGCGCCTAACGGCGCCCCACGCTAGGGCGCTCGCGCCGACCGCTGCGAGTGCGCTCCGCCGCTTCATCCGACGCGCAATCCCGGCGCGATGAGGTCCTTGGCATCGAACGCCGCCGGAATCACCTTGTATTTGGCGCAGATATCGATCACCGGTTGAATGTATTTCGTTTCGAGCGGCGCGTAGCCGATACGATGCGTCTTGGCGATCACGTCGGGATCGACTTTGCTGAACTTCGCGAGCACGCTGACCGCATCCGCGGGATGCGCGACAACGTAGCTCGCCGCTTCGCGCATAGCGCGCGCGAACTTTTCCAGCACGGCTTGATTCTTAGCGGCATAGTCGGCGGTAACGAACCAGCCCGTCACCATGAACTGCAGCGCGACCGCGTCGAACGCGTGTGCGAAGATGCGCACTTTTTTTGCGTCGAGGGCCTGCTGCAAGATCGGATCGGCGATGAATCCGGCATCGACGCGGCCGGCCGCAAGCGCGTCGGGGATTTGCGCGAACGGATATTCGACGAGCTTCAACGTCGCCGAGTCACCGCCGTGGGCATCGACCCACGCTTTGGTCGCCATCGTCGTGAGATCGTTGAGCGCCGGAACGGCGAGCGTCTTTCCGTTGAGATCGGCCGCGTTCTTGAGCGGCGAGTCGGCCTTGGCAGCCAACACCGAGTACGGAAACTTCGTGTCGTACAAACTGCCGCCGGCAACGAACACGAACGGCAAACCCTTGGCGTGCGCCGTGATCACGGAGACCAGCGATGATTTGCCGACGGCATACGTGCCGCCCGCAACGCCGGCCGCAATCGCCGTACCGTTGCTCGCCGTCTGCACGTCGACGTCGAGCCCGGCGCGGCGAAAGATCCCGCTTTGCTGCGCCCAAAGCGCGGGCGTCACGGACTCCTCCGGTACCGCGCCCAGCGTCATTTGCGCGAGACTTTGTGCGGCTGCTGCCGCCGGTGCGGCAAGGAACGCGCTCCCGAGCGCGACTGCGGTACGTCGGTTCATCATGGGCGCTCTTCGAGGAAATCTCCGGCGGCCATTTGCAGCGGTGCGCCGCGCCAGCGTACGTTGTGGCCGGTGAGGGCCCGTGCCCAGACCGCGAGGCCGAAGCAATCGCGCGCGGGGATCATCCAGAGCGGCGCGGGTGGCACGCCGAGTGCTCGTGCGGCGACGCGCTGCAATGCGACGCGCGCGAGGATGGCCGTCGCGAGCAACGTACCGGCTGGAACGCGGCGCCGCGCCAGGATGAATCCGAGCAGCGCCAGCGGCACCGGAAACGTAAGGAACATACCGGCGTAACCGAGCGGCTGCAGGCCGCGAATCGTACGGTGCCAGCGCAATTCGTGTTCCCACAATATCGGCAGCGTCGAATCGGAGACCATCGTGCGGATCACGTACTTGGAAATGACGACGCGTAGGCCCCGCTGCGCGATGAAATGGCCGAGCATGAAATCGTCTGCGAGATGCGGCGCGAGCGCTTCGAACCCGCCGATCGATTGCAGCACCGCGGCGCGAAAAGCGTTGGTCGGACCGAAGCAGTGACGCAACGGGCCAAACAGCCGGTCGACCAGCGCTGACGGAATGAACTGTTCGTTCATGAACATCGCGCCGAGCTGCGAGGCGAACGTTTCGTCGGGCACGCCGGCAAAGAGGCACGTCACCGCGCCGATCTCCGGCGACTGCAGCGGCGCCGTCACCGCGCGCACGTAATCCGCATCGACGCGCGTATCGCTGTCGGCAAGAATGAGCGTGGTGTTGCGCACGAGGCGCATCATCGAGAGCACGTTGGCGAGTTTGGGATTGCGCGCGCTCGCATCTTCACCGATATCGATGTCGATGCGGCGCTCCGGCAGGGCGGCGGCGACGCGGCGCGCGATCGGCAGCGCCGGATCGTCGGCGCGCGCGACGCCGAGCACCAATTGCAGCTCGGGATAGTCTTGCTCGGCAAAGGCGCGCAAGTTTTCTTCGAGCAGCGGTTCTGCGCCGCGCAGCGGCACCAGCAGCGTGACCGGCGGCGCCGCCTCGGCTCGCTCGCGTTCGCGCCGGCCGAAATGCGCCGACGCTGCTATTGCCGCGGCCGTATACCCGAGCGCCGCGAGCGCCGCGAGCTCAACCGTCAGCGCAGCGGCCCGGCGCAGCGACCTTGCGAATCCCACGCCGCCCGCCTTCCTCATAGCGCCAGGCGGGCCCGCTCGCCGCTTGCGCGAAGCGGTACCGGTCGATGGAGAGTACGAGTACGGAGCGCTTTCGCAACCGCGATCACCTTGCGATCAACGCGTTATGGGTCGGGGTGCACTTTCAAGACGCCGCGTTGATGACGATCTTGGTCCCGGCCCTCCTGCTCGTTCTCGCACCTGCGAACCACCTCAACGTGCTGGCGGTCCTATCGACGATCGCCGCCATCGCGACGGCGATCGTCCCACCATTCGCCGGTGCGCTCTCCGATCGTTCCCGGCGCAAGGGCGGCGACCGGCGCGTGCAGACCGCCGTCATCTTAGCCATCGATACGGTCGCGCTGCTCGTAATGGCGCAGGTCTCGACGGTGTTCGAACTCACCGGAGCCGTCGTCGTCGCCACCGTCGCGCTGATGAGCGGATCGACCGTGTACCAAGTGCTGCTGCCGGAGATCGTTCCGCGCCCGTTTTGGGGCACGGCAGCCAGCTTCCGCGGCGGCCTGACGCTCGTCGGTACGATCGTCGGCCTCGCGCTCGCGGCACTGCTGCCCGCACGCCAGGCGTTGCTCGCCGACGCAGCCGGCGTCGCCCTGAGTGCCGCCACGCTCTTCTTCGTCCCCGCTTCGCCCCCGTTCGTCGCAACGGTGCGTTCGGGCGCGCAGGTGCGCGACCGGTGGGATTTCTTCGTCACCCTCATCGGCCGCGCGTGGGTCGTGCTGGGGATGACGCTTCTGAATACCTACGTGCTGTTTTTCTTTCACGACGTGCTCGGCATTTACAACGCGTCGCTCAATACCGGCCTCGTTGCCGGTGCGGCGCTGGTCGGCGCCGTCGCATCGAGTGTCGCGGCCGGCGTGTACGCCGATCGGATCGATCGCCGGCTCCTCGTATGCCTCTCCGGCTTGCCGATGACGCTCGCGGCGCTCGGCTTCGCGCTCTTCCCCGATCCGCGCGTCATCTTCATCTTCGCGGCGATGTTCGGTCTCGGTTACGGCGGCGTGTTCTCCGTCGGCTGGGCGCTCGCGCTCGACGCCGTGCCGGAACTCGGGGACGTTGCGCGTGACCTCGGCATTTGGAGCACGCTCTCGAACGCACCGGTCGTGATCGCGCCGGCGCTCGGCGCCGTGATCATCGCCCACGGCGCGACGCCGAGCGACGGCTACCGCTGGCTGTTTGCAACCGCCAGCGCGAGCTTCTTGCTCGGATCGCTCACCGTGCTCGCCGTCCGCAACGCAAACGGCAAGAAACCGGCGTGAAAACGAATCCGCTGATGCAGTTTGCGGCCAGCGCCGCGCGCCGCATCTATCTGCCGTCGAAGATCCGGATTCGCCAGTGGGGTGCACTGCCCGCGCCGCGCGGACCGACGGTCCTGATCACCAACCACCAGCACGTCGACGAAGGCGAGATCGTGTTCGCGCGGACGTTCTTGAAGCATCCGCACATCCCGATCATCGCCGTCAATTCACGCCGCACGTTCGAGACCGGTTTCTTCGCCGCGCGCTTACCGTGGACCGCACCGTTGACACGCCGGCTCAATCCGACCGGACTCTGGCTGCGCTGCGGGCTGCTGCCGATCGAAAACCACCTGCACTCGCGCGCGCTGATCAGCCTCGCCGAAGAAGTGCGCGCGAAGCACGGCGACCTGCCGCTCGAATCGATTCTCCCCGACGACGTTCTCGCCAAGCTCGATTTGAGCGGGCGGCGCTTAGCCGATCTCTGGACACCGGCATACTTCGCGCGCGCGCAAGAAACGGTGAAGCTGGCGAACCTCAAACAGCCGTACCGCCGTGAAGCGCTGGAAAATTTCCGCGCGACGATGACGGCCGACATCGCGCTCGTCGTCGAGCGCGTGCGCGAGGGCGCGACGTTTTATGTGACTCCCGAGGGGGACTTCAGCCACGACGGCCGCATGCGCCCGATGCGCAACGGCCTCACCGAAGCCGTCCTGCCGGTCGCCGAGCCGTGGCTCTGCGCGATTGCCTACGATCCGTTCCGCGGCCGCCGCCTCTCGATGCTCTACCGCGTCGTTCCGCCGGCGAATCGCGACGACCTCGGCACGTCGCTTGCCGCCGCGCGCGCCGTGACGACGAGCGCACTGCTTGCGACGTTTCTGTGCAGCATCGACCGGCCGTTCACCGCGGAGGACGCGCTGGCGAACGTGTGCGCGCAACTCGCGGCGCTGCCGCCCAACGTCTTCGCGGATCCCGAATTGCGCAGCGATCCCGATGCCGTCGTTACGGAAGCGCTGACCGTGCTCGTGCGGCTGCGTATGCTCGCCGCCGACGGCGCGCGCTACCGGCTCACCGAAACGCGCGCCGACGCCCGCTTCCCGCACGTCGCCGACATGGTAACCTTTCAGCGCAACATGCTCGAAGAAACGCTCGCCGCCGCAGCGCGTCTCGCGTGACGCCCATCATCGCGCTCCTGCGCGCGGTCAACGTCGGCGGCACCGGTAAGGTTGCGATGCCCGAACTCTGCAAGCTGCTCACCGCCCTCCGCTTCACCGGCGTGAAGTCGCTGCTAAACAGCGGCAACGTGGTCTTCGGCACAAACGAACCCGCCGGCGCTGCGCTCGAGACCAAGCTCGAGGCTGCCGTCGCAAAGAAGCTGGGCGTGCCGGCGACGTTTTACGTGCGCACCGCGCGCGAGTGGGACGCGATCGTCGCGAACAATCCGTATCCCGACGCCGCCCGCAACGATCCGAGTCATCTCGTCGTGATGTATTTCAAGTCGGCCGTCGCCGCCAAAGACGTCGCCGCGCTGCAAGCCGCCGTCACCGGACGCGAAACGGTCGAAGCAAACGGAAAACAGGCCTACTTCGTGTATCCCGACGGCATCGGAACGTCGAAACTCACCAACGCCGTCATCGAACGCAAACTCGGCCAATCCGGCACGGCACGCAACTGGAACACCGTGCTGAAACTTGCGGCCGCGGCCGCGTTACTCGAGCGGGCCTAGGATCGCCGCGAGTTCGCGAGGCGGGCGGAACGTCATCGCGGGCTCGCCCGTTCCGACCGGTTGCACGGTCACGAAGTGCGGATCGAGTTGCCGCACGCGTTCGATCACGTCGGCCACCAGCGTTTCGGGCGTCGATGCGCCGGCGGTGACGCCGAGGGTGGTAACGCCGGCGAGCCACGCCGGTTGGATCATGGCCGGGTCGTCGATCAGGTACGCCGGGCGTCCGCCGTCACCGGCCGCGTCGCGCAGGCTGCGCGAGTTCGAGCTGTTGTTCGAACCGATGACCAGAATCGCGTCGCAATCCGGCGCCATCGCGCGCACCGCGGCTTGCCGGTTTTCGGTCGCATAGCAGATATCGCTCTTCGCCGGCAGATGGATGCCGGGAAAGCGGCGCTGCAGCACGTCGATCACGTGCTGCACTTCGCTCACGGCGAGCGTGGTTTGCGAGACGAGCGCGAGCGGTTGCCCGGCCGTCGGTTGATACGCTTCGGCTTCGGCTTCATTTTGAATGAGCGTCACGTGGCCGCCGGCTTGACCCATCGTGCCGTCCACTTCTTCGTGACCGGCGTGACCGATGAGCAGCACGTGATAGCCTTCGCCGACGAAGCGGGTGACTTCGCGATGCACTTTGACGACCAGCGGACACACGGCGTCGATCGTGCGCTGATCGCGCGCCTCCGCGCGCTCGCGGACCGCGGGGGCGATACCGTGGGCGCTGAACACCAGCAGCGACGACTTCGGCGCGTCTTCGACGTCATCGACGAAGATCACGCCGCGGCGCTTGAACTCATCCACGACGACGCGGTTGTGCACGACTTCCTTGCGCACGTACACGGTCTCGCCCGAGCGGCGCACCAGCTCGTCGATGATCTGTACCGCACGTTCCACACCCGCGCAGAAACCGCGCGGCTGGCAAAGGAGGATCGTTTTTTCCATCGTCTCTACGATGCAACCGCCAAGGGCCGCTTGAGGGTTTCCGCGCGCGGCGGAAGCATCCGCAGACCGAGCAGTGCGGCGCTTGCCAGGAACGGCACGATGCGCGGACGCAGCAGGCGGGGGTCGATCCGCGCCATCATCGCGCGCTCTTCGGCGAGCGCGATCTCGAGAAACATTTTCGGCGAGACGCCCTCGAGGATCGCTTGCGAGCCGCCGCCGGTCAGGTCGAGCGGCGCCGGAACCACGGCCGCGCCTTGCGCGCCTTGCGCCGTGTGCATCACCGCTCGAACGTGATACTTCAGCGCGCTAACCGTGCGTGCGATCGCGTTCGTGTTGCCGGCGAGGGCTTCTTCGTAGCGCCACCAGTTGATGAAGAACACGATGTGCCGCGCTTCTTCGAACAAGATGTGTTCGAAGATGTCGAGCAAGCCTTTGGGGAAAATCTGCTTCTGCCGCGCGAGCGCAAACCCGCCGAAGCCGACGAACGAATCGGTGCACTCGCTGAACCCGAACACGACGAAGTCGTCGCGCGTCACCGGTAGATTCGAGAGCGGCACCGACGGCACGTCGATCTCGTATCGTTCGAGCATGTGGTTGAGCAGGCGGCCGTGCCGGCCTTCTTCGTACCCTTGCAGCTCGACCGCCTCGCGGATGACCGGATCGGCGAGCGTCTTGGAAAACGTAGCGATCATCCGGTCCGCTTCTTGTTCCATGCTGCGCGCGAAGCTCCAGAACGGAAACGCGCGCAACAGGTCGACATATCGCGGCTCGAGCTTCGGCCACGGCAACCCTTCGGGCTCGAAGGGCAGATGCGTCTCGATGAATGTTTTGCAGAACAGATCGCGGTGCGCGATCGAGCCGACCCGCGGTTTCATTACGCCGTGACGGCCTCACCGCGGCGCTTGGCCGTCGAGATGTGGCGCTCTTTGAGATAGCCGAAGAACTCGCCGCCCTCGCGCAGCCGGCGCGCCATCATCTGGCGGCTGGTCATCATCTCGCCGACGATCTTCGCAATCTTCTTCGGGCGGAAGTAGAACTCGCGATACATGCGTTCGACCGAGTCTTCGATCTCGGCGGTCGAGAGCGTATCGTAGCTGAGCGTCGAGGTTTGAATGCCGTTCGAACCCGAGACGAGATCCTGGCGCGCGAACCAGCCGTTCGCGAGCGCCTGATCGTAGAGCGCCGTGCCCGGATAGGGCGAAGCGATCGACACTTGGATCGTGTGCGGGTCGAGTTCTTTGGCGAACTCGATCGTTTCCCGAACCGTCTCCGGCGTTTCGACCGGTAAGCCGATGATGAACGTGCCGTGCACCTTGATGCCGAGCTTGTGGCAGTTCTTCATGAACTCGCGCGCCATGCCGAGGTTGAGGCCCTTGCGAATGCGGTGCAGAATTTCTTGATTGCCCGATTCGAAACCGACGAGCAGTACGCGCAGACCGTTGTCGCGCAGCGTCTTGAGCGTGTCGTAATCGACGTGCGCGCGGGCGTTACAGGCCCAGCTGAGCTTGAGCCGCTTCATGTGTTTGCTCAGCGCGATCGCGTATTCTTTTTCACCGGTCAGCGTGTCGTCGTCGAACATGTACTCGGCAACGCGGTCGCCGAAGATGCTCACCGCTTCATCGAGATCGCGGCCGACGGCCTCCGCCGACTTGTGGAAAAACTTGTGCCCGCCGATCGTGTGCGGCCAGAGGCAGAACGTGCACTTCGCAACGCAGCCGCGGCCGGTGTACCACGAGACGTACGGGTGCAGCAAGTAGCCGTTGTAATACTTACGGATGTCGAGGAACTTATCGTAGGTCGGCAGCACGCTCGGCATCGCATCCCAATCGGCGATGTCGGGGCGCTCTGCGTTCTTGTGCAGTTCGCCGTTCGCATCGCGGTACGAAAGTCCGAGGATCTCTTCCCACGGACGGCCTTCCGAGAGTTCCTTACACGTGTAATCGAAATTGTTGCGGCAGACGAAATCGATGACCGGATTCATCTCGAGCGTCAGCTCGGGCAGCACCGCGACGTGCGCGCCGATGAAGCCGACCTTCACGTTCGGATTCTGCTCTTTCACGCGGCGCGCGCACTCGACGTCGTTGGGCAGCGACGGGGTGCTGGTGTGCATGATGACGAGGTCGTGACCGACGGCCGTCTTGAGCACGTCCTCGGTTGAGAGACCGTGCGGCGCCGCATCGACCAGCGTGCTCCCCGGGACGAGGGCCGCCGGCTGGGCCAGCCAGGTCGGGTACCAGAACGACGTAACCTCGCGTTTTGCCTGATAGCGCGCGCCCGCGCCGCCGTCGAAACCGTCGAACGACGGGGGACTGAGAAACAGAGTCTTCACGTGGGTCTGCTTCGGGCCGGAGCGCGGCGATTCCCCACGCTGGAGGGTGCCCTTCCGCCGGGCGGAACCCCGACGCTATCGGAGGACGAATGATCGAAGAATTGCGCCACTACGTGGCAACGCCGGGCAATCGCGATGCCCTGCTCGCTCGCTTCAAGAACGACACGATGAGCCTTTTCGCGCGCCACAACATCGAAGTGACGGCGTTTTGGACGGCTCGCGACGAGCCCGACACCCTCTATTACCTCTGCCGCTACGCCGACGGCGCGGCCCGCGACGCCGCCTGGAAAGCGTTCCAAGCCGACCCCGACTGGGCAGCGGCCCGGACGGCGAGCGAACGCAACGGCCCGCTCGTGGCCTCCCTCAAAGGCATCATGCTCGAGCGCGCGGACGGCTTCTGAGTGGCGAATCAACCCTCGGTCGCGATCGTCGGCGCGGGCATGGGCGGCCTGGCAACGGCGGCCGCGCTTTGCCGCGTCGGCATCGTCGCCACGGTCTACGAACAAGCTTCGCAATTTGCGCGGCTGGGCGCGGGGATCCAAATCGGCTGTAACGCCATGCAGGTGCTGCGCGGGCTCGGCCTCGAGCCGCGACTGCGCGGCGACGCGTTCTATCCGCGCTCGTGGAACAACAAAGACTGGCAAACCGGCGACGTTCGCTTCGATATGATCTTCGGTGAATCGGCCGAGGAGAAGTTCGGCGCGCCGTATCTGCTCGCGCATCGCGGCGACTTGCATGCCGCGCTCGCCAGCGCGGTTCCGCCCCAGGACGTGAAGCTCGGACATAAGCTCACCGCGCTCGAGCAAACGGCGAAGGGCGTCGAGCTCGCGTTTGCCAACGGGGTTCGCGTGACGGCGGACGCCGTGGTCGGCGCCGACGGCGTCCACTCGCTCGTGCGCAGCACGCTCTTCGGCGACACCGCGCCGAACTTCACCGGCAAGATCGCGTACCGCACGACGTTTCCCGCGAGCCTGCTGAACGGCTATGCGATCGACGACTGCACCAAGTGGTGGGGTGAGGATCGCCATATCGTGATCTACTTCGTCAAGCCCGATCGCAGCGAGGTATACTTCGTCACGAGCCAGCCCGAACCGGGCTTCCGCATCGAGTCGTGGTCGGAAAAAGGCGACGTGAAGCTCTTGCGCGCGGCGTTCGAAGGTTTCCACCCGCAAGTCCAAGCCGTGTTGCATGCATGTCCCGACGTGCACAAGTGGGCGTTGCTCGAACGCGAACCTATGGAACGCTGGACCGAGGGCAACATCACGCTGCTCGGTGATTCGTGTCACCCGATGACGCCGTACATGGCGCAGGGCGCCGCGATGGCGATGGAAGACGCCGCGGTCTTGTCGCGCTGCCTCGACGGCGTTGAGCGTGACGGCGTCGCCGCAGCGTTGCGCCGGTTCGAAGCCAGCCGCAAAGAACGCACGTCGCGCGTGCAATTGAGTTCGCGCACGAACACGTGGCTGAAAAACAAGACCGACACCGATTGGGTCTACGCCTACAACGCTTGGACCGCACCCTTGGCCGCGGCATGAAACGCGCGCTGCTCGGGTTCGCGTTGGGTGCAGCGGCGTTCGGATTCGCGATCACGTTCGCAGCGCCGGCCGGCGCCGCTCCGCCGGATACGATCCGCGTGGCCTCCGCCGGCGACGATAACGCCGCCCCGCTGCTGTACGCCGACAAGGCGGGTCTGTTCCGCAAAGCCGGACTCGACGTGCAGATTTCCAAGATGAACAGCGGCTCGGCCGTTGCCGTCGCAATTGCCGGCGGCGCGCTCGAGATCGGCAAGTCGAGCCTCACCGGACTGATCGCAGCGCACTTGCGCGGCGTCGACTTCGCGCTCGTCGCACCGTCGGGACTCTACGTCAAAGAGCATCCGATCGGCGCACTGGTCGTCGCGACCGATTCGACGATACAAACGGCGCGCGACTTCGTGGGGAAAACGATCTCGGCGTCGGCGCTCAACGACATCAACGTCGTCGCGGCGCGCGCGTGGCTCGAGCAGCAAGGCGTCGATCCGGCAACGGTCCACTTCATCGAATTGCCGGAATCGGCCGTGAGCGCCGCGCTCGTGCAACATCGCATCGACGCCTCGACCGTGCTCAACCCCGTCCTCGCGGGGCTCGTGAACAGCGGCAAAGCACGCGTCGTCGCGCCGGTGTTCGACGCGATCGCAGGCCGCTTCATGATCTCCGGCTGGTTTGCCAGTGCGGACTACGTTGCGAAACATCGCGACGTGGTGGCGCGTTTCGCGCGCGTCATGCAGCAAGCCGAAGACTACGCCAACAACCACCATGCCGAGACGCTGGATCTGGTTGCGCAGTTCACCGGCATGGATGCCGCCGTCATCGCGGGCATGGTGCGGCCGACGTATCCGGCCGCACTCGATCCGCGCGACATCCAGCCGATCATCGATGCGGAAGCCAAGTACAAGGCGATCGACCACGGATTTCCCGCGGCCGAACTGATCAGCCCGGCGGCGCTGCGAGCGCCGAAGTAATCGGCGTTACTTCACCATCCAGCGCTTGCGGCTTCCGATCAGTCGTTCCGCGAGCGCGTTTAGCTCCGCGAGCCCCGCTTGAAACGCGTACGGGTGTATCGCCGAGCGTTTTAACAGAATGAGCGTGCGTTGCCAAACGATTAGTGCCGGCATCGAGCGCATCTCGCTCCGCGACCGATCGAGCAACTCGGCATTGTGCTCCATATACGTCCAATTTTCGTCGTGACAACGCGCGACGTACGATCCGACGTCTCGCGCTTGTGGATGCTCGCGAACGACATCGGCGAGCAGCGATCGTTTCCGCTCCCAGGCGCCGCGCTTCATCGGCAGCGCTTCAAGTGCTAGGGTCGCCGTCGTTGCGGCGGCGTCCCGCAGCGCATCTTCCTCGTCGCGCGTGAACGAACGGCGCGCCACTCCAGCCACTTGCCGCCCGGCGACCGAACCCGCGATCGAACCGAGTGCAAGGCCGATAACGGCTCCAGCCGGCCCGAACAACATCGCGCCGGCGACGGCGCCGCTCTTCCCGCCGATCGATCCTCCGGCCAGGCGTCCGCCGGTATTCGTCGTGATGACCGTGACGGCACCCACGAGATCCGTTTCGCGTTTGTACAGCCGATAGAGCGGCAACGGTGACGACGCGAGGAACGAGATCCACGGCACGTGCCCTTCGGCTAGGCCATGCCCGTGCACGATATTGCTCTGCACCATGTCCCGAACATCAGCGCGATGAACGTCGTAATCGACAAAGACGTTGTGCATGCCCTCAGTTTGCTCCGCGAGATCGGCGTTAACGATCATCGGACAGGTGTAGTCCCTGAAATGCTCGTGCACTCCCGACATACTACCGAGCGTTTTCATTTGGAATTTTTCACCGTCAACCCAACGGTCGAATTCAGGGTTGTTCGGGGCCGCCGGCGCCTCGACGGTAAAACCTTGCTCCTCGAGATGCAGGCTCATCAGTTCCTCGCCGACATAGCCCTGTAGGCCGTTCACCGCACCCCGTCCGGCCGCGTCGTTGACGTCGTCGAACTTGCCGGCCCAGACCGCGAATGAGAAGAGTCCGTCAACATCTCGATGAGAAAATTCGGCAGCGGCGAGAACCATCGGATTGAGATGAACGTAGTCGTATATCAGCTCGCCGACCGTCATGCCCGCGAACGCTCCGTCTTCCGTCGCACCGTCTCGGCTAAGCATTGCGCGTAGGGGATCCGCGGCTGTCGAGCGGGCGTGCAGCGGCTCCCGCATTGCTTCATCAAAACGCCCATCGGCCAACAGCGCGCGTGCGCGCGGGTTCGAAATCAAGGGATCGCAGTCCATCAGTCTTCAAGCCCCCAGTAGATGCTCTGGGCCGCGAGAGTGCTCTCCTTCGCGCGCAACACCTGTTGTTCGTATGCGTGCAGCTCCGATTGTGCGCGCTTCACTTGCACGTTGAGGTCGTCGCGAGCGGCGCGATCCACTGCGAGCCGCTCTTCGGTGCGCCCTAGCGTACGAACGATCTCCACCGCCGGGAACGTTGCCGTAAGTGTGCCTGCAAGCTCGAGCCGCAGCGCGGCATTCGCTGCTTCCTCCGAAGCGGGGACCACGGCGACCCATGCTGCACCACCTCCGACTGCGCGCTTGAAATGACCGGTGAGCCCACGGATGAAACCCTTACCGAGCGGGGCTTCGACAGCTTTTTCATGTGCCTTGAGCGCAGCCCGTAAACTCAATCCCGTCGCACAAAGTTCGGAACCCCACCGGCCCGCCGCCAAGCCTTCGGCATCCGTTCTGCATGCGTCCGTCAGCTGCGTAAAGAGCTGTTTGCGCCGGTCTTCGCTTCGACTCACCGCATCTTCGGCCGTATGCCGCGCGCTTTCCAACGCTCCGAGTGACGCCTTCCGGTTCGTTGCTTCGCGCTCTACGTCACGCTGGGTCCGGAGTAGACCTTGCGCCGCCGTGCGGGCCTCTCGCCATTCCTCGATGACACGCGCGTCTCGCCCGTCGGTGCACGACTCGGCCGCCGCGCCGGCTAGCGCGAGCTGCACGACCGCATTCACAGCAAGCTTACGCTTGAGTTCGGAGTCCTTGCCATGAAATAGCCACACCCCGCCGCCCAGAACGAGCGGTAAGAAAAACAACGGATTGGCCACGACGGCGACCAGTGATGACATCGTCGTGTAGAACGCGAACGGCAGCGTAAGTCCAGCTAGGCCCGCTATCGTCGCCACGAGCGATGCTGCGCCCATGTAGAATCCAAATCCGCCGATGCTTACAGCGCCGGCGAATGCGCTGGCGAGGGCACCGCTCACCAAAACCTTCTTGAGATAGTCGTCCGAGAGTGAGTCGAGACCCAAGCGCGCCCGGATCGCCTCTTGTTCGGCGTGCGGCAGTTGTTCGATGAAGCGCCGCACTTCCGAAAGAATGTCCGATTGTTCGCTAGCGCTTAAATCGTCAAACCGCTTTCCGACCTGGCCGAACATCGCCTCAACGCTATGCTGCACCGCATCTTGGATCGTCGCCCCCTTGAAAGCACGGTCGGACGCGCGCAACGAGGCGACCGCGGCCGCCGCGATGGCATCGTTGGCGTCGGAAAAACTGCGCGGCGCCACAAACGCGATCGGTCCGAGTTCAAAAATACGCGCCAACTTTGTCAGCAATCGGAGCGTGAGGTCCCCGCCGTCATTCGTGCGCACCAATTCAGCCGTGTTGCTCGCGATAACGTCTCGCAGCCGCCGCCCGTCTGAATCCAGCATGCTTCCGACTTTATCTTTGATGAGAGCGGAAAGGCTGACATCTTCCAGAAGCGCGAGATGGCCGGCGATGACTTCCGGCGGCAAGGTGAGGGCCGCGTCGGTTATTACAGGTCGTTCCACGCGAATCGAACTCCTTGCTGCTCGGGCGACGGGCACTGTTCGTTCCGTCCGCCGGCTTCGTCTTCCCGGGGAGTCCTTCGCTCGCGCCATACCGAAACGACGCAAAATGCCCGTACCCACCGTCACGCGCTGCTGCATCGCCGGGGGCGGTCCGGCAGGCGTGATGCTCGGCTTTCTGCTCGCCCGCGCCGGCATCGATGTCGTCGTCTTGGAGAAGCACGCCGACTTCTTCCGCGATTTTCGCGGCGACACCATCCATCCATCGACGCTGCAATTGATGCACGAACTCGGTTTGCTCGACGCATTTCTCACGCGGCCGCATCAAGAGATCCGGCAATTCCGCGCCCAGATCGGCGACACGCTGCTCACCGTCGCCGACATGACGCACGTGCCCACGTTCTGCAAGTTTCTCGTACTGATGCCGCAGTGGGAGTTTCTCAATTTCCTGGCGGAGGCCGGCCGTCGATATCCGTCGTTCCGGCTGCTCATGGAAACGACGGTCACGGATCTCATCATCGAAGACGGCGTCGTGCGCGGCGTGCGCACGCAAACGGGCGACGTCCCGGGCGAGATCCGCGCCGAACTGATCGTGGGCGCCGACGGACGCGGCTCCACCGTGCGGGCGGCCGCCGGGCTTGAAGTGCTCGAAATCGGCGTGCCGATGGACGTGCTGTGGATGCGCGTATCGCGGCGGCCCGACGATCCGGCCCAAGTCTTGGGCCGCATCGACTACGGCAAGATGATGGTGATGCTCGACCGCGGCGACTACTGGCAATGCGCGTACGCGATTCGTAAAGGCGCCTTCGATGCGATGCAAAGCGCGGGCATCGATGCATTTCGCGGCGAGATCCTCTCGCTCGTACCGTGGCTCGGCGAGCGCGTCGCGGAGTTGCGTGACTGGAACGACGTCAAGCTGCTGACCGTCACCGTCGACCGGCTGCGCGAATGGTACCGTCCGGGGCTGCTGTGCATCGGCGATGCCGCGCACGCGATGTCGCCGATCGGCGGAGTGGGCATCAACCTCGCCGTGCAAGATGCGGTCGCTGCGGCGAACGTACTCTACCCGGCGTTCGTGCGCGGCCTACCCGCGACGAGCGATCTGGCCGCCGTACAGCGGCGCCGCACGTTTCCGATGAAGATCATCCAAGGCATTCAAGTCGCGGTGCAAAACGGCTTCCTCGGGCGCATCTTCGACATCAAGACCAAGATGAAGCCGCCGCTCGCCGTGCGGCTCATCGCGGCGGTTCCGCTGCTGCGCCGCATTCCAGGTTACCTCGTCGGGGTCGGCGTACGGCCCGAGCACATCCGCACTCCGGAGGTCGCACACCATGCCTAATATCGATCGGCGCACGGCACTGGCGGCGTTCGCCGCTACGGCGGCCGCGACGGGCTGGCCACACATCGCCCGCGCGGCCGTGACGACCGTGCGCTTCGGGTCGGTCGGCGGTCTCAGCGACGCCGGCATCTATCTGGCCGACGAACTCGGCTACTTCGCCGCCGCCGGCATCGCCGTCGAGATGCTGCAGATCAATTCGGCGCCCACCCTCGTGCAATCGATCGCGGCGAGCCAAATCGACGTCGGCGGCATCTCGGTGACGCCGGGCTTGTTCGCCTCGGTCGCGCTGAAGATCAACCTGCGCATCGTCGGCGACAAACAGAGTTATCGCCACGGGTTTTCGGGCCAGCGCCTCGTCGCCCGGCCGCAGGTGATCCTCGGCAGCGAAGCCGCGACGATTGCCGGTCTGAAGGGGAAGAATATCGGCCTGAGCACGAAGGCCGGCGTGACCTACTACCTGCTCGACCGCGTGCTCGCCTCGCAGAAGCTCACCCTGAACGACGTCAAGGTCGTCGAGTTACCGTACGGAAGCATGTTTCCGGCGTTTACCACCGGCGCGATCGACGCGGCGATCGTCATCGAACCGGCGCTGACGGAAATGCTGCAGCAAGGCGCGGCCAAGCAAGTCTCCGACATGATCGAGTTCGCGCCCGGCGGAAACATGACCAACGTACCGCTGATCTACAGCGAAACGTTCGCGGGGAACAAAGCGCTCGCGCAAGGCTTCATGACGGCCTACGTGCGGGGTGTGCGCGTCTACAACGATGCCTACGAGCGCGGCAAAGACAAGGATCGGGTCATCGACATCATCGCCCGCCATGCGAAGCTCGCACCGGCCATCGTGCGCAGCTCGTTTCCATGCGGACTCGATCCGAACCAGCACGTCACGACCGACGTGCTCGACGACATCCAGCAATTCTTCGTGCGCCAAGGGATGCTCGCGCAGCCCGCGCTGATGAGTCAGGTCGTCGACGGCTCGTTCGCGCGCACCGCGGTTGCTCACCTCGGCGTACGTACCTGACCTGGGAAACACGCCGGAACCCACCGAATGCGGCAGACGTGAAAAATCGTATGCTGCATCGATTCATCGGCGCCATCGCCGTTGCCGCGCTGGTCGCCGGCCCGCTTACGCCGGGGCCCGCCGGCGCTGCCGAACCCTACGAGATCAACGCCATTCTTTCACTCACCGGCACGTTCGCGTTTCTCGGCAACGCCGAAGCGACGTCGCTGCGCACGCTCGAGCCGCTGATCAATAAGCAAGGCGGCATCAACGGGCAGCCGGTGCACTTCAACATTGCCGACGATCAATCGCAGCCCGCGGTCGCGGTGCAGCTCGCGAACGCGATCATCGCCAAGCACGTGCCGGTGATGCTCGGACCGACGTACGTTGCATCCTGTCTCGCCGTCGCGCCGCTGGTGCGCGCAAACGGGCCGGTGCAGTACTGCTTCGCACCGACGATCCATCCGCCGGCCGGGAGCTACACGTTTTCCGGCGGGGCATCGAGCTACGATCAAGCGATCGAGTCGCTCGTGTTCGCCAAAGCGAAGGGCTGGAAGCGCCTCGCCGTCGTCTCGACGACCGACGCGACGGGCCAAGACATTGAAGAGCAGTTCAAAGAAGCGATCAAAGACCGCCGCTTCGGCGGGATGAGCTTCGTCGTCACCGAGCACTACAACCCGACCGACGTCAGCATCGCCGCCCAGCTCGCCAACGTCAAGGCGGCGAACCCCGATGCGATTCTCGGCATGACCGTCGGAACCGCGACCGGCACGCTCTTGCGCAGTCTGCGCGACGCGGGCCTTGAAAAAGTGCCGCTGATGTCCAATCTTGGGAACATCATCAACACCGCCCTCGCGCAGTATGCGAGCTTCATGCCCGATCAGTTCTATTCGACCGCACCGCGCTTCTATGCGCACGACGTCTCGGGCAAGGGCCCGGTTCGCGACGCGCAGAGTGCGTTCTATAAAGCGTTCAATGCCGGCGGCATCGACCCCGACGTCGGCAACGGGTTCCCATGGGATCCGACCGTGATCGTCATCGCCGGCTTACGTAAGCTCGGTACGAAGGCCGATGCGAAGTCGCTCCTCGCCTACATGGAGAGCGTGCACGACTTCGCCGGCGTCAACGGCATTGCGGATTATCGCGGCGGCGACCAGCGCGGCCAGGGACTGACCGCGCTCGTCATCGTGAAATGGGACCCGGCCAAGAAGCACGTCTTCACGGTCAGCGAACCCGGCGGCAAACCGCTGCACTAGCGTACGATCGAAGCCGCGCCGTCGGCGAGCACGATTTGTCCCGTCACCATCCGCCCGTGGGCGTCGGACGCGAGCGAGACGTAGAGGCCGGCGTAGTCTTCGGGCTGCGGAACGAAACCGAGCGGAAACGTCCCGGCGGGCGGCGGCGCCGGCCGCTCCCGTGCGCCCTGCCCGAGCGCATCGAGGCCGCGCAATCCGGTCTCGATGTAGCCGGGTGCAACCGCGTTCACCCGCACGTCGGGCGCGAGTTCGAGCGCTAGTTGCTTGGTGAGACCGGCAACGGCGTGCTTTGCCGTAATGTAGAGCACGCCGCCGAAGCCCGGGTAAAAACTCGAGATCGACGCCGTGAAGATCAGCGAGCCGCGCCGCTCGCGAAGCTGCGCGAGCGCAGCTTTTGCACCGAGCAAATACCCCTTCACGTTCACGGCGAACAGCTCGTCGAACGCGGCGCCGAGACGTTGGGCGGGAATATCGGCGAGCGTCGCCTTGTCGTCGTAGAGGCCGGCATTGCCGACGAACACGTCGACGAAGCCGAAGCGCTCGACGGCGGCGGCGACGGCGCGCTCGTTATCGTCGAACCGCGTCACGTCGCCGTGCACCGCGACCGCGTTCGCGCCGAATTCGGCGCTCGCCGCTGCCAGCGCATCCGCGTTGCGATCGAAGATCGCGACCTGCGCGCCCTCCGCGATGAAACGCCGCACGATCGCGCGGCCGAGACCCGCCGCGCCGCCGGTGATGACGGCGACGCGGCCTTCGAGTAATCCCATCGTCTCCCCTTAGCCCGGGGCCGAAGCTACTTCCCGCTAAGCCGGAAGCCCAACTCGAACGTGCGCGGCGGCGCGTAGTGGTTGCCTTGCGCGTTCAAGAACGTCACCAGATACTGATCGTTGAGCAGGTTCTGAATTCGTAACGTCATCACGACGGCGGGCGAGAGCGCGATGCCCTTCTCGAGGTCGAACGTCACGTGCGGCGTGAACTTACACGGGCCGCCCACGTTCGATGCGTAACCCGGTCCGGCACACGTGATGCCGCCGGTGGGATCGAGTGACGTTGAGAGGCCGCTGCCGTACTCACCGTCCACCGCAAACCAACCCCCGCGGCGGTCGTTCGCGATCACGCCCGACGAGATGTCGATGCGCTGATCGTGATCGGCGGGCGTCCAATCGTCGGATTGTCCGAAACAGGGTGCCAGCAACTGCGTCTCGCAGCCTTTGTTCACGGAGTACGTATGCGTGACCGAGGCGTAGAAGCGGCTGGCGCGCGCGAAGCCGACCTGATAGTACGCCGATTGCGTGGCGATGCGGCCCAGCGCGTAGTTGATGTCCTGGTGCAGGTTGGTCGCGCCGACTTGCGTGTCGTCGATGAGGTCGGTCGCGTCCTTCTGCATCACGCGCAGACCGAGATCGCCCTTCCCTACCCCGAAGTGACCGCCGATCTCGTAGGCCGAGTCGCGTTCGGGTTTGAGATCGAACTGCGCGACCGACGTTTGCAGCGGCAGATTCAGCGTGTACGCTGCGACCGGTGAGACGTTCTCGAGTGAGAACGGCGTGAAGTACCGGCCGTAGAACACGTAGACGCTGTCGCGCGCGTTCAAGTTCCGCGTCAGTTTAATGCGCGGGCTCAGTTGAGCCGACCCGGCGGCGAACTGCGTGGACGACACGAGGAACGTGTCCGAGCGCAGGCCGTAGTCGAGCTGGTACTTGCCCATCTTCCACGAGTCTTGCAGATACAACGCGGCCAGATGACCCACGTTCGGCGCGTTGTCCACCACCGTGAACGGCGCGCCGGGCGTCAGCGGCGTGAAGACCGGGGCGAGGAAGTTACCGGGCTGCAGCGTGATCGCGTAGTTCTTGGCGACGGTCGTCGCATCGTACACGCCGCCGAAGCGCACGTCGTGGACGTTGCTGTGGTTGTCGTAGTCGAGCACGCCGCCGACGTCGATCGCCACGCGATCGCCGAAGAGCGAGAATCCGCACGTGGCGTTGGAATAGGCGACGCCCGGATTCGCAACGGGATTCGTAACGATGCCGTTGACGATCGGCCCGGTCGAACTCAGCGCATCGGCGCAATCCGTTGGGGCGCCGGGGTTACCGGCGATCCCGTACGTGAAGTCGTTGTTCGCATCGCCGAAGTCGCGGATCTCCGAGCGTTTGTACGTCGGGCCGAACGAGAGCGAACCGTGATCGCCGATCGGGTGACGATACTGCAGCGTGCCGAAGTAGTCGTTCTGCGTTTCGTTATCGTCGGTCGAGGCGGGTTCGCCGCCGGCGACGTCGTTCGGAATCTGGTAGGTTTGGTATGCGTGACTGAGCGTGAGGTTGAGAAAGTCGTTGCCCATCGGTTGCGTGTAGCGCAGGAACTGGTTCGTGTTGCTGAAGTTGTCGTGCGGCGAGTTGAGATTCGGCGGATCGAGGCCGCGCGTGCTCTGCTCGTTGCGCGTAGCGACGACCAGCGACCCGATGCCGATCGTCGCGTGATAAGCGATGTCGGAGTCGAGATGGGTGAACGAGCCGGCGTCGAGTTGCGCGGTGAAACCCGCCGGGCCCGCACCGTTGCGCGTGTTGGCGTTGATGACCGCGGCGAAGCGTTCGCCGTATTGCGCCGGATACGCGCCCTCGATCGTTTCGATGAACGCGATGTCGTTGGGATCGAACTCCGTGCCGATGTTGCGGTTGAGTTCTTGCGGAATCGGCACGCCGTCGACGATGTAGTTCACGTCGCCGTGATCGCCGTTGATGTGCACCACGCCGTTCGCGCCGCGCGCCGCACCGGGAAGCTGCAAGAGCAAGGCCGGCAGGCTGCCGTTGGCGGGCGAACGCTTGAGCAGATCGCCGCTGAGGTTGAGATCGGTGCCCGATCCGCCGAGCGGCGGCCGCGCGGCAACGCTGGTGCGGCCGATCTCCTTGAGACCGGTAAGCGCGACGGTAACCGACGCGCCGGCCGACGGAACGTCGACGCGGAGCGCGGCGCTGCCGTCGGACGCGATCACATCGACGTCATACGTCCCAATCGGCACGGCTGGAAAGACGAACCGGCCTTGCGCATCCGTCTGCACGTGCAGTGCCACGTTGCTGCCGACGGCCGTAACGTTCGCGCCCACGACGGGCTTGCCGGCGGCGGTCACGATACCGCTCAGCGAGGTGGTCGCTTGCGCTACGGCCGTGCCGAACGACGAAGCGGCCAAAAGAAAAATAAGGCAAAACGTCGGCGCCATGCGCGCCGCACGTTGAAAGTAACCCACGAAAACGTCCCTTTACGAGAAAAAAGTTAAGTTGGAATCAGGCGCGGGACGCGCACGGTGGGGGACGGTTCGGAACGAAGAGTGAGAACGCGGCCGCGGCCGCGCGCGGAATCGTGACGATGCGCCGGCACGCAAGGGCGAGCCGGCCGGGCACGCGCGGGCGCGCAACGGCGCCCGCAAGTGCGCCGGCAACGAGCGAGCGGCCCCAAAAGTAGATGACCAGCGCCGAGAGCAGCGAGCCGATGACGGCGGCGGTGAGACCGGTGCCGATTGAGGCCGACGCAATCGGCACGCCTTCCAGCACTTGGGTCAGGCCGAAAAACGCCAGGTTCGCCGCCGCGAAAGCAAGGATCGTCGAGCCGCCGCCGGCGCGGCGCAGCTGCGCGCGCACGAGCGCGCAGCGCCGGATCATCTCCGAACGCGGCACGCCCAGGCCAACTGTCTTGCTAAACGACCAGAGCGCGAGGGCCAGCGGCACGACCAAGTAGGCGTGCCGTAGCCAGAAGTCGGGATCGATCGCGCCCGCGCCGAGTGCGAGCGCTTCGGCCACGAGATGGACCGCGATCGCAAACGGGACGACGACCGAAGTCGCTCCGGCGAGCGTACGCAAAGATGAGAACGATAGCCTCATCCCGCGATTCTCGCATTCCGCATATTGCGAGGTTATTTCGCACGGGCGGAAGTTTTCTCATGCCCGTGCGGCGTGACGGTTAGTCTTGGCCCGGATCGCCGGTCAGGCCGGCAGCCGTAATGCCGGCCATGGCCGCCGCTTCGTCGTTGTCGGAGTTGTCGCCGGAAATGCCGACCGCGCCGACGACGTCGTCACCCGAGCGGATTAACACGCCGCCCGGAACGGGGATCAGGCCGTTCGCAAACACTTGACCGACGGCGTTGACGAACTGCGGTGCTTCGCGGCCGCGCTTAGCGAGCGTGCGCGAACCCATGCCCATCGAAATCGCGCCGCTGGCTTTGCCGATCGCAACGTGCGCGCGGCCGAGCGTCGCGCCGTCCTCGGCGCCGTACGCCGTCAACGCGCCGCGCACGTCGAGCACCGCCACGCCGAGCGGCTTGAAGTCATTTTTCCGCCCGTGCGCGAGCGCGCCGGTGATGATGGCTTGGGCCTGTGCGAGCGTGATCGTTTTCATGTGCTCCTCCTTCGCTGCCTGCCGGCGCTCCACCACCGAGGGTTGGAAAAGCAGACTCCGCGCGCGCATAGAGAAGCCTTCCCCATGCAGTTCGGACTCTTCGACCACATCGACCTCGCCGGCGATCGGCCGCTCGCCCAACAATATGACGAACGCCTGCAATTGATTGCAGCCGCCGATGCCGCCGGGTTTTATGCCTATCATCTGGCCGAACATCACGCGACGCCGCTCAATACCACACCGATTCCCGGCGTCTTCCTCGGCGCCGCCGCGCGGCTTACGAAGCGCATCCGCTTCGGACCGATGGTCTATCTGCTGCCGCTCTACTCGCCGCTGCGTCTGATCGAAGAGATCGCGATCCTCGATCATCTTAGCCACGGCCGCATGGAGATCGGCGTCGGCCGCGGCGTGTCGCCGTTCGAGCTGAACTTTCACAACGTCGACCCGGAGAAGTCGCGCGACATCTTCATCGAGGGCTATGACTGCCTCATCGAAGGCCTCACGCACGATCGGCTCACGCATCACGGCAAGTATTACAACTACGATGACGTGCCGATGATTCTGCGTCCGCTGCAGCAGCCGCACCCCGCGATGTGGTACGGCTCATCGAACACCGTCGGCTCCACCTGGGCCGGCGAGCGCGGGTTGCATTTCGCATCCAACGGACCCAGCGCACGTGCCAAGGGCAACATCGACGCGTATCTGGCGGCGCTCGCGCAGCGCGGAACCGGCGTCGAAGTTCCGCACGCCGAATTTCCGGGGGGCGCAGCGATCGGAATCTCGCGTCAGATCGTCGTCGCGGATACGTTGGCCGAAGCGCGCCGCATCGCGGAGCCCGCACATATCCATATCCATGCGAACCAAACGTACCTGCGGCGCGAATCCGCGAAACGTGCCTCGATGAAGGGCGACCCCGCCTACGGCAACACGCCGTCGGCGGCCGATTTCGACTTGGCGGTGGCCGAGGGTTCGACGATCGTGGGCACGCCCGACATGGTGCGCGCCGAGATCGAGAAGCAGCAAGACGCGCTGGGAATCAACTACGTCATCGGGTACTTCATGTTCGGCACGATGACGCTCGCCGACGCCCTGCACTCACTCGAGTTGTTCGCAACCGAAGTGCAGCCCAAGGTTAGAACAGCTTCCGGCGCGGCGGCGTATAAATGAGCTCCTGCGCCGGGAACGTGGTGAACTTGGCGTACTTCGCGGTGAGGTCGATGCCCGGCTGAACGTTGGCCGGGTCGAGCGACTTGGCGAAATACGTGCGCGGGCTCGCGGCGACTTGCGCCTGATCGACCTTCAGATACTTGGCGAGGATCTCGGGACACTTCGCCGGGTTCGCCTGCGCCCAGACGACCGCATCGTGCATCGACTGGGCGAACAGCGCGACCGCCTTCTGATGTTTCTTCGCCCAATCGTCGGTCGTGAACCAGCCGGCAACGAGAAACGCGTTGGCGATCGCGTCGAACTCCACGGCAACCGTGTGCGCCACTTTCTTAGCCGGCGTCAGGAACGGTTCGGCAACAAAGGCCGCATCGATGCGGCCGGTTGCGAGCGCCGCCGGCATTTCGGAGAACGGAATCTCGACGAACTTGAGCGTCGTTGCATCGCCGCCGCCCGCATCGACCCAGGCGCGCACGCCGTATTCGCCGAGCGTGTTGAGGCCGGGACTGCCGATCGTCTTACCGTTGAGGTCGACGCCTTTGCGCACGTCTTTGCTCGCGCTCATCAGCATGCCGCCGGGCGGTTGCGTTACGTCGAACGCGTTCGCCGCCGCGATGATCGTAAACGGAAGCTTTTTCGCGTGCGCCGATGCCAGCGTCATTACGGTCGCGTAGCCGATATCGACGGCGTCTGATGCCACCGCCACGGCGATCGCCGCTCCGTACGGGTTGGGCTGCAGTTCGACGTTGAGCCCCGCCTTGGTCCACAATCCCAACTCTTTGGCATAGAACAACTGCGCGCTCGCCTCGAACGGGATGTACGCGACGCGAATCGTCATGTCGCTCTGCGCTGCGGCCGGCGCGCCCGTCAGCGGCAGTGCGGCAGCACCTCCCAGCAGCGCGAGAGCGCCGCGGCGGTCGACGGAACGGCAGGAAAGCTTTTTCATGCCCCACCATTCCATGCAAATGGCCCGCGCCATGCTGCCGGCCGTTCGGAGAAGCGAATGCTGAGTAAAGAAGACAACGAACTGATCACGCGGGTCGGCCCCGGCACGCGCGGCGGTGCGTTGCTGCGGCGCTACTGGTATCCGGTGCTCAAGGCAGACGCGCTCGAACCGGACGGCGCGCCGAAGAAGGTTCGCTTGCTCGGCGAGAACTTCGTGGCGTTTCGCAGCGGCGACGGCCGCGTCGGCATGATGGAGGAACTCTGTCCGCACCGGCGCGCGTCGCTCGTGCTCGCGCGCAACGAGGATTGCGCGCTGCGGTGTCTCTTCCACGGCTGGAAATTCGATCTCGACGGTAAGCTCGTCGAGGCGCCGAGCGAGCCGGCCGACCGCGTTTCGTTCGTCAACAAAGTGCGCACGCGCAGCGTCGCCGTGCGCGAGAGCAGCAAGCTGATCTGGGCTTACATCGGCCCCGGTGAGCCGCCGCAGTTTCCCGACTTCGAGTTCACCGCGCTGCCGCTCGATCACGTGCAGATCGCCGAAGTCCCCGGCCGCTGCAACTGGGTGCAGTTGGCGGAGGGACAACTCGACTCCGCGCACATCTCGCACTTGCACGCGTCGGCGTCGGCCGGGAACCTGACCCGGCTCTCGCTCGCGGACCGCGCGCCGCTCTTCGACGTCGAGATCACCTCGTGGGGCATGCACGCTGCGGCAACGCGCACGATCGGCCCCGACGAACGCTACACGCGCGTGACCGAGTTCGTGATGCCGAGCTGGGAGTTCATCCCTCGCCCCACCTCGCCGGGCACCGCCGAATATGACGCCATGCCGCGCTTCGTCGTGCACCAAACGCCGGTCGACGATACCAACACGATCGTGTGGTACATCAATTGGCATCCGGATCATCCGATCTCGTATGAAGACGCGCGCTGGACCGTATGGAACGACGAATACATCTCCGTGATCGACGAGCCGCTGATGGGTCAGGATCGCGCGAAGATGAAAGCCGGCCACATGACCGGCGTGAACAACCTGCTCACGGAAGACATGCTCGTTGCCGAGACGATGGGGCCGATCGCCGATCGCACCGGCGAGTATCTCGGTTCGAGCGACGCGGCGGTCGCGCGGTTCCGCCGCATATTTATCGAAGCGATTCGCGATGAGGAAGACGGCAACGTGCCGCGCGGGTGTTCGGGCAACGAACCGTACCGGCGGATCGTCGGCCAGGGCGTGCTGCATCCCGCGCGCGTCGATTGGCGCGACTGCGTGAACGACCTCGTTACATAAATGAAGTCGCACGGGCCGCGGGCGTCGGGCGGATATACGGTCGAGGCCCTCGCCAAGGGTCTGCGCGTGCTCGCGCTTTTCTCCGAACGCCGTTCGTCTATGCGCCTCACGGAAATCGTCGCGCTGACCGGTATGCCGATGCCGACCGCTTTTCGTCTCGTCGCCACGCTTGAAGGTGAAGGCTATCTCGAACGCATGCCTGACGGCTCGGTTCGTCCGGGCGCGGCCGTATTAACGCTGGGATTTGCCGCGTTGCGCGGACTCGATCTCGTGGAAACATCGTCGGTGATCCTCGGCGAACTCTTCCAAACGACGCAGCAAACCGTGAATCTCGGCGTGCGCTCGTTCGACCGCGTCGTCTACATCGCACGTCTGCAAAGCGATACCGTCCTGGTCACCGCAAACGTAACGGTCGGCTCGACACTGCCGGCGATCGTGACCTCGATGGGCAAAGTGCTTCTCGCCTTCATGCCCGAGGCAGAACTCGCGCAATGCATTACGGCCGCCTCGTTCGGAGGCGCTTGGGGACCGAACGCGCTGCGCACGATGCCGGCACTCGAGACGGAGCTCGCCCGTGTGCGCGCCGCCGGTTTTGCCGTACAGGATGAAGAATTAGCATCGGGCTTACGCTCGATCGCCGCGCCCGTGCGCGGAAATGACGGCCGCGTTGTTGCGGCCGTTAACGTGGCGGTTCCCGCCCGGGAGTTTACCGTGAACGATCTTCGCAAGCGCGTGCGCGAGCCGCTCCTGGCCGCCTGCGCGCAAATCTCACGCCGCCTCGGAGCGCCGGTATGAAGACGCATGGCCGGTTGCCCTGGCTCGCGCCGGACGAACTCGATGCCGGCGCGCGGGCACTCTACGACCGCATCGCCGGCGGGCCGCGCGCTCAAGGGCCGCAAGCGTTCTCGCTAACCGACGAAGCCGGCCGCTTACACGGCCCGTTTAACGCAATGCTCGTCAGTCCCGACGTGGGCTCGGCGCTGCAAGAACTCGGCAGCGCGATCCGCTATAAGAGCGGTCTCACGCCGCGCGCGAGAGAGATCGCGATTCTCGAGCTCTCCGTCCTGCGCCGGTCGGTGTTCGAGTGGTACGCGCACGAACGCGTCGGCAAACAAGCCGGTTTGAGCGATGCGGAAATTACGGCCCTGCGGGACGGCGGTCCGGCACCGACATTCGATGCGACCGAATCGCTCGTGCGCGAACTCGTGCGCACGCTCGCACGCGAGCGCGATCTCGACGAGAGCGCGTTTGCCGCCGCAGTGAGCGCACTCGGCGAGCGCGTGCTGATGGATCTGATCGCACTCGTCGGCTACTACGATTTGCTCGCACTGAGCCTGCGCGTTTGGCGCACGCCGTTGCCCGCCGGCGCGGAAGCGCCGTTCACGTAGGCACATCTTCGGCGAAGGAGAGTTTCAGCGACGCGCAAATCACGCGGTAGATCGTAAACTCGCTTTCACGATATGAAAGTCTTCTATGACGCATCGGATAACCCGCCGCTCGTTTTCCGCGCTGCTGGCAGCGGCCGCGGTCGCACCACCGCTCGCAGCGCGAGCGGCGGACCCGGTTAAGCTCAAGCTCGCCTTCTTCGCCGACGACGCTGAGATGACGTGGGTTACCGTCATCAAGCCGTTCGTGGACAACGTGAACCGCGATGCGAAGGGCGCCGTTCAGATCGACGCCTTCCTCAACGGCGCGCTCGGACGCGCGCTACCCGATCAGCCGCAGATGGTGCTCGACGGCGTCGCCGACATCGCGTTTTGCATTCCGGGTGTGACGCCGGGGCGCTTCGCCGACAACGGCGTCATGGAGTTGCCGGGCCTGTTCCGCAATTTGCGCGAGTCCTCGCTCGTCTACACGCGCATGGTTGCCGCGAACCGCCTGCGCGGTTTCGAAAACTACGATGTGATCGGCGCCATCGGAACGCCGCCGTTCAGCGTGCACTCGAAGACGAAGGTGACGTCGCTGGCGGATTTGCGCGGCTTGCGCGTGCGCACAACCAATGCGACCGAAGCCCAAACGCTCAAGGAGCTCGGCGCGATTCCGGTGCTGATGCCGGTCAACGAGGTTCCCGAAGCGATCGGACGCGGCACGATCGATGCAGCGACGGTCCATCCCGGGCCGCTCTTCGATTTCGGCATCAACAAGGTGACGAAGTACGACTACTTCATCGGCTTCGGCTTCTCGCCGCTCAATCTGCTTATGAACAAGAAAGTCTTCGACGGACTGCCGAAAGCGGGTCAAGATGCGATCCGCAAATACAGCGGCGAATGGTTCGCGACCACGTACATCAAGGGCTACAGCGTCTATACGGATTCGCTGATGGCGAAACTCAAGGCCGATACCAGCCGCACGGTCACGTTCCCGACACCGGCCGACGATACCGCGGCGCAAGCGGCGTTCAAGCCCGTCTTCGAAGCATGGCTCGCCAAGGATCCGCGCAACCCGCAACTGCTTAAAGACGTGCAGGCCGAGATCGCCCGGGTTCGCGCGAGCCATTAGCAGGGTCGATCGCGTCGCGACGATCGTCGCACAAGCCTGCGCCGTCGTCGGCCTCGTGCTCCTGGTGGCGTTTGCGGTCGGCACGCTGGGCGACGGATTGCTGCGCCGCTTCGCCGGCCGCCCGATCGAAGCCGTGCGCGACGTCGGCGGCCTCGTGGTCGCCATCGCCGTCGTGTGTTGCATGCCGCTGGCCCTGCTGCAGCGCGCCAATATCACGATCAAGTTCGTGCAAGCATTTTTCGGCGCACGCGCGGGCAGTTATTTCGATGCGGTCGCGTCGGTCGCGATCGAAATCGTGCTCGGGCTCATCGCGCGGCAGTTCTTCATCTACGCCTCGGCGCTCGCGCGTACCGGCGACACGACGACGATGCTCTCGATCCGGACCGCACCATTTTGGTTCGTCGTTTCGGCGGTGCTGTGGATCGCGGTCGCCACGCAGGCGGTGGTCGTCGTGCAACAGATGCGAACGGCGTTCGCTCCGCGCGCGCCAACGTGAGCCCGCTCGAAATCGGCGGGCTCGGCCTGGCCGGACTCTTCATCCTCATTCTCTGCCAGGTACCGATCGCGTTCGCGATGATCATCGTCGGCGTCATCGGCTTCGGCCTCGAGCAAGGCTGGTCGCCGGCGCTGACGTTTCTCGCCAGTCAGCCGGCGGGTTCGCTGGCCAGCATCGATCTGGCCACGCTGCCGCTGTTCCTTTTGATGGGAACGTTCGCGAACGCCGCCGGCTTCTCGGAAGATCTCTACAACGCGGCGGCCGCCTTCGTCGGTCACAAACGCGGCGGCTTGGCGTATGCGACGATCGGCGGTTGCGCCGCGTTTGGCGCGGTCTGCGGCTCGACCACCGCAACGGCCGCGACGTTCGCCAAGGTCGCGTTGCCGCAAATGTTGCGGCGCGGCTATTCGCCCGCATTTTCCACCGGCAGCATCGCCGGCGGCGGCACGCTCAAGTCACTCATCCCGCCTTCGCTCGTGATGATTCTCTACGCGATCATTGCCAAGGTGTTCATCTTCCAGCTCTTCGTCGCGGCGATCTTTCCGGCGCTGCTCACGATCGGCTTGAACATGCTCGCGATCGCCGTTATGGTGAGGCTGAATCCTGCGGCGGCGCCGACGAGCGCGCGCCTGCCCTGGAACGAACGCTGGCGCGAAGCGCGCACCGCAACGCCCGCGATCGTGTTGATCGTCGCGGTGTTCGGCGGATTGTACAGCGGTATTTTCACCGTGAACGAAGCGGCGTCGGTGGCCGCCGTTTTGGCGCTCGCCTTCGCCATCGTGCGCGGCCGCTTGACGTGGACGAGCCTCATCGACGGCCTGCGTTCGTCGGCCGGGGCGGCCGTGATGCTCTACATGATCCTCATCGGCGCGTCGATTTTCACCTACTTCATCACCGTCGCGCGGCTCCCCGACACGCTGCTCGCAGCGATCGGTTCGATGCACCTCGCGCCGCTGGCGATCATCGCGCTCTTACTCGTCGCGTACATCATCCTCGGCACGGTGTTCGAAGAAACATCGGCAATCGTCGTCACGCTGCCGTTCGTGTTGCCAATCATATTGCACGCCGGCTACGATCCGGTCTGGTGGGGCATCATCATGGTCGTACAAGTGGAACTGGCGATGATCCACCCGCCGATCGGTGTGATCGTATTCTTGCTGCACGGACTTGCGCCCGATATCCCGATGAAGACGATCTATCGCGGCGTCGTCCCGTTTATCATTGCCGATCTGTGCGTCTTGATTTTACTGACGGTTTTTCCCGACATCGCACTTTGGTTACCGCGAAAGCTGGGCATGTGATCGCAACGTTCCGCGAATACCGTATTCCCTCGGCGGATAGCAAGCCGTACATCGTCGCCTACGGTCCCGATGGAAATATCTGGTTCTGTTCGAGCGGAACCGGAAAGATCGGGCGGCTTTCATTGCGCGATGACCGGATCACCGAGTTCGCGTTACCGGATGCGCGTTCGCAGCCGATCGGTATCGTCGGCGGCTCCGATGGGAACCTGTGGTTTACCGAATATGCCGGCCATCGGGTCGGACGGATCACGCCCGACGGCGAGATCACCGAGTTTGCTTTGCCGACGCCGAATGCCGGACCGAACGGCGTCACGCTCGGACCGGACGGCAACGTATGGTTTGCCGAAACCGATATCGACCGCTTCGCCAAGATCACCCCCGCCGGCGACGTGACCGAATACCACCTCGGCATTACGCCGCGCAGCAAACCGCTCGCACCCACGACCGGGCCCGGCGCCGTGTGGTTCAGCGAAGCCGACGGCAACAATATCGGCCGCATCACGCCCGATGGGCGCATCGTCGAGTATCCGATCCCGACGCCCGATAGCGGACCCCGGGCGATCGTGCAGGGACCGGACGGGGCGTTTTGGTTCGTGCAATCCACGGCCAACGCGATCGGCCGGATCGACTTTGAGGGCAACGTGACATCGTTTCGGATTCCGCGCGAGCATACGAGCCCGCGCGGCATCGCCCTCACGCCGCACGGCGACTTTCTGATCACGGAGAACTTCACCAACATCATCGCGCGCATGACGGCCGACGGAACGGTTGCGGATGAGTATCCAATTCCGACGGCCGGCAGCGGGCCACGCGCGTTGCTCGTGACACCCGGCGGACGCGCGTTCTTCAGCCAGCACGACGCCGGCCAAATCGGCGAGATCATCGTCGCGCGATAATGCCGCGCCCGGTCATCCTCATCTACCATCCGGAAGTCGCCGAGATCTGGACCGGCGTGCGCGATGCGAACATCGATGCCGAGTTTCTGCTGGCCGCGACCCTCGAAGAAGCACGCGCAGAATCGGCCCGGGCTGACGCCCTCGTCGCGCTCGATCCGGAAATCACCGAAGATCTCGTTACCGGCCCGCATTTGCGCTGGGTGCAAGCACTAACATCCGGCATGGAACGCGTGCTCACGTTCCCCGGCGTCGGCAAGGGCGTCATGCTCACCTCGATGCGTGGCGCCCACGGGCCGCAAGTTTCCGAACTCGCGTTTTTGCTGATGCTCGCCGTGTCGCGACGCTTTCCGGCCATGGTCGATAACCAGCGCCGCCGCACGTGGGACCATTGGCGCCAGCCGCCGCTCTACAAACGAACGGTCGCCATCATCGGCGTGGGAGCGATCGCCTCGGCATTTGCGCCGCGCTGCAAAGCCTTCGAGATGAACGTCATCGGCGTCGACGACCGCGTGACCGAGGCGGCGTTCGTCGACCGTATCTATCCGCCGGCGCAATTGCACGTCGCGCTTGCCGCAGCGGACTTCGTCGTGCTCCTCGTGCCGCACGTTCCATCGACGCATCACCTGATCGATGCGCCCGCGCTCGCGGCGATGCAGCCGCAGGCGTATCTGATCAACGTCGCTCGCGGCGCCGTCGTCGACGAACCGGCGCTGATCGCGGCGCTGCAAAACGGAACGATTGCCGGTGCCGGACTCGACGTGTTCGCGAGCGAGCCGTTGCCGCCGGAGAGCCCGCTCTGGACAATGGAAAATGTTGCGATCACGCCGCACGTCGGCGGCAACAGCACGACCTACATTCAGCAAATGAACGAGACGCTGGTGCACAATCTGCGCGCGTACGTCGAGAACCGTCATGGCGATCTGCGCAACCGGATCGAACGCGCGTAGTACGCAACCGGCGACCGCCGCCGGCCGCAGGTCCCGAAACATCCTTGCCGGAATTATAGAAATGGAAAGTTAATTTCACGATGTGAAAGTGAGTGGGGATGGACGTATCGGTCGCGCCGAATGCTTCAGCAGGCGCTTGGCTCGGGCTCGATAACGCGGCAGTGCTGATCGCGGGCGCCGGCGGCATCGGCCGCGGGCTGATCGAGGGCTTCGCCGACGTCGGAGCCCGGGTGGTGACCGTCGACGGCGATGCCGGCCGCGTTCGCGCCGCCGTCGAGGAACTCGAACTCGAACGCCGCGGAGGGCACGGGCTGGTCGGCGATCTGCGCGATCCCGACCGCGCACGGAAGATCGTCGCCGAAACCCATGAGCGGCTCGGCCGGCTCGACGTGTTCATCCACGCCGTCGGCATGAACGATCGTCGCCCGATCCTCGACTATACCGACGAGGATTGGCGCACGTTCATCGACGTGAACCTCAATAGTGCGTTCTGGCTCGGCCAGGCGGCCGGCAAGATCATGTGCGCCCAGGGCAGCGGCCGCCAGATCTATTTCTCATCGGTCGCAGGTTCGCTCGCACACAAACACCACGGTCCCTATGCAGCCAGCAAAGGTGCCATCAACCAGATGATGCGCGTCATGGCGAACGAGTGGGCGAACTCGGGCGTCACGGTCAACGCGCTCGCGCCGGGTTACATCGAAACGCCGCTCACGGCCGAACATCTCAAGAAACCCGGCGTGCGGCCCGCACTCGAAGCGCTGGTGCCGGCCGGCCGGCTCGGCGTCGTCGAGGATGTCGTCGGCCCCGCGCTCTTCCTTGCCTCACGCCACGCAGCATTCGTCACCGGACATATCATGTACGTTGACGGCGGCCGCACGCTCATTTAGGAACGTTTACATGGCAACGGTTTCGCGCGTTTTTCCGCGCTTCGAAAACAAATGGGTGATGGTTACCGGCGCCGGCACCGGCTTCGGCCGCACGCTTGCAACGCGCGCCGCCGCCGAGGGCGCGAACGTCGTCGTCCACTACAACAATTCCAAAGCCGGCGCCGATGAAACGGCAAAGGCCGTGCGTGCGCTCGGCCGTGAAGCCTTCATCGTGCAGGGCGACATCAAGAGCTGGGACCAGATCAAAGCGATGATCGACGCCGCGTGGAAACACAGCGGCGGGATCGACGTGCTGATAAACAACGTAGGCGACATCGCAACCGATCAAGTGGATTGGAAAGAGATCGATGAGAAGATCATCGATCGCGTGCTCGCCGTCGACATCAAGGGCACGATGCTGATGATCCACGAGATGGGCACCCGGATGCTCGAGCGGGGCAAGGGCAACATCGTCAACATCGCCTCGACGGTGGTCGTGCGCGGCAGCCCGCGCGCGCCGCAGTATGCCGCCGGAAAATACGGGATCATCGGTTTGACGAAATCCTACGCCTACGCGTTCGCGCCGACGGTGCGCGTCAACGCCTTCGGTCCGGGCTTCATGGAAACCGAAGCGATCCTCACCCGGCACGATTGGAACAACGGACGCAAGGAACGCGTCCTCGCACAAACCCCGATGGGGCGCGTACCCGCCCCCGAGGAGCTCGCTGCCGCGGCGCTGTTCCTCGCTACCGACGATGCGGCGCACATGACGGGCAACTTCATCATGTGCGACGGCGGCTACAGCATGATCGGCGCTTAGGAGCACAACAGCATGAAACTGGTTACGTTCAATGAGGGCCGCGTCGGGCGGATCCGCGACGGCAAAACGATCGAGGAGCTCGACGTTCCCTCGATGCGCGAATATTTCGAAGGCGGCGAGAGCGCGAAGCCCACGGGCAAGACGTTTCTGCTCGACGACGTGCGCCTGCGCGCGCCGATCGTGCCGAAGAAGTTCTTCCACACCGCGGGCAACTATCAGGAACATCACGAGGAATCGCTGCGCGTCGGCTGGTCGCACCCGGTGCGGCCGTGGATCGTCTTCTTCCAGAACGTCGATGCGATCATCGGCCCGGGCGATGAAATCGTCTACCCCGAACACTTGACGAGCGAACTCGATTACGAGCTCGAACTCGCCGTCATCATCAAGAAGGCCGGCAAGTTCTTTACCGCCGAGGAAGCGCACGAGTACATCGGCGGCTTCATCGTGTTCAACGACATCACCGCGCGCGACATTCAACGCCGCGAAATGCGCTCGGGCGTGTTCTCATTCTGCAAGGCGATCGACACCTTCGTGCCGATCGGTCCGTGGATCGTTACCCCCGACGAAATCCCCGATCCGCATAATCTCAACGTCGAACTGCGCGTCAACGGCGAAAAGCGCCAGAGCTCGAATACGAGCCACATGTCGTACTCGATCGAAGAGATCATCGCGCACTACTCGCCACTCGGCTATAGCGCCGGCGACATTCTCTCCACCGGCACCGTCTCGGGCGTCGCCGGCTTCAGCCCCGATGCTGCATCGCTCTACATGAAACCCGGCGATGTCGTCGAGGCGGAAATCGAGAAAGTCGGGATCTTGCGCAATCCGATCGTGTCGTGGCAACACGCGCACGGCGTGCCGGCCCCGGCCAAAGTTGAGTGGGGCGCGTAATACCCCATGTATCCGTTCGGGCCGGGTCTCGATTACGTCCGTAACGGCTGGTACGCGGCTGGCTGGTCGGGCGACTTCGGCGAGGCTCTGCTCACGCGGACGTTCCTTGACGAACCGGTCGTGCTGTATCGAACGAGCGCCGGCGAAGCCGTTGCGCTCGCCGACCGCTGCGCGCACCGCGCGTATCCGCTCTCGCTCGGCACGCGCCTGGGCGATACGGTGCGCTGCGGCTATCACGGCTTCACCTACGACGGGCACGGCCGCTGCGTCGCAATCCCCTCGCAGCAGCACGTTCCGGCGGCCTACGGGGTACGGCGCTACCCCACGCTCGAACGCGGCGGCGTCGTGTGGATATGGATGGGCGAACCGAACGCAGCCGATGAGGCCGCCCTGCCCGATCTGCACGAGCTGGGCCTCACGGATCCGAATTTCCACGTCGACGTCGGCGGTGTCAACACGTGGCGCAATCGCTACCAGCTCATAAACGAGAACCTGCTCGACCTCTCACATATCGAGTTCTTGCACCTCGGCACGATCGGCACGCCGAACGTGGCGGCCTCGCCGGTCGTCACGACCGTGCACCCGCACATGATCGAAGCGACGCGTACGATCCACGGCGACCAAGCGACGCCGCTCCACAAGCGCGCGCTCGGCATCGATGGTTCGATGGACCGCACGACGCGCTCGCTCTTCTTTCCACCCGGTGCGCACGTCACGCAAGTGCTGATGGTCGCGCCCGGCTCGAACGCACGCTTCGGCCAACCCGGCTACTTCGGCGAGTTCAAACAGGCGCACCTGATCACGCCGTCGACCGCGATTGAGACCTACTATTTCTGGTCGATCGCGCGCACCTCACACAAAGACGCGCAGACCAGTGCGTTTATGCTCGACGCATTTCGCACCGTCTTCGCACAAGACGGCGTCGCACTCGAGGCGCAAGAGCGCTCGCTTCAGCGCGATCCGCACTTTCACGAACTCAGTTGTAAGGCCGACGAGGCCGCGCTAAAAGCGCGGCGTCTCTTAGCCGACGCGATGACCGCGGAAAACACCGTTCCGCGACCGCTTCACGCCGTTTCCGCATCTTCTTCCCGGAGGCCCCAATGACCGATTACCCCCGTTCCACGATGAATCGCCGCCGCTTCGCGTCCGGTGCGGCCGCCGCGTTCGCCGGCGTTGCCATCGTGCGCGCACCCGCGCGCGCGGCGCAGTTCAATTTCAAAGTCGGCTATCCGCTGCCGCAAGGTCACCCCCAGCACATTCGCATGGTCGAGGCGGCAGCGCGAATATTGACCTCTACGAATGGGCGCTTGCAGCTCCAGCTTTTTCCGAACAGCGAACTCGGGAGCGACGATTCGTCGGTCGCTCAATTACGTTCCGGTGCGATGGAGATGTATATCGGCAGCGACGGCGTGCTCTCGACCATCGTCATGGATGCCGCGATCGAAGGCGTCGGATTCGCCTTTAAGTCTCAGCCGCAGGCGCTCGGGGCAATCGATGGGCCACTCGGCGATCTGGTGCGCAAGCAGATGGTCGCCAAGGGGATCTACCCGTTTGCGACGTGCTGGGTGAACGGATTCCGGCAAATCGTCACCAGCACGAAACCGATCAAGACCGTCGACGACCTCGCCGGCCTCAAAGTGCGCACGCCCGGCGCCAAGCTGTATGTCGATATGTTCAAGACGCTCGGAGCGGCGCCGACACCGGTCAATGTCGCCGACGTCTATACGGCGCTGCAAACGAAGGTGATCGATTCGGTAGAAGTCCCGATGGCTATCATCGAGGCGTCCAAGTGGTACGAACCGACGAAATACTTGAGCATCACCAATCACATTTGGGGCAACCTCTTTGCCGTCGTGAACCTCGACGCGTGGAAGTCGCTGCCGCCCGATATTGCGGCGATCCTCAATCGAGAAATCGATCGCGCCGGGATGCTCGAGCGCGAGGATATGCTGCACGCGGACGCTGCGCTACGGACGAAGCTGCAAGGACAGGGGCTGACGGTGAACGAGGTCGCAGACCTCGCGCCGTTCCGCGCCAAGCTGAGGCCGTTTTATACCGACATGAAATCGGCGTTTTCACCGGAAGCGTGGGCGTTACTCGAAAAAACGACCGGCCGCCTGACCTGAGGATGCGCAAGCAGGTCGACCGGCTGATCCGCGCCGTCGTCGAGCCGCTCTGCGCGCTTTTAATCGTCGCCGAGGTGATCATCCTTGCCGCGGGGGTTCTGTTCCGCTACGGTTTTCACAACGCGCTCATTTGGAGCGATGAGCTCTCCGGCGTGCTGCTGCTCTGGCTCGCGATGCTCGGCGCCGTCGTCGCGTACCGGCGGCGGGAGCACATCCGGATCACGGCGCTCGAGCGCGTGGTGTCGCCCGCTACCGGCGCGCTGCTCGATGCCGTCTCCTCGGTTGTCGTCGCGCTGTTTTGTCTTGAAATGCTGCCGGCTTCGTACCGGCTGCTCGTCCAGGAGTCATCACAAGTCACCGCCGCACTGAGCATTCCCCGCTCGTGGATCGTCGCGGGCATCGTTCTGCCGATGGGCCTAATCTTCGTGCTCGCGGTGCTGCGCCTACTCGAGAGCAAACCGCGTGATGCCATGCTCGCGACGCTCGGCGGCGTCGTTCTCTCGCTAGCGGCCTACCTCGGCCGCGACGCGTTTGCCGCGCTCGGCAATCTCAACTTGCTCGTTTTCTTCGTCTTTTTCGTCGGCATCGTGGTGGCGATCGGCGTCCCGATCGCGTTTGCGTTCGGCACCGGAACGCTGAGTTATCTCGCGCTCACCACACACGTTCCGCTCAGCACCGTTGCCGATCGCATGAACGAAGGTATCGCCAACATCATCTTGCTCGCGATTCCCCTTTTCGTCTTGCTGGGGTTGTTGGTCGACTGTTCGGGGATGGCTCGGCGGCTCGTCGACGCGATCGCCTCGCTGGTGGGTCACGTCCGCGGGGGCCTCAACATCGTCCTCGTCGTCACGATGTATCTGGTCTCCGGCATTTCCGGTTCGAAGACCGCCGATATGGCCGCCATCGCGCCCGTCTTGTTTCCCGAGATGGAACGGCGCGGACAAGACCGCGGCGAGATGATCGCCCTCCTCTCGACGTCGGCGGCAATGGCCGAGACGATTCCGCCTAGCATCGTGTTGATCATCGTCGGCACGGTCGTCGGCCTCTCGATCAAGGATCTGTTCACGGCCGGACTGCTACCCGCGGCCGTCGCCTCGATCGCGCTCGTCATCGTCGCACTCGCGCGATCGCGTCGAACCGAACTCGCCGAGCGCGCAACGTTGCAACGGATCGCGCGCGCCTTTTTCGTGGCGATCCCGGGCCTTGCGCTGCCGCTGATCATCCGCACCTTCGTCATCGGCGGAATCGCGACGACGACCGAGGTCAGCACGGTCGGCATCGTGTACACGCTGCTCGTCGGCATCTTCATTTACCGCGAACTCGATTGGCGGAGACTGTACCCGATGCTGCGCGAAACGGCCTCGCTCACCGGCGCCATCATGTTGATCATCGCCACTGCAACGGCCATGGCATGGGCGCTCACGCAGTCCGGCTTCGCCCAGCAACTCGCCGCGACGCTGGCCACGGCGCCGGGCGGACGAGCGGGCTTCCTTGCGGCGTCCGTCGTCGCATTCGTCGTCCTCGGCTCAGTTCTGGAAGGTATTCCGGCGATGGTGCTCTTTGGGCCACTGCTGTTTCCCATCGCGATCCAACTCGGGATCAACCCGATCCATTATGCAATCGTCGCCGTCCTGGCAATGGGCATCGGCCTTTTCGCGCCACCGCTTGGCGTCGGGTATTATGCCGCGTGCGCGATCGGGAAGGCCTCCGCCGACGACGCTGCCCGTCACGTCATCCCGTACATCCTTGCGCTGACGGTCGCGCTCGTCATCATCGCAGCGTTTCCGCAGATCTCACTCATCCTCATCGGGGCAAAATCATGATCGCACCATATCTGCTCGACACGTGGTACGCGGCTATGTGGTCCGCCGATCTTCCGGCGGGAGCGCTCGTTCCGCGCACGATCCTCGATGAGCCGCTCGTCTTTTGGCGCACGAGCGGCGGCGAGGTCGCGGTCCTCGAAGATCGGTGCCCGCATCGCTTCGCTCCCTTGAGTATGGGACGCATACTCGGCGACCATCTGCAATGCGGATATCACGGCCTCGAGTTCGACGTTAACGGCGCGTGTGTGAACAACCCGCATCCCAATCGCGCCGTGCCGCCGGGAACGTTCGCGCGAACGCATCCGGCGCTAGAACGCCACTCGATCGTTTGGATATGGATGGGCGATAGCCAACCCGACACGAGCACACTTCCGGACTACGGGCTGATCGATACGGCGCCGGCCGATCAGGTCAGCAAGCGCGACTACTTGCTCATGGCGGCAAACTACGAACTCATCGCCGACAATTTACTCGATCTCAGCCACGCATCGTATTTGCACGCCGGACTGTTGGGCAATGACGCGATGGTCGACACGCGCACGGACGTGGAGCGTCAAGGAAACACGCTCTGGGTCTCCCGCTTCACGCCGGACGTCCCGGTACCGCAACTCTACGATCTCATGTTCCGGCAGGACGGACGCAACGTCGACATTTGGACCCGCATCCGGTGGAACGCACCGGGTTGTCTGTTGAACGACACGGGCGCCTGCGCGCCCAACACCGATCGGAGCACCGGGACCGGTCTCTACGGCATTCATCTCCTCACGCCGGAAACCGCGACAACGACGCACTATCATTTCTGTGCGGTGCGCCAAAACACGGTGCAGCGAGACCCCGCCGCCGACGAACATATCCGTGGCCAGCTCTCCGAACTTCGCCATCGAGCTTTTGAAGAACAAGATCGCGCGATGATCGAGGCGCAACAACGCAACATCTCACGCAGCAACGGCGACTTGCGTCCTGCCCCGCTCAGCGTCGACGCGGGCATCGTTCGCTACCACCGTATTATCGACGAGCTGCGATTACCGGCCTAGGTCTTTCCGGTTTTGTAGGCGGCTTGGAAACAGCGCTGGTGATAGTGCGAGCCGTCCACGCCGGTGACGTCGGGCCGCGCATCCCCGCAGAACTTGCACGTATCCGGTGCGGCCGCAACCAGGCGGCCCGATTGCACCGCTGCGACGAGCGCCGCGACTTCATCGGCGGTGTAAAGGCGTTCGGTTGCGACGGGCTCCTCGTCCGGCTCCGGGGTGAGGATCGAGTGAATCCCGCCGAAGCCGATCGCCGCGATGACCAAGATGACGCCGATCTTGACCGGCAATTTCATGTCGTGCGCGCTGTAGATCTGACTTGCGAAAAAGGTGAGGATCACCGCCGAGGCAAGGCTCACGATGATGCGCACGTAACCCGACGTCCCGCCGCTGCTACGCTTCGCTAGTTCTTGCATCTATAAGTCGCCGATTCCGTCGGCCGGCTGCTTTTGCAGATCTGCGCGTAGCGCTTTGAGCTTCTGATACGCGACGTTGAGCAGCGGGTCGCGCTGAAGCGCCGACTGCAGGCCGCGCGGCGATTCCATTTGCCGGATCAGCGCCGCCTCGCGTTCGTCGAGCGCCGTACGGAGATCCGCTTCCATCGTGATCAGCTGATCGCGGCGCTTCGCGAGCAAATCGCGGATCTCGACGTATTCTTTCGCCGCCCGCGCGGCGAGTTTATAGAAGCGCTCCGAACCATAACCCGCACCGATCTTCTCGGTGTGCGCGGGCGGTTGAATCCACGTCTTGCCGACGCGATGCGGAAGAATCTGGCCATAAGCGCGCGCGTGTTCGACCGCCGCTTCATGGCGCGCGCGCACGAGCACGCGCAAGTTGTCGATCTCCACGCGGAGTTTCGCGCGGCGCGCAGCGGCGTGTTCCACGATGCGCGCGACGCCGTCGCCCGTGAGCGTGCGCACGAAGCGCGTCTTGGCAAAATCGTAGTTCCCCTGGGCCAACATTTCATCGAAGCCGGGCTGGCCCGGCAGCAACTCGCCTGAAGAACCGAACTCATCCGAACTACTCACTAACCGGGGCCTGACTCGCCGGAGCTTCGGCCGGCGTCGACTCGAGTACGGATTCGCGCCGCGCTTCGGCGGCCAGCATGCGCGCGTGCGCCCGCGCGAGGAGCGGATCGCGCTTGAATGCGCCTTCGAGCCCGGTAGGTGACTCCAACTGCGCGATCAGGTCGCGACCGTGCTGCTCGAGCACCGTACGCACTTCGTCGTCGATCTTGTCGAGTTTTTCCTTGCGCTTCTTGATGATGTCGTTGACCTCGTTGAACTCTTCGGCGGCCTTGACCGCGGCTTTGTAGAGTTTGTCGATCCCGCCGATCATGCGTTCGGCAGGCGAGGGCGGCAGCAGTCCGCCGGCGCTGACGCGGCCCGGCGCCTTCGCGGCGTAGGCGCGCAACGTCATTTGACGCGCCTCGAACCGCGAGCGGGCGAGCGCGGTGAGGTTATTGATCTCTTCCTTGAGCGGGTCGCGCCGTTTGGCGACCGTCTCCATCAGCTTCTTCTCGGTGTCCGTCGTCACGGTGCGAATGTAGCGCGCGCGCGACGCGTGATATTCACGGACCGATGCATCGTAGTCGGGAACGCGTGCGTCGCTGACGTGCTGATCGGTGCTCACGGCTTCTCCTCGCTCGCCTTCAAACGTTGCTTTTCGACTTTGCCCATCGCGTTGCGCGGCAGCGCATCGACAATCCGGACGGCCTTCGGCAGTTTGAAGCTCGCTAACCGGTCGCGCATCGCTGCGACGAACGCATCGCTATCGAACCCGGCGTCGGCCTCGATGAATGCAACCGGGATTTCGCCGCGCGCGGCGTCGTGAATCCCCACCAGCGCCGCATCCCGCACGCCGGGATACAGCCGCATCTCCGCTTCGACTTCCAGCGGGTACACGTTGAAGCCGCCGCTGATGATCAGCTCTTTGAGCCGGCCCATCACGACGTAGACGCCGTCAACCGGATCGAAGCGCATCGAATCGCCCGACCGGAACCAGCGGCGGCCGTCGAAATCGGCAAACGCGTCGGCCATCGCTTCGGGCCGGTCCCAATAGCCGATGCACACGTTCGGGCCGGAGACGAGCAGTTCACCCACCTCGCCCGGCGCGACCCGATCGGTCGTCTTCGGTACGACGATCGTGACTTCGACGCCCGGCATCGGCACGCCGACGCTGCCCACGACGCGCGGACCCTCATACCGATTGCCCAGCGCAAAGCCAAACTCCGTCGACCCGTAACGCTCCAGAATCGAGGCGCCGAACTTTTCTTCGAACGCGCGGTGCACGTCGGCCGGCAACGCTGCCGAACCCGAAACGAACAGACGCACGTGCTCGAACTTCTGCGGCGGAATTTTCTCGATGAAGCGCACGTACATCGTCGGTACGCCGAAGAACATCGTCACGTCGCCGGATTGCAGCAGCTTCGCGACTTCGTTGACGTCGAAGCGTTCGCGAATGAGCGCGTGGGCACCGGCGGCGAGCGTGCCGTTGAGGCCCGCGCAGAGTCCGTGCACGTGAAAGAGCGGCAAGGTGATCAACAGAGTGTCGGCGCTCGTCCAGCGCCACGCTTCGTTCAACTGCGCGGCGATCGCGGCGAGGTTGCCGTGCGTGATCAGTGCGCCTTTGGCGCGGCCGGTCGTGCCGCTGGTGTAGATCATCACGGCGATGTCGTTGGGCTCGACGCGCGCGTCGTCGTGTTCGGTCGAGAGCGATGCATCGGTCGCCCACGCCTCGACGTCGGCCGCGTCAACGAACGGCACGTCCGCCGGAACGTGCGGCCGGGTTTGCGCCGAACCCACGACGAGCCGCGGTTTTGCGTCGCTCAGAATATTGCCGAGGTCGGCGGCGCGGTAGAGCACGTTCGTCGGCACGGCGATCGCGCCGAGGCGCTGCAGCGCAAGATAGGCCAGCACGAAGCCGCGGCGGTTCTCCGAGTAGATCGCCACGCGGTCGCCGGCCACCACGCCCCGGGCCGAAAGCTTGCCCGCTACCCGGGCGGTCTGGCCCCAGAGTTCCCCATACGTGAGTTCGTCGACCGCGAGGGCATTCGTCCGCTGCGCGGCCACGCGCCGGACGACGTCGATAAACGGTTCGGTCCCGAGCGCTACGGCCAACGCTGCCGGCCCCACAATATGGACATGATCACATTTTGAGCGTCCGGTGAAGGGACGCCTCCCGACTAACAGCCCACGAAAGCGAGTTGCGTTTTCGTCGGGTAGAAGTCGATGGTGAATCCGGGCGGCGGTCCGACCGCCGGGATCGTCACGCTGTTGCCGGCGACGTTCGCTTGAGCGCCGGGGACCTGCAGCCACGAGAACGGTCCGCCGCCGCTGCCGTTGGCGTAGATGAATAGACTGCACGTGTTGCTGCTGGGGAAGCTGCTGGTCGTGACCGTAATGGCCGGCGTTTGCGAAAACGACACGGGCGCGTTCGGGGTGAGGAGCACGTAGAACAGCGGCGTCGCGGCGCTTCCGGTGTAGAACGGGAACGAGCCGGCCGGGCTGATATCGGCCGCGGTGCTGCCGAGCGCCGCGGTCATGGTGAACGCACCGCTCGTCGTCTCCGCGCCGAACTGGATCGTGACGTGCGCGCTGTAGGTGCCGTAGCCGCCGGAGGCCGGAACGACCAGGGGCCCCGGCTGCGTCGGCGGGGTCACGCTCGCCGTCGTCGCGGTCGCACCGCTCGAGAAGGTGAAGGCCGGGACCGGCGATGACGTGCCGGTCGGCGTAGGCACCGGCGTCGGCGAGGTCGACGGCGTCGCGCTCGGCGTCGGCGTTGGGAACGGTGTGGCCGTCGGCGTCGGGGTCGGCGTCGGCACCGGCGTGGCCGTCGGCGTCGGGGTCGGTCCCGGGATCGCCAGATCGTAATACTGGAAGAGATACGTGTGGCCGGCCGTGAGCGACGGGCCGGGATTGCCCGGGATGGAATTCGAGATCGTCACGGTTTGGCCGGATGCGACTGCGGGACCGAAGGTGGCGATCTTGCTGGCCGGGGTCGCCGTGATGTCATCGATTTCGCAGAAAAAGTTGAGGCCGCTGGTCGCCGTCGTGCTCGAGAACGTGAGCACTTCCGATGCGACCACGCCGGCGGGAACGTTCGCCGAGAACGTTGCCGTCACGTATAAGAACGGCGCGATCCCGGTCGTCGCGGCTGCTGGTTTGCGGACGAGTGCCGATGGCGACGGCGCGTTGGATGGGGCGCTGAAGCTTGCGAACGCGCTCATCGTCAAGCCCGACGGGGCGCCGGTTCCGACGCCGAAGGCCGGGGTGACAAAGCCGAGGGCTTGCAGCGATACCGTTCCGGCCGTACCGGGGATTGCGACGAGTTGGACGCCCGAAGGTCCCGGACTCGGTGAATTGCTCGGTTGTACGCTCGGCGCCGAACTCGTGCTCCCGCCGGCACACCCGGCAATGGCCGCAGCAGCCAGAAACATCACAACGGGAACAAACCGGCGTTGAAAAAGCACGCGCTGGGCCTTCCGCAAAACGAGAGGTCGACATACTTATCCAGGCCCGCGAGCGGACCCTCGCTCTGCCGTACCCTCGTGTTACCATAGCGGCGATGTTCGACTCGGGCTGGGCCGCGGCACTTGCCGCAATCATCACCGCGCTCATCGTTGCGGGCACGGCCGTCGCTGCGTTTCGCCAGTTGCGTCACGGGCGCAACGCCAACGACATCGTGGTCTATCTGCGGCTGATCGATTTCATGGATTCGCCGGCAACGTCGGCCACGCGCATCAGCCTCATGGCGATCGCCGAACGCCTCGCTACCGATCCGGCGTATTGCGAGGACCTGAAGAATCCAGGGCTCTTTCCCGAGGAGTTTCGGAACGCCGGCGAGATGCTGCGCTTCCTCGAACATATTTCGGTGCTGGTTACGAAGGGCGGCGTTGCCGAAAGCCTCGTGCTGGCCGAATACGCCGACACCTTCGTCGACATATGGGAAATCTTACGGCCGGCCATCCTCCTGCGGCGCAACGCGCTCGGACCATATCTCGGCCGCGCGTTCGAGCATCTCGCGATGCGCGCGAAGCGTCACATCGATAGCGGCGGCTGGGACCGCGAATACGCTGCGCTCGAACGCGACCCGCGGGATCCGCCGCGCCGGGAGTAACCGCGGCGCCGCATCGCAAAGAGCGTCCGCCCCACCGCTCGAGAGCAGGAGCAACCCATGCGTGACGATACCGCTCGCGCGATCGCCGGGATCGGCATCCCGATTTCCCCCGAGATGATCGCCGCGTCGCAAGACCTCTACCAATCACAACACGAGACCGTGCCCTATCGCGACGTAACCGTCACGCGCGATCACACGTACGGCCCGCACGAACGGCAGCGGCTCGACGTCTTCCGCTCGACCGCTGCGGGCGGCGGCGCAAAACCCGTGCTCGTCTACGTCCACGGCGGCGGCTTCGTCGCCGGCGACAAGCGCATCGGCGAGACGGCGTATTACGACAACGTCGGCCTGTGGGCGGTGCGCAACGGCATGGTCGGCGTGACGATCACCTACCGGCTCGCACCCGAAGCACAATATCCCGCCGCTGCGGCCGACGTCGGCGGTGCGGTGAAGTGGGTGCTCGAGAACATCGCCGAACACGGCGGCGACCCCGAGAACGTCGTGCTGCTCGGGCAGTCGGCAGGTTCGACGCACGTTGCGACATACGCTGCGCGCCCCGAATTGCACCCGCGCAAAGGCGGCGGCGTGCGTGCGATCGCGATGCTCTCCGGCGTGTACGATTTCACCTTGATGGAATTGGCCGGCAACGCGCGCGCGTATTTAGGCGACGCACCCGACGCGGCGGCACGAGGCTCCGCCCTGCCGGCGCTCGCGACGGCCGGCATTCCGCTGATGTACGGCATTTCCGAATTCGACCCGCCGATGTTCCACGAGCAGGCGAAGGCGCTCACCGATGCGCTCTACGCCCAAACCAAGCGCTTCCCGAACGTGCTGTATCTGCCGCGCCACAACCACATCTCGCAGATCGCCCATCTCAACGCATCGGGCACCGAGGACCGGCTCTTCTCGGACCGGCTGGCGGAATTCATCCGCGTGAACACCGCGCGAGCGCTTACGGCAAAGTAGCGCCCGCTATTGCAAGAGCCGCGGCGCGCACGTCCCACACGCGCGCGCCGTGCAGGCGCACGACCGCCGCCGCCGCCGTTTCGCCGCAACCGGCGCGCACGGCGGTTGCGAAGTTCGCGCTGACGGCATGCGCGCGTTCGAGGAACGCGGCGCGTGCGCCGGCGTCGGCCGCAATCAACGTGACCGTGCCGAATGCGCCGGCGAGGTCGCCCGAGATGTCGTACGCATCACGATAGACGAGCTTACCGTCGAGCGTCGCGCGCGTGCGCATCGACAAGCGTGCCGAACCGCGCAGGCCGAACGTATCGACGACGATCGCCGTACCGCTGCCGAGCACGGCGAACGTCGCGCCCGCCGCGTGCGTGCTGTCCGGCTCGAGCAAGAGCGGCTCGCCCGCGACCAGTAGCGTCGCACCGTCGGCAATTTGCCAGCCGGCATCGGTCTGCGACGGTGACGTGCCCGCAAACACGGGTGTTGCCATCTGACCGCACGCAATAAGCGATGCGCGTTCTGCAACGTCGCCGGTAACGGTGAAGCGATCGCCGGCGAGCACGCCGGGGCCGAGCGTCGAGAGTACCAGGCGAATTGCGCCGGACGGCACGGCGAAGGCGCGGCTCGAACGCGAAAGTCCCTCGCAGCGAATCGCGCGCAAGCGCGTGCGCCCGGCGCCCGCATCGCAGGTGAGCGCGATGCTGCCGGCCGCTCTCACGTCGCGGCGTCGAGTAATGCGGCGTTCGACACAAATTCCATCAGTGGTTCGAGCCCCGTACCGTGCCGCAGATCCGTGAACAGATACGGGCGCGTTCCGCGCGCGGCGCCGGCGTCGCGGCGCATGCGTTCGAGATCGGCGCCGACGTGCGGCGCGAGATCGATCTTATTGATCACGAGCAGATCGGCGTTGGTGATGCCCGGGCCGCCTTTGGCCGGGATCTTGTCACCGCCGGCGACGTCGATGACGTAGATCGTCACGTCGGCGAGATCGGGGCTGAACGTCGCGGCGAGATTGTCGCCGCCGCTCTCCACGATCACGACGCGCAGTTGCGGGAAGCGCGCTTCGAGTTCGGCGATCGCTTCGAGGTTCATCGATGCATCCTCGCGGATCGCGGTGTGCGGACAGCCGCCGGTTTCGACGCCGACGATGCGTTCGGCCGGCAGACAGCCGCTGCGCGTGAGGATCAGTGCGTCTTCGCGCGTGTAGATGTCGTTCGTCACGACCGCGAGGTCGACGCGCGGATAGAAGGCTCGCGCCAAGCGCTCCACGAGCGCCGTTTTTCCGGCACCGACCGGCCCACCGATGCCGATGCGCACCGCGCTCATGATGCGAACAGCCGGGCGTCGAGGCCGGCGTGCCGCATCGCGTCGATCTCGCAGATCAGCGCGCTCGAGGTCAGATCGTCGAGCGCCTGCGCGGCGCAGGCGCTGCGCACAAAATCCGCGATCGGCGCGCGCAGCGACCACAGCAGCGCACCGACGTCGCGTTGACCGAGCGGCACGGCTCGCGCGGCAACGGCGGCGAGGGCCGCGGCCGCCGAACTCAGGTAACCGCAAACGGCGTCTTCGACCGGCGCACCGATCGCGCGATAGCCGAGCATGCACGCGAGCGCGTGCTGACCGCTCGCGGCGCCGCCGGCAATCGCATCGCGATACGCCGCGATCGTGTCGTCTACGATTCCCATAGCGAGATATGCCTCCAAGGTAGCGCGCGCCAAACGGCGATTTGCCGCCCGGACGTCGCGCGGAAATACGGATGCGGCGAGGACCGCGTCGAGTTCGTCGACGCTTACCGTGCCGCGCATGCCCAAGACGAACGCGCGCGCATCGAGCGTCGCCAAGCTCCGTTCGAGGTAGTCGGCGATCCACGCGCGCACGCCGGCGGCGCCGGCCAACCCGCGCTCGGCGATCGCCGTTTCGAGGCCGAACGAGTGCGAAAACGCACCGCTCGGGAACACGCTGTCGCACAGCTGCAGAAAGCGCGCGTCAATCATGCGTGTGCGGCGCATGCGCGTAGACGAACGGCCGCTCCATGACGCGCGCGGTGCGCTCGTATCGCACGCCGCTGCGTTCGAGCAGTTCTTCGAGCGGCCCGGCGTAACCGACCACGATCGCGTCGCCGTCGCGAATGACCGGGATGTGCCGGTTGCCGAACGCGTGCGCGATCTCGACCGCTTGTGCGATCGAATCGGGATAGGCGATCAACACGTCGTCCGGGATCACTTCGAGGGCAATCACGCGCGTTTCGTCGGCGACCAAGACGTCGCCGTCCCGCACGCGCACGTCGCCCGCGAGCATGAGTCCGAGATCGCCGATGCTCGAGGGCAAGCGCAGCACGCGATGCGTCATCGCGCTGCTCGACACGCGCAGCCGTTCGACCGCGCGCGCGCCGACGGGAAAGTCGTCCAGGTTGCCGAGGAGCGTCTCGATGCGGCGGTGCATCAGAACAGCGCGTAGCGCTGCGCGAGCGGCAAGACGGTGGCGGGTTCGCACGTCATGAGCACGCCGTCGGCCCGTACCGCGTAGGTTTTCGGATCGACCTCGATATTCGGCAGCGCGTCGTTGTGCACCATGTGGCGTTTGCCGATCTTGCGGCAGTTCGACACCGGCAAGAACGTGCGGCGCGAGCGCACGCGTTCCACCATGCCGCATTCGAGCCCGCGGCGCGAGACGAACGTGAACGAGCCGGCCGTCGGCGCGGCGCCGAACGCGCCCCACATCGGCAGCATCCGTTCGGGCTGCGGCGTCGGGATCGAGGCCGACGGATCGCCCATCGCGGCATAGGCGATCGTGCCGCCCTTGAGGATGAGTTCGGGCCGGAAGCCGAAAAACGCCGGCTTCCAGACGACGAGATCCGCGATCTTTCCCGTTTCCACCGAACCCACGTAGGAACTGATGCCGTGCGCGATCGCCGGATTGATCGTGTACTTGGCCACATAGCGCTTGACGCGCACGTTGTCGCTGCCCTCGTTCTCGCCGGGCAGCGGTCCGCGTTGCACTTTCATCTTGTGCGCGGTCTGCCAGGTGCGCGTGATGACTTCGTGCACGCGGCCCATCGCCTGCGAATCCGACGACATCATGCTGATCGCGCCGAGATCGTGCAGCACGTCTTCGGCGGCAATCGTCTCGCCGCGAATGCGCGAGTCGGCGAACGCGACGTCTTCGGGAATCGACGGATCGAGATGATGGCAGACCATCAGCATGTCGAGATGCTCGGCCAGCGTGTTGACGGTGTAGGGCCGCGTCGGGTTCGTCGATGAAGGCAGCACGTAGGGTTCGCCCGCAATGCGGATGATGTCGGGCGCGTGTCCGCCGCCCGCGCCCTCGGTGTGATAGGTGTGGATCGTGCGGCCCGCAATCGCGCGAATCGTCTCTTCGAGAAAGCCCATCTCGTTGAGCGTATCGGTGTGAATCGCCACTTGGACGTCGGTCGCATCCGCTACCGTGAGGGCGGCATCGATCGCGCGCGGCGTCGAGCCCCAGTCTTCGTGCAATTTCAAACCGAGGCAGCCCGCGTCGATCTGTTCGTGGAGCGGTGCGAGTCCGGTCGCATTGCCTTTGCCGAGAAAGCCGACGTTGACCGGCAGCAGTTCCGTTGCGAGCAGCATCTGGTCGAGATGCCACGCGCCCGGCGTGCACGTGGTCGCGTTCGTTCCCGATGCGGGCCCGGTGCCGCCGCCGATCATCGTCGTCACGCCGCTGCCGATGGCCGCCGTCACTTGCTGCGGCGAGATGAAGTGGATGTGCGTGTCGATCGCGCCCGCGGTAACGATCATGTTTTCGCCCGCGATCGCTTCCGTCGATGCGCCGACGACCATGCCGGGCGTGATCCCGTCCATGATGTACGGGTTGCCGGCTTTGCCGATGCCGGCGATGCGGCCGTCGCGCAACCCGATGTCGGCTTTGTAGATCCCGCTTGCATCGATGATGATCGCGTTGGTGATCACCGTATCGAGCGCACCTTCGGCGCGCGATATCGTGGGGTGCTGGCCCATCGCATCGCGGATCACTTTGCCGCCGCCGAAACTCAACTCGTCGCCGTAACCCGTGAGGTCGCGTTCGATCTCGACGATCAGCTCGGTATCGGCCAGCCGCAAACGGTCGCCCGTCGTCGGACCGTAGAGCCGCGCATACTGCTCGCGCGAAATCTTCATGCAAACCGCCGTTCCCCGGCCGCTTCGACCAAATCCACCGGCCGCTCGATCCCCGGCTCGAAGCGTACCGCCGTTCCGGCCGGAATGTCGAGCAGCATGTTGCGCGCCGCCGCGCGATCGAACGCGAGCGCCCGGTTCACATCGGCGAAGTGCGCGTGCGAGCCGACCTGAATGGGCCGGTCGCCGGTGTTGCTCACGATCACTTGCACGCGCCGGCGGCCGGGTTTCAATTCCACTTCGCCCGCGCGAATAAAACTTTCACCGGGGGTCACGGAATCGGCTCGTGTACGGTGACGAGTTTGGTTCCATCCGGAAACGTGGCCTCGACCTGCACCGACTCGATCATCTCGGGAACACCCTCCATCACGTCGTCGCGGGTGAGAACCGCACGGCCGGCCTGCATGAGATCGGCAACGCTGCGCCCATCGCGCGCGCCCTCGAGCACGAACGACGCGATGATCGCGATCGACTCCGGATGATTGAGCTTCACGCCGCGGGCATGCCGCCGCCAGGCCATTTCGGCGGCATAACTGAGCAGCAGCTTGTCGCGTTCGACATCCGTCAGGTGCATGGTGCTACGTTGCGGGCCCGGCCGCGCGTTGCCGTGCGCCATTCGTCGGGGAGCGATGCGCGCAAACCTGACAATCTGGAGGAAGAGAGCCCGCCCCGTAATCCGAACATGCTGAGATGATCGAGGTCTATGATCGGCCTACCTCGCTGGCCGATGCACTCGCCAAACTCGCCCTCGCGGGCGCCGATACCCGGCTGATCGCCGGCGGCACCGACGTGATGGTCGAGCTTGGGCGGAGCAGCAAGCCGGCCAAGCGATTGATCGATCTGACCGCCCTCGAACCCGAGCTGCGCTTCATCACCGAAGACGACACCCGCCTAACGCTGGGCGCGCTCACCACGCACAACGACGTCCTCGGTTCGCCCGCATTCCGGCGCGACGCGCTGCCGCTGGTTCAGGCGTGCGTCGAAGTCGGCGCGCCGCAGATCCGCACGCGCGGCACCGTCGCCGGAAACCTTGTCACGGCGTCGCCGGCCAACGACACGATCACGGCCCTCTACGTCCTCGACGCGGAAGTAGAACTCGCGAGTGCGGCCGGCCGGCGGCGCATGAGCGTCGAGGCGTTCTGCACCGGCTTCCGCAGCACGGCCCTCGCACCGGGCGAACTCGTGCGTTCGATCTCCGTCCGCAAACTCGGCGCCTCGCGCCGCGGCATTTTTCTCAAACTCGGCTTGCGCAAAGCGCAAGCCATCTCGGTGATCAGCGTCGCGGTAGTGGTGGAATTCGACGGACCGCGCGTTACCGGCGCCCGCATCGCGCTCGGCTGCGTCGCGCCGACGATCGTGCGCGTCCGCGACGCCGAGGCCTCGCTCACCGGCGGCTCGCTCGATCGCGCCGCTCGCACGCGCGCCGCAACGATCGCCGCCGCGGCGATCGCGCCGATCGACGATATCCGCGCGTCCGCCGCCTATCGGCGCACCACGATCGCCGCGCTCGTCGAACGCGCGCTCGATCAAATCGCCGACGGTACGGAAGCCGGCGGTCTCGCCGCCGAACCCGTGCTGCTCGAAACGCCGGAACGCGAAGCGCAGATCTTGCCGTTCACGGGCCGGGTCGAAACCACGATCAACGGCCGCCGTCACGAACTCGACGGCGTGCAGCACCTCTCGCTGCTCGATGCGTTGCGCGATGAAGCCGGCTTGACCGGTGCGAAAGAAGGCTGTGCCGAGGGCGAGTGCGGCGCGTGCACGGTGTGGCTCGACGGCCGCGCCGTGATGTCGTGCCTCGTACCCGCGCCGCAAGCGCACGGTGCGACGATCATCACGATCGAAGGCTTGGCCGACGGCGATGTGCTGCATCCGGTGCAGCAGGCGTTCATCGATCACGGCGCAGTACAATGCGGTTTCTGCATTCCCGGCATGATCATGGCCGGCGCGAAGCTCGTCGATGAGTGTCCGTCACCGACGACGGCCGACATCCGCAGTGCGATCAGCGGCAACATCTGCCGCTGCACCGGCTATGCGAAGATCCTCACCGCGATTACGTCGGCGGCCGAAGTCGATGCCGAACCGCAGCGGGTCGAGGTCGGCACGTGAAGCACATCGGCACCTCGCACCCGCGTCACGACGCGCTCGATAAGGTCACCGGTGCGGCAAACTACCCGGCCGATCTGATCAAACCGGGGATGTTGCGGCTGAAAACCGTCTTCGCGCGCCGCGGGCACGCCCGCATTCTTTCGATCGACACCTCGGAAGCGCTGGCGGTGCCCGGCGTCGTCGCCGTACTCACCGCGAAAGACGTACCCCATAACCGTTACGGATTGATCGATTCCGATCAGCCGGTGCTGTGCGACGACACCGTGCGTCACGACGGCGACCGCGTGGCGCTCGTTGCAGCCGAAACCGACATCGCCGCCGCACTCGCCGCCACACTCGTGCGCGTCGAGTACGAAGATCTGCCGCTGGTGAGCGATCCGCGCGAGGCGATGCTTCCCGGCAGTCCGCGCGTGCATCACGACCGCGAGAACGTGCTGCTACGCCAGAAGATTCGGCACGGCGATACAGCTCGCGCCTTCGATGAGGCCGACGTCGTCGTCGAAGGCAGCTTTACGACGCAATGGCAAGAACACGCCTACCTGCAGCCCGATGCCGGCATCGCCTCCATCGATAAACACGGCCGCATCGTTATCGAAACGGCTGGGCAGTGGCTGCACGAAGACCGCAAGCAACTCGCGGAAATTCTCGCGTTGCCCGAAGACCAGGTCGTAGTCAAGTACGCGAAGATCGGCGGCGCGTTCGGCGGGCGCGAAGACATGTCGGTGCAGTGCCTCGTTGCCGTCGCAACCTGGGTGCTCAAGCGGCCGACGGCAATTCGCTGGAGCCGCGAAGAGTCGATCATCGGCCATCACAAGCGCCACCCGTTCTTCATGACCGCGAAATGGGGCGCGAAACGCGACGGTACGGTCACCGCGGTCGAGACGACGCTGATCGCCGACGGCGGCGCCTATGCCTCGACGAGCATCGAAGTGCTCAAGGGCGCGATGACGTTCGCGCACGGACCCTACGACATCGCCAACGTCAGCGTCGATGGCGTCGTCTGCTACACCAACAACGTGCCGAGCGGCGCGTTTCGCGGTTTCGGCGGTCCGCAGGCGCACTTCGCTGCGGAATGCATGATGACGCGCGTCGCCCACGCGCTCAAGCTCGACCCGCTCGACGTGCGGCGCGCTAACCTCTATCGCGAAGGCAGCATCAATTCATCCGGTAGCGTGATGCCGGCCGGCGTCAGCGCCGTTCCCGTGCTCGACCGCTGCATCGAAGAAGCGACGCTGCGTCTCACGCCGGTCGTTCACGATTCGCACTCACGCAAACGCCGCGGGATCGGTTTCGCGAGCGGCATCAAGAACGTCGGCTATTCGTTCGGTTTTCCCGAGCAAGCCACCGCAACGGTGGAACTCGTCGTGCTCGACGGCGTCCGGGCGGCCCGCGTGAGCATCGGCGCGGCCGACGTCGGTCAGGGCGCGCATCTCATCCTGCGCCAGATCGCCGCGGAGACGCTGTCGCTGCCGCTCGACGCGGTGTCGATCATCGCCGAGGACACGGTCGATGCCCCGAATGCCGGCTCGGCGTCGGCGTCGCGCATGACCCTCATGGGCGGGCGCGCGGTGAAAGACGCCGCCGAACTCGCGCTGCGTAACCTCGCGACCGACGGCGTGCCTTCAGCGACGGTGCAATTCCGCCCGGCGCCCACGACGCCGTTCGACGAAGAAGGTCGCGGCACGCCGCACTACGCCTACGGCTACGTCGCGCAAGCGGTTGAGGTAGAAGTCGACGTGACGACCGGCGAAGTCGCGGTGCTCAACGTCGTCAGCGTCAACGACGTGGGCCGCGCGATCAACCGCCAGCAGGTCGAAGCGCAGATCGAAGGCTGCGTGGCGCAAGCGATCGGCTATGCGCTGACCGAAGATTTCCGCATCAAGAACGGCCGGATACTCACGCCGCACTTCAGCAACTATTTGCTGCCGACGGCACTCGACGTGCCGGCGCAAATCTATTCCGTCATCATGGAGACGCCCGACCCGCAAGGCCCGTTCGGCGCGCGCGGGATGTCGGAAATGCCGCTGGTGCCGTTCGGCGCCGCCGTGGCCTGCGCGATCCATCACGCCACCGGCGCGTGGGTCTCCGATATGCCGTTCACCCCCGAACGCGTGCTCGCCGCGATCGCCGCGCAGCGCGCAACGGAAGCCGAACCGCTCGCTATGTCATCCCGAGCCTAGTCGAGGGGCGCTAACCATCGCGCGCGCGAGCTCGTTGTGCTTCGCCACGAGACGCTCCACATCGAGCTTGGTGAACGCACCATGCTCGACGACCGGCACGCCGTTGACGATCGTGAAATCGACGTTGGGCGGCCGGCAGAACACCAGCGCCGCGAGCGGATCGTGAACGGCGCCGCCGGCGAGCGCGAGCGAATCGATGCGTACGCCTGCGAAATCGGCCGCCATGCCCGGCGCCAGATACCCGACGTCGTCGCGGCCGAGCACGGCCGCGCCGCCGCGCGTTCCGAGCCGCAGCATCTCGCGTGCGCTCGCCGCCTTTGCACCGCGTCCCACCCGCTGTAGCAGCATCGCGTGACGCACCTCATCCAGGAGGCTCGAGCTATCGTTGGATGCCGAGCCATCGACGCCGATGCCGACGCGCGCACCCGCATCGACCAGCGCGCGGATCGGCGCGATCCCGCTGCCCAGGCGCATGTTGGACGACGGACAGTGGGCGACGCCGGTCTGCGTCGCGCCGAGCGTGGCAACTTCCGCCGCCGACGGATGCACCATGTGCGCGTGCCACACGTCGGCGCCGAGCCAGCCCAGCTGCTCGGCGAGTTCGACCGGGCGGTATCCGAACTTCTCGATGCAATAGCGTTCCTCGTCGAGCGTCTCAGCGAGGTGCGTATGGCAATGCACGCCGTAGCTACGCGCCAGCGCGGCGCTCTGCCGCATCAAATCGGGCGAAACGGAAAATGGCGAGCACGGCGCGACGACGACCCGCGTCATCGCGAAACGCTTCGCATCGTGGAACGTTTCGATCACGCGCTGCGTATCGGCGAGAATGGCCGGTTCGTCCTCAACCACCGCGTCGGGCGGCAAGCCGCCCTGCGACTGACCGACCGACATCGAGCCGCGCGCGGCGTGAAAGCGTATGCCGATCTCGCGCGCGACCTCGATCTCATCATCGACACGGCAGCCGTTGGGCCACAGATACGTATGATCCATCGAGGTCGTGCAGCCCGAGAGCAGCAGCTCGGCGCAGGCGACGGCCGTGGCACTGCGCAGCGACTCCGGCGTGAGCCGGGCCCAGATCGGATAGAGGGTGGTGAGCCAATCGAACAATTCGACGTCTTGCGTGCCGGGAACCGCGCGGGTCAACGTCTGATAGAAGTGATGATGGGTATTCACCAGCCCCGGAATGACGATGCAGCCGCGCGCATCGACGACGCGATCGGCCTCGCGCGGCAGATCGGCCGCCGGCCCGATCGCCTCGATCGCGCCGTCGCGCACGAAGATCGATGCGTCGCGCAGCACCCGGTCCGCGTCGTCGAACGTCTCGACGTGCGCGGCATCTCGAATCAACAGCGTAGCCATGCGGGCGCTCTTCGATGACCACGATCGATTACCTCAATGCATGCCCGGTCGACGGGTTCGTCGCAGCCGTCGGCTTCGCGTTCGAAGACTCACCGTGGATCGCACGCGCGGCCGCAGCCGGGCGTCCGTTCGCCGGCCGCGACGCGCTCCACGCCGCCATGGTCGCGATCGTGCAAAACGCAAGCGATGCAGCGCAAGTCGCGCTGATCCAGGCGCATCCGGATCTCGCCGGCCGCGTCGCGCGCGAAGGGCGCCTCACGGCAGCATCAGCGGCGGAGCAAGCCGGAGCGGGTCTGGGTGCATTATCGGCGGACGAGATCGCCCGCTTCGATGCGGATAACGGTGCCTACCGGACGAAGTTCGGCTTCCCGTTCGTCATCTGCGCGCGCGAGAATACCAAAGCATCGATCCTCGCGGCGCTCGCCGCGCGCCGTGAAAACGATCGGGCGACCGAAATCGCGACCGCGCTCGCGGAAATTGCGAAGATCGCGCGGCTGCGCATCGAAGACGCGCTGAGCTGATGGAAGCCTACGTTCTCGACTGGCTCGGACTCCTCGTTCGCTGGTTTCACCTCACTGCGGGAATCGCGTGGATCGGCGCGTCGTTCTTTTTCGTGTGGCTCGACGACAACCTCGACCGTCAAGTGAGCGCGGCCGAGAAGCACCGCGGCATCGACGGCGAGTTGTGGTCGGTGCACGGCGGCGGCTTCTATCACAACGAAAAATATCTCACCGGCCCGGTGGGCGAACCGCTCAGCACCCATCTGCATTGGTTTTATTGGGAAGCGTATTCGACGTGGCTCTCCGGTATGGCGATGCTCGCGATCGTCTACTGGGCCGGCGCATCGACGTTCCTAATCGACAAGAGCGTGATGGATCTCACGCCGGCCGTGGCGATCGGGATCAGCATCGCATCGATCGTGCTGGGCTGGTTCATCTACGACGCGCTCTGCCGAATCTTCGAGAAAAACGACGTCGCGCTCTGGACGTCGATCGGCATCTTCTTGCTGATCTTCGATTGGGGCTTCTTCCACATCTTCGGAGCGCGGGCGGCGTTTCTGCACGTCGGCGCCGTGATCGGCACGATCATGGTGTGGAACGTCTTCTTCATCATCATTCCGGGCCAGCGCAAAGTCGTGCGCCAACTACGCGCGGGCGAAGTGCCGGACACGCGACCCGGATTTCTCGGCAAACAGCGCTCGGTGCAGAACACGTACTTCACCCTGCCCGTGCTGTTCATCATGATCAGCAACCACTATCCAATCACCTACAGCGGCCCGTACGGCTGGCTCGTGCTGGCCGGTCTCTCGATCGCCGGCGTGCTGGTGCGGCGCTTCTACGTGCTCACGCATTTCCGGACGTTCGCGTACTCGCTGCTCGCGGCGGCAGCGGTGGTGCTGGCCGTTACTGCGTACGCCATCGCGCCGCGTTCGACGGCCGCCGCCGGACCCGCCGTGAGCTACGCGCAGGTTGCGCCGATCGTGGCCGAGCGCTGCGCCGTCTGCCACGCGGCGCACCCCACCTACGCCGGGTTTGCCGTCGCGCCCGCCGGCGTCTTGCTCGACACGCCGGCGCAGATCGTGGCGAACGCACCGCGCATTCGCGCGCAAGCCGTCGCCACGCACGCGATGCCCCTGGGCAACCTCACGCACATTACGGATGCGGAGCGTGTGACGCTCGGGGCCTGGATCGATGCCGGGGCGAAGGGACCGTAATGCTCTCGACGCACGTTCTCGACACCTCGACGGGTCAGCCGGCCGCGCGGATTGCCGTGATGCTCTTCGCGGTCGACGGCAACGTGCGCACGCACGTCTCGACGTCGGTCACCAACGCCGACGGCCGTACCGAGGGACCGATGGCCGAGATCCTCTCGCCCGGCATGTACGAGCTGATCTTCAGCGTGGCGCCGTATTTCGCAACGAAAAACATCGCCGCATTTTACGATGAAATCACGATCCGCTTCCGCATCGAAGACATCAACCGCAACTACCACGTGCCGCTGCTGCTGGCGCCGTGGGGATATTCAACGTACCGTGGCAGCTAATCTCGTGCACTGTGGGAGGCCCCGATCGTGACCATTGCCGACGTCGTCGACTTTTACGAGCGCAGCGCCGTATTGGAAGCCAAGGGCGGCGAAGAGCCGTGCACCGGCTGTGACAAGGTACTCGAAAAAGACGAAGCCTTCTCGTATTACGAAATCGCCGGCCGGCCGCGAACCCCGCGGGCGCTCCCACCAAACATCAACCTCTGCCAGAAATGCACGTTCCTCGTCATGGGCTCAAACCTGCGCCCCTTCCCAACCCCGGAAGAATAGGCGTTCGGTGAGGCGCCGAGGGCTTCTCGTCGGCTGCGTGCCGGCAGCGGCGCTCGTTGCGTTTTTAGTCGCCGTCCAATCAGTGGCGTTCGCCGACGAGAGTTATCACGCCGTTAGCCACCCCAATATGCTCATGATTAACAACGGCTTCGATGGCTCGCTGTACATCACGAAGGACATTACGCGAGCGGACGACCGCGGCGTCCAGCGTGTTCGCGTTACAATGGGTGCGTGTAAGCGTTATGTTGCGAGTCGCACGCTGACGGTGCCAATCCTCATCCACCTCGACGGACATCGCCCGTATCCCGCGGGAACGCTGCTCATATCGGGCCCGACGCACATTGAGCTCGCCGGTAAGGTGATCTTGGGGGTAGCGCCCGCTTCGCCCCAGCTCGTCAAGGTGTTCGAATCGTGCGATTACGATTCATGGCGAATAAAGAAGCCCTAAGACTTCCTCATTATTTGTCATGCCGAGCGCGGGTTTGCGGAGCAAACCAGTCGAGGGACCGCCTCGATGTTGGCGATTGTGGCTGTCCTTCGACTCCGCGCCTGCGGCGCTGCGCTCTGGATGACTGAGAACGCAGAACCGCTACAACAACGGGCTACGGGTTGGCTTTTTTGAAGGCGGCCCAGCCGCCGTATTGGGAGATGTCGGCGTATTTGCGTTCGGTGATGAGGTCGCGCGGGTAGATCATCGCGCTGACTTTGCTGCCGTCTTCCATTTCGATCGGGGATTCGTAGAGATCGGGCGGTTCGGTTGAGATGAGGTGCGCGTGCTGTTCGGTGCTCATCTCGTAGATCTCACCCTTGATCGCAACGCCGCCCTCCGCGACTTCGTAGATCCCCGGATGCTCGCCGCGCACGGAATGGAGGCGATATTTGGCGGCGGTTTGCGCTTCTCCAACGAGTTTTGCCTCGCCCAGATTCTTGTGATCGGGTTGGCCCGTGAGAGCCGAGCCGCAAATGAAGAAGCGCATCAAGAGTCCTTTGCCGAGACGGTCGATCGCCGCGATCGATCGGGTGAGCGCCGTGACGCCCAGTTGTAAATCTTCCGGAGTCGTGTACTCGTTTCCAACGTGGCTGCGTCCGCCGGCGCTTGGAACGAAGATCATCGCCACCGGCGCAACCGATGCGACGCACATCGCGTCGTGTCCCGCACCGCTCGGCAGGTCGATGGCCGGTTCGCCCAACGCTTCGATCGCGGCGGCAATGGCGTCGCGTAAGGTGTGATCCATCGGAACCACGCGCCGCTCTTCGATCAACGTCGTCTCGATCCGCACATTCCGCTGCGTCGCCACCCGCGCCGCACATTCGGCGACCGCGTTGCGCAGCGCCAGGATGCGTCCCTCATCGACACTACGGGCGTCGATGCGCATCGTGACGCGCCCCGGAATCACGTTGGTTTGATTCGGAAACACCACCAAGCGGCCGACCGTCAGCACGGCCTCGCCGAGTTCCGCTGCTGCGGCTTCGAGTTCGAGCACGAGTTCCGCCGCGGAACTCAGCGCATCGCGGCGCAGTTCCATCGGCACCGTACCCGCATGCCCCGATTCGCCGTGTACCTCAACGTCGAAGCGCACTTGGCCGGCAATGGCAGTGACGATGCCGAGCCGCACGCGGCGATGTTCGAGCACCGGCCCTTGCTCGATGTGCAATTCCACATACCCGGCCGGCGCCGGAAAACCGTCACGCACCGGCACGCCGGGCAGCAAACCGTTCGCCCCAGCGCGTGCGTCAGCGAAACTGATGCCGTCTTCGTCGCGCAACGCATCGATCGTCGCGAGATCGTTCAGACCCGCGAACGCGCCACTGCCCAAACACCCGAGCGGAAAACGGCTGCCTTCTTCGCCCGCCCAAGCCACGGCCTCAACCGGATGCTCGGTGACGATGCCGGCAGCGTCGAGTTCTTCGAGCGCGCACAACGCGGCAACGGCCCCATACGCGCCGTCGTAGGCGCCGCCGGTCGGCACGGTGTCGAGGTGCGAACCGCTGAGCACGACGGCTCCATCGTGACGGCCGGCGCGGCGCGCGAACACGTTGCCGGCCCGATCTTGCTCCACCGTGTAGTTCGAGGCGCGCGCCCACTGCGCGAAGAGCGCCCGCGCGCCGGCGTCGGCAGCCGAGAACAAGCGCCGATCGATACCGTGCTCGGTCGCACCGAGCGCGGCGAGTTGTGCCAGGCGTTCGGCCAACGGCGAAGGCAACGTTTTCAGAGATACTTCTCCGCCGGATGGTTCGCGATCCAATGCCTTGCGATGTCCACGCGCCGCGTGATCCAGACGCGTTTGTGCTCGAGCACGTAGTCGAGGAAACGCGCGAGCGATGCGGCGCGGCCGGGCCGGCCGGCGAGCCGCGTGTGCAAGCCGACCGACATCATCTTCGGCGTCGTCTTGCCTTCGGCGTAGAGCACGTCGAACGCGTCTTTGAGGTAGTTGAAGAACCCGTCGCCCGACGTGAATCCCGGCGGCACCGAAAATTTCATGTCGTTTGCATCGAGCGTATACGGAATCACCAGATGCGGTTTGTCGCCGACCTTCACCCAGTAGGGGAGATCGTCGTTGTAATCATCGGAATCGTAGAGAAAGCCGCCCTCTTCCACGACCAGCTTGCGCGTGTTGATGCTCGGCGCGTAGCGGCAGTACCACCCGAGCGGCCGTTGCCCGATGGTCTTTTCGATCGACTCGACGGCGCGCTTCATTTGCGCGCGTTCTTCCTCGATCGCCATGTCTTGAAAGCCGACCCAGCGCCAGCCGTGCGAACACACTTCGTGTCCGGCGGCAACGATCGCGCGCGCCGCATCCGGATTGCGTTCGAGCGCCAAGGCCGCACCGAATACCGTGATGTCGATCTTGCGCTCCGCGAACATGCGCATCAAGCGCCAGAAACCGGCGCGGCTGCCGTACTCGTACACCGACTCGACGATCAGGTCGCGCTTGCCCGGACCGACGGTTGCGCCGGGGACTTCGGTGAGGTACATCTCCGAGTTGCCGTCGCCGTCGGGGATCGAGTACTCCGAGCCCTCTTCGTAATTCATGACGATCTGGAGGGCCAGCCGCGCGCCGTTCGGCCACGCTGCGTGCGGCGGATGCTCGCCGTAGCCGACCATGTCGCGCGGGTAGGTGCTCACGCGGACTCCTTAGCCGAGGGTGGCCGCGAAATCTTCCCATTCGCGGCGATATTCTGCCTTTTCGGGCGGGGTCAAGAACGTCGCGTCGAGCGTTTGCGCGTTGAGCTTCCAGAGTTCGTCCCAGCTGAAGCCCTGCCCGGCGAGCAGTTGGTATTGCGCGGCCATGTCGGTTGAGAACATCGCCGGATCGTCGGTATTGACCGTACAGCGCAGCCCAAGGTCGACCATCTTGCGGATCGGGTGCGGCTTGTCGATCGGCGTCGAGCCGATCGCGTAGTTGCTGACCGGACACACTTCGAACACGACGTTGCGCGCGCGCATCTCGGCGGCATATTCCGGCGAGTCGATGATGCGAATCCCGTGCCCGATGCGCGTGACCTGCAGCTCGTCGACGGCTTCGCGAATGCTTTCCCAGCCGGCGGCTTCACCGGCGTGGGCGACGACGTGCAAACCGGCGTCACGCGCGCGCGCATACGTTTCGTGGAAGAGATGCGGCGGGAATTCTTTTTCGAGCCCGCCGAGGCCGATCCCGATGATCAAGCCGCGGCGCTGACCGCGCAGCGCGAGATCGAGAACCGCACTTTGCGTGTGCGGGTCTTCGCGCGAGATGTCGGCGATGAACTGCACGCGCGAACTCGAGACCGTTTGTCCCCGTTCGATACCCTGCGCGAGCGCATCGAGGATCTCCGCCGCACTCAGACGGCGCAGATGAAGCGACATGCTGATGAAGCATTCGCTATAACGAATATTCTGACGCGCCTGGTCGACGTAGAATTGCGCGACCATTAGCGCGAGGTCGTCGGTCGTGCGGATCGTGTCGGTCGTTTTGCGGTAGACGTCGATAAAGTGCGGGAAATCGCGGAAATCGAAGTACCGGCGCCACTCCTCGAGCGACGCGACCGGCAACTCGACCGCGTTTCGCCGTGCGATCGCGTACGAAGCATCCGGGGCCGTCGCGCCCTCGAGATGCACGTGAACCTCAGCCTTCGGCATTGCCGCGAACCGCCGTTGCAGTTCTTCGCCCTCGGCAGTTCGTGGTTCGCTGTGCTCAATCATTACCGGCTCCGTCATCAAAATGTTCGCGGTATCATCTCAGGTTGAGGAACGTATGTCAAATGGGAGGGGGAGAAAAAAAGCTGCGTGGAGGAGCCTGCGGGATGATCGATCGCTACTTCGGTATCGCAGCGGCGGGTTCGACTATTCCGCGCGAACTGCGGGCCGGCCTCACGACCTTCCTCACGATGTCGTACGTCTTGCTGGTGAATCCGCAGGTACTCGGCAACGCCATCATCATCCCCGACGGCTTCGCGAAATTGCTCGTGGTTACGGCGTTAGCGGCCGCCATCGGCAGCCTTCTGATGGGGCTCGTTGCGCGCTATCCGTTTGCGCAAGCGCCGGGGATGGGCCTCAACGCCTACTTCGCATTTACCGTGGTGCTCGGACAGAAAATTCCATGGCAAACGGCGCTTGGGGCCGTGGCGATCTCCGGCGGCATCTTCGTTGTCTTATCGATCCTCGGCGTGCGGCAAGCGATCGTGCGCGCGATTCCCAATCATCTCAAGTATTCCGTCACCGCCGGCATCGGTATGTTCCTCGCGTTCATCGGACTCAAGAATGCGGGTATGGTGATCGCGAATCCCGACACCTTCGTTACGCTGGGCACGATCGATTCGGCGCCGGTGCTGATTGCGGTTTTCGGCTTGCTCGTGACGTCGGTGCTGCTGGTGCGGCGCGTTCCCGGCGCGATCTTGATCGGTATCGTCGCATCGACCGTCATCGCCATTGCCACGCGAGCCGCGGTGTATTTCGGGCCGAAAGGCGCGCTGGTGCCGTTCGGCGGCTTCACCAACGGCATCGTTCAGTGGCCCGTCATGCCGACCGGCCTCATCGGCGCGCTCGACTTGCACGCGGCGCTCGGCCTGGGCATCCTCGCGGTCGTGTTCACGTTCTTTTTCGTCGACTTTTTCGACGCGACCGGCACTCTCGTCGCGCTCGCGAATAAGGCCGGCGTGCTCGACGCCGACGGCAATCTTCCGCGCGCGCGCCGCACGTTTGCGTGCGACGGTCTGGCGGCGATCTGCGGCGCGTTTCTGGGCACCAGTACGACGACGGCGTACATCGAGAGCGCGAGCGGCATCGAAGAGGGCGGCCGCACCGGTCTCGTGGCAACCGCGGTCGGCGGCTTGTTCATCCTCTCGATGATCTTCTGGCCGCTCGCCGCAGCGATCCCGGCAGCTGCAACCGCGCCGGCACTCATCCTCGTCGGCGCGCTGATGCTCGATGGACTCAAGTCGATCGAATGGGACGATTATGCGATCCTGATCTCGGCGTTCCTGACCGTGGTCACGATGCCGCTGACATTCTCAATCGCCAACGGCGTCAGCTTCGGCGTGATCAGCTACGCGCTGATCAAAGCACTGAGCGGTCGCGGCAAAGAGGTTGATCCGCTCCTCTATCTCGTCGCCGCGCTCCTGATCGCGCGCTACATCTGGCTCGCCGGCTAAGCTAGAACGCCGGCACGGCCGGGGTCGTATGGACGCGCACGAACTCGGCGAGCCGATCGGCGAGGAGCCGGTCTTCGATGCGCGACGCGTTCAAGTGCGCGATCTGCGAGAGATGGTTGTGCCGCGGCAAGTACAGAAAATTCGCGCACCGGCCGTCGCGCTCGTAGAGGGCATCGGTGAGCGCTTTCGCTTGTTGGTGGAATGCCGGCGTATCGAACTCGGACACGCAGACCAGCACCGGCAGATTCGAGGCGACGAGCCCCGCAACGGATGATGCGGCGCGCAGCTTCGCCGGATCGTCGCCGAGATAGGCGCGGATGTTCGCCTCGCTCTCGAACGGCGCGAAGTCGTAGACGCCCGACATCAGCGCGAGTGCGCGCACGCTCTCGTCGCGCTCTTCGCGGGCGCCGTAACCAGCGACGTGCGATGCGCCGGCCGATTGCCCGAGTAGCACGATGGCGCTGGGGTCGCCGCCATGCGCGGCAATGTTCTCGCGCACCCACGCAACGGCTGCCGCAACGTCGTCGGGTCCCGCCGGAAAGCGGTGCTGCGGAGCCAGACGATACGACATCGTCACGCCGACGAAGCCGTTGCGCGCCGCCCAGACGCCGACGTTATCGTAGTACGGCGTTCCGGGCGTCCGATGCTCGCCGCGCACGAAGCCGCCGCCGTGGACGAAGATGACGACCGGCCGGGGTTCGGCGATGCCGTCGGGTGCGAAGACATCCAGCCTTTGGCGTTCGTGCGGGCCGTAGGCCTGATCGCGAAGGACCCCGATCTCGTGATAGGGTTCCGTTTCGTGGAACGGCGCGTAGAGTTCGCGTACGGCCAGGATCGCCTCAGGCGAGACGGGCGTACCCATCTCGATCTCAGCGATTAAGCGAGCGATCTTATCTTGCACGGCTGGGCACTCCTAAATGATGACGCCGTAGCGTCCCATTGCCCGAGAGCCCAATCCTGCTAACGTGAGGGTGTGAATGCCAGCGTGTATCGCCGGTCACCGCTGCTCCGTCTTTTTGCGGTACGGGCCGAGGCCCTTGAGCGCTTCGGTTGCGAACGATGCATCGACGGTCTGGTCGGCGGTGACGTTGCCTTCGATCAAACCGGCGGCTTTGAAGCCCGCCAAGTCCTCGCGCAGCGACGCGACGTTGAGCTTGCCGTCGGGATTCGTGCCGGGCGGAACGATATCGCGCAGCACCGCGGGGTCCATCTTCGTCTCGTCGGTGAGCAGTTTGATCACGGCGGCGGCATTCGGGCCGGCAATCTTGCCGTGCGCGAGCGCATCGTTATAAAGCCGCGCACCGCGAATGTAGGCGCGCATGAACTTCACGCCTTGATCGCGATGGTCGCGTACGAACGCGCCGCCGTACATGATCACCGAGATTTCTTGGTTGGGATAGAACTCGTCGTCGCCGGCGACTTTCACCGCGGCGCCCGTCTTGATCGCGTCGGTCGCGAACGGTTCGATCGTCGATGCCAGGTCGAGCGACCCGTTGCGCAGCGCAACCTCGTGCTGCGTGTACGGCAAGTAGATGTGCTTGACGTCGTCGACCGTCAAGCCGCCCTTCGCGAGGAACTTCACCAGCTGTGATGACGACGGGCTGCCCAGCGCGTTGGTCGCGACGGTCATGCCCTTGAGATCCTTGATCGACTTGACCTTGCCGCTCTTCACCAGATCGGCGCGCACGATCATCTGGTTGAAGCCGTAACCCGGCGGGTCGCTGCCGAGGTCGGCAACGAGCCGCACGTCGGCGCCGCGCGCCACGGCATTGTAGAGACTCGCCGCCGCCGAACCGCCGCCGACGTCGAGTTGCCCGGTCGAGAGCGGTGCGATCATTTGCTCGCCGGAGCTAAACGTGAGGAACTGGACGGTCAGGCCTTCATCTTTGAAATAACCATAGCGGTCGGCGATCCAGAGCGGTGCGTCGGTCGTGCTGGTGAGGATTCCGACGCGGATCACCGGCAGCGCATCGCCGCGCGCGTTCTCGCCGGCACCGCCGAACAGCAACGCGATCGTCGAACAGAGCAGCAGGGCGGTACGCTTCAGACGCATACCGCCCCGTATCCGGCGTCTAGGCCGGGACGGCCTGGAGACCCCCACGGTCCCATGCGCGGTGCTGGGCGATGGCCGCGATGAACGACTTCGCGAGCGCCGCACCGCCGCCGGTGACGACACCGGCCGCGTTCGCCGGAACGCCGGCCGTGCGTAACAATTCAGCGCCGTCACCGGCGGCCGCAATGGCCTTCGCGTGCTTGAACGCCTCGCGGACAAAGTGCACGGCGTCGCCGTCCGCTTGCAGTGCAGCGACTGCGGCCTTACCGCTCGGCACGAAGACCGCGTCGTACACGACCGACGGCATCGTGACGAGCCGGTGATCGACCGTTACGGCTCCCCCGGTTGCTTTGAGCGAACCAAGATGCGGCGCGAGCACGTGAACGACCGCACCCGCGCGGGTGAGCGCCGCCTTCATTGCAGCTATTGCCGCGCCGTCAACGCCGTCGGCCGCAAGAATCGCGATCTTGCGCGTCACGATGGAATCGGTGGGTTGCGTACCGATCATGCTCAGCGCCGGTGACGTCTTGACGGTTTTACCCGCCGGCTTAGCGGCCGCCGGTGCTTTACCGCTTTTGGGCACCGGCATGCCGAGGGCGGCCGCCACTTCGGCCGTTAAGCGCCCGTCGATGTTGCGGAGGATATCGGCCACATAGCGCTCGCGGATCGCCGGCGTCTCCACTTTGGAGAGTTCGAACGAGAAGGCACTGATGATGTGCTGCTTCTCGAGCTCCGACTGACTGTTCCAGAACAGTTGCGCTTGCGAGAAGTGATCCTTGAACGAGTCTGCGCGCACGCGGCGCTTGTCGCCGTCGATTTTCTCAAGGAAGCTCGCAAAGCCGCGGGGCGATTCTTTGGGGAAATTTCCGCCGAGCGAGTTGGGTTCGTACGACGCGCGCCCAACGTTGATTTGCATCTGCTGGTGCCCGTCGCGCTGGTTGTTGTGAAACGGGCATTGCGCCGCATTAATCGGAATCTGATTGAAGTTCGGACCGCCCAGGCGCGAGAGCTGCGTATCCTGATATGAGAAGTTGCGTCCCTGCAACAGCGGATCGTTGGTGAAGTCGATGCCCGGCACGACGTGGCTCGTGCAAAACGCGACCTGTTCCGTTTCCGCAAAAAACGAATCGGGATTGCGATCGAGCGTCATCTTGCCGATGAGCCGGACGGGCACGAGCTCTTCCGGAATCAGCTTGGTCGGATCGAGAACATCGAACGCGAACGAGTCGGCCGTCGCATCGTCGAACGTCTGCACGCCGAGTTCCCACTCCGGAAACGCTCCGCTTTCGATCGCTTCCCACAGATCGCGGCGGTGAAAGTCGGAATCCTTGCCGGCGATTTTTTGCGCCTCATCCCACACGAGCGAATACATGCCGAGGACCGGCTTCCAATGAAACTTGACGTACGTCGACTTGCCCTTTGCGTTCAGGAAGCGATATGTGTGAACGCCGAAGCCTTCCATCATGCGCAGCGAGCGCGGAATCGCGCGATCCGACATCAGCCACAGCACCGTGTGTGCCGACTCCGGCGTCAAGCCGCAAAAATCGTAGAACGTGTCGTGCGCCGATGACGCTTGCGGCATCTCGTTGTGCGGTTCCGGTTTCACGGCGTGCACGAAATCGGGAAACTTGATCGCATCTTGAATGAAAAAGACGGGCATGTTGTTGCCTATGAGATCGTAGTTGCCTTCGCTCGTGTAAAATTTCACCGCGAAGCCGCGCACGTCGCGCACCGTGTCGGCCGAGCCGCGCGAACCGCCGACGGTCGAGAAACGGACGAACACCGGCGTCTTTACGGTGGGGTCGTTCAAGAACGCGGCGCGGGTCAGCCCGGCCAGCGACTTGTAGACTTGGAAATAGCCGTGTGCACCCGAGCCGCGTGCGTGCACGACGCGTTCGGGGATCCGCTCGTGGTCGAAGTGCTGGATCTTCTCGATGAGCGCGAAGTCTTCGAGCAGCGAGGGGCCCCGCTCGCCGGCGCGCAGCGAGTTCTGGTCGTCGGCAATCGGCACGCCGGTGCTGGTGGTGAGGGTCGTCCCCCTCGCGTCAACGCGAAATGGATCGAGCTGGTCGCGTGAAGCGCCGCTCCGTGCTTTCTTTGCCATCGTGGCTTCAGGATGCCCACACTTCTCGGCGGTAATCACGCATAGCCGGGGGCCAGATCGAGGAGGCGCTCGGCCCATAGTGACCCCAGTCGCCTAACGCGGCGTCCCGAAACGGCCGATACTTTTGATACATGCGCAAGTACCGGCTGCGCTGCACTGGATGCGGCGCGACGTTCCCGGACGACGGCGTTCGGCTCGATTGCCCGAACGACCATGCCGCTGCATTGCTCCGCACCGAGTACGACGAGCGGGCCTTCGTGGTCACGAACGAGGCCTCGATCAACCGCTACGGGGCCTGGCTCCCGCGCGGGCGGGACATCGCCACCGCCGCCCAGACGGCCGTCTATCGCAGCGAGGCCCTCGGCCGGCGCCTCGGTCTGGACGAACTCTGGATCTCGTTTAACGGCTGGTGGCCCGAGCGCGGCGCCGCTCTCCGGACCGCGACGTTTAAGGAACTCGAGGCCTTCGCGGTCCTGGCTCGCCTCGCTCCCGACGAAAGTCGCACGCTCGTCGTCGCATCCGCCGGGAACACCGCCGCCGCGTTTGCCGACGCGTGCACGGTCAACGACGTGCCGCTGGTCGTCATCGTTCCGGCCAACGCGTTCGACCGCGTCGCGGCGATCGCGCGCATCGGACCCACCGTCAAAATCGTCGCGATCGAAGGGGCCGAATACGAAGACGCCATCGCGTTCTCGCGCCAGCTCGCGGCCGAAGACGACTTCATTCTCGAGGGCGGCGTGCGCAACGTGGCCCGCCGCGACGGTCTGGGCATCGTGATGCTGGCCGCCGTCGATACGATCGGCGCGATCCCGGACTACTATTTTCAAGCCGTCGGCAGCGCCGCGGGCGCCCTCGGCGTGCGCGAAGCCGCCCATCGGCTGGTTGGCGACGGGCGCTTCGGCCGCCACGTGCCGCAATTGATGCTCGCCCAGAACGCACCGTTCACCCCGCTCTTCGATGCGTGGAGCGTGGGCGCACCGGTGCTGATCGAGCGCTCGGTGGCCGATGCGAAGAGCCAGATCGCCCAAATCGGCGCCCAAGTACTCTCCAACCAGACCCCGCCCTACGCCATCGCCGGCGGCGTACGCGAGGCGCTCAGCGAGAGCAGCGGCACCATGTTCGCTATCGAGAACAACGAGATGCTCGATGCGATGATGCTCTTCGCCGAACTCGAGGGGATCGACATCGACCCCGAAGCCGGCATCGCCACCGCCGCCTTGATGCGCGCCGTCGCCGAGGGGTCGATCGAACGCGACCGCCGCGTCTTGCTCAACGTGACCGGCGGCGGACGCGCCGGCCGCGCGCGCGAGACACGCGACGCGCGCCCGGCGCTGGTGCTCGATCGCGCCGAGGCTGCGGCCGTCGGCAACGACGCCGTCCGATCGGTGCTCTTTTCGTCGCGCATGTAACCGAGGAGTCGCAGCGCGGGTCTCCGTATACAGCACCAAGTCCGGTCTTGCAGGCGCTGGTGCGTCTCGACCCGGCCACTCCACTCGCACCGCTTCTAACGGCGGTGCGCCTCCGTACGTAATAAAAGGCGTGATGGAACAATTCGAAGCGACGGTAGCTGAAGACACTCAGCCGCGGCGTCGCACGAACCAGAACGGCGCCCGGCCGATGCCGGCGGCGCCGCGTCTTCGTCCCTATCAGGTCGAAGCGCAACAAGCCATTCTCGAACACCGCGCACGCGGCATTCGCAGTCAAATCGTGTCCCTGGCGACGGGTTTGGGAAAATGCGTCGATCCGCAAACGTGGGTGTGGTCCAATGGGCTAAAGCGTTTTGAAGACGCGTGGGGCAGCAATCGCATCGCCGGCCCGCACAAGACCGATAACGTTGTTGCATGGTATGACGACGGCGTAAATCCGGGCCGTCGCGTGATGACGGACGCCGGACTTCACATCGACGGGACGCTAGCGCATCGCTTATGGATCCGCCGCGATGATGGCTTCGAGGGCTGGTGCCGCATGGAAGACATCGTCGTCGGCGACTTTATCGCGATCGGCCGCGGCCACGCAGACTTCGGAACGAAACAGGTTCCGGTTCATCAAGCCTATCTTCTCGGCTTAGCCATCGCCGACGGCACCGACACAATCCCCGAACGCACAACGCACGTTGCCCTCCCATTGTCATCCCGAGCGGAGTCGAGGGACAGCCTCGATCGCAAACATTGGGGCGGTCCCACGACTACGCTCGGGATGACAATGGTGCGCCGCGCCGGCATTCCCGACGCAATCTTGCAAAGCGAACGCGAATCGGTGCAGGCGTTCTTGCGTGGCTACTTCGACGGCGTCGGCCTCGCGTCGACGAACATTGCATTTACCGCCGCGAGTCGCATTCTTGCAGACCAAATTCAGCAGTTACTCTTAGGGCTCGGCGTGTACTGCGGAATTCGCGCAAACACCGTCACGATTTACGACGAAGAAGCGTTCGAGCTTGAAGTTGGCTTCACGATCGCTGACGCACCTGCGTCACGCAATCCGAATCACGATGTAGTTCCCGGAGTCGGCGCACTGGTCCGCGAACTTGCGCAACAGATTCCGGCGAAATATCTTTCTAACGACTTTCGCACGATGTCTGCCTACTATGACCGTACCGGTTGGCGACGGCCGTCGTATCACTTGCTCCGCCGTTGGCTTGCAGCGGCACCAAAATGTGCGGCAGCCGACGAACTGCAACGGATCGTCGACGAGCATCGGGCCTGGACGCCCGTAACCACGGTCGAAGCATCGACGATTCGCCGCATTGACGCCGAAGTGGAAGACAGCCACGCATTCATCGGCAACGGGCTCATCAACCACAATACTGTGGTACTTGCGACCCTGCCGAAACTGTTATCGCTCCGGCCGGGCGATGTGACCCTCGTCGTTGCACATCGCGATGAGTTGATCGAGCAGACCGTCGAGAAGATGCGGGTTGAAAATCCCGACGCGAAGATCGGCGTTGAGAAAGCGGAGCGCAAGGCTCCCGAAGATTCGAATATCGTCGTAGCCACAGTGCAGACGCTCTCGGAGAAGCGGCTCGAAGCGTTCGTTCAGCGCTTTCATCGGCGCATTTCATTGTTCATTATCGATGAGGCGCATCACGCGGCGGCGCCGTCGTACCGCGCGATCGTCGATGCGATTCTCGCGCAGCGGCCCGAAGCGATGGTGCTGGGCTTTACGGCCACGCCGAATCGCGGTGACGGCGTGCGGCTCGTCGATGTCTTCGAGAAGATCGTCTACTCGATGGATGCGCGCAAAGCCATCGACGCCGGCTATCTCGTTCCCGTTAAGTCGTATGCCGTTGCGACGACGACGAACCTCGACGATATTGCTTCACGCGGCGGTGACTTCGTCATCGGCCAGCTCGCGGCGGCCGTCAATACGGTCGATCGCAACGCACGCATCGTAGCGGCATACAAGCAACACACGCCGGGAATGAAGGCGCTCGTGTTTACGGCCTCGGTCGAGCACGCGCGCGATGTGGCCGAAGAATTCGTTGCCAAAGGCGTGAACGCCGAGTGGGCCAGCGGCGAGACGCCAAAGGACGAGCGCGAGAAGATCGTGCGCGACTTCCGCAACGGCGACCTCGACGTGCTCGTCAACTGCGGGCTCTATCTCGAAGGCTTCGACGTTCCGTCGGTTCAGGTGATCCTCAACGCGCGGCCGACCAAGTCGACCACGCTCTACACGCAGATCACGGGACGCGCGTTGCGGCCGGTCGACGAAATCGCGAACCTGCTTTCATCGACCGAATCGGCGCTCATGCGCCGCGAGCTCGTCGAGAAGAGCACGAAACCCGCGGCACTGATCATCGACTTCGTCGACCAGGCGCAGCGGCATCAGCTCGTGACGCTGCCGTCGCTCTACGGACTTCCGCCGCAGATCGATGCGCAAGGCCGCATGACGGCGCAAGTCGCCGAGAAATTCGAAGAACTGTTGCGTCGCGATCCGAAGCGCGCCGCAAAGGTTCGTTCGGCCGAAGAGATCGAGACCGCGTTGCTCGAGATCGACGGATTCGCGGCGCCGAAAGAAATCAAGCCCACGTGGGCGCCGCTCGATCCCGATCATTGGCGCATGATACTGCCGCCGCAAAAGATCGCGTGGGACAAGTCGGGCCGGCCGATTCCGAACTTCGGCCAGCAGTGGGATCAGTGGGTCACCGAAGCGCGGCGCATCGCACCGCACGAAGACGCCGACCGCTTCGCCTCGCGAATGCTCAACGTCAACCCCAAGACCGTGAAGTTCGACTCCCCGCGGATCGACGTCGAACGCGACGGCGAAGAGTACCTGACGCTCTACACGACCGACGACGTTCCCAATCGTGTGATCGACCGCAACAAATCGCTCCCGGGCGCACTCGGCAACGCCTACGAACGCGTCAAAGAAATTCTCTCGGGCTACATGCAAATCGGCGGACCGCCGCCTCGTCCGAAGGGCCCCAATGCCAACGGCCACGGGAACGGCAACGGCCAGCATCGTCCGCCCAATGGCGCGCCCCAACCCGGCAACGGCGCACCCCGGCGCAAACGCGACCGCCGCGCTCGCGCCCAAAAGCGCAAGCCGTAGATCTTACGCCGGCGTGAGTGCCGGGGCCGCGTTCCAAGCAGCGATCACTTCGCCGTGCGTGGCTACGACGCCGAAGTGCGTGCGCATGTTGTAGAGCGAGATATCGTGTTCTTCTCGCGAATATGCCGCGGTGCAGTCCGACAAGAACACGATGTTGTAGTCCATCATGAAGCCCTGACGTGCGGTCGACTCGACGCATACGTTGGTCGACACGCCGGTCATGATGAGGTTCTCGATCTTGAGCGTGCGCAGCACCGAATCGAGACGCGTGTTGATGAACGCGCTGTACCGGTGCTTGATTACGACCGGCTCGTCGGGCAGCGGCGCGACTTCGGTGAACTCTGCGCCCCACGTGTCTTTACGGCAGCAGTTGCCGACCTGGCCGCCGAGTCGCCACGTCCAGGCCGATGAGTCGGTTGCGGCTTCGTGGATGGTCTGGATGAAGATCACCGGCGTGCCCGTCGCACGCGCCGCTTTCAGCAGCGCCTGTAAATTCGGAAGCATCGCCATCGCGGCGGCGGTCGGCTGGCCGGCTTTGCCGAGCGCGCCTTCGGGGCGGCAGAAATCGTTCTGCACGTCGACGACGATCACGGCGCTTTTAGCGGGGCGGACGAGTTCGGCTAGCGTTTTCATCGGTGCTCCTTACGCCGTGGCGGCGACGGAATGCGTCGCCGTCCACGTGTCGATGATTTCCCTCGATGTCGCGACGTGCCCGAAATGCTTTTGGTGCGTGCGCAGCGTCATGTCGTGCGCGGCCTGGTCGTACGCGGCCGAACAATCGGAGACGAACACGGTGTGATAGTCGAGCATGAAGCCGTGGCGCGCGGTCGACTCGACGCACACGTTGGTCGCGACGCCGAGCACGACGATGTTCTCCACCTTGAGCGTGCGCAATACCGAGTCGAGGCGCGTATTGAGGAACGCGCTGTAGCGGTGTTTGATCACGACGGGTTCCGATTCGCGCGGTGCGATGCCGGTGAACTCGGCGCCCCACGTTCCCTTGAGGCAATTCTTCGCATCGGGATTGGCGCGGCGCCCAACCCACACGGCGGAATCGGTCGACGGTTCGTGGATCGTCTGAATGAAGATCACGTTCGCGCCGTGCTCGCGCGCCGCACCGAGAAAGCGCTGTAAGGCTGGGATCATCGCCATTGCGGCGCTCGTATCCTTACCGCCCTTGCCCGCCGAGCCGGCAGGTTCGCAAAAGTCGTTCTGGACGTCGACAACGAGAATCGCCGTTTTGGACGGCGCCACGAGTTCGCTCAAGCTGCGCATCGGCGCTTCTTCGGCGCCGCCACCCGAAAACCTCAGCGCGGGTCGCGCGCGGCGTAGTAGGTCAGCGCGATGGCGGGCATGCCGTCGGCGATGGTGAGGATGCCGTAAGAAAACGCCGGCATCATGCGGCGATCGGTCGGCGAGCCGGGGTTGGCGACGAGTTGCGCACCGCGCTGCTCGACGATCGGCCGGTGGCTATGGCCGTAGAGGATCACGTCGGCGGGTTCATCGGCAAATGCCGCGATGGCGTTCTCGTGAGCGTTGCTGCGGCCCACGTCACCATGTACGAGGCCGATGCGCACGCCGTCGATCGTGAGCACCTTGCGGCGGCCGAAGCGCGCCCAAATTTCGTCGGGATCGTTGTTGCCAGCGACGCAGTCGAACGGCGCGATCGCTTCGAACAGCGGAATCGCGAGCGCATCGGTCAGGTCGCCCATGTGCAAAATGCGGCTGACCTGCGCGGCACGCAATCCGTCTTCGAGCGCGCGCGGCAACGCGCGCCCAAAGCGCGGAAAGTGCGTGTCGGAGACCAGGCCGATGGTGGTCATCGGTTCCGGGTTTCCACCACTGAGGGTCCGGGGACCCGTCGATCGAGCGCGACGCCGAGGCGAAACATCGCTTCGCCGATCGTGCGCAGGACGCGTGCGGTCGTTATTCTCGGCTCCGTGCCGAAGAGATGACCGCGAGCGAAGTCTGCGTCGATGGCGCGGCGGCGCTCACGACCCAATGTCGCGAGTAAATGCGGGTTCATAACACAAAAAAACCTCCGAGTGCGGAGGTTCGAACCGGTCATCGCGAACGAACGCGGCGACTACGAAGCGCAAACCTCCAAAAGTAAAAGATCGTCGACTCCCGTCGAACGTCGATTCATGCCGATACCATCAAATTTCACGAGAACGAGACTCCTTTCCGACGCGCACCCTGCGCGTTCACCCAAGCTATCACGCGACGACGAAGATTGTCAAACCAAATAACGAAACCAAGCACATGGGGTTGACGTTCGTAGCGACGCCGTTGGGCAACCTTCGCGACATCACGCTTCGCGCGCTCGACGCGTTGCGCGAAGCGGAGCTGATCGTTGCAGAGGACACGCGCGTGGCGCGCCGGCTGCTCTCCGCGCACGGGATCGCGGGCACGCTCATTTGGACGTATCACGAGCACAATGCCGCGACGTCGACGGCGGCGATTCTCGAACGTGCCGCGACGGGCAACGTGGCGGTCGTCACCGATGCCGGTATGCCGGGGATCAGCGATCCGGGCAGCGCACTCGTCACGGCTGCCCGCGCCGCCGGGATCGCGATCGACGTCCTGCCGGGCCCGACAGCCTTCGCCTGCGCCGCGGTCCTCTCGGGCTTCGACGTGCGCCGGTTCGCGTTCGAAGGCTTCCCGCCGCGGACGTCCGGGGCGCGCAAGGCAGCCTTTCGGACGGCGATGGCGCGCGGGATCCCGAGCGTGTGGTATGAGTCGCCCCACCGGATCGCCGCCGCACTTGCGGATCTCGCCTCGATCGCCCCGGACGTTCCGACGTTTCTCGTGCGCGAGTTCACCAAACTCTACGAGCAACAGATCAGCGGAACACCGGCGGAAGTCGCCGCGGCACTTCCCGATCCGATGCGCGGCGAGGTTGCATTCGTGATCGACGCCGGCGTCGTGGAGAGCGCCGGCGCGGCAAGTGGATCGCTCGACGACCAGATCGACGCCCTGCTTGCTGCCGGCGTTTCGACGGCAGCGATTGCAAAGCAACTCGCGGCAAGCGGCGCAGGCGAACGCAAAGCGCTCTATGCGCGGGTCGGCGCGCGGCGCAGCGAAGGTGCCGGCGCAACCGGAGCGGGAACGGACGAAGCGTGACCGACCGCGCCTTTTACGTTACCACGCCCATCTATTACATCAGCGGGACGCCGCACATCGGCCACGCCTACACGACGATCGCAGCCGATATCCTCGCCCGCACGGCACGGGCGTGGGACGGCGAGGCCCGCTCGCTCACCGGCACCGACGAACACGGACAGAAAGTCGCGCAAGCGGCGGAAGCCGCCGGCAAGACGCCGCAGGCGTACGTCGATGAGCTCGCGCCGCAATGGCAGTCGCTTGCGCCGGCGTTCGACGCGCAGTTCTCCGATTTCATTCGCACGACCGAACCGCGCCATCGCGTCGCGTGCCTCGCGCTGTTCGAAAAGATGCGCGCGAACGGCGACGTGTACGAAGGCACGTACGAGGGCTGGTACTGCACGAACGACGAGACGTTCTGGCCCGAAGCAAAGCTCGTCGATGGACGCTGTCCGAATCCGGAGTGCCGGCGCGAAGTGCAGTGGCTCTCCGAAAAGAACTGGTTCTTCAAACTTTCCGCCTATACGGATCGCCTGATCGCGCACTTCAAAGCGAAGCCCGAGTTCTTGCGCCCGCAATCCGTCTATAACGAGATGATGCGGACGCTCGAGGGCGGTCTCGACGACCTCTCGATCTCGCGCTCGACGATCGACTGGGGCATCCCGCTGCCCGGCGGCGGCGTGCTCTACGTGTGGTTCGACGCGCTGATCAACTACATCAGCGCGCTCGGCTATCCCGATGAGAGCGGCTTGATGACGCGCTACTGGCCGGGCATGCATCTGATCGGCAAAGAGATCGCGCGCTTTCACACGTTGATCTGGCCCGCGATGCTCTGGTCCGCGGGACTCGCGGAACCGATGCGCGTGTTCGCGCACGGCTGGCTGCTCACCGACGGCGAGAAGATGTCAAAGAGCCAAGGCAACGTCGTCGACCCGTTCAACCTCGTCGACCAATTCGGCGCCGATGCCGTGCGCTATTTTCTCTTTCGCGAGGCGCCGTTCGGCAGCGACTTCTCGATCTCGTTCGAGAAACTCCGGCTGCGCCACAACTCCGATCTCGGCAACGATCTCGGAAATTTATTGCGCCGCTCGCTCGCGATGCTCACCAAATATCGCAACGGCCTCGTGCCCGCAGCAAGCGAGTCGACGCTCGGCGACCGCTTCGCCGATATCGGAGCGGAAGTCCACGAGCACGTGATGGCGATGCGCTTTCGCGAGGCGCTCGACACGATATGGGGACTGATCACGGCGCTCAACCGCGAGATCGACGACCGCAAACCGTGGGACCTCTACAAACACGACCGCGGCGTCGAACTCGACGCGCTGCTCTACGACCTGTGCGAAGGCTTGCGCTTCGTAGCGATCCTCATCTATCCGTTCATGCCGACGAAGGCAACGGAGATGTGGCAGCAGCTCGGCCTCCCCGAAACCCCGAACGTGCGCTGGCAAGAACAACTCCGCTGGGGAAGCCTCGCCGCCAACACGCAAACCGCACCAGGCGACGCACTGTTTCCGCGTCTAGATCCACCCGCCGCATAGCATCCCATTTGACAAATGGGGGACGACGTACTAACGGAACGTCCAGTCGGCGACATTCCAGAATGTTGAGCCGACGATGCCGGGGCGCACGCCGTCGAGGTGTGTGCTGCGCATATTGGTGATCTCCGACCAGCGCAACGTGTAGTACGGGAGTTCGCGCAGCTCGATCTCCTGAATGCGATCGTAGAGCGCCTTGCGCCGGGCGAAGACGGGCGTGGACGCCGCATCGTTTTCGAGCCGCGTCAGTTCCGGGTTGTCGTAAAACGAAAGATTGTTGCCGTGCGGAGGGATCGCATCGGCGGTGTTCACCGAGATGCCGTTCGGATCGGGCACGGCTTGTACGAACGCCGCCAGCGTCACGTCGTTCTTGCCGCCGTAGAACGGACCGCCGTTCGCTGCCTGCGCAAAGAACGTCGACGGCGGATAGGTCTTGATCGATGTATCGACGCCGATCTGCTTCCAGCGCTGCTGAAGCAGTACGCCGGTCTGGTCGCGATTGATGTTTCCGGCCGGAAAACTCAACGAAATCGCGAGGCGTTGCCGCGCCTTGACGCGCACGCCGTCCGGTCCCATCTTCCAGCCTGCATCATCGAGTAATCGGCCCGCCTTTACCGGATCGTACGGATAGCTCGTGAGCTTGCGGTTGTACCACGGCGTGCGCGGGTTTTGGTTCGTCGGCCCGAGCGCTCCCAATCCGTGCGATACTTTCGCAAGCAAGTCGCGCACGTCGAAGGCGTAGCACAGGGCGAGCCGCACGCGCCGGTCGTCGACCGGGGCTCGGCGCGTGTTGAACGTGAGATGCTCCCAAAACGACTGCGTGTTGGTTGCCGGAAGCATGCCGTCGACCGTGCCGAGGTTCGTGAACGTCGAGATGTTGAGCCGGTCGGCTTCATCGAGTTCGTGCGAGCGAATCGCAATCAGCATCGTGTTGTCGCTCGTCAGGAAGCGAATCACCACCCGGCCGATCTTCGGCGCGCCGCGGAAGTACGAGGGGTTTGCCGCGAGCACGATGTCGCTGCCGCGGTGCCACGCGACGAACGTGTACGGACCGCTTCCGATGGGGGCGGCGTTGAAGTCGATATGGTTGAGATCGGGCTCCTTCGCGAGCAAATGCGCGGGAACGATCGCGCCGCCGATCCGGTCGCTGAACGCGTCGATCGCCGGCGCCCACGGTTGCTTGAGGATAATCTTCGCCGTGTAGGCATCCGGGGTCTCAACGCGCGCGATCTTGTCGTACGGGCTGGTGACCGCGACGTTGTTCTTGGGGTTCATCAACGCGGCGAAGGTGAACGCGATGTCGGCCGACGTCACCGGGACGCCGTCGTGCCATTTCGCGTTGCGTACAAGGTGATAGGTGATCGAACGTCCGTCGCGCGCGATGTCGCCGTTGGCGAGCGTTGGAACGCGCACGGCGAGATCCGGCACCTGGTTGCCGCGATCGTCGTAGCGCGTCAATCCGCTGAACAGAAACTGCACCAGGTCTGCCTCGATCGCTAACGTTCCGACGATCGGCGAGAGCGTTCCGGGCTCTTGCGTCAGCGCGACGCGCAGTTCGCGCTCATCGGCCCGCGATGATGGCGGCGCCGCCAGGAGCAGCGCGAATGCAAACGCTCCGGCGAGCGCTTTCCGCATCTAACGATGCGGCAGCGGTGGCCCTGTTGCAGGGCGGCGCGGGGGCGCGAGCAGTGCCGTGACGTGCGGGTTTGCGACGATGCGGCCGTCGAGCATGTAGGCGACCTGGTTGTCGTCGATTTGATCGAGGCGGTAGAGGTAGTTCACCATCATGCCCGCCGACTCGCGCATCCCTTTAGCCGACGTATCGGCGAGCCAGTTGATCCGTTCGAGGCGCGCGCCGTTGCTGAGATGGAACTGCGCGACCGGATCGAACGCGCGCTTGCCGCGCTTGGCCTCGAGCAAATAGTGCGCCGCAAGTTGCATCAGCGGCACCTTCAGCGTTGCGGCAGCACCGGGATCGCGCGACCAGCCGCGATTGACGAACATCGCTTTGAGCCCCTCGGCCGCGCCGTCGGAACCGCCTTGCGTTTCGACCCATTCGCGAAAGCGCGGCATCGGCGAGAGCGTCACGAACGTGCGCAGGTGGCGGAACTCATGCGCGAGCTCCTGGACGACGCGCTTGATCAGCGCGTTGCCGAAGCTGATGCCGTCGAGTCCGCGCTGGCAGTTCGAGATCGAGTAGAAAATCGCGTTGGTCGCTTGCGCCGGATCCGTGGTCGGCGCGCGCTGATCGAGCAGCGACGCCATCTCACCGGTCATTTCGGTCGTAAGCGCCACTTCGACAAAGATCAGCGGTTCATCGGGCATTGCGGGATGCATGAACGCAAAACAGCGGCGGTCGGCGTCGAGCCGGTTCTTCAAGTCGAGCCAGCCGCGGACTTCGTGCACGGCTTCGTAATGGCCGAGTTTTTCGAGCAGTGACGCCGGCGCGTCCCACGAGATGCGGCGCATGTCGAGGAAGCCTAGATCGAACCACGACGCGAGCAGTTCCTTGAGGTCCGTCTCGAGCGGGCGCAGTTCGGGCGCCGTCTTCACGAGGTCGAGCAAATCGGCGCGCATTTCGACCAGAAACTTCACGCCGCTCGGCAGACTGTTGAACGCGCGCAACAACCGCACGCGCGGCGGAACGAGCGCCGCGCGCAGCCGGCGTTCGGCATCCGCGCGATCGGCAGCGTCCAGGGCGTGTTCCACACCGGCGATCGCGATATTGACTTCATCGCGATCGACATCGAAGCCGGCGAGGACATCGAAGAAGCGCTGGCGCGCCGGGGCGGTCAGCGTCGCGTAACGCGCGCCGATCTGCATGGTCCGGTTGCGCGTCGCAATGTCGCCGCCCTTGCCCTCGATGCAGGCGGCCATTTCCTCACGCAGCTGCTCGGCGTCGAGATTGCCGCCATCGCCGGTGAGCGGCCGGGCAAGGTGGAACGCTGCGGCGGCGATCTCACGGAACGATTTCACGGGCTGGGGGAGTTCGCCGTCCGGGTCCGCGGAATCTTCCGTTCCGAGCGGAAGCTATACATACCGCCATGATCGATACGCACGCCCACGTTCACGACCCGCAATTCGACGATGACCGCGAGGCCACGATCGCGCGTGCGCGCGCCGCGGGCGTGGAGACGATCGTGACGATCGGCTGCGACGTAGCCGACAGCGAACGCGCGATCCGCACCGCTGAGACGTACGGGCTGCTCGCGACGATCGGCATCCATCCACACGAAGCCAAGGATGCGCCGGGCGATATCGCCGCCGCCTTCGACGCGCTGCGCGCCGGCGCGGGCGTGCCCATCGTCGCGATCGGGGAAACCGGGCTCGATTACCACTACAATCATAGCCCGGCCGAAGATCAGCGCCGCGTGCTGCGCGACCAGATCGCCTACGCCCGCGCAGTGGCGCTACCCGTCGTCTTCCATCAGCGCGAAGCCTACGACGACTTCGTCGCCATCTTGCGCGAAACGTGGGACCGCGCGACGATGCGCGGGGTGATTCATTGTTTCACCGGCGATGCCGAACAAGCGCGCACGTTCGTCGATGAATTCGGCATGCTGCTCGGCATCGGCGGCGTGATCACGTTCAAGACCGCCGAGGGCTTGCGCGAAGCCGTGCGTGCCGTTGGCCTTCAAGCGATCGTGATGGAAACCGACTGCCCCTACCTCGCACCGATTCCCTATCGCGGCAAGCGGAACGAACCGGCCTTCGTGCTCGAGAGCGCAAGCGCGGTCGCCGCCGTCTTGGGCATCGAACGTGCCGCCGTCCTCGCGGCCACGACCGCGACAGCGACAAGGTTCTTCAACCTATAGCGTTCGGCCGCGAATCATGTCGGCGGCCTTTTCCGCCATCATGATGATGCACGCGTTCGTGTGCGCGGAGACGAGATCGGGCAGCGCCGAACCATCGACCACGCGCAGCGCTTCGACGCCGCGCACGCGGAGTTTGGGGTCGAGGACCGATTCGGCATCGGTGCCCATGCGGCACGTGCTGACCGGATGACTTACGGTCGTCGTCGTAGCGCGGATGTACGCGTCAAGTTCGGCGTCGGACTGCAGGCCCGGTCCGGGCAGCACCTCCACGCCGCGATACGGATCGAGTGCCGGCTGAGCCGCGATCTCGCGCCCGCGCCGCAAACCGTCGCGCAGCGTTGCGATGTCGTCGGGCTCGGTCAAGAAATTGTGGTGAATGCGCACCGGTGCGCGCGGGTCGGTCGAGGCCAACCGCACTTCACCGCGGCTCTTCGGATGTAACACGACGGGCGAAACGCTAAAACCGTCGTCGTACGCGGGTAAGACCCCGGGAAACCACGGCCCGGCGGTCATCGGTGCACTGCGCACGAGAAATTCGATATCGGGAACATCCAACTCCGGCTGTGTCTTGATAAACGCCTGGATGCCGAACGGCAGTGCCGTTGCCGGCCCGCTCCCGAAAAGATACGCCTGTGCCATCGCGACGGCGGCCCGATCGTAGCGCATCATTCGGTGGAAGTGACCGGGGCTGAGCCGGTTCCAGAGCGTCTCCGCCTTGAGGTGATCTTGCAAGTTATTGCCGACCGGTAGATCGGCGATCGGCGCGATCCCGAATTCACGTAGATGATCGGCCGGTCCGATTCCGGAGAGCATGAGTAATTGCGCGGAGTTGAACGCTCCACCACACAGAATGACTTCGCCACGTGCTTCGGCTAGCAGCGTCGCGCCGTCGCGCGCATACTCAACCCCGTGCGCCGTCGTTCCATCGAACAGAACGCGGTGGGCCAACGCATGTTGCAGTACGGTGAGATTCGGGCGGCGCATGATGCCGCGCAAATACGCCGCGGACGTCGACGAGCGACGCCCGTCACGAATGCTGACTTGCGTGCGGCCGAACCCAACGGTCTGCGAATTGTAGTCGTCAGTGAGCGGGTAGCCGTCTGCCTTCGCGGCTGCAAACATCGCATCGAACAGCGGATCGGTCGTCGACGCGCGCGCGACGCCGATCGGACCCGAACCACCGCGCAGCGCCGTCTCGCCGCCTTCCCATGTCTCGAGCCGCTTGAAGTACGGCAACACGTCGTTCCACGACCAGCCGGTCGCGCCGTTACGCGCCCACCGGTCGTAGTCGCCCGGATTGCCGCGCGTGAACGCCATGTAGTTGATCGACGAGGAACCGCCGAGCACTTTGCCGCGCGGGATCGGCAGCACGCGGCCGGCCAGGCCGTCTTCGACGACGGTGTCGTACATCCAATCGAACATCCGATGCTTCGCGAGCATGCCGAGACCGATGGGGACGCTGATGTACGGGTGCGCGTCGGCACCGCCGGCTTCAAGCAGCAGGACGCTGGTCGCGGGATCTTCCGTGAGCCGATTCGCGAGAACACAGCCCGCCGAACCGGCGCCGACGATGACGTAATCGTATTGTGTTGCAGCGCTCATAGCGGGAAGCTTCTCGCCAAGGGCCGTTCCACACTTTTGCGGTAGTAGTCGCACCCGAGGGCGATGATGTTTTTACGAAATTGCTGGTACGCGGCGGGCTGGTCCAAAGATATCGATGCGGCGCTCTTACCGCGCCGCCTGCTCGACGAGCCGGTCGTCCTCTTCCGCACGAGCGACGGCAGCGTCGCGGCACTCGAAGACCGCTGTTGCCACCGCGCGGCTCCGCTCTCGCGCGGCGTTCTCGAGGACGGCGTCGTGCAATGCGGCTATCACGGCCTGAAGTTCGATCGCACCGGTGCGTGCGTCGAGATTCCGGGGCAAGCGCACGTGCCGAACGACGTGCGCGTGCGGAGCTATCCCGTCGTCGAGCGCTGGAACGTTGCGTGGATTTGGATGGGCGAGCCCGCGAAGGCCGACGCCGCAGCTATTCCCGACCTCGCGTGGCTCGACGACCCGGCCTGGCGCATCACGCCCGGCTATCTGCACCTCAACGCAAACTATCAGCTGCTCACCGACAACTTGCTCGACCTCACGCACGTGAGCTACTTGCACAAACGCACCCTCGCGGGCGACCCGCGCGAAGCGACGACGCCGCAGAACATGGAGATTCTGCCGGACGGCGTGCGCGCCGGCCGCTGGATGCTGGGTTTCAAGCCGCCGCCGCTGTTCGCTGCCGCCGGCAACTTTACCGAGGATGTGGACCGCTGGCAATTCGCCACCTGGCACCCGCCGTCGGTCGTATATCTCGACATCGGCTGCGCGAAGGCCGGCACCGGCGCACCGGAGGGCGATCGCTCGCAAGGCATTTCGATGTGGTCGAACCACTTGCTCACGCCCGAAACGGATACCTCGACGCACTACTTCTTCAGTTTCGCGCGCAACTTCGGCATCGACGATGAAGCGCTCTCGCAGCTCCTCTACGAAGGGTCGCGCGAAACGTTTCTCGAGGATAGCGAACTACTCGAAGCGCAGCAGCGGAACCTCAACGCCGGCTCGATCGCCGGCTTACACAACATTCGCGCCGACGCCGCGCAGATCCAGGCGCGGCGCATGCTCGATACGTTAATCGCGGCCGAACGCTAAGCGATCGCGCGGCCGCGAATGAGGTCGGCTGCCTTTTCCGCGAGCATGAAGACCGCGGCGTTCGTGTGCGCTGAGACGAGATCGGGAAACGCCGAAGCGTCGATGACGCGCAACGCTTCGATACCGCGTACGCGCAGATCGGGCGTGAGGACGCAATTCTCACCGGTGCCCATGCGGCATGTGCTCACCGGATGGCTCACCGTTGTCGATGTGCGGCGCAGATGCGCATCGATGTCGGCATCGCTGGTGACGTTCGGTCCGGGGGTGAGTTCGACGTCACGGAACGCATCGAGCGCCGGCTGATTGCCTATCTCGCGCGCGAGGCGGAAGCCCTGACGCATCTTGGCAATATCGGCCGGCGCGGAGAAGTAGTTATACTGGATGCGCACGCGCGCGCGCGGATCCGTTGACGTCAAGCGCACGGTACCACGGCTCTCCGGGTGCAGGATGACCGGGTCTATCCCGAACTGGTCGGTGTACGCCTTCAAAAGACCGGGGAAATGCGGGGCCGCGCCGATCGGTGCGCCACGCGGCATGAACTCTATATCCGGCACTTCGAGGTCGGGACTCGTTTTGATGAACGCCTGCATGCCGAGCGGCATCACGGTCGCCGGTCCCGTGCCGAACACGTACGCCTGCACCATGGCGAGCGCCACGCGATCGTAGCGCAGGAAGCGATGGAACGGGCCGTGCGGCAAACGTCGCTTCCACAGCAGCACACCCTTGAGATGATCTTGCAGGTTGTCGCCGACCGGGAGCGCGGCGATCGGCTCGATGCCCATCTCTCGGAGGTGATCCGCCGGGCCGATTCCCGAGAGCATCAGCAGTTGCGGCGAGTTGAACGATCCGCCGCTCAAGAGCACTTCGCGCTGCGCTTCGGCGCGCACGGTTTCGCCGTTGCGCACGTACTCGACGCCGTAGGCCTTCGTGCCGTCGAGCAACACGCGATTGGCTTCCGCGTGCGTCAGAACCGTGAGGTTCGGGCGTTGCATGATGCCTCGAAGATACGCGCGCGATGCCGACGCGCGACGGCCGTTGCGAATGCTGAACTGCGTGGGGCCGAAGCCGACCGTATCGGAGTTATAATCGGCCGTCAGCGGATAGCCCGATGCGACCGCGGCCGCGCGCATCGCGTCGTCGAGCGGGTCGTTCGATTTACTCGACTCGACGGCGACCGGACCCGATCCGCCGCGCAGCGCGGTTTCGCCGCCTTCCCACGTCTCGACGCGCTTGAAATACGGCAGCACTTCGTTGAACGACCAGCCGGTTGCGCCGTTGCGCGACCAACGGTCGAAGTCGCCCGCCGAACCGCGCGTGAACGCCATCATGTTCACCGACGACGATCCGCCGAGCACTTTGCCGCGCAGCGTCATCAGTTCGCGTCCGGCCATGCCCTCTTCGACGAGGGTGTTGTAGCCCCAATCAAACATCCGGTGCTGGTGCAGTTTGCCCACGCCGATCGGCACGCGCAAATACGGATGCGAATCGTCGCCGCCGGCTTCGAGCAAGAGCACGCTCGTTGCGGGATCCTCGCTCAGGCGATTGGCCAGCACGCAGCCCGCCGACCCCGCGCCGACAATGATGTAATCGTACGTCGTTCCAGGCATCGTCCGATCATTGTGTCGTCGCGGGCCCGATGACCTCGGCGAGCGCCACCGCCCGTGACCAGTTGCGTTCGAAGGCCGTACGCAAGCCGTCCACGATGACAGGCTCTCGGGTTGCCATGCCCCAGTCGCGCTGCGCGCCCGCGGCGCCGCGCGCGTACGTTGCGTTGGCCGAGCCAACCCAGCCGTCGTCGCCGGCAACGGCCAGTTTCTCGTCGAGGTCGCCGCTTTTCGGGTTGCCGACCCGCACCTCGACCCCGAGGGCGGCCAAGTGCGCCAAATGCGCGCGCTCGGTGCGGTTCCCGGCCTCCGCGACCTCGCGGCCCGCGACGATCAAGCGGGTGGGCAGATGGGCCTCGGCTCGATGAAGGAGCGCGTTGTAGATCGTGCCGTTGCCGAACGACTCGCTCTCCAGCACCAGCGGACCCGGGCCGGCCCGGCCGATCACGTCGGCCTCCAGCCGCTGGGCCCCGGATTTGGTGGTCGCCAGGTGCCCGTCGGCTCCCGGTCCTCCGGCCACGGCCGCCTTCACGGCCGCGACGTCGTCAGCGTCGCTGTCCCGGAGGATGCGCTCGGCACCCCCGGTGGCCCAATTCCGGTCGTCGAGCCACGCCACCCCATCGACCACTGCCGCTTTAAGATGAAGGATCGCCTCGCCTGGCCCGGTTGCCTCGGCGCTCGCCCCAGCCGCCCGCAGGGCGGCGATCGAGGCGGCGTTGGCCGCGTGCAGCGTCCCGGCCGCATCGTCGAGCGGATCGCGCTCGAGCCGGACATGCACGTCGGCGCCGCGGTGGGCAGCGGCCACGAGGGCGTCGAGCACCCCGCCCGAGCGCAGGGTATAGGCCGTCAGGGCAATCGCTCGCGCGGTTTCGAGCGTTCGTACAAAGCCGGCCGCGGTATCGAGGGCAATCATGCTTGCCTCTCACCCCCGGCGATACCGGCGGCAAGCCCAAAGTGAAGAACCCTCACTTTGGCGAACGAATCGGGTCGGTTCAAATGGATAAGGCACTTTACGTCCGCGAGATGTTTGCGGAGATCGCACCGCGCTACGACGCGACCAACAAGCTGCTCACCGCCGGCGCGGATGAGGGCTGGCGCAAGCGTGCGGTGGCCGAACTCGCGGCGCCGCATGGAGGCCACATCCTCGATCTCTGCTGCGGCACCGGCGACCTCGCGTTCCACCTCGTCAAAACCGACCCGACGCTCGAAGTCACCGGTACCGATTTTTGTGCGCCGATGCTCGACGGCGCCCGCAGCCGCGCGCAGCGCGAAGACCGCGCGGGCCGCACGACGTTCGTCGAAGGCGACGTCATGGCATTACCCTTCGCCGACGCAACCTTCGACGGAGCGACGATGGGTTTCTCGATGCGCAACGTGGTCGACATCGTCGCTACGCTGCGCGAAGCGCGCCGCGTCCTCAAGCCCGGCTCGCGCTTGGTGAACCTCGATGTTTCCAAAGCGCCGAACCCGCTGTTCCGCCGTTTGTTCAACCTCTACTTTTACGGTCTCGTGCCGCTGGTCGGCGGAATCGTCGGCGGATCGAAATCCGCCTACACGTACCTGCCGAATTCGCTGACGAATTACCCCGATGCGGACGAACTCGCCGCGCGTTTTCGCACCGCCGGTTTCTCCGAGGTCCGCTACGTTCGGCTGGGCGGCGGCGCAATCGCCGCGCACGTGGGAGTGGCTTAGTGCTCGAACGTGTGACCAGCGATCACGATCTCTACGGTATGGTGGAAGACTTCTTCCACAACTCGTTTTCCACCGATAACGCGCTGATTACCGAAGCCGTGCGGCGCATGCTCGACGCCGGTGGAAAGCGGTTGCGTCCGCGCTTCACGCTGCTCGGCGCATCGGCGATCGGCGCGATCGACGTACGCGAACATCTGCCGCTCGCCGCGTACATGGAACTCATCCACGTCGCGACGCTCATTCACGACGACGTCGTCGACAACGCCGATACGCGCCGCGGCGTCAACGCAACGGCCGTCGACTTCGGCAATCGCGTGAGCGTGCTCGCCGGCGACTACCTCTTCGCGTGGATCTTCAAGAACGTCACGGCAACCTACGATCGTCCGATCCCGCACATCTTGAGCGCAACGCTCGCCGACATCACCGACGGCGAAGTGCTGCAGTTGCGTTCGCTCGGCAACCTCGACCTCACCGTCGCCGAGTACGTCGAAATCGCGGCCAAGAAAACCGCCCGGCTGTTCGCGAGCTCGGCCGAATGCGGCGCGATTGCCGCCGGCGGTACGCCGCTCAAGATCGCGGCGCTGCGCGAGTTCGGCTCGGCCTACGGCATCGCGTTCCAGATGCAAGACGATTTGCTCGACATGACCTCAACCGAGAGCGCGCTGGGCAAACCGGTCGGCAACGACCTCACCGAAAAGAAGATCACGATTCCGCTGATCCTCGCCCTGGCCGGCGGGGACCTGGAATTCCGTGCCGACGTGGAACGTTTCTACGCCGACGACGATACGACGCCGGGGCGGATTGCCGGCGTTATCACCGGGATAGCAAGGCAAGGGGGCTTCGAGAAGACGAAGGCGGCGATCGCCGAGTATCTCGAACGTGCTAAGGCCTCGCTCGCACCGATCGGAAATGCACCGGCCCGCGCGGAGTTTGTCGCGGTTGCCGACGCATTGCTCTCCGCGAACTGAATTGCCCGTGGTAGGCTAGGAGTACGTTATGTTTTCACCTATGGAAATCGCCGCCGTCGTCGGCGTGGCCATCCTGCTCTTCGGCGCCGACAAGCTGCCGAAGCTCGCCAAGAGTGCCGGTCAGGCCAAGAAAGAGTTCATGATCGGACAGGCCGAGGCCGACGTCGCCGCGGAGCGCGCCCGCGACGAAGCCCGCAAGACGGCCGAAGCCAACGTCACGACGGCAACCGCCGCCGGCACGCCGGTAACACCCGAACCGGTAAGCGGCACGGGCATCCCGACCACAACCGCACCTCCGCACGCGAGCTAGGCCCCCCGCGAGCATGCTGGCGGCGCGTCCACCCACCTCCGGTGGGTCGGACGATTCAGAGTGGGATCAGAAAGAGATGCCGTTCACGGAGCACCTGCGGGAGCTCCGGCAACGGCTGTTCGTTTGCGCCGGCACGATCTTCGGCGTCGCCATCCTCGCACTGTGGCCCGCCCAGCAGCTGATCCCGATCATCGCCCGCACGTACTTCCCGCACGTGACGCTCAATGCGTTCGGGCCGGCCGATGCCGTCTGGGCGATCTTCAAGTTTGCGATCTACATCGCGATCGTGATCGGCCTGCCCGTCATCCTCTATCAGGTGTGGATGTTCGTCGTTCCGGCGATCCATCCGAAAACGCGCAAAGCGGTGTACATCTATATTGCGCCGTCGATCGTGCTGGCCGCCGCCGGCATCGCGTTCGCGCACTTCATCGTGATCAAGCGCGTCATCGGCGGCTTACTCTTCATCACCGGCACGATCGCGCAAGCGACGTTTGGGATCGAGTCGACGATCAACCTCGTGCTGTTGCTCTTCCTCGCATTCGCGCTGATCTTTCAAACGCCGGTCATCATGGTGCTGCTCGCGCGCATCGGCCTGATCAATTCGGATATGCTGCGGAAGAACCGCAAATACATCGGCTTCGGCATGATGGTCGTGGGTGCGGTGCTCGCTCCGGACGGTAGCCCGATTACCATGGTGCTGCTGGCCGGACCGATGTACGTGCTCTTCGAGAGCTCGATCTGGATCATCGTGCTACTAGAGAAATCGTGGAAACGCTCCGACGCAACACCCTAGGCGGGGTGCAGGAGCTCGTTCACGAGTTCCTCGTTCTTTTCGCCAACATTCTCTTCGCCGTCTCACTGTTCGCGGTGTGGGGCGTGCTCACGCTCATCGGCGTGATCGTCGATCAGGATAAGGGCGCCGACTTCTACTGGCAAAATTACACGCCCGCGCTCGCGCGCATCGTGTTGCGCCTGCACCTCGATAACATCTACCACTCGCCGGCCTACCTCGGCATCATCGGCCTAATCCTGATCTCGATGACGGTCGCTACGTTCCGGCGCGTCATCCCGGCGCGACTGCCGGCGCTGCGGCCCGTGAAGATCGACAAGATCCCGCTGCACGCATCGGTCCACGTCGAAGGCGAAGAGCACGACGTGCGCGCTCGCATCCAGGCGTTCTTCGCCGAACGCGGCTGGCAGATTCGCAAGCGCGAATTCGGTGGTGAAGAGTGGTCGTTCGTCGACAAGCATAACTGGGCGCGCCGCGGCGTGCTCGTGGCCCACATCGGTTTCGTGATCATTGCAGCCGGCACGACGATCTATTGGGCGAGCGGCTACAGCGGCCAGTTCACGGTGCTCTCCGGCACGACGGCGACGATTCCGCAAACCGGTGCGACGGTTGCGCTCAAGCAGTTCGGCTATCGCATCGATCCGATCGCTACGAAGAGCGGCGTCGTCTATCAGCCGATCGATTACGTTTCGCACGCGATCGTCACCGGCAAAGACGGCGTCCCGCACGATGCCGTCATCCGGGTGAACCAACCCTACGATGTCGACGGCGTGAAGGTGTATCAAGCGACGTACGGCTTCGGCATCACGTTCGTGCTCACCAAAGACGGCCACGTCATCGCCGGTCCGCCGAACGGTCCGGCCAAGGAAGGCGAGTCGTTCGATATTCCGGGCACGTCGCGCGCGATTCAGTACCGCTCGTTCGTCGGCACGATCGACCGCCGCACCGGCGAAGCGGGACGCGATCCGCGGCCGAACGATCCCGGCGTCGTGCTCGAAGCCTTCGACGGTGATGCTCCGCTCGGCAGCGTGATGGTGCCGCTCGGCAAGGCACTCGACCTCGGCGCGGGCTACGCCCTCACGCCGCAGAAATACACGCTCTACTCCGGCTTCCAGTACCGCTACGATCCGGGCATTCCGCTGGTGCTGATCGGCTCGATCGTGCTCGTGCTGGGACTCTGCATCTCGTTCTACCTCTTGCCCGCGCGGCTCTATGTCGTCGTGACGGGCGCGGCGAACTCGTGGGACGTCGGCATTGCCGCCACCACCGTCAAAGGGTACGATATTTTCGAGGATCGCTTCCGCGAGATCGTCGAAGCCCTACGCCGCACGCCCCAGGCCAGTTAGGAAGCACCGCATGCTCGATCCGCTCAAAGTTGCCATCGACCACAACCTCGTCGTTCTCACCCTCGCACTCTACGTGGTGGGGACCCTCGTCTTGATCGGCTACTTCCTGATGCGCACGCCGCTGCTGCAGCGCGCCGGCATGATCTTGGCGTGCCTCGCATGTGCGATGCAATTCGTCGAACTCGGAACGCGCTGGAATATGACCGGCGTCTGGCCGCTCACCAATCTCTATGGCTCGCTCTCGCTCTTCAGCGGCCTCGGCGTGCTGATCTACATCATCTTTGCCTCGAAATACGATCTGTGGCTGATCGGCGGCGGCGTACTCGGCATCAGCGCGATCGCATTCGGCTACGCGACGACGTGGAACGAGGGATACATGCCCGCCGTTCCCGCGCTGCAGTCGTACTGGATCAAAGTGCACGTGCCGATCGTCGTGTCGTCGTACGCGTCGTTCATGGTCGCGTTCGTCGTGTCGTCGCTCTACTTGTTCAAGGCCTATGGCGAACGGCGTTTCAAATCGGGCACTCGCATGGTGCAGGCGAGCGCTGCCGGCGGGGCGGGCAACGTCAGCATGTCGGTAGCCGCGCCGCCGATCGAGAGCCTTACGAGCAGCGCGTCGCGGACGGAAACGCCCGCCGTCGCCGCAGCAGCCGCCGCCGGCGATCCGTTCGCCCTGTGGCTGGCCGGATTACCGTCACTGGCACGCCTCGACATGCTCACCTACCGCATCATCGCAATTGGTCTGGTGCTGCTCAGCGTCGGCATCATCACCGGCGCGATGTGGGCCAACGAAGCGTGGGGCGCTTATTGGCAGTGGGATCCGAAAGAAACCGCCGCACTTCTCTCGTGGATCATCTACGCATCGTTCATGCACTTGCACACGCGCAGCGCCTGGCGCGGCGAACGCGGTGCCTGGGTCAGCATCGTCGGCTTCGCCTCGATCATGTTCTGTTATCTCGGCGTAAACATCTGGATCAGCGGCCTCCACAGCTACAAAATGTAGCCTGATCCTGGCTGTCCCTCGACTACGCTCGGGATGACATAGAAAGCCACGCTGTTCGCGATCTTTCATCCCGAGCGTAGTCGAGGGACAGCCACAATCGTTAGTCGCCGTGCGTTTGATGCCAGACGGCGTCGGCGGCCGGCGGTAGATTGGACATGCCGCGTTTGAGGAAGTAGGTGATCTGCCAGATCTGCTCTTCCGAGAGCGATCCTTTGAACGACGGCATGCCGGTCATGCGGTAGCCGTGCTCGATCTTCCAGTACGTCTCACCCTCGGGGTCATCGTCGACCCCGTGCTTGGTGAACTGCGGCGTGGGAACGTACTGGCCTTTCGCGACATTGGATTCTTTGCTGCCCGCACTGCCGTGGCAGACCGAGCAATTCGTCATATAGAGTTTCGCACCGGCCAGGACGAGGGCATCGGTGGACGGCCCGAACGGATACGGCGGCTGCGGCTCTTCGCGTGCGATGTTCTCCTTGACCACGCGGTTGGCGGCCCATTTCTCCCCGGGAAACGGCGGCGGAGCGTCGGCTGCCGCCGGAAACCAACCGAACCAAACGACTGCGAAGCCCCCCACAGCGAGGACCACGATAACGCTCAGTACGCCTAGCAAAAACGGTCTCATAGGTGCCTCTTTCCCCGATTCGAGGACCACGCCTGGCCGCAACGGATCGGACCCGCTGCAGGGTTGAAACGCCACAATGGCCATCGCGTCGTCCCCGGAAATCGCCCTCGAAGACCTGATCTTCAGCAACGCCTTTGCCGGCCTCGGCGAGCGCTTTTACGAGACGCGTACGCCGAGCGGCCTGGAAGACGCGCGGCTCGTTGCCGTGAGCCCCGACGCGGCGGCGCTGATCGATTTGCCCGCCAGCGAGCTGACGCGCGAGGAGTTCATCCGGATCGCGAGCGGCACGGCAATACTTCGCGGCATGCAGCCGTTTGCAGCGCTCTACGGCGGCCATCAGTTCGGCGTGTGGGCCGGGCAACTCGGCGACGGCCGTGCGATCGCACTCGGCGAGATCACGAACAAACGCGGCGAACCGTGGGAGATTCAGCTCAAGGGCGCAGGACAAACGGCGTACTCACGACACGCCGACGGACGCGCCGTCCTGCGTTCGACCATTCGCGAATTTCTTGCGAGTGAAGCGATGGACGCGCTGGGCATTCCGACGACGCGCGCGCTCGCCATGGTCGCAAACGACGAAGCAGTGTATCGCGAGAGCATCGAGACCGCGGCGATCGTCGTGCGCCTCGCGCCGTCGTTCGTGCGCTTCGGTTCGTTCGAAATTTTCGCGGCGCGCGGCGAGCACGACGCGATCCGCATTCTCGCGGATTACGTCATCGACCGGTTCTATCCGGAATGCGGCGCCGGTGACGATCGCTATGCGCGCTTTTTCGAAGCCGTCGTGCACCGGACGGCGCGATTGATGGCCGATTGGCAGAGCGCCGGTTTCATGCACGGTGTGATGAACACCGATAATTTCTCGATTCTCGGCCTCACACTCGACTACGGTCCGTACGGCTTCATGGAAGCCTACGAGCCGGGCCACATTTGCAATCACACCGATCACAGCGGACGCTACGCGTTCGATCAGCAGCCCGGTATTGGACTCTGGAATTGTTACGCGCTCGCCAATGCGCTGGCGAACATCGTCGAGCCCGCGCAGCTCGAGACGATCGTCAAAACGTATGTGCCGGTATTACGCGAAGCGTTTCTCACCCGCACCCGCGCCAAACTCGGCCTCGCAAACGCGGAAGCCGAAGACGATCGGCTCGGGCAAGATCTGCGCGCCGCTATGGCCGCCGCGAAGTCCGACTTCACACGCACGTTTCGCATGCTCGCCGACATTCGTACGGCGGCCGAGGCCCCGGGCGACGGCGGCTTGGCCGCGGCTCACCGCGAGTCGCTCCACCTGGCGCTCGGAGGCACCGCCGACGGGGCGGCCTGGATCGACCGCTACCAGCAACGGCTCGAGCGCGAGGCACGGCCGGCGGCCGAGCGCGCAGCGGCCATGAGCGCCGTCAACCCGCGGATCGTGCTGCGCAACCACCTCGCCCAAGAAGCGATCGCCGCGTCCCAAGCCGGTGACGACGAGCCGGTGCGCCGCCTCCTCGCGGCCCTGCGCCGGCCCTACAGCGACGACCCCGACGTAGCCGTCTACGATCGCCCGGCCCCGGCGGGCCCGCCCATCGTCGTTAGCTGCTCCTCGTAAGACTCAAGCGGCGCCCACGAGAGGAACAGCGGAACGGGCGCTACGAAAGTACGAGAGTTTGTGCGGCCCACGCCGTATAGTTTTGGCAATGGCGGTCGCTGCCGCATGTCGAGGGAGAGAAATGGCACACGCTGAGTCTTATCAGGACCCCGGGACACCGGAGGAGCAGAGCCGGCGGACCTTCATGGTCAACGCCGTGCTCGCCCTGGGCGGGGTGATCTCGCTGGGTCTCGTGATTCCGCTAGTCGTTTCCCTCGTACCGTCCGCCGACGCCGTCGGCAACGAATGGTCGCCGATCAGCGCCGATCAGTGGGCGGCCTTGCAGAAGGCGACCGACAAGCCGATCAAGATCACGTTCAACCTGCACGAAGTCGACGGCTACTTGCCGCCGGCGGATGAAGAGCAGTTCGTGTGGGCGGTCAAATCGACCGACGCCGACTTCAAAGCCAAGCGTCCGGAGCTGTTCGAAGGGGCCGACAAGCTCCCGTACCCGGTCGCCTACATGGGCTTCACGATCTTCAGCCCGATCTGTCCCCACCTCGGTTGCCGCTACTCGTGGGTCGATGCGCAGAACAAGTTCATCTGCCCGTGCCACGGCTCGGAATTCACGAATATCGGCACGCACATCGCAGGCCCCGCGCCGCGCGGGCTCGATCCATTGCCGCTGCGCGACGTTAGCGGCAAAGCCGAGCTAACGTGGATAGAATACAAACAGAACACACCCGATCACATCGTCCTGCGTATCGGCTGACCGGAGAAGTTGTAACAGTATGTTGAATTGGCTCGATCAGCGCACCGGCTTCGTCACCATGACGAAGGACTTCCTCACCGAAGACGTTCCGGGTGGTGCGAGTTACTGGTACGCGTTCGGTAGCGCGACCGTCTTCGCGATGATGTTGCAGATTGCAACCGGCATCTTCCTCACGTTCTATTATTCACCGTCGGCCGCCACCGCGTGGGAATCGACGAAGTACATCATCGAGAAAGTCCCGGCCGGGCAGCTCGTGCTCTCGCTCCACTATTGGGGCGCCACCGCCATGATCGCACTCATGATGATACACATGCTGCAAGTGCTGCTCTGGGGCGCCTACAAGAAGCCGCGCGAACTGCAGTGGATCGTCGGCGTCATCCTCTTCATCATGACGCTCGTGCTCGGACTCACCGGCTACCTGTTGCCGTGGGATCTCAATGCACTGCTCGCATCCAAAGTCGCCATTCAGATTTCGGGCTCCGCGCCGATCGCCGGCAAACTGGTGCTGCTCTTCCTCCAAGATGGTTCGGGCATCGGCACGCTCACGATCAACCGCTTCTTCGGCATTCACGTCTGGCTGACGCCGGCAGTGCTCGTGCTGCTGGTCGGCTTGCATCTGATGATCTTCCGCTGGAACGGCTCGGCCGGTCCGCCGGAAGACGTGATGCCCAAGCTCAAACCCGGCCGCTTCTGGCCCGACCAGATGTTCATGGACACGGTCGTGTCGTTCGCGATGTTCGTCATCGTGTTCGCACTCGCGCTGTTCTCGCCGGCACCGCTCGATGCCAAAGCCGATCCGAACAATACCCAGTTCGTGCCGTATCCGGCCTGGTATTTCATGGCGCTGTTCTCGCTGCTCGACGTCGTCGGCAGCATCCCCGCGCCGCCGGACGTCATCAACTTCCTCGGGCTCTTCGTAACGATCGTGTTCCCGACGCTGCTCATCATCGTGCTGATTGCGCTGCCTTTCATCGACCGCAATCCGAGCCGGCGCCTGTCGCGCCGGCCGGTCGTGCTCACCTGCACGGGTCTCGTGCTGGGCGGCGCGATCATCCTGAGCTTCTACGGTCAGTATCACGTCATGGATCAGCAGCACTTGCACGGCGTTGACGTTGCGAGCGCTTCCACCGCGACCGCGGGCGGCACGTTAGCCGCCGCTACCGGTAGCGGCGGCAACGCGGGCGGCACCGCCGGCGGATCGGCCACGGCCGGCAGTGCGGCGGCAGGCGCGACGGTGTTCACCGCCAACTGCGCGGGCTGCCATGGCGCGACGGGCCAAGGACAGCCGGGCATCTTCCCGCCGCTGGCCAACAACCCGGTCGTCACCGGACCGGCCGACAAGCTGATCGCGATCGTCGATCACGGTCTCTCGACGCCGATCACCGTGAACGGCGCCAACTACAGCGGTCAAATGCCGGCCTGGCAGAGCAACCTCAAGCCCAACGAGATCGCCGAGGTGCTCACGTACATTCGCAGCGCGTGGGGCAACAAGGCCGGACCGGTCACGACGGCTGAGGTCACCGCCGCGAAGTAATCCGCTGCGCCTCGAAGACTACGCGCTGATCGGCGATCGCGGCACGGCCGCGCTCGTCGGTCGCGACGGGTCGATCGATTGGCTCTGTCTGCCGCGCTTCGACAACGACGCAGTATTCTGCGCCCTACTCGGCGACCAAGCGAACGGTACCTGGCGCATCGCACCGAAAGGTGCGGTGCGTTCTTCTTCCCGGCAGTACCGCGGCGAGACGCTGGTGCTCGAAACGACCCACGTGACCGCGGATGGAACGATTCGCGTGACCGACTTCATGCACGCGTTCCGCGATCCGGGACCGCACATCGTGCGCATCGTCGAAGGCATCGACGGCGACGTGCCGGTCGAGATGCTGCTCAACGCGCGCTACGGCTACGGCGACCTGCCGCCGTGGACGCGCCGGATCGGCGACGCGCTCACGATGACCGCCGTCGGCGACGCGCTCGCGTTACGTTGCGACGTGGAGCTCACGTTCGAGAACCACGATCCGCGCGCGGCATTTTCGGTCAAGGCCGGCGAGCGGCGCTCGTTCGTGCTCTCGTGGTATCCCTCGCATCACGACGTGCCGGAGGCGATCGACGCGATGGCGGCGTTCGAGAAGACCGTCGAGTACTGGACCGAGTGGTCGGCGCAAATCAAGATCGAGTCCGGCTATCCCGCGATGGTGCGCCGTTCATTGCTGTTTCTCGAAGCGCTCACGTACGCGCCGTCGGGCGCCGGCGTCGCGGCGGTCACGACGTCGCTGCCCGAGGTCATCGGCGGCTCGAAGAATTGGGACTACCGCTACTCGTGGGTGCGCGACTCCGCTTACACGATCGCGGCGATGCTGCGCGGCGGGCTGATCGACGACGCCCGCGCGTGGCGCGACTGGGTATTGTGCGCGTTGGCCGGGCGACCCGAAAATTTGCAGATCATGTACGGCATCGGCGGCGAGCGGCGCATCGACGAGTTCGAAATCGGCGCGCTGGCGGGTTATGAGGGTTCGAAGCCGGTGCGCATCGGCAACGCCGCCTACCAGCAATTCCAACTGGGCGTCTATGGTGAAACGATGGGCGCGATCTACTTCGCCCATCAGAACG